>ENA-ORXT01000039-ORXT01000039.1-marine-metagenome-genome-assembly--contig:-NODE-39-length-179304-cov-10.727775_pt1 | contig 179304 bp, 152 predicted proteins | sample MGYA00237868_ERZ511482 | MGnify/ENA metagenome assembly ERZ511482
ACAAAAAGCCTGACCCTTGTGGTAACGCCCAAATATTAAAGCGCTAAAATTTGTTCTTTTGCTTCTTTGAAGGGTTTAATTTTTGGGAGTTGTGCAATAGCCAAGTCGATATGCTTCAACGCTACTTCTTTATTGTTTTTGTGCGTGTAAATTTGCGCCAAACGGTAATGTGCCCAAGCCTTTGGAACACCATCTGCAGGTGAATGGTTTTTGAGATAAGTTTGCAAACAATGTTCACCTTTTTCGAGCTCAATATTATATTCGGCAGCTACTTTACCTATTTGATAATGTAGTGCATTGCGTTGATGCTTTTTCTGCGCTGCCTCAATGTTTTTAATAGCTTTACTAGGTTGATTTTCGTTTTCGTAAAGTGTGGTTAGCTTATTAAAACAAGTTAGTGAACCGCCTTGTTTTATTGCCATTTTATAATATTTCTCTGCTAATTCTGGTTCATTATCATACTCATTTATATAACCCTTGGCGAGATAACCATCAACTTTAGAAAGACCTTCTAATTCTTCGGCATACTTTAAAGATTTACTTTTACTACCACCAAAAATTCCGGGAAGTTGCATATACAATTCAACCAACGCCCAACGCGAATTTATATGGTTTTTATCTAGTTCGGCAGCTTTGGTAAAAGCACTTTTTATATCGCCAATTAAACCAATAGCTTTAAGTTTATTTTGTAAGGCTTTCATACCTAAAACACCACCGTATTTATAATGATAATTGGCAGTTTTTGGGTGCGCTTCAACTAACTTTTTATATTCATGTTTAGCGGCATCCCATTTTTTTTGATGACCATAAGCATCGCCTAAAAGCTCTGTAGCCTTTATATGGTTTGGATTTTTATTGAGATAATCAATTATTTGAGTCTCTGCTTTTTTAAACTGTTTATTTGCAAAAAGGGATTCAACCTCATCAAGGCTTGCCTGGGAGGAACACATAAAAGGAAGTAGTATAAGCAGCAGTATCTTCTTCATAGTATTTGAATCGGAATTACAAAAATAAGATTTCTATAATTGATTTTTAAACGATTATGATAATCTTAAGAATTTAGTATTTTAAGCTTATGCCTTTTTACCGACAAAATGATTAACTTCACTCATCCAACGCCTGCATTTACTAGTTTATTGTTTTTTGGAACGGCTTTTGAATATAAATTAGAGACAAAATTAAACACATGAAGCGCTCACTTTTTTTATTTATGATTATACTATTTTCAAATTTTTCTGAAGCTCAAAATCTTAATTATCAAGATTTTTGGACTAAAGTTGAAAAATTTGAAGTTGATGGTTTGCCAAAATCTGCCATAAAAGTTGTTGCAGACATTGAAAAACAAGCTATAAAAGATAATAACCATCCGCAACTTATAAAAACCATGTTTTTTAAAAGCAAGTACGCTTTGGTTTTAGAAGAAAACGCGCAATTAAGCATTATTAACGATTTTAAATATCAAATTGCTAAAAGCAAATTTCCTGTTAAAAATATTCTAGAAAACATACTAGCTAATTTGTATTGGCAGTATTTTAATCAACACAGATGGCAATTTTATAACCGTACTAAAACAGCTGAAAAAGTTGATGCTGAAGATTTTAGAACTTGGGATTTACAGACCCTTTTTGACGAAACGCATTTGCACTTCCAAGTTTCTTTAAAAAACGGCTTGATGTTGCAACAAGAACCTTTAAGCAAATATGGTGTTTTACTGAATGAGCAAAAAAAATCTAAAATTTATAGACCTACATTGTTCGATTTTTTAAGCCATAATGCTTTGGCATTTTATAAAACCATCGAAACACAAATTACCAAACCTGCTTATAAATTTGAAATTGATAATACTGATTTTATAGCTGATGCTAAAACGTTTTCAACGCTGAATATAGCGTCTAAAGATTCCACATCCTTACAGCTAAACGCCTTAGAAATATACAAAGACTTGATTCGGTTTCACTTAAAAGATGAATTGCCTTTTGCCGTAGCCAATGTTAATATTGAGCGTTTAAAGTTTGTACATCAACACGCAACTTTTAAAAGTAAGGAACACTTATTTCTAAAAGCTTTAAAAACAGAAAGTGAAACATTTAAAGCACATGAAGTTTCTGGTTTATATGATTTTGAAATAGCATCCGTTTACTATCAACAAAGTCAATCTTATCGATATAAAACTAATGAAGAACAACGATGGAAAGCAAAAGATGCTTTAGAGATTTGCAATCAAGTTATTTCAAAATTCCCAGAAAGCAAAGGCGCTGAAAAATGCAACATACTAAAATCACAAATTGAGCAATCTACACTTCAAATTACTACTGAAGACTTTTTACCTATTCGACAAGCTGCTCGTTTGTTAATAAGATATAAGAATTTAGATGCCATAAAATTTAATGCTTATAACGTTTCGGAAAAACAATATGAAACTTTTGTAAAGATTTATAGAAAAGCCGAGCAACTCAGTTTTATAAAAAACTTAGATACTGATAATATTTGGAAAAGTACTTTAAGAAACGAGAACGACTACCAAACACATACATCTGAGGTTTTTATGCCTAAACTTGATAATGGTAGATATCTAATTGTTGGTTTTATTGAAGATAATCAAGAAACTTTTGGGTTTGCGCATGTGCAAATTACCAATATGGCTTCAGTTGAGATTGAAACTCTAAACCATAAAATATTTCAAATTATTGACAGGAAAGATGGATCACCAATTGTAAACACCAAGGTTGAAGTATCCTATGAATCTAGAAATAATAGAAAAACTTCTACAAAAGATTATAAGACAAATAACTTTGGTGAAATTAAAATTGAAAAAGATAAAAGTTGGTATAGAAACGTTACTTTAAAAGTAGAAAAAGGTAATGAAATTGCTTATTTCGGGAATTTTCACATTAATCAAACCTACAACCAACCTGAAGAAAAAGTTAACTACAAATCCTTTTTATTTACGGACAGAAGTATTTACAGACCCGGACAAACGTTATATTTCAAAGCCATTACCATGAAAACTAAAGAAGGGAAATCTGAGGTTTTAGAAAATGAAAAAGTAACAGCTGTTTTATACAATACAAATAATGAAGAAGTTAAAAAACTAGAATTAAAAACTAATGAGTTTGGTTCTGTTTCTGGCGAGTATATTTTACCAAACAATGGATTAAACGGATTATACCGTATAGAATTTAATTCAGATTCTGGTAAATATATGAGAAGTAACACCTTTTTTTCTGTTGAAGACTATAAGCGTCCTAAGTTCGAAACTAAATTCGCACCCGTAACTGAAACTTTTAAAATAAATGATTCTGTTACAGTAAAAGGAAGCGCTTTGGCTTATGCTGGCAGTAACATTACTGACGCTAAAGTTGTATATCGTGTACACAGAAAAGTACAATATCCGCGTTGGTATTTTTGGTACAGACCTTGGGTAAGTAGTGACCCTCAAGAAATAACACATGGCGAAACGATTACCAATGAAAAAGGCGAGTTTGAAATTACTTTTAAAGCCATGCCAGACCAAAGTGTCGATAAAAGCAGTTTACCTATTTTTAATTATGAAATTACGGCTGATGTTACCGATTTAAATGGCGAAACGCGAAGCGAAACAACTGTTATAAATGTTGGATATCATGCATTTACGGCTAACATAAGTATTGATAATGGATTAGATAAAACGAATAAAAATCATGAAATATCCATTGATACTAAAAACTTAAATAGAGAATTTGTTCCTGCAAAAGGCACCATAAAAATATATAAACTTGAAGCTCCAAATGCTGTTTTAAGATCTCGTCCTTGGGCTGCTCCAGATTATCAAGAATTTTCTAAAGAACGTTTTAAAGACTTGTTTCCACACGATGCTTATGCAAATGAACACCTTTCAGCTAATTGGGAAAAAGGCAAACTTGTTTTAAAAAAGACTTTTGACACTAAAGACTCTAAAACCTTAAAACTTGGTAAAATTAAAAAATGGCAATCGGGTGAATATATTGTTGTTTTAGAAAGTAAAGATAAATTTGGTCAGTTAGTTAAAGATGAAGTTAAAACAACTTTATTTAGTGAAGATGATAAAACACCTGCTGACAATCAACTATTTTACATATCTACAGATAAAGAGTCTTATAACATTGGAGATACCACTTATGTAACCATTGGTTCAGCAGCCAAAAATATATCTGTTACAGTTTGTGTAGAAAAGGATAAAAAAATCATTAAAACAGAAATTATCACTCTAAATGCTAATAAAAAAACAATCGCTATTCCTGTTACAAAAGAAGATTTAGGTGGTTTTGTAATACATTATAGTTTTGCAGCTTTTAACAGTTTTATTTCTAGTTCTAAATATATTACTGTGCCTTACCCTAAAACAAATTTAGAGATTGAAACTCTTACGTTCAGAGACAAATTACAACCAGGAACTGATGAAACTTGGCAATTTAAAATTAAAGGACCTCATGGCGAAAAAGTAAGTACTGAATTATTGGCGAGTATGTATGATGCTTCTTTGGACCAATTTAAACCGCATAGCTGGAATTTTAATCCTATTTATAACCCAAGCTATAGCGCACATAGTAGCCGAAGAGCAAATGGAAGTTTTGGTACCAAGAATTTTAGAATATATCAAGATAGATTTCAACCTAATTATATGAATCAAACGTATGACCAATTTAATTGGTTTGGGTTTTATTTTGGGAATAACAATTCAATAAGAATTAGAGGTTATGCTAGCGTTTCTAAAGCCCTGAGAGGTAGTGTTGCTGGCGTTCAAATTGTTTCAGATGAAATGGAAGTTGAAGAGTCTGTAGCTTTTATGCAATCTAGTAATAGTGATAATCTTGATAAATTAGGTGCCCCTGGCGCTACTCTTATAATGGATAAAAAATCTAAATTTGAGGTTAAAGAACAAAATTACGAATTCGACAACATCAAAATACGTAAAAACCTGCAAGAAACAGCGTTTTTCTTTCCGCAGTTAAAAACAGATTCAGAAGGACATATCAGTTTCAGTTTCACAACCCCTGAAGCATTAACCCAATGGAAATTACAACTTTTGGCACATACTAAAACTTTAAAAAGTTCTACACAGTCTTTAACCACAGTTACTCAAAAAGAATTGATGGTGATTCCAAACGCACCTCGTTTTTTACGTGAAGGCGATCAAATTACAATTAGCACTAAAATTGCTAACCTTACTGAGAAACAACTTTCTGGACAAGCAAAACTCATTTTAACCGATGCAGTTTCAGGAAAAGACATTACCGCTAACTTGCTCAGTTCTTCCCCTTCGGAGAAGCTAGATGAGTCTTCCTTTTCTGTTGATGCATTAGGGAACACTAAAGTATCGTGGAGTTTATCAATCCCAGCAAATGTTCAAGCAGTACAATATAAAGTGATTGCAAAATCAGAAACGTTTAGCGATGGTGAGCAAAATGCTTTGCCTGTTTTAAGTAACCGTATGTTGGTTACAGAAACATTGCCTATGTGGATAAAAAGTAACCAAACCAAAACATTTACTTTGGATAAGTTGATAACCAATACTTCAACAACACTTAAAAACCATAAGTTGACTTTGGAAATGACCTCAAATCCTGCTTGGTATGCAGTTCAGGCATTACCGTATTTAATGGAATATCCTTATGAGTGTAATGAACAAACATTTTCAAGATATTATGCAAATGCTTTAGCGAGCCATATTGCAAATTCTAATCCTAGAATTCAAGAGGTTTTTAATCAATGGAGAAATACAGACGCTTTACTTTCTAACTTAGAAAAAAATCAAGACTTAAAATCTATTTTAATTCAAGAAACACCTTGGCTACGAGATGCACAAAGTGAAACGGAACAGAAAAAACGCATCGCTTTATTATTCGATTTAAACAAAATGAATAATGAGCTGCAATCTGCTATCACTAAATTAAAAAACAATCAAATGCCATCTGGTGCTTGGCCTTGGTTTAATGGTGGTTATGAGAATCGATACATTACACAACATATTATTACTGGTTTTGGTCACCTTTCTAAACTAGGTGTCACCCTGAGCGCAATCGAAGGGTCTCAAAGTAAAATGATCCAAAACGCCATAAAATACTTAGATAACGAATTTGTAAAAGAATATAAAAAAATCAGAAAATATAATAAAGATGTAGATTTAGATAAAGACCATTTAAGCAATACCCAATTACATTATCTATACATGCGAAGCTTTTTCTCTGATATCAAAAAATCTAAAGAAGCAGAAAAAATAAGTGATTATTACCAAACTCAAATCGATAAGCATTGGTTGTCACGTTCGCTATACTCAAAAGGCTTAATGGCTTTAATATCTCATAGAAACAAGAATTCTAAAACCACTTCTAAGATTTTAAAATCTTTAAAAGAAACCAGTATAACTAGTGAGGAATTAGGTATGTATTGGAAAGCAAACACAAATTCTTGGTTTTGGTATCAAGCACCTATTGAAACGAAATCGTTGTTAATTGAAGCTTTTAGCGAGTCTGGAACTGTCATTCAGAGCGAAGCGAAGAATCTCGAAACCATCGATAATTTAAAAATCTGGCTCCTTAAAAACAAGCAAACTAACCGATGGAAAACGACCAAAGCGACTACTGATGCTGTTTATGCTTTATTGCTTCAAGGAAGCGATTGGTTAAGTGTTACAGATATGGTTGATGTTATTATAAACGGACAACAAATAGAACCATCTAAACTTGAAAATGTAAAAATTGAAGCTGGAACAGGCTATTACAAAACAAGTTGGAATACTGCTGAAATTAAACCTGAAATGGGAGAAGTACAAATTTCTAAAAAAGGAAAAGGTATTGCTTGGGGCGCCTTATACTGGCAATATTTTGAAGATTTAGATAACATTACTTCTGCTGAAACACCACTTAAATTAAAGAAAAAGTTATTCCTTAAAACGAATACCGATACTGGTGAAGAAATCTCAGAAATCACCTCTGAAACCAATTTAAAGGTTGGTGATTTAGTTAGAGTTAGAATTGAATTACGTTCTGATAGAAACATGGAATTTATCCACATGAAAGATATGCGAGCTTCTGGCTTAGAACCTGTAAATGTTATTTCAAAATACAAATGGCAAGATGGTTTAGGGTATTATGAAAGTACAAAAGATGCTTCAACCAACTTCTTTTTTGATTATTTACCAAAAGGTGTTTATGTTTTTGAATATGACTTGCGAGTTAATAACGCTGGTAATATGAGTAATGGTATTACCACCATTCAAAGTATGTATGCTCCTGAATTTAGTAGCCATAGTGAAGGGACAAGAATTTCTGTAATTAATAATTAATAATCTAATTTATAACTTAAGAATTTGATGAGTTGTTTATTAAATAGAAAATTGAATTTATTGTTTACATTTTTAATTGCCACATGCATCTTTTCATCTTGTGGTAATCAAAAGAATTTGGAATCAACTAAAAATTCAATAGATAGCTCTCCTAAAATCATATTTTTAAATTATAGCATTGAAGAAACTACAAATGGAAAAAGAACTATTCAATTCATAAATAAGAAAATAGTAGATGGCAAACTAAAAGAAAATCCGTCTGAATCTATTGAAAATGGTACCGCGGGTGATTTGATTTTTTCAGAGCTAAATAAAAAATCAAAAGTGCTTAATCAAATACTTATTAAAAATCCGTTAGTTAGACAAGTTGAGTATTTAAATGACTCAAAACAATTTCAAACAAAAACCATAACATCCGATAAAATGCATTTTTCAATAAGGTTACAGTTAAAAAGTAACACTAAACACATAACAATTAGTAACTTTGCTAAAAACAAGCCTCTAATTAAAACCCAAATTAAATAGTATGAAATCTTTTTTGTGCTTTTTATTTATTCTTTTCAACACTTACTTTGTTTCTGGTCAAATTTTTGATTTAGAAACTATTAAAGGTGATACTAATAACGACACCAGGTTAAATCTCGTTATTTTGAGTGAAGGTTATCAAACTTCTGAGCTCCCAAAGTTTAAAGTTGATGCAGAAAGTTTTGTTGCGAGTATGTTTACACAATCCCCTTTTTTAGAATATAAAGATTATTTTAATGTACATATTATAAAGGTACCTTCAAATGAAAGTGGTGCTGACCACCCTGTTACTGCTACCGACCCTAATGAACCTGGTGGAACACCTCAGTTAGTAGATACTTATTTTAATGCTACATTTGATGCCTTTAATATTCACAGACTTTTATATTATGGTATAGATTATTCGGATGCTGCTAGTGCGGAGTTAAAAATAATTTCTGTTTTGGCAGATAATTTCCCAACTTACGACCAAGCATTAATACTCGTTAACTCACCTGAATACGGTGGTACGGGTGGACAATTCCCTATATCCTCAACACATGTCTTAGCAAATCAAATTGCTATACACGAACTGGGGCACTCTATGTATAATTTAAAAGATGAATATCTGCTCCCTGATTTTTATTATGGTGAAGCTATTAATATGACTCAAGAAACTAATACAAGTTTAGTGAGATGGAAAAATTGGATAAATGAAAATGGTATTAATATTTATCCACATGGAACATCTGGTGTTCCTGCTACATGGTATAAACCTCAATCAGGTAATAAATGTAAAATGGAAAAATTAGACCAGCCTTTCTGCTCTGTTTGTAAAGAGGGTATTATTGAAAAAATACATAGTTTGATTTCTCCAATTGATACTTTTAGCCCAAATAATACCACGATTGAAGAACCCACGTTCCCTTTAGAATTTGGGCTTGATTTAATCAAACCTGACCCAAACACTTTAGAAATTGAATGGACGCTGAATAATGTTAATTATGAAAATAATGTTGATGATATTTCAATTCTTGAATCTGATTTACAGCAAGGAAATAATACATTGACAACCATTGTACATGATAATTCGCCTTTCTTAAATGTCGATAATCATGATAGCTTTCATATATATTCCGTGACTTGGAAAATAAACTTTTCTTCGCTTGGAATTGAAAATATTACAAGTGAATCCAATAATTTTAATATTTCACTGTACCCAAATCCTACTAATAACATTTTAAATTTAAAGTTTGAAAGTACTACATATTCAAATCTGAAGGCTGACATTATTAGTTTAGATGGCAAAATGGTAAAGTCCGTTGCCCTTTCAAATTATACAAATAAACAAGTTGATATTAGTACCTTGAGCCAAGGGGTTTATTTGACTAAATTCTATTCTGGAACTATGCTTATCGCTAGTAAACGATTGGTTAAAAATTAGCTTATTTTTTTTCCGGAGGGTATTTTGATAACACTTTTTCTGTAATAGCAATTAACCGTGCTTCTCTTTTTTCTGGTGTTGCTTTCGGATTAAAACTAGATTCGCTAATGGCTTGCCAAAAAAGTTGTTTTTTAGTTTCATCAACAAAATCGATAGTAATCTGTCGGTTAATATCTGCCTGACCTATAGGCAAACCTATGGATATACCGCCACCAACGTTTCCGCCACCGCCTCCTACTCCAACACCTACAGTTTGTCTTTGTGGTCCTTGATATTCTTGACTTTTAATATCTATAAAAAAATCAGGAGATTCTGAAATACTAAATCCCTTTGCTTCCATTGTAATATCAATAGCGTCTAATAGGCGCTTAGTATCTAATTCACTAAGACCTGTTTTCATATCACCAAAGTACTGATAGGTTTTGTAACCATTAAAATTTGTGGTTTTATCATAATCATAATTAACCCGAATAGGGGCACATGATATTATAAGTAAGGCTGAAATAATAACTGTTAGAAATCGCATGATTTTTGTTTTTTATAAAATTAATCAAAAATTATTCCAAGTATTATATTTTAATCTCAAATTATTGAATGGTCAAAGTTGTTTATTTCAAAAAAATTGTAATCGGTGATATTGTTAATATTGTACAAAAAATAATGAACAAGATTTGCAAACGTTAGTTATTAAAATATAATACCAACATATACTTTTAAGAACGTAAACCTGCAAACTAATATCCGACCTTTCATTGTAAAGCTCAAATTTTAATTCTTAAACTGTATGACAAATATCATATAGAAATATTTACACTTTACTGACTTTTGTATATTAATTAATAAAACCTACTGTTGCTTCTCATTAAAATAAGCAATGGTTATATTTGTAATCATAGAAAACACTAAAATGAGCAAAGGAATTTATGTTGCTACTTTAGAGCCCAACAGTGGAAAATCTGTAGTTGTGCTCGGGCTAATGCGTATGTTATTGGGTAAAATTGCAAAAGTCGGCTATTTCAGACCCATTATTGAAGATACTGAAGATGGCGAAATGGACAACCACATCAATACTGTGGTGTCTTATTTTGAAATTGATATTGATTACAAAAGAACTTTTGCTTATACAAGAAATGAAGTATTAGACTTATACAACAAAGGAAAATCTGGCGATGTTATTGATGAAATTATCAAGAAATACAAATATCTTGAAGAACGATTTGATTTTGTTTTAGTTGAAGGCACTGATTTTTCGCATGAAAATTCTAGCTTAGAGTTAGATATCAACTTATTGATTTCAAAAAATCTAGGATTGCCCGCTATTATCGTTTCACAAGGCGACGGAAAATCTCTAGCTCAGGTCGTGGATAATGTTCAGTTGGCGCATGATACGTTTAAAGAGGAAGTTGATGTGCTTTCCATAATGACCAACAAAATTAATCCTGATGATGCAGCGACTTTAAAAACCCTTCTAAAAGCGCGTATAAAAAGCGGAACTGATATTACGGTTATCCCAAAAATTAAAAGTTTAGCAAGTCCGACAATTAAGGAAATTATCAATAAGCTAAATGGAAACATTCTCTTTGGTGAGGACATGATTAACAATCAATCTGAGAGTTTTAGTGTGGGTGCCATGCAGCTCCGTAATTATTTAACCCATTTAAAAGAGAATGCTTTAGTGATCACTCCGGGTGATAGAGCCGATATTATTCTAGGGGCATTACAAGCAAATATTTCAAAAAACTATCCGAAAATAGCAGGTATTATTTTAACGGGTGGTCTTATTCCAGAGGACCCTATTTTAAAATTAATTGAAGGACTATCTAGCGTTGTCCCTATAATTAGTGTTGAGGGCGGCACGTTTTATGTGACGAACACCATTGGAAAAATAAAATCTAGAATCTATGCTGATAATACTGAAAAAATTGAAACATCAATAGCTACTTTTGAGAAACATGTAGCTACTGAAAAACTTTCAGAAGATTTAGCAACTTTTAAATCGGATATTTTCACACCAAGAATGTTTCAGTATAATTTACTGCAACGTGCCCTAAAAAACAAAAAACATATCGTACTCCCTGAGGGTTATGATGAGCGCGTTTTAAGAGCTACCGCAAGATTAATTGATGAGCGTGTGGTTGATTTGACCTTAATTGGTGAAAGGGAAAAAATACAAGAACGTTTAACAAAGTATGATATTCCATTGAATATTGAGGATATAAACATAGTTTCACCACAAAAATCGACCTACTTTCAAGATTACGTAGAAACATTTTATGAGCTTAGAAAGCACAAAAATGTGAATTTAGATATGGCCAGGGATGCTATGGCCGATGTTTCTTATTTTGCGACCATGATGATTTATAAAGGCCATGCCGATGGAATGGTATCTGGTGCCGTACATACTACGGCTCATACTTTACGTCCCGCATTGCAATTTATAAAAACGAAACCCGGTGTAAATATTGTGTCTTCCATATTTTTTATGTGCCTAGAAGATCGTGTTTCTATTTTTGGGGATTGTGCTATTAACCCAAACCCAAATGCAGAACAGTTGGCAGAAATAGCCATTTCATCTGCAAAAACAGCTAAGGATTTTGGTGTTGAGCCTAAAGTGGCGATGTTATCTTATTCTTCTGGCGCCTCTGGAAAGGGCGAGGATGTGGAACGGGTTAGAAAAGCGACGGAACTAGCAAAAACAAAAGCACCGCATTTAAAAATTGAAGGTCCTATTCAATATGATGCGGCTGTAGATATGCGAATTGGAAAAAGTAAATTACCAGATTCTGAAGTTGCTGGGCAAGCTAGTGTTTTAATTTTCCCAGATTTAAATACAGGAAACAATACTTACAAAGCGGTGCAACGAGAAACTGGCGCATTAGCCATTGGTCCAATGTTACAAGGGCTAAATAAACCAGTAAACGATTTAAGTAGAGGCTGTACTGCGGATGACATTTACAGTACTGTAATTATAACTGCCATTCAAGCTCAAGACCTTTAATATATGCAAGTACTCGTTTTAAACTCAGGAAGCTCTTCATTAAAATTTCAATTGTTTTCCATGCCAGAAGAAACCATTTTATGTTCGGGTTTAATTGAGCGTATAGGTTCGGATGATGCCAAATTTATTTTTGAAACGTCCGATGAGAATCTGGAATACGTGGGGAATATTCCAAATCATAAAGTAGGTTTGGGATTGTTGGCAAAACAATTATTAAATAAAAAAACAGGGATCATCGAATCTGAAGACGCTATAGATATTGTAGGTCATCGAGTTGTTCAAGGCGGTTCATCCTTTAATAAAACCACCGAAATTACGACTTCGGTAAAAGCAAAAATAAAAGAACTTTTTAGCTTAGCCCCATTACATAACCCCGCTAATTTGGAAGGTATTGAAGTTTCAAAAAGTGTGTTTCCTAATGCTAAACAAGTTGCTGTTTTTGATACAGCATTCCATCAATCCATACCTGAACATGCATATAAATATGCTATACCAGTAGATTTTTCAGAAAAACATGATATTCGATTATATGGATTTCATGGTACAAGTCATAAATATATTTCTGAAAAAGCTATGGCTTATCTAGGTAAACAGAATTCAAAAATTATAACCGTTCATTTAGGTAATGGTTGCAGCATAACCGCTATAAATAATGGTAAAAGCATGGACCACTCCATGGGATTAACACCTCTAGCTGGATTAATCATGGGCACACGGTCTGGAGATATAGATCCTTCCGTTATTTTTCATCTTGCAAAAAAATTAAATTACAGTTTGGATGACGTCAATAACCTTTTACAAAAAAAGAGCGGTATGTTAGGTTTAACTGGTTTTAGTGATTTAAGAGATATTCAAGCTGAAGCTGAAAAAGGTAATAAAAATTGTCAATTAGCATTACAAATGAATGCCTATAGAATAAAGAAATACATAGGAAGTTATACTGCTATTTTAAATGGATTGGATGCTATTGTATTTACTGCAGGTATTGGCGAAAACTCGCCTTTAATGCGAGAACTTGTCTGTAAGGATTTGGAGTATTTAGGAATTCATATCGATTTAGATAAAAATAATATAAGGCCACGTGAACTAACTACCATTAGCCCTGAGCAATCAAAAGTAAAAGTATTAATTATACCTACCAATGAGGAGTTGGAAATAGCAAAGCAGGCGGTCGGTTTATTCAAAAATTAAACGCCCTCGATACACCTCTTCCACATCTATTATTGGAGGTGCGTTTACAGAAATGACATCTCCAATTCCAGAAATTTTCCCCGTAATTTTTTGTTGCGGATTTACAATCATATCATTCGAACCTCTATTGAAAACAGAAACATTTTGTGCCATTAAATTACGCCCTTCAAATCGAGACGTACCTGCTGCAAAAGTGATACTCAAATTATCTGTTTCCCCAGAAATATAAGCTACCGATAAGTTGTTAAATACCACACTTAAGCGCGTATTATTTACTTCTAATTTAAAATCACCTACATTAAAACTCTCTGGAGCACCAAAATCCTCAGAGAGAACATTTAAACTCGGATAACTTAAAACCCCATCTGAACTGATATCATACTGGGTAGAACTTCTAACTTCAGTAATGTTTGGAGATGTAACATATATTTTTGTAATACCATAATCCCTTATATAGTTGCAGGAATTATTATTAGTTAATATCAATCTGCCATCTATAACGTTAAGTTCAACATCGTTTATCAAATTTTTTCCTGTTTCGATAACAACGTTTTGAGTTGTTCCCTCTTTAATTATTAATTCGATATCTCGATTTACCAAAATTTTATCAAAACTAGAAACGGTTACCACTTTTTGAATAATCGCTCCAGCTTTTTGCAAGCAGTCACCAGCACTTTCGCTATCGCATGCGATAATTAAACTAAAAAATAATATATAAACAAGTTTTTTCATAACCTTACACCAACTCCAAATTCAACACCCTCCGCTTTTGCACCATGGGATTTAAGTGTTAAAGTACCAAACCAATTTTTATAAAAATAACGCTTCAACCCTATTCTCACATAAGTTTGCCCTTCAAAATCAAAAGGGTAATATACATAATACCCTAATTGTGTAATCAACGATGTTTTATTAATAAAAAGTTCATGACCCGCAAAAATACCGATTCTTTTATGGTCTTCAAGTCCTGTAAGCCCATATTCTGGAAATGCAACACTTCTATAATAAATATATTCTTTTAAAAAATTTGAGAAGAAAACCTCTGTACCCAATTGTAGCGCACTTGTTTTATTTATTCGCTTATCAGCATAAGCAGAAAGCACATACATGGCATATTGCCCGCTACCAACAATATCACTCTCATTAATTCCTGTTCTAAAAACAAAATTGTATTTAATAGGTTGATAAAAATCTTTATCCGCTTGTTTATCTAAGGTATTTTGGTATTCTAAATCAAAAGCATCTAAATTATAATTAAAACCAAAATTAAAGGTTATGGAATTTGTACTGTTATTTGGCGATTTAAAATTAGCATTGGAATAGTGAATCAATGAAAATCCTGCCTGTAGCCCAAGTCCAGCTATAAGCCGTTCTTTTTTAAAATTAAGCATTAAATAGGTGCTACTACCAAGCCTGGTGCCATAGGCCACATTTTTAAAATTTGTCTCTTTATCATAGGGATTGGTATTATACACCATACCTTGCCCAATACGAAACATTAAATAGCGTTTAAAAAAGTAAAAATTATAATGCGCGTATAGAGAATAATTATCCCCCAAAACTGGGTTATCCATATCTTGGTAAGCAAAAGACACGCCGTAATCTGGATAATTGAACCGCTGTTCCCAGTCTTCAAAACCATATGTTTTTTTATTCCAACTTAAAATAACACCCGCTGGATGCCCTGTAATTAAATGAAGAATTTCATTATTATGCAATGCAATATTGCCTTTAAAATTGTTCACATCAAAAAAGGTTGTATGTGTTTTATCCTGCGCAAAGGCAACGGCAAAAATAAAACAAAAAACATACATGCAAAAAAATTTCATATTTGGGATTCTAAAACACAAATGTAATTGAATATTTAGAATAAAGCCTCAGCAATGGCTTTCACATTATCGCTCTTACCCATAGAATAGTAATGCAGAACAGGAACACCTGCTGCCCTTAATTCTTTGGATTGTTGTATAGCAAACTCAATACCTACCTGTCTTACCGCTTTATTATCTTGGCATCCCTCAACAGCATCAATGAGATCTTCAGGCAAATCAATTTTAAATACTTGTGGTAACAATTGTAAATGGCGCTTCACGGCAATAGGCTTAATTCCAGGGATAATCGGCACGTTAATCCCAATGGCCTTAGCCTGTTTCACAAACTCAAAATACTTATTATTATCAAAAAACATTTGCGTAACCACGTAATCCGCACCAGCATCTACCTTAGCTTTTAAACGTTTTAAATCGGTAGCTAATGATGGTGCTTCCATATGTTTTTCAGGATAACCAGCTACCCCAATACAAAAATCAGAATTACTCTCCACCACAACATCATCATGCAAATATCGACCTTTATTTAAGGTTGCAATTTGTTCTACCAACTGGCTTGCATACGCATGTCCGCCTTCACACGCTTTAAAATAAGCTTCCTCTTTCATCGAGTCTCCACGCAATGCCATCACATTATCCAATCCTAAATAATGACAATCTACCAAAACATATTCCGTTTCCTCCTTGGTAAATCCACCGCACAACAAATGCGGAATAGCATCTACTCGATATTTATGCATAACAGATGCACAAATCCCTACAGTTCCTGGGCGCATACGTGTTACACGTTTATCTAAAAGTCCATTTCCCTTTTCAATATAAACATACTCCTCACGAGACGTCGTTACATCAATAAACGGCGGATTAAACTCCATTAAAGGATCAATATTATTATATAAATCCTGAATATTTTTTCCTTTTTTAGGTGGTATCACTTCAAAAGAAAACAATGTTTTACCGTTAGCATTTTTTATATGATCTGTTACTTTCATCTATTATTTTTTGTCATTCCCGAAAAAGTGGGAATCTTATCAATTACAATTTTTTTACCGACGGACTCACAAACAGCTTATCAAAACTATTCATCGATTTTTTTGGCGTTACCACAAGGGTCGGGCTTTTCGCTACAAGTCCTCGCTCCAAAAAGGTCGCTGTGGGCTTTCCACTACAATCCCTAATGCGGAAAGCCTCTCATATAACCCATCTAAAAAGAAGGGCAACGTTCACTTCTGCACAAGACCTCTCAGGTTTTTAAAAACTGAGAGATCTCATAAACAAAACAGTTCCTGACTCTTTGGGAAGGTTAGGAGAGTCTTACCAACATGTTTTTCACATCCTCAAAACCATCCATATACTCCCAATATATCCATCTACCATCCACATAATCCGTTAAAATATATTTTTTACTCACAGATTTAATTCTAGAAACAGCAACAAGCTTTTTTGAAAATGTTTCCGAATGCACGTGCTGTAATTTCTCTTTATTTTTAGAATCATATCCATGAGATATAATATAACTACCTAATGTTAACTCTATAAACTTCATAATCACAAAACTTTTAAGAGCCTCCCCTAACCCTTCCAAAAGGAGGGAAACTCATACTCTAAAATATTTTCCAGACCTTTCAGGTTTCAAAAACCTAAAAGGTCTTAATCAAGAACACTCCGTAATCGACTCCTCCCTTTCGGGGAAGCTAGGTGGCACATTTATTCCTCAGCCAACGTAGGATGCAACCATTTTCTAGCCTTTTCTTTCGTAATGCCCTTTCGCTCTGAATAATCCGTTACTTGGTCGTCTGTAATCTTTCCTAAACCAAAATATTTAGCTTCTGGATTTCCAAAATAATACCCCGAAACCGCAGCCGCGGGCCACATGGCTAAACTCTCCGTTAATTTTACACCTATTAATTTTTCAACCTCTAATAATTCCCAAATGGTTTCCTTTTCTAAATGGTCTGGACACGCAGGATAACCTGGTGCTGGTCGTATTCCCTTATAACTTTCCTTGATTAAATCCAGATTTGTCAAATCCTCATTTACGGCGTAACCCCAATGCTTTGTTCTTACCTGTTTATGCAAGTACTCAGCAAAAGCTTCAGCAAATCGGTCTGCAATGGCTTGCGCCATTATACCATTGTAATCATCTTCCTTATCTCTATAGCTATCGGCTAACTCTTGCGCTCCAAAAATAGCCACACAAAATACACCTATATAATCGGTTTTATCAGATGTTTTTGGAGCAATAAAATCTGCTAAGGCATGATTAGGAATTCCTTCTCGCTTTTTCAATTGCTGACGCAAGGTTCTAAAAACAGCAATTTCCTTTCCTTTTTTCCTGACTGATATATCATCTTCATCAATTGTATTGGCTTCAAACAAACCAAAAACACCTTTTGGTTTTAAAAGTTGTTTTGCAATAATCTCCTGGATCATTTTTTGAGCTTCCTCATACATGATTGAGGCTTGCTCGCCAACCACCTCATCGGTCAGAATATCGGGGAATTTACCATGTAAATCCCAACTTCTAAAAAACGGACTCCAATCTATAAAGGGCAGTAATTCCTTTAAACTTAATTGCTTCAAAATTTGAATACCCAATTCCTTAGGCTTTACTATTTCAGAAGTTTCCCAATTAATTTTATACTTTCGATTTCGTGCCTCTTCAATTGAGATGTATGATTTTTCCTTTCCGCGCTTTAAAAACTTAATTCGGAATTCATCATAATCCGCCTTCATTTTCGCCACATACTCGTGAGACGTTTTCTTATTTAATAAATCGCCAACTACGGTTACAGCCCTTGAGGCATCATTCACATGAACTACAGCATTTTTATATTGCGTATCAATCTTTACCGCCGTATGTGCTTTTGATGTTGTTGCACCACCAATTAATAATGGCAGTTCAAAATTCTGACGCTGCATTTCCTTTGCTAAATACACCATTTCATCAAGCGATGGCGTAATAAGTCCAGATAATCCGATAGCGTCCACACGCTCTTTTATAGCCGTATCAATTATTTTTTCTGGTGGCACCATAACACCTAAATCAACAATTTCATAATTGTTACAGGCCAAAACCACACTTACAATATTTTTACCAATATCGTGCACATCGCCTTTTACGGTTGCCATTAATATTTTACCGACAGGCTCTTGTTTATCGCCCTTTTCAGCTTCAATAAAAGGATTTAAATAACCTACCGCTTTTTTCATTACACGAGCAGATTTTACCACTTGGGGTAAAAACATTTTACCGGCACCGAACAAATCGCCAACCACATTCATACCAATCATTAAATTTCCTTCTATCACTTCAATAGGCTTATCAGCTGCTTGTCGTGCTTCCTCAATATCTTCAATAATAAAGGCATCAATCCCCTTTACCAAAGCATGAGTAATTCTATCCTGTAAAGGGTTTTCCCGCCATGATAAGTCAACTCCAGCTTCTTTTTTTGAGCCTTTTACGGTTTCAGCAAAGTCCAATAAACGCTCTGTAGCATCATCCCTTCTATCTAAAATAACATCTTCAATATGCTCTAATAAATCTTTTGGAATATCATCATAAACCTCCAACAATGCAGGATTCACAATACCGATATTCATACCCGCCTGAATCGCATAATATAAAAATACCGAGTGCATCGCTTCACGAACGCCGTTATTACCTCTAAAAGAAAACGACACGTTACTTACGCCACCGCTAACACTTACATTTTCCAAATTTTGACGTACCCAACGGGTCGCTTCGATAAAATCAATGGCATTTCTGCGGTGTTCTTCCATACCTGTTGCCACAGGAAATATGTTCAAATCGAAAATAATATCCTCTGAAGGAAAACCAACTTTATTGACCAAAATATCATACGAGCGTTTTGCAATTTCTATACGCCTGTCGTAATTATCGGCCTGTCCAACCTCATCAAAAGCCATAACAATTACGGCAGCTCCGTATCGTTTGATTTGTTTTGCCTCCCAAATAAATTTTTCTTCGCCTTCTTTAAGCGATATGGAGTTTACCACGCATTTTCCTTGTACCACTTGAAGTCCAGCTTCAATGATTTCCCACTTGGAACTATCAATCATAATCGGTACGCGACAAATATCCGGTTCGGCAGCAATGAGATTCAAAAATCGAATCATGGACGCTTTGCCATCAATCAAACCATCATCAAAATTGATATCGATAATTTGTGCACCGCCATCTACTTGATGCCGGGCAATATCTAAAGCTTCATCAAAATTTTCTTCTTTAATTAACCGAAGAAATTTTCGAGAACCCGCAACATTGGTACGTTCCCCTACATTTATAAAATTGCTGTTCTCGTTTAAAACTAAAGGCTCGAGACCAGACAGCTTCATGTATTTACTTTGGTTAATAGTTACTCGTTTTTGGTTATTATGCTTACTCATACTTATAATTTCCTGTAGTAGTTGATAAATCCATTAAGCAACTTTTTACAAGTTTCTATTTGAGATAATATATTATTTAATTTTTCTTCTGAAATAAACTTCAAATCGTTTGAAAGATACAACTGCGTTTCTAATTCATGTAAAGAACCTCTTGAAATATATAAAAAAAGACTCATGTCCTTTGTTATTTGTCTTCCACAACCTTCCGCAATATTATATGGAACAGAAACTAAACATCTTCTAATTTGGTTTGCAATTCCGTAAATTTTTTCTTTTGGAAAATAATCAGTTATTGCATAAACTTGACCAAGTAGTTTTCTAGCTGCAATCCAAACATCAAATTCTATATAAGATTTCATTTTTTTTCTTTTATAAATAGCTAAAACTAATAACCAGTATCTAATAACTCGTAACCATCAATTAATTTATAATGCTCTACTACTGGAAATGGTTCATAAAAATGATGTAATAACCTTTTCCATTCTTGATATTCATCTTACTTACGAAAACCAATTTCGTGGTCTTCAAGCGTTTTCCAATTCACTAATAATATATATTTATCGTCTTTCTCGATACACTTTTTTAATTGATGTGACATATAACCGTTCATTGAACAAATGATTTTTTATGCACTTTTAAAACTAGTTTCAAAATTTGCAGAAAATCCTTTCTTTATATGTAATGTGGCTACTTCTAAAATCATCAGTTTAGTTTAATATGGTGTTGAAACAAGTTCAGCAAAAGGACGTGGTTTATAATTAGCAGCAATATTAGCAATCACTTTAATATGTTCTGGATTTGTTCCGCAGCAACCTCCAATAATATTAATTAAATCCTTTTTTAAATAGTCTTCAATTTGCTCGCCCATTTCTTCTGGGGTTTCATCATACTCTCCAAAAGCATTTGGCAAACCTGCATTGGGGTGTGCTGAAATAGCAAAATCTGTTTTATTAGCAATAGCCTCTAAATGCGGTTGCAATAAATTGGCGCCTAACGCACAATTAAATCCAACAGATAATAATGGAATATGCGATACGGATATTAAAAAAGCTTCCGCCGTTTGTCCTGATAGTGTTCTTCCAGAAGCATCGGTAATAGTGCCGCTTAACATAATTGGAAAATCCTTATTGTATGCTTCTTTCACTTCTTCAATAGCAAATAATGCAGCTTTGGCATTCAATGTATCAAAAACAGTTTCAACTAATAATATATCGACACCGCCATCGACCAAGGCTTCTACTTGTTGTTTGTATGCGATTCGTAATTCATCAAACGTTACGGCCCTGTATCCAGGGTCATTCACATCTGGAGACATGCTTGCCGTTCTGTTCGTTGGCCCTATTGCTCCGGCGACAAAGCGTGGCTTATGGGGCTCTTTAGCCGTAAATGCATCCGCAACTTCTTTGGCTATTTTAGCAGATTGATAATTTAATTCATACACCAAATCTTCCATTTGATAATCGGCCATAGCAATGGTTGTTCCTGAAAAGGTATTGGTTTCCACAATATCTGCACCAGCTTCAAAATACTTCCCATGAATGGTTTTTATAGCTTCTGGTTGCGTTATAGATAACAAATCGTTATTCCCTTGTAAAGGTGTTGGATAATCCTTAAAACGTTCGCCTCTAAAATCTTCTTCCGTAAATTTATAAGCTTGTAACATGGTGCCCATAGCACCATCTAAAACTAAAATTCGCTCTTTTAGAGCTTTATGTATGTTTGACATTTTTTCTTTGGTTCACAGACCTGTTAAATTTTGAAAATCAGACAGGTCTCATTTTTTTATTACTCAAATAATGTTGATGATAAATACCTATCGCCTCTATCACAAATAATAGCTACAATAATGCCTTTAGTAATAGATTCAGCTGTTTTTAAAGCACAATACACAGAACCTCCGCTACTCATTCCGGCAAAAACACCTTCAGCTTTAGCTAAGTTAATCGTGGTTGTTTTGGCATCTTTTTCCGTTACATCAATAACAACATCCACTCGTGAGCGGTCAAAAAACTTAGGCACATAATCTGGCGACCATTTTCTAATCCCAGGGATTCTTGCACCATCAGCAGGCTGTGCACCAACAATAGTAATGTTTTTATTTTTTTCTTTTAAAAAACGAGAGGTTCCCATAATGGTTCCCGTTGTTCCCATGGTAGCTACAAAATGCGTAATTTCACCTTTTGTATCCCTCCAAATTTCAGGGCCTGTAGTTTTATAATGCGCTTTCCAATTATCATCATTTTCAAACTGGTTCAACAAGGTATATCCTTTTTGGTCACGAAGCTTAAAAGCTAAATCTCTCGAACCTTCAATCCCCACATCCGATGGCGTTAAAATTACCTCAGCACCATAAGCGCGCATCGTTTTTACACGTTCTTCAGTAGAATTCTCAGGCATAATCAATACCATATTCAATCCTAAAAGTTTTGAAATAAAGGCCAATGCAATGCCCGTGTTTCCACTTGTGGCCTCAACTAAAGTACCGCCTTTTTTAATATCGCCACGTTTCAGGGCTTCATTAATCATATTAAAAGCAGGTCTATCTTTTACACTTCCGCCAGGATTATTACCTTCTAATTTTAAAAACAAACGCACACCCTTTTTATTCAGCAAATGCGTAGCTTCAACTAGAGGTGTATTCCCAATCTGACCAATAATACTATTTTCGAATTCCATTTTTCCTTGGTCTAATTTTAATTTTTGTTTGATAGGTTACTAACGAATGTTCTGGAACCGATTCGGTTATCCAAACGTTAGCACCAATAATACTATGTGCTCCTATTACAATATCGCCACCTAAAATAGTCGCATTTGCATAAATACACACATGGTCTTCTATAGTCGGGTGTCGTTTCGTTTTAGCTAAACTTTTAGATACTGAAACACCGCCTAGCGTTACGCCTTGATAAATCTTAACATCCTTACCAATAATAGCCGTTTCGCCAATTACAATACCCGTACCGTGGTCAATATAAAAGGACTCGCCAATGGTTGCTCCCGGATGAATATCAACACCCGTAATACCATGAATAAACTCACTCATCATCCGTGGTAGAATATGTACACCCAATTTATAGAGCGCATGGCTCAATCTATAAATTGAAATGGCATAAAACCCTGGATATGCCATATAAATTTCAGCTAAAGAATGGGAAGCAGGGTCATTACTCTCAAAAGCAATAGCATCTAAATCCAGTTTTTTCCTAATCTCAGGAAGTTCCATTTTAAAAGTCGCCCAAATGGCACTACCATTTTCAATATCCAATTTAGAAAGGATTTTAACAAACGTTTCCTCCAGATAATTCTCATGTACAGCTTCCTGTTCGCAATCAAACAGGGCGTAAAACAATCTTTTCGTGAATGTTTTCGCGGTATCTTTCAAACAAACATTATAACTTTTCATTGGTTTTATTTGCCTTATTAAGTACTAAAAATTTTAGTTGATAAAAGTAAAACTTATCCTTGTAAATCCCGCCTTTATAATACACTAAATCCTACAAGGGGTTTATTACCTTGTAGGATTATATTTTTTATTTTGGCGTTACCCAAAAGGGTCGGGCTTTTCGTTGCAAGTCCTCGCACCTCCTGCGTCGGGCTATGGGCTTTCCACTACAATCCCTAACGCACCGCTCCTACTAAAAATCCACACTAAGCACCTTCAAAGTGTGAAATACGGAATTAAGTAACTTTTCTTGACCATCAGGTTTTGAAAACCTAAAAGATTTACGTTTAGTTAATAGCCTGAACAACTGCCTTTGGCGCTTCTTTTCTGGATCCATCAAAGCCATCAATACCACTTACTGTTGTATATTTTAAAACGTATCTTTTTCCTGGGTTAATAATTTTATAGGCAGCCTGGCACATGATAGTCGCCTCATGAAACCCACAAAGAATCAACTTTAGTTTACCTGGATAAAAATTACCATCTCCAATAGCAAATATCCCAGGAATATTAGTTTGATAATCTAATGCATTATCAACCTTTATAGCGTTTTTTTCAATATCTAAACCCCAGTTTGCAATAGGTCCTAATTTTGGCGATAACCCAAATAATGGAATAAAATGATCTGTTTTTAAAACAACAGCATCTTCATCTTTTTTCTTTATTTCTATAGCTTCAACCTTTCCATCCCCTAAAATATCCGTGACCTCAGCCGGCGTAATTAAATTAATTTTACCAGCATTTTTTAACTCCTGAACTTTTTCAACAGAATCCAAATGACCTCTAAACTCATTACGCCTATGTATAAGTGTCACACTTTTTGCAACATCTGCTAAAAAGATACTCCAATCCAATGCAGAATCGCCACCACCAGCAATTACAACATGCTTATCACGATATATTTCTGGCTCTTTTATGATGTATTCAACACCCTTATCCTCATATTTAGCAAGATTTTCAAGTTGTGGTTTTCTAGGTTCAAAACTCCCTAAACCACTAGCAATAGCCACTACAGGTGCTTGGTGCTGTGTACCTTTATTTGTTGTCACGATAAAAGTACCATCTTCTTGCTTTTCAACAGTTTCAGCACGCTCACCAAGAGTAAATCCAGGTTCGAATTGCTTTCCTTGTTCTAATAGATTCTTGGTTAAATCGCCAGCTAAAATCTCAGGAAAACCAGGAATATCGTAAATAGGCTTTTTAGGATATAGCTCTGAACATTGGCCGCCGGGTTGCGGCAATGCATCAATTAAATGGCATTTTAATTTTAATAATCCTGCTTCAAATACAGTAAATAAACCTGTTGGACCTGCGCCAATTATAATGATATCTGTTTTAATCATTTTTAAAATTTGCTTTTAACTATTCGCTTTTAGCTAATTGCTAATCGCAAAAAGCTAAAGGCAAATAGCCATTTTATTTTTTATTAATTAATCCTTTTGTGAACTCGTTTAGTGTTTCCACTTTCTCTTCAAAATCCCCTTTTATTGTTTTTCTATACTCGTTTAAATTCTTAACCAAATCATCTACGTTTTCTGGGATAACATCCTCAAAAAACTGACGTAAACGTTTCGCGGTTGTTGGCGATTTTCCGTTGGTACTAATCGCTACTTTTACATTGCCCTTTGTTACAATGCCACCCATATAGAAATCACAGTATGGGGGATTATCTGCTACGTTTACTAATTTGGCTTCTGCTCTACAATCTTTCCAAACCTGAACATTAACCTCAGGAATATCTGTCGTAGCTACAACCATATGCTTGCCAATTAAATACTTTTTTTTATAAACATCTTCAACTAATGTTACACAACCTTTTTTAGCAAGTGCAACTGTCCCATCTCTAAACATAGGCGATACCATAGTTACATGTGCATCTGGACTCGATTTTAATAAAAAGGTTAATTTTTCTTCTGCAACATTTCCGCCGCCAATAATCAATACATTTAAACTTCTTGATTTTAAAAAAATGGGATATAGATTGTTTCTGAGCTCCCCAGCTTTCAAAGGCAGATTTTGCTCGATTAAATCAGTACTATGTAAATCTTTATGCTCCATTACTAATTTGCTATCTCCTCTTTTATTGAATTTAAAACCGCTCTATGCTTCACAACATCTCCAATTATTATAATGGCTGGAGCCGCGAGTTGTTTTTCTTTCACTACCTGTTGAATATTACGAATGGTTCCAAAACCTACATTTTCATCGTCACGCGTGCCGTTTTGAATGATGGCTACAGGTGTGTTACGCTTATTTTCAGCATAAAACACACGAACAATTTCACTCAACTTGTGCATACCCATCAAAATAACAATAGTTGCAGTTGACTTTGCGGCCAATACCACATCAGTAGATAGTGCATGATCTTTTGTTGTTGCCGTGACTACCCAAAAACTTTCAGAAGACCCACGTTTGGTTAATGGAATACCTTGATATGCAGGTACTGCCAATGCCGATGAAACACCAGGAACCACATAGGTTTCTATACCAAATTTCCTAACATAATCAATCTCCTCTGCACCACGACCAAATATAAAAGGGTCGCCACCTTTTAATCTTACAACATGTCCTTTTTCCTTGGCTTTGGTAACAATAAGCTCGTTGATTTGCTCTTGCTGAAAGGCATAACACCCTTTTCGTTTTCCCACAAAAACCCGTTCAGTATCATCTGGAGCATATTTTAATAAAGACTCGTTGATTAGCGCATCATATAATATCACGCTTGCAGATTCAATAGCTTTAATGGCTTTAAGCGTTATTAAATCTTCATCGCCAGGACCTGCGCCTACAACAGTTAATTTTGGGGTATTCAAACTCATTATATATTCAGCTTATACCAATTTACTTTGTTCAGAAGCTCTATATGCTCTTACAGCTCCCAAAAATTTATCTGCACTATCAATATAATTTACAGCAAAATCTTTAGTTGGTGCATTTTTATTAATTTGATAAATCAATTCTGAGAATGATGTTCCTAAATTAATTTTACCACCTTTAATAAAAAACTCATCGAATTGGGCAATAATTCCAGCGTGTGTATTGGTCTTTTTATTTTCTGCTAGTAATAACGCTTTCGCGGAATTAACTAAAGACGTGTAACCATAATAAATAGCACTCGAATATACTTCGTTTCCAAAAGATTCTTTAGCATTACCTATTTTCTCTTCACTCTCTAAAAACAAAGTGGCAATCAAATCGATTACAACACCAGCACATTCTCCAATTCCAATTTCCTTAACGTACTTCTCTTCTTCTCCCCAATCAATAAAATCAGCTTGCGTTAAGTTAGTAACATCCTGTAAATCGTTTAAGAAGTCATAGAAATACTTTTCGCCTTTTTCTTTATAATATTCAACAAAAGGTTTTCCGTTTGCATTCGCTTCAAAATCATTGAGAATACGTCTTAAAGCTTCTGGTGCTCTTTTACTTGGTACTTTCACAACTTTATCTGCAAAAGCTGCATTTCCATCGCCTAAATTACCACCACCTAATAATACTTGTAACGCTGGAGCAACTAATTTATCTGGCGTTCTTACCGTCATACCTTGGAAACCAATATTTGCCATATTGTGTTGTCCGCATGCATTCATACACCCACTAATTTTGATTACTAAATCTTCATTTTTTAAATATTGTGGGTATTCCGCTTTTAACATACGCTCTAATTCTACAGAAATACCAGTACTACTGGCAATACCTAAATTACAAGTATCTGTTCCAGGACACGCTGTGATATCAATAGCTTTATTATAACCTGCTTCTACAAATCCTAATTTTTCTAGTTCATTGTAAAACAATGGGACTAATGCTTTTTTCACAAATGGAATAACAATATTTTGACGTAATGTTAAACGGACTTCTCCAGCACCATATTTATCAACTAAATCGGCTAATAAACGTGCTTTATCTGTATAAAAATCGCCTAATAACACTTTAACACCAATAGCAACATAGCCGTCTTGTTTTTGCGGAATAATGTTTGTTGATTTCCATAAATCAAACGCTGCTTGGTCTTTAATTTCAACTTTAGGAGCTTCAACCGAAACTGGTTTTGAAGCCACATAAGCATCTGCATCAATAGCAACACTTTTAAACTCAATCGCTTTTTGTTCTTCAGCAATTAATGCTTTAAAAGCATCTAATCCGATATCTTTTAATAAGAATTTCATACGCGCTTTAGCACGACTTTTACGCTCTCCGAAACGGTCAAAAACTCTTAAAACACCTTCCATGATTGGAATGATTTTATCCGTCTCCACAAAATCGTATAATACATCTGCATGACGCGGTTGAGAACCAAGTCCACCAGCTACCATCACTTTAAAACCGCGAACACCATCTTTCATTTTAGCGATGTACCCAATATCGTGTAAGTAGGACAATCCTGTATCTTCATCTGTTGAAGAAAAAGACACCTTAAATTTACGTCCCATTTCTTGGCAAATTGGGTTACGTAAAAAGAATTTGTATAACGCATCTGCATATGGCGATACATCAAAAGGTTCGTTGATATCAATACCTGCGGTTTCAGAAGCGGTTACGTTTCTTACTACATTACCACAAGCTTCACGTACCGTAACCTCATCTTTTTCTAACTCTGCCCAAAGTTCTGGCGTTCTATTTAAATCCACATAATGAATTTGAATATCTTGACGGGTTGTAATGTGTAAACGACCACGAGAATATTCATCTGATACTGCTGCAATTCTTCGTAGTTGGTTGCTTTTTAATTTCCCATAAGGCACCTTAATACGAATCATCTGAACGCCTTCTTGACGCTGACCGTAAACACCACGTGCTAAACGTAAGCTTCTAAATTTTTCTTCGTCTATTTTTCCGTTATGAAAAAGCTCAATTTTATTGGCTAATTCTATAATGTCTTTTTGGACTATCGGATTCTCTATTTCTGTTTCGAAACTTCTCATATATAAGCCCCTCCTAACCTCCCCATCAGGGGAGGAATTCTTACTCGGGCGGAGCAAGAATATTGTTATTACTTTATTTTTCAACACCTACAAGGTTTTTAAAACCTCACAGGAAACGTATTATTTTTTTTCGCAAACCTGATAGTTCCCACTTCGGGATCTAAGGGGCTTGTTACTGAATAAATCCTGCGCCAACCGTATTATTCGATTGTGGGTCAATGATAATAAAAGATCCATTTGTTCTATGATTTTTAAACTGATCATAGAAAATTGGTTTGTTTAATTTGAATGTTACCGATGCAATATCATTAATTGCTAAACCCGTAACGCCTTTTTCAAAACCTGAATAATCTGGATTGATTTTATGATTAATGCGATCTACTTTAGCCAACACTTTATTAATACCGTGTTGAACGATATACTTACCGCCAGGAGTTAAATCATTTGAATCCATCCAACATACATTCGCAGTAAATTGCTTATCTATAGTTGGTAAATCGCCTTCTTTTACAATCATGTCGCCACGACTAACATTAATATCATTTTCTAATGTGATGGTTACTGACGAACGTCTAGAAGCCGTTTCATACTTTTCATCGTAGAAATAAATATCCTTGATTTTAGATCTTGTTTTTGATGGTAACACCATAACATCATCACCAACACTTAAATCGCCACCGTACACTTTACCAGCATACCCTCTGTAATCATGAAAATCTTCCGTTTTCGGACGGATAACATATTGCACAGGAAAACGTGGTGTACCTACATTAAAAATATCAGTTTTATTCAATTGTTCTAAATGCTCCAATAAAGCTTCTCCTTTATACCAAGGCATTTTATCAGATTTGTTTACGACATTATCGCCTTTTAAAGCACTTACAGGTATGAATGTTATTTTTTGATCTTGATAATCTCTTTTGCTCATTAACTCAGAGAAATCTGATTTGATTTTATTATAAATCTCTTCAGAATAATCCACTAAATCCATTTTGTTAATCGCAACAACCACGTCTTTAATTCTCAATAAATTATTGATAAAGAAATGACGATTCGTTTGCTCAATCACACCTTTTCTAGCATCTATTAAAACAATAGAAGCTTGTGATGTTGAAGCTCCTGTAACCATGTTACGTGTATACTCTACGTGACCAGGCGTATCTGCGATAATGTAACTTTTCTTTTTAGTTGAAAAATAAATATGTGCCACATCAATCGTGATACCTTGTTCTCTTTCAGCCATTAATCCATCTGTAGCTAATGAAAAATCTAGGTAATCATAACCCAATTGTTCACTTTTATCTTCAATGGCTTTTAATTTATCTGAAGTTAATGATTTTGTATCGTAAAGAATACGTCCTATCAACGTACTTTTCCCGTCATCTACACTTCCTGCTGTTGCTATTTTTAATACTTCCATTGTTTTATAATGTTGGCTTTAAGCCTAATTTGCATTCGTTTTAAAACATTTCCGCCTTCGCGGAAATGGCAAAAATTGATATCCTAAAAATATCCTTGTTGTTTACGTTTTTCCATGGCGCCCTCAGAACGTTTATCATCAATACGTGCACCACGCTCTGAAATAGATGAATCTCTAATCTCTTCTACGACTTTAGAAATGGATACTGCATCTGAATATACTGCTGCAGTACAACTCATATCACCTACCGTTCTAAAGCGCACCATTTTTTCAAATACCTCTTCATCTTCATCTCTATAAACCACATCATCTTCCGCAGACCAAATCATACCGTCTCTTAAAAAGACTTTACGTTTGTGTGCAAAATAAATAGATGGAATTTCAATGTTTTCTTTTTCTATATAAGACCAAACATCTAGTTCTGTCCAGTTTGAAATTGGGAATACACGAACATTTTGACCATGACTAATAGCACCATTTAACATATCAAATAATTCAGGTCTTTGATTTTTTTCATCCCATTGGCCAAAATCATCACGAACAGAAAAAATACGTTCTTTAGCTCTCGCTTTTTCTTCATCACGTCTTGCACCACCGATAGCAGCATCAAATTTGAATTCTTCCAAAGCATCAAGAAGCGTTGTGGTTTGCAACATATTTCTACTCGCGTAACGACCAGATTCTTCTTGTACTTTACCTTCATCAATAGAATCCTGTACATTTCTAACAATTAATTCTAAACCTAATTCTTTACATAAACGGTCTCTGAATTCAATCGTTTCTGGAAAGTTATGCCCTGTATCTATATGCATTAACGGAAAAGGTACTTTTGCAGGATAAAAAGCTTTCACTGCTAATCTTACCAAAGTAATGGAATCTTTCCCTCCTGAGAACAATAACACTGGTTTTTCAAACTGTGCTGCCACTTCTCGCATAATATATATCGCTTCGTTTTCCAAGGAATTGATATTTGATGTGTCTTTTTTCATAAAATAAGCCCCTCCTAACCTCCCCTTTGGGGAGGGATTCTTACTCGGGCGGAGCAAGAACATTTGTTATTTTATTTTTTTATTACTTTAACTGTAAACTGACTACTGATGACTGCCTACTTAATTAAGCATGTAAACCACACTCCCTGTTTTCCAGAGCTTTTGTTGGGTCAAAATATTTAAACTCGTTTGGCAATTTATTTTCTTCTAAATATTTATCCAATTTTTCATCAGACCAAAAGTAGAACGGACTCACTTTTAAAACGCCAGATTTACTTAAACTGAAAATCCCGATGCTATTTCTAAAGGCCGTTTGTCCTTGACGTAAGTTTGTAAACCATACGTTTGGTTTATGCTCATCCATAGCTCTTGTGAAAGGCTCAAGCTTTACCTGCTCTGTAAATAAAGCATGCTCTGGAGCATCTATGCTAGGAATTCCCATAACCACATCGCGATGTGCCGCTGTTTGTTTTGGCACATATAAAGACACATTCAAGTTTAAATCTTTAATCACTTGTTCTGCATGCTTATATGTTTGTGGTGTATTGTAACCCGTATCACACCAAACTACTGGAATAGCGGACTCGGCTTTACTCACTGCATGTAAAATAGCTGCTTCATACGGTCTGAAATTGGTGGTAACCACAGCATTTTTATCGAGCTCGAAAGCCCTCTGGATAATTTCAGCTGGCGTCGCTTTTTCAAAGCTTTTATTTAGTTCTTCTATTTGAGTTTCTGTAAACATCCCGTTTTTATATTTATTTTCCCCACTTAATTGAATTCCATGCACGTTCATGAAAAAAGTATAATACCATTTTGGTAACCAACTCAATACCTCCAATAGAAAAGGCTAAATCCAATTTCCCAGTAATTAACCAAGAAATCAAAATCGTATCCAAAGTACCTATGGTTCTCCAACTCAAAGATTTTACAATACTCCTAATTGGTTTTTCGTTTGTACTATCTTCTTTATAATTAGACTTTTCCTTATCTTTTATTAACATCTGTGCAATCATTAAAAATCGTTTTATATTAATCCTATCGATTTAGTAGGGATTACAAATATAAAACAATTTATACTATCAAAAAGGGATTTTAAAACTTTTTTGAATAATGGAATGATTTTAGGCTTAATTATAGAAAATTTATTTAAAAACGGCATTATTTTGAGAAATCCTTAGCTTTTGGCTTGGATAAATCCAGCAATGTCGTATTTCTAAACACTTTAAGTGTGCTATCTCGTACTTCAACCATCAATTTATTAACACTGCACTTATGCTCATCAGGACAATCATCACACTTTTCATAATAATTGAGACTAACACATGGCACCATGGCAATGGGACCTTCCAGAACACGCATAACATCGGTCATTTTTATTTCCGATGGTTCATGTCGCAAATAGTAACCGCCATGTTTTCCTTTTTTTGAACCCAAAATCCCAGATTTTCTTAGCGTAAGTAAAATACCTTCTAAAAATTTTTGAGGGATTTGTTCGCTTTTTGCTATCATAGCGACAGGAACTGCATTATCGCCTTCGCTTCTGGCAATAAATGTGAGCGCTTTTAAGCCATATTTGGTTTTTTTGGATAGCATGCTGCTAATATAGTTATTTTACAACCTGTTGCAAATTTTGTTAAGTAATACAAAAAAAAACACCATGTTTAAATTGAAAAATTAGCGTTTTAACACCTCTTTAAATTGATAGAAAAATCGTTCGATTAAGCGTAAATCTTCTGTGATAATTTCTGCCGAACCGCGCATTTCTTGTTTAAATTCAATTTCAATATTATAAGAAGTCAATAATACCTTCGGTAATTCTACATCTACTATATACAAACCATTTTTATCAGGTATTATAGAGACATTTTTAACGATTCCATTGAGTACACCAAATTCTGTGTCTGGATAATTTTCAATTTTCAAATTCACTTTTTGACCCATTTTAATTTTTCCAGAATTTTGGGCAGGTGTTTTTAATTTAGCAATAAAGGATGAATTTTCACTAGGGATTATCGTAAAAACCAAATCGCCCTGACTGACAAATTGGTTAGCATCCCAAAAATTTAAGAACGATACTTTACCATCAATATCAGATTGTAAAATATATTGATATTCCCAGTCTTTAATTGCTTTTTTTAATTGGTTGAAAGATTGAATCACATTTTTAAGTAATACCATGTCTTCTTTCACCTTATTTATTTCAGTGCCTTTAGATGTTTGCTTAGCGTTACTTATACCTTCCCTTATTTGAGATATAGACGATTCAAAATTTACGTAGTTACGTTCTGCCTGTGCCGCTTCAAGTTGTTTATTCTCGTAAGCTTGAGCAGATATAACACCTTTATCAAACAGTAACCGCGTTCTCTGTAAGTCCTTTTTTATAAAATTTAATTCCGTTTTATTAATTTCCTTTTGTGATTTCAGGCTTCGCAATCTTCTATTTAATTCTGAAATAGAAAATTTATTAGCCATCGCATCATTATAGAAAGGTTTTAACTCTTTATTTAATTGATATTGAATATAACTATTCTCAAATAACGCATATTGAGACTCAATATCTCCTAAAAATAAAATTGGCAAACTATCTATAGGAAACTTAAAATCAGTTCTACGCAAAATTATAGTGTCTATAATTGACTTAAGCTTAAACACATCTTTGTAGTCTGCTGTGTTTTCTAATATGGCTAACTGCTGACCATTTTTAACATTTTGATTATCAACCACTAAAATAGCTTCCAATTTACTTGAAATTTTAGCATATTCTTTTTGTGGTGGAATTTGAGTAGTAATTAAAGCCTCTGCCTCAATAATATCTGGATATTTTATAAACCAAGACATAAAAAAGAGCATCATTATTAAAAAAAGAAATAATACACTTCCCCAACGTATCATCCAATGCGGTACTTTAGTAAGTATTTCCTGCACCTCTTCACTTCTCAAATCTATGTCTTTCAGTTTTTCTGACATACTATTTCCCTAATTCTAATTGGTTTTTAACCAAATTATAATAATTCCCTTTTTGCTTTACTAAAGTTTCATGATTGCCAACTTCCACAATGTTCCCTTGATCTAAAACCACAATTTGGTCTGCATTTTTAACAGTACTTAATCTGTGAGCAATAACCACTACCGTTTTATCTTTAAAAAACGTATTCAACTTCTCCATAATTACCTTTTCATTATTAGCATCCAAGGCAGAAGTAGCTTCATCAAAAAATAAGAAATCAGGATTTTTGTAAACCGCTCTTGCAATAAGTAAGCGTTGTTTTTGACCTGTACTCAAACCTGCGCCTTCCATACCTATTTTAGTATTATAAGATAGTGGTAAGGTTTCTATAAAATCTTTAATATTGGCAACATCTACAGCGTGCCCAAGCTTCTCTTTATCTACATAATCTTCACCTACTGCAATATTATTTGCAATAGTATCACTAAAAATATAGCCCTCTTGCATTACGACACCACACTTGTTTCTCCAAGCTTTTTGAGAGACATGCTGTAAATCATGATTACCCATTTTTATAGCTCCAGCATGAGGTTCATAAAACTTTAAAAGTAATTTCATTAAAGTAGTTTTTCCGCTACCACTTGTGCCTACTATAGCTGTGATTTTATTGGATGGAATTGTTAAATCAAGAGCTTTGAGAACCATTTGATCAGATCCTGTGTAACTAAAGAAAACATTTTCAAGACTTAAATCTAAATCTGTTGGAAGGTCTATTACCTTATCTGTACTTTGTTGCTCTTCATCTTCTTTATTGTGAATTTCCGCCAAACGTTCCAATGATATTTTGGCATCTTGCACTTCTCTAATAAAGTTAATAAGCTGTGCAATAGGCGAGTTTAATTGACCCACTATATAGTTTATAGCCAACATCATCCCTAACGTAATATTACCATCAATAACCAATTTGGCCGATAATATGGTAATTAATATATTTTTAACTTCATTTATAAAATTTGAACCGACACTTTGGTATTGCTCTAATGCTAAACCCTCTATGGAAATTTTAAAAAGTTTTGCTTGCAAAAACTCCCAACCCCATCGTTTTTGTTTTTCAGCATTATGTAGTTTTATTTCTTGCATACCATTTATAAGCTCAATCACTTTACTTTGTTCTTGACTTACTTGAGAAAACCGCTTATAATCTAAATCCCGTCGTTTTTTAAGGAAGATGACAATCCATAAAAAATACAAAAAGCTTCCTATAAAAAATATACTGAAAATCTGTAAACTATAATATGCTAAAACAAAGCTAAAAACAACTAGGTTTACCATAGAAAATAAGACACTTAATGATGATGTTGTAAGAATACTTTCTATACGCTTATGATCGTTTATACGTTGTAAAATATCGCCCGTCATCCGCGTATCGAAAAACGCGATTGGTAAATTCATAAGTTTCACAAAAAAATCTGAAACAAGCGAAATATTTATTCTTGTACTTAGGTGCAATAAAATCCAACTTCTAATAACCTCAATAGCCGTTCGCCCTATAAACAAAGCCAATTGGGCAAATAGAATAAGATAAATAAAATGTACATTTTGATTTTTTATCCCTACATCAACAACACTTTGAGTTAAAAATGGAAAAACCAGCTGAAGTAAACTAGCTGCAATGAGCCCGATAATAAGCTGCCATAAAAAACGTTTGTATTTAAACACATATTTTGACAGAAAAGAAAAATTAAAATCCTTATCGCGCTCATTAACCTCTGTGGCATAAGCTTTTAAATTAGGTGTAGTTTCTAATAGTAAAGCAATTCCTTCCTCCGTCTCTGTACTAGCGTTATTGCCAATCCAATGTTTTAGAAGATCCGTTCCATTATATTTAAGCAATCCATGTGCCGGATCTGAGATGTGGTAGATTCCCTTCTTTATTTCATATAAAACAACATAATGATTTTTATTCCAATACAGAACACAAGGCAATGGCGCTTCATCTAATTGATGCAAAGTAATTTTTACTCCAAGTGATCTAAAACCTATGCGCTCTGCGGCATCACTTATTCCAGATAAACTGCTTCCAGATCTTGTAGTTTCACTTAGTACACGCAGCTCTTGTATGGGAATTATTTTATTATAGTGCTTAGCTATAATTTTTAAACAAGTTGCTCCGCAATCTTTAAAATCCAGTTGTTTATAAAAAGGGAACTTTCTAATCATTTGAATTGATTAAATAAGACATTCCATAACTTTTAATGGCTTCTACTTTTAATGGATTTGTACTCCAGTCTTTCCACTCATTTGTATATGGGCTATACCCGCATTTTAAAGGTTTAGAAAACTCATCGTTTGGATTTTCAGTGAATGCCCTGCAATCTGTACAGATATACCTAAACTCACAGTCTTTACAAATATTTATGTGATCTTTTGAAATATTCCAATGCTTTTTAAATTCTTTTAATGCTAAAGCCTTTTTTAAGGAGGTGTTTTTGATATTACCAAAATCTTTGGACATGCTTGGGCAGTTCTTAATATTCCCTTTAACATCAACCGAAATCTTTTTATTCAAACACGTATTTTGATGTTGTGCTTCTGTAAATACAGGTATAGAAGACACAAAATAACTTTGATTAATAACACCACAACAGGTATTATTTAGAATTACCGCTTTAGTTTGTTTTATAAAATCGTCTTCATAATCGCTTGGAGCACTATGCAAAAGAACGCGACCTATTAAAGGTGATTTTAATACTATAGCTTTAACTTGTTCTACATAATTTTCGTCCTTAGAGTACTGAGCTATAAAATCAATATTTTTAAAATAGCCTTTGGAACAATGCAATACAATTTCTTCAATTTTGTCTATACTAATTGTTGTATAAACTCTAACTTCTAAATATTTACATTGAACATCTGTAAGATTATTAATTACTTTTTTAATATCATAAGTCGATTCTTTACCCAAATCTATTATGCCATTATTAATAATTTCAGGAGTCTCAAATTCAAGAGGAAAGTCTGGAAAACGCTCTGGAGAATCTGTAAAAAAACCGATACCCTCATCTATAAAATAATTAATGTATTCCATGAGGGTTTCTTGAGTATCCACATCTAATTTATTTTTAACCTGAATTAGAGGTGTGTTTTTGAGTTCAATTAGAATATCATATAATTCATTAGGAATAAAAAAAAGTTTATTTTCTTGTAAATCACTTATTACGGTTCGAGTTGCACCTATAGTTAGCGTGCAGTTCGAAAAAATTAAAAAATATTTCATTAAAAATTAAAGCTTTTACTTATTGGTTTTGGAGCACTGCCTGTAGGTGTTTTAACAGACTCATAAACCTCCATTTTCATAACTCGATTTGGACGCCTTGGAACAACGGGCTGAATAGGTTTGCCGCCTCCAATTTCTTTAGCTTCCGAAAGCTGATACAATAACGGTAACTTTTCTACCCCTTGTTTAGTGTTTTTTTTCATGTAAAGTTTTTAAATGTAATGCTACTTTTTTTTCTAAAAAATAGTTACAAGGTTCTGATACCATAGAAAATTGACCTATAGGGTTGACTTCTAAAAAATAAATTAAATCGTCGTGGCCCAACATAAAATCTAAAGATCCGGTCTCTAAGTTTAATGCTTTCATTAAAAGATGGATTTTATCTTCAATCTCATATGTAAGTTTATAAGGAACTTTACGTAAATTCTTGCTATGTTTTCTATGATCTACCTCTGAATTAGGAGTCATAATTGCCATAGAAAAAATCTCTTTATTAAAATAAAACGTTCTAATTTCTAAAGTTTTCGGGATAAATTTTTGAATAAATGAACTTGGAAATATTGTAGGAACCGCTTCTGTATTAGTAATTTCTTTAGTATAAAACATAATCAAGTATGCAGCACTTGATAATGGAAAAGTATTATCTAAACTTTTAGTAATAATTCTACCGTGTTTCTTTTTGAAATCCTGAAGTCGCTGTTTACTGTTTACAATTTGATATTCAGGGATATTAAAACCTACAGCTTTTGCTTCATCTAAAACAATTAGTTTATTAACATTAATTAAGCTAGGATGGGATAGCCAATTTTTAGACTTAAGCAAGTACATAAAATATTGTGACAACATTTTATTCTCACCTTTAATATTGTCATTTAAGATAATAGTATTTTTCACATTATCCAATACGGTAGTAGGTGGTAACCCTTTTTCCAAACCCCATCGCCAAAACCAAACGGTACTCACTTTTTCTATATTTTCAAGATTCCAATTAGGATAATTTTCCGCATGGAGTCTTTTAAATTTTTGTTTATAGTAAGCAAGCCAATCCATAACCATTTCTGGCGTAGTATCATATGCGCTATTTGTCAATAATAAAACCATATAATGAAAAGCCCAACCCTAATTAGGCTTGGGCTATTTTTATTTAAAAATTATAAACATGAGAGAACTATAAATTTATTTACTTACATACAGAACATTGGACACCATCATTACTAGGGTAATCATACACAGCATCTTCTATCCAATTTGGCTCGGTACCTGGAGGTCCGTGCATTATAATTATATATGAAGATGGGCTTGGTCCACCACCCTTAATTTGATGTAAATCGACTTTGTTTTCTTTAAAATCTGTTAGTTTTTTCATGTTTATAATTTTATATTTTAATTAAAATTTCACTCTATTTTTCAAGTTTATTGATTACTAACAAGTCTTACAGTATTATTTGAGTATATAGCACTCCAAATAACTAGTAGTATGTTCGAACAACATTAAAATCTGCGTGTACCCAATTCATTTTACCTGGTCCATCAGGATGAGAAGAAGGATTGTCTGGAATAAAAAAGCCTGATACAGGTGGACCAGGGTTTCCGTATGTACCGCCTTGAATTTCTTTTAAATCTACTTTACTATTTTTAAAATCTGTTAATTTCTTCATAATCTAAAATTTAATTAAATACCTACTCTATTTATATAAGCTTTTCGGTTGACGCTCTTAAGGTTATTATAACCCTAACTTCTTTCTAATAGCATCTCCAATAGAGTCAGGAGTGCAGGTTCCATCTATAATTCCACTATCCCCAGCACCACCTAAAACTGTTTTTTTTGCTCTGGCTGATAATTGAAAATCACTGTAATCTTTTAAATTTTTCATATTACACATTATATGGTTAAACTATTTTATTATTCTAAACTTACGAATGCTAATTAAAATTGATTAAAGTATTATGTTGAATACTTGTAATCAACAAATTGTTATTTTATGGTGTACATCCAAGTCTAGGAGCTGCTTCAACTTTATTAGGCTCAAGTTCTGTAAAAATATAATCACCACCATTTACATCCGTACCAACGGTACTTAGGTAATTCCCAGGAGTACATGGCCCTCCTGGAAGATCATTTATAAATGAGAAGGATAATACTGGGAAGTCAAAATCACCACCACTTATATTTTTTAATTCTATTTTACTGTCTTTGAAATCTGATAATTTTTTCATAATTAAAATTTATTTAAACACCTACTCTATTAATTTAAGCTTTTCGGTTTCCGCTTATTCTTTTAAAACTATGTTATTGCGAAGCAGTATGTAGAAACAATACATCCCATAATATGAGCTTTTAATTATATGATGCGCAAAAAGAAAATAATAACAGGATTAATCATTTATTTCTAGTAATCGTAAAAAATCAAAAAGATATATTCTAAATTTTAGTATTATTGTTATTCCCTATGACAAAAAATGAATTAAAAAAGATTGTTGATAGCGCCAGAATTGGAGACGAGTTTCCTTTTGATCAATTTTTTGAAAATACTTTTAAAAATTTACTCCCAAAACTAACTCAGCTTACCACATCCAGAGATAATGCCCAAGAGGTTTTTGTAACCTCTATGTATAAATTTTGGGAACGCTTTGTTATTAATCAAGAAGAATTGCCTCATAATAGTATAGGCTATATCTATATCATGTGCAGAAATACTTGGTTATTGGAAAACAAGCGTTTAAAATCTAATATCCCATTTGACCATATTGCTAACAAACACCAATCTAGTGAAGAAGATGAATTTGACTTAAATAACGAGATAGAACACAAGATGCAAGATGAGTTGTTAAGACATAAAGCTTTGACAACTGCTATAGAATCACTATCTCCTAAATGCAAAAAATTAATAGAAGCTGAACTTGACAAAAAAAAATTAAAAGGCTTACAAAATGAGTTGGGTTTTAACAATTATCAGGCATTAGTTCAAGCTAAATATAATTGTAAAAAAAGATTGGTAAAAAAAGTATATGAGGTTTTAATAGCTTTAAAGAAAAGTAATACTTTGAATAAATGAAAGATTACAAAACAGACATACAATTAATTACAAGTTTTTTTGAGTTGGCACTTTCTGAAGAAGAATTGTTGGACTTTGAAAATAGGTTATTGCAAGACTCTGAGTTTGTAGATATGTTTAGAGATTACAAAACAGCAAATAATATTGTACAGGGTAGATTTGAAGACTCCAATAAAGATTCTAAAATCCAAAAATGGAATGCGCTTTTGGATCAAAAACATTCTGCTAATACTAAAAAAATCATACCTTGGAATTGGATTGGAGCCATTGCCGCAGGATTAGTAATATGTTTATCCATTTATCAATTTAATACACAGCCACAGCATGACATGGACACCATTATAGCCAACGCTTGGAATAAAAACATAGGACTTGATTTTAACACCATGCGATCTGCTAATAAAGATTCAATAAAGGCTCAAATTATTGAAGCTCATAAGGCTTATAAAGCAAAGGACTACAATGCCGCTATAAGTCAACTATCTGTTTACAAAACATCGACACCTTATTATGAAGATGTCTTATTATTAAGAGCGCTATCCCTCTACAAAAGTGAAAAGTCAGATATGGCTTTAAAAACGTTAGATACATTGTCCAAATATCCTACGGGCAGAAAATCTCAAGTTGCCAAGTGGTATCAAGGTCTCATATACCTAGACCAAGGAAATATAGAAGCTGCAAAACGTTTTTTGACACTTCCAGACAATGACATGAAAGAATTAAAACTTTTAGATTAAGGGTAAATAAAGGAATTAATTAATGCTCTAAGATTAATGATTGAAAATAAAACGTGCTTATTTATACTTTTAAGTCTATTTTGCTTTGTTGAAATGTCTTCCCAAAACGAAACTGACACCTTAGCGGCATCAACGTATTTCATTAAGGCAGATTCACTCTTAAAAAATAAATCTCATAACAAATCCATATTACTTTTTAAAAAAGCATTACACATTTTTAAAAAAGGAAATTTTTTTAATAGAGAGGCAGATTGTTACCAAAAATTAGGTAAAAATTATGAAGGTATTTCAGATTATAAGAAAGCCTTAGAGTTTTACAACAAAAGCATTCATTTAAAACAAGAAAAATTACCATCAAATAATCAAAGTATTGCTAAGTCATTTTCAAATTTAGGAGATGTAAATTTTAAAACCTCAAACTATAATGAAGCTTTAATATTTTTTGACAAAGCTTTAAAAATTACGCTTACCAATTTAGGTAAAAGCCATCAAGAAACTGGGGATCTTTATAATAATATGGGCTTATGCTATTACTACCTAGGAGACCTATATGAAGCATTAAACTACCTTAAAAAAAGCTTAGATATTGATTTTAAAACTTTAGAAAAAAATCATATTAATATCGGGTTTAGTTACATTAACGTTGGACTACTTTATCATGAGCTCAAACAAGATGATAAAGCATTATCCTATTATCAAAAAGCCCTACCATGCTTTGTTGAAAACAAATATGATAATGGACTTATAGGAGTGTACAATAACACTGGTAATATCTTGAAATCTAAAGGAAAATGGAACAAAGCTTTAGAATATTATGATAAAAGCTTAGCCATAACTCGTGAATATTATAAGCAAGACACCAATTTACTTGCACTCATATACATGAATATTGGAGATACGTATAGAATGCTAGGAGCGTTTGATAAAGCTTTGGTATATCTAAATAAATCTTTAGAAAATTATAAATCTATTTCAAACCTAAATCCAGATGGCATTGCAAAGGCTTATGATAATATTGGAGCTTTATACTCCGCTAAAGAAAAATATAGTTATGCTCTGAAATATCATGAAAAAGCTCTGAACATTCATAAAAAAAATAAAAAACTTCTTGAAACGGCCTATTCACTGCAAGATATGGGAAAACTTAAATGCAAATTCAAAATGTATGATGATGCTTTATTGTACCATAAACAAGCGTTACAAATAATTGAAGATTTATATGGACCAAAGCATTTATTAACATCCAGTTTTCAGTACCAAGTTGGGCTTATTCATTATAAAGTTAAAAATTTAAATGCTGCCACAGCGCATTTCAATAATTCTTTATCTTCAAATTCAAAAAACCCTCTTTTAAATGAAAGCACTTTAGTTGCTGCTAGCAAATATTTTGATCACCAATTGGCCTTAAAAACATGGTATAAAAAAGCACAAACGGAGCGACTTAAATACAATCAAACCCAAGAGCAATCTTATTTAGAATCTTGTAAAATATTTTACAATCAAGCAGATTTTCTTATTGATTATATCCGTCAGTCTTTCAATAATCATCAAGATAAACTCCTATCAGCTAAACAAGCAAAAGCCATATATTCAGCTGCTATTGCCACATATATTCTTGATCATAAACACACTGGACATAAAAAGTCTTTAGCCCAAGCTTGGTACTTTGCAGAAAAAAGCAGGTCCAACACACTTAAGGATTTATTGAATGATGCGCAATCTAAAACATTTCATAATCTCCCTGATTCTATTTTAAATACTGAAAAAAAACTAAAATCAGATCAGGCCTATTACCAATCTCAAATAGTTGCTGAACAATCCAAAAACGTAACAGACACCAACGCTATTAGGGGTTTTGAGAATAAATTATTTACTATAGTTCAAAAAAAAGATGCACTTATTGAGTTACTAAAAAGGGAGCATCCTAAATACCACAAATCAAAACATGCAAAAACTATTTTTTCTGTTGAAGATATTCAGAAAAAATTAAGTGATAATACCACTGTATTAGAATTTTACACTACTCATATTAAAACATATGCATTTATAATTTCAAAAAATAACTTCATTATAAAGGAGCTAAAAACTCCAGAATTGACTAAAAATGTGGAGAAATTGAGAAAAGCAATCACTTCAGAAAATATTAACACCTATAAACAAACTGCACAACATTTATATAGCATACTTATCAGTCCTATAAAAGATAAATTGATTGGTGATGAATTGATTATCATTCCAGATGGATCATTATGGTATTTAAATTTTGATTTATTACTTACCGAAAAAAACAAAACACAAAATAGCAGAAATTTACCATACCTCTTAAAAGACTACGCCATATCTTATGCCAACTCCGCAGATCTGCATTTTAACATCATTCAAAACCCAGACGAGAATTCTAAAAAAAGAAACAAATGTCTAGCCTTTTCATATTCCAACCCAATTGAAAAATCTACAGACTCAACACAAACAGAAAATTTTAAAGACGATTTACCAGGAACCAAAGCAGAAATTAAAGCTATTTCCAAAATTTTAGATGGTCAATTCCTTGAAGGCACAAAAGCTGTAGAAGCCACATTCAAAAAGCAAGCTAACCAATACAACATCATTCATTTAGCGTTACACGGCGATGTAGATAATAACAACCCACAAAATTCTAAATTATATTTCACACAAAATAAAGATTCCATAGAAGATAATATATTATACAATCATGAACTTTTTGCATTAAACATTCCTGCAGATCTTGTTGTATTAAGCGCCTGTAATACAGGAACAGGTAAAGTTTCTAATGGAGAAGGCTTAATGAGCTTAGGAAACGCTTTTCAATACGCAGGTTCCAAAAGTCTACTATTAAGCAAATGGGAAGTACCAGATAAAACGACTCCAAAATTGATGACACACTTTTATTCAAATCTTAAAAATGGAATGAATAAATCCAAAGCACTACAACAAGCAAAACTTAAATACTTAGCAACAGCTGAAGCTTTTTATACCAATCCCTTCTATTGGGGAAGTTTTTATATTATAGGAAATACAGATCCTGTAAACTTTGATAGCTCATCCAATACTACTTACATTTGGATTATTAGTATTATAATTTGTACAGCTTTACTTTATCTTCTAATTAAAAGACTAAAACGAAATTAATTTAGGTTTTTATTAGTGCTCTTGAAAACAGAAACAGTACGCTGTCTATATTCTTAACTCAAAGCCTGCTTCAAATCCCCAATAATATCATCCACATGTTCCAAACCAACCGAAACGCGTACCATACCATCCGTAATACCAGCAGCCACTTTCACTTCAGGTTCTACCTTAGCATGCGTTGTACTTGCTGGGTGTGTTACAATAGTCCTGGTATCGCCCAAATTAGCAGACAACGAACACATTTTTATAGCGTTTAAAAATTGGCGTCCACCATCTAGACCACCTTCCACTTCAAAAGCAATAATATTACCACCTAGGCGCATTTGTTTTTTTGCAACCTCATATTTAGGGTGCGATTTTAAAAACGGATATTTAACCCATGTCACTCTAGGATGCGCTTCCAAAAATTCAGCTAATTTTAAGGCATTTTCGCAATGCTTTTCCACTCGAACAGCTAGAGTCTCCAAAGATTTTGACAACACCCAAGCATTAAACGGACTCATAGAAGGCCCTGTTAATCTAGAAAACAAATAAATCTCACGTATCAAGTCTGCCCTACCAACCGTAACACCACCAAGCACACGCCCTTGTCCGTCCATTAATTTGGTAGCCGAATGAATCACTAAATCCGCACCAAATTTTATAGGGTTTTGCAAATACGGTGTCGCAAAACAATTATCAATCACTAACAACAGATTATGTTTTTTGCAAATCACACTCAATGCCTCCATATCTAACACATCAACACCCGGATTAGTTGGTGTTTCTGCATAAATAAACTTGGTATTTGGCTGAATTAAATCTTCAATCGCATCAACCTCATTAATATTAAAATATGAACACTCAATATTCCACTTCGGGAAATATTTAGTAAACAACCCGTGCGTAGCACCAAACACCGAACTACAAGACACCACATGATCTCCCGCATCCAATAATGTTGCAAATGTTGAAAATACAGCAGCCATTCCGCTTGCAAAGGCAAAACCGGCTTCCGCGCCTTCCATTTTGCAGACTTTATCCACAAATTCGTTCACGTTCGGGTTGCTATATCTGCTGTATAAATCGCGCTGCTTTTCTTCTGCGAACGAGGCTCTCATGTCCTCAGCATCATCAAATACAAATCCCGATGTTAAATATAATGGGACTGAATGTTCTGAAAATTGAGAGGTTTCAATCTGCGTTCTTATCGCTTCCGTTTCAAAATGTTTTTTGCTCACTTTTATTCTTTTTAATTTTTTTTATTTGGGCATTACCCACAAGGGGTCGGGCTTTCCGTTACAAGTCCTCGCTCCCAAAAGGTCGCTGTGGGCTTTCCTCTGCAATCCCTAATGCGCTTGTTTGCAGGGTTTGGTTTTAAACCTAAACTTTTTGGTTTTCTTTTTTACTAATTTCCTGTAAACTTCTATTTATAACTCTAGTTGCATGTCGCTTTTTAATCTAATTTGGTCAATTCAGTTATAGAATCAGATACTTTTATTTTTTCACTATTATCATTTGAGATAAATGGAATTCTGTAAACTATTCCTGTATCAAATTCAACAGTTAGCATTTCAAGTCCGCCATTTGAACCGATAGCATAATGTCCGCAGTGATTTTTTTCAATTTCATAGCTTTTATTAAGTTCATCAATTTCGTCCAAATCCCACAAAAGAAATTCCAAGTCAGATTCAATTCCGCTTACACTTTCAAGATTTTGTTTTTTTATTTCTTGTTTTATTTTTTCTATCGTTATCATTTTTTCTAATGCACGCCGACGGTCTCGTATTAACATCATTTACTGATTAATAGTACTTTTTATTCAAGTTTTACATTTAAGTGTTTCTCAATGTCTAAGCCATAATCTTCAATGTTTTTACCAACTGGAATACTAACTCCAATAACTTTATGAGTTTCATAAAAATCCATAATTACGAAGAATTGTTTCTCAACATTACAGTAATAATATTTATAGTCAAATACTTCTTTATTTTTACAATTTCCGTCAATCCAATTTTCAGAGTATTTTTTTTCAATTTCAAAATAATAAAAGTGAGCGTTTGCTGATAGATTTAAATCATTAAATCCATTCCAAAAATGGTGGGTACTACCCAAAAACTGTTTCCCATAAAGATAGAAATAAAGCCCACGAATTATTTTTTCAATATAAATATGTGAATGTTTAGAATCCACTCGAATATAGCCGCCTCCTTCTGGTTTTTCGTAAATATTATTCGCAATATCTATTCCTAAACCTTTACTTTCCTCCCTTTGAATTCCTTTTAAAATTTTTTCATCAAAAAGTTTTCTAGCAACTTTTGATGTATGAGAAAGCATTATTAAATTTATTCTCATTCTCTCATCAACCTTTGACAAGTCCTGATTATGTTTTTTACAAGCCGAAACTTTTATTAATTGATTTCGATATCCTTTCGGAAATAAATTTTGAGGTGGAACGTGTTCAAATCCTACTGCCTGTTTACCGCACCAATAACATTTATCTTCAGGCTTTATTTTTGAATTGACATTCATTTTTCACATTATGCAAAACTAATTAATATGCTTACTCAACCGCAAAATATCCCCAAAAACACCACGCGCTGTAACTTCTGCTCCAGCACCAGCACCTTGAATAACAATAGGTTGCTCCCCATAACTCTCCGTAAATATCTCAAAAATAGCATCAGAACCTTTTACATGTCCTAAGGTACTATCTTCTGGAATAGATACGAGTTTCACTTCCAAATGCCCTTTATCTTGCGATAAATCTCCAGACAAATCGCCCACATATCGTAATACATGACCTTCTTTTTGGTCATCTTTCAGTTTTTGAAATTGCGCATCCAAAACATCCAACTGACCTAAAAATTCTTCAACTGAAATATCACGATAGGCTTCTGGAATCAAATTGAGTACTTCAACATCTTCAAATTCATTTTGCAAATCTAACTCTCTCGCCAAAATTAACAATTTTCTAGCCACATCATTTCCTGAAAAATCTTCACGAGGGTCTGGCTCTGTAAATCCTTTATCAACCGTTTCTTGAATGATTTCACTAAACGGTTTGTCTTCAACTGAAAAATTATTGAATAAATAACTCAACGTTCCAGAAAACACACCACGAATTCTGGTAATATTCTCTCCAGATTCATGTAATAATTTAATGGTATCAATTAATGGCAAACCTGCGCCAACCGTAGTTTCGTATAAATATTCTCTATTGTTCTCTTTCAACTGCTTTCTAAGTTCTACATAAAAATCATGAGAAATGGTATTTGCAATTTTGTTAGATGACACCAAATCAAAACCTGCTTCAACCAACGGAATATAATTCTTGTAAAATTCAGAGCTCGCCGTATTATCAACCGCAATTAAATTCTCTAAATGATGGTTTTTAGCGTACGTAATAATATCATCCATAGAACTTTCATACGAACTGTTTTTTATAGCTTCTTCCCAATTTTTATCAGCACCATTTTTATTCAAAATCAGCTTTTTAGAATTTGCAATAGCAAACACATTCAAGTTAATACCTTTTCGTTTCTCAATATCATTTTTCGACTTTAAAATCTGATTAATCAACGCTCCACCAACGCCACCATGTCCAAAAATAGCAATGTTTATCTTCTTTGAAATCCCGAAAACTTCGCCATGAATCACATTAACCGCCTTATGCAATTGCGATTTTTTAACCACCAAACTCACATTCTTTCCAGTAACGGTATTATTAAAAAGTAACGGCGTAATCTGGTTTTTAATTAAAGCATTAAATGGCTTATGAAACGAACTCAATTCAATGCCAATAATAGAAATAACCGCCACATCATCAATAACCGCAATTTTATTCACATCTTGCGAATAGAAATCGCTTTCAAACTCACGTTCCAAAGCAATAACGGCTTGGGTGGCTTGGTCTGCATCAATAATTAAACCAATACCACGCTCCGAAGACCCTTGAGACACAATACTCACACTAATCCCATATTTGCTTAATGCGCCGAAAATTCTAGCATCTACACCTATTTTTCCTAAAAGCCCGCGACCTTCTAAATTCAATAGCGCCACATTATCTAAAATAGATAATGACGTTACCTCTTTAGTACTCGGTTTTGCCGTGATTAACGTGCCTTCATCATCAGCATTAAAGGTGTTTAAAATTCGTAAATTAATATTTTTCTCAACTAACGGAATAATGGTTTTAGCATGCAACACCGAAGTTCCGAAGTTTGCCAACTCATTAGCTTCACTAAAAGATAATTCTCTAATTTGTTTGGCATCAGGCACTAAAACAGGGTCTGCCGTATAAATTCCGCTTACATGCGTGTAGTTTTGTAACTCTTCAGCATCTAAAAAATTAGCAATTAAAGCCGCCGAATAGTTACTACCATTTCTACCTAACGTAGTCGTTTCCCCCTTTAAATTTGAAGCAATAAAACCAGTAACAACATGTATAGCATCTTTATTTTCGCTAAAATAAGCTTGTACATTTTCTTTTGAAATTTTCGATAAAGGCTGCGCATTACCAAAAGTTTCATCCGTTTTTATTAACGCACGCGCATCGGTTGCATTGGCTTTTATACCTTGCGAATTCAACAAACTTGCAATCATTTTAACGGAAAGCAATTCGCCTTGCGCCAAAATATTATCTTTTGTCTTTTTACTATAATCTCTAAGTAAACTAACACCCTCAAACAACTTATCTAAAATTGAAAATTCTTCAGAAAAATCGATACTTTTTAAAGGTTCAATTTGATAATTTTTAAAAGCCTCTAAATCTTCCTGATAAGGATCTCCCTTTAAAGATTTGTTTAAAATAGCTTCCAAATCATCGGTTGCAGAACCTCTCGCAGACACCACAATAGTTAATCGCTCGCCAGCAGCTATTTTATTTTTTATTATTGAAAGCACCGTGTTTAAGCCTTTTCCGTTAGCTAACGATTTACCTCCAAATTTTAATACTTTCATAGGTTTTCTTTTAGAATGTGGTATAAAAATGCCTTCTATAATTTTTTCTAGTTGCTCGTATTCCATAAGAAATGCATCGTGACCGTGAACCGAATGAATTTCGGCATACGTGACATTGGGGTGTGTTAATGCCAATTGTTTGTGGGTTTCCCTATTTTCTTCAGCCGTGAAAAACAAATCAGAATCCACACCAATAATATGAATTTTAGCCTCAATGTTCTCCAATACATTAAAATGGCTGGAACGGCCTTTGGTCACGTCAATAGACCGCAACAACTGGTTCATTAATTTATAAGCCGATAACTGAAAGCGCTCCTGTAACTTATTGCCATGATGTAACAACCAACTTTCTACATTGAAAATTTCCAGTTCATCGTTTTTGGAACGCTTAAAACGTTCCTTAAAAGATTCTGGCGTTCGATAACACAACATGGCGTGCATTCTAGCATCGTGGACCGGATGTTTGGAGTTGAGTAAAAACTGCTCTTGAATCTGGCAATTGGCAATCAACCAATCGGTAGATTTCCAGTCTGTAGCCACCACTACCAAATGCTCCGTAAAATCAGGTTTTAAAACCGCCATTTCCCAAGCAATGCCACCACCTAAAGACCCACCAATAGTCGCAAATACCTGTCCTGTATTTAATACTTTTAAACCTTGCAAAAAAATGTTTGCCACATCACGCGCTACAAAATCCTTATAGTTATCTATGACAAACCCATCATAACCATTTCCAGGAATATTAAAAGCCAATATGGTGTATAATTTAGTATCAATAACCTTATCATCGCCCACCAAATCTTTCCACCAGCCATGCTTTCCAGCCACATCACTGTTTCCTGTTAAGGCGTGATTGACCAAAACTATTGGTGCCGTACCAAGCACTTTCCCAAATATTTGATAGCTTAATTGAATTTCAGCATTAAGCGTACCGTTTTCAGTAGTGAAATTATTTATTGTAATATGTTCTAATGATTGTTTCATAAGTCGCTCCTACGCCAAAAAGGGAGGAATATTTACTCTTGTGTTATTTTAGGTCTGCTAGGATTTAAGAACCCTATAGGCTGTTTTTCTACTCATGTCTACAAGGTTTTTAAATCTAGCAGGACAGGCATTATACCGTTGCAAAAGCTTGGGTTAAATCCGCTTTCAAATCATCAATATCCTCAATACCAACAGACAAACGAATTAAATCTCCAGAAACACCAGCCGAAGCTTGTGCAGCCTCATCTAATTGTTGGTGTGTGGTACTTCCTGGATGGATAATCAATGATTTTGTATCGCCAATATTCGCTAACAATGAAAATAACTTCGTGTTATCTGCAATCTTTTTAGCAGCATCAAAACCGCCTTTATGTCCAAAAGTAACAATACCACTTTGTCCTTTAGGCAAATATTTTTTTGCTAAAGTGTTGTATTTACTACTTTTTAATCCTGGGTAGTTTACCCAAGCGACTTCATCTTGAGATTCTAACCATTTTGCTATTTCTAAAGCATTTTCACTATGTTGTTTGATTCTAACCGGTAACGTTTCCAATCCTTGAATAATATTAAAGGCGTTTGTTGGACTTATAGCGCCACCAAAATCTCTTAAACCTTCCAATATTAATTTAAATGTGTAAGAGGCTGCACCTAGAACTTCATGATATTTTAAACCGTGATATCCAGCTGATGGTTCTGTAAACTCAGGAAATTTTCCGTTTGCCCAATTAAATGTTCCAGCATCAATAATAGCACCTCCAAGAGATGTGCCTTGACCGCCAATATATTTAGTTAACGAATGAATGACAATATTCGCACCATATTTAATTGGATTCAATAATACTGGAGTTGCCACCGTATTGTCTACAATAAAAGGTACTTCTGCAGCTTTTGAATGTTCTGCAATAGCTTCTAAATCCAAAACATCCAGTTTAGGATTACCTAAAGATTCTACAAAAAAGGCTCTCGTATTATCTTGAACTGCGTTTTTAAAATTATCAGGATTTGAGGCATCTACGAAGGTTGTTGTAATACCAAATCTTGGCAATGTTACACTTAGCAAATTATAAGTCCCACCATATAAACTACTTGACGCTACAATATGGTCGCCAGCTTTTAATAAGGTCATTAATCCTGTTGCGATTGCTGCTGTTCCAGATGCAAAAACCACGGCTCCAATACCGCCTTCAACAGCTGCTAAACGATCTTGTAATATTTGATTAGTTGGATTGTTTAAACGGGTGTAAATAAATCCTAATTCCTGTAATGAAAATAAGTTTGCCGCATGGTCTGAGTTATTAAACACATACGATGTAGTTTGATAGATTGGTACGGCTCTTGTACCGCCATTTGCTGTGACATCATGCCCCGCATGTAATGCGCTTGTTGCTAATTTTTGATTGCTCATTTTTCTAATTTTTTTTCCTTATCCAAAACTATTTTCAAAAGTTCTGACCCCTTCAAAAGAAAGGTAAAAGACTAATTATTAATAATACATGGCTTACTTAAAAGCGTACTTATAGAAAAATGTTATAAAGAAGTTTTAAAATTACCTCAAGTAATTTTGTTGGGTTATCTATCCAAACACCGATAAATGAATCGGTTATTTAAGTAGAATTTAGCACCTTCTTTAATAAGTTTAAAGGGTTGCTAAGGTTTCAATGGGTCCATCCCTCCACCTTTCTTGATAACATTTAGGGAAATTTTTAAATTTTACATCTAAAATCTTTCCTTTTCAATAAATTGTTGAACTTTGTGATTGCAAATATTAAATCTGAAACGTTAATATCCAAATTTTTAAACACAAATTTTATCAAATATAAATTAGGACAATGTGAGCAAACAACCTTTGCGGATTGTTGCGTAAGGGATTGAGCGCTCTGTTTAAGTTCCCCGACCTTAGGTAGGGAGTGCGAACTAAAAGCACGATCTACATCCTGAACTAATTTCAGCATGTAGGTTACGCCCATTTCAATTAAATACTTGATATTTTAAACTTATCGCGGATGATATCGCCAATGGGGCGGTTTTCAATTTTAGATTCTAACCATGAAATAATATCTAAATAGAGGAAGGCGCGACTTTCATACGGGTCGTTTTCAAACTCCTTTAATTTCTTGTGAAGTTTGATGAATTCGCCTTTGACTTCGTGTGGATAAATATCGCCCAAACCACGTAAAAACTTAATGAATTCCTTTTGTACTTCGTACAAGTCTTCCATTTTAATTAAAAACTTATAGGTGCTTTTCATCAAAACTTCAAGGTTGTAGTCGAGACCAGCCTCGTAATGTGCCACAAGGTTTAGTATTCTTGAGAAACATAACAAATCCTCCCGCATTTGGAGGGATTTATTACTAATTATCTTTTCTAAAAAGTAGATGCATTTTTTGTTATCACCAGCACCAAAATACATGCTTGCTATTTTGTAATAAAACACCATAATATGATGCTCGTCTATTCTATTTTTATAACTTTCCAAACGCTCTAAAACATCATCTATTAATGGTAAACCTTCATTAAAACTACCTTCAATAAAATGCAAATTGAATTTGTTGTTGTAGATATATAGAAAGGCTAGCCCGTCAATATTATCATCTAAAGGAAACCATTTCTCCTTAGTAACTGCCTCAAATCTGGATAATGAAAATTTGAACTTTTCATATTGCCGCAAATAGAATAAAGATTCCAATAAGTAATGATTTCCTCTAAGAAAAAAAACGGGGTCCAGAATAATCATATCCTTATTGTTGTAAAATAAATCGACCCATTTGGAAGCATATTTATAACATGCCAAAAAATCATGCGTGAGGAAACTAAACCATAAATGTGCTTTGTAAAGCCATAATTTTTCTCGGTTTCCCAATTCGTTGATATCATATTTAGGCAGTCTTGCATTAAAATAATCAATCACTCTTTTGGTTTCAGATTTGTTTTTTACGTAACCCGTTTTTAAAAACTGACCATATAATTGCAGGGATAGGTTTGATAGTTTACTGGCTAACACATTTTGTCTGCTTAAATCCTTGGCTTGAATGGAAAGCTCATCGGCACGATTATTAAGGCTGCGCGTAATATACTGCGATTCAATAATTTTTTCTAATTCTACAATTTCATAAGCTACATTTTTCTCTTCATGGTTAATGGCCAATGTTTTAGCTTTATCTAAAATCTTCAAACTTTGTTTATAAAGCCCTTTATGATATAAAATAGTAGCAAAATCTAGTTGTTCGCGTATTTGAATACGGATATCTTGATGAGAAGGATTTAAACGTAAACTAATTAAAATCTGTTTGTAAAGATGTGCTTTTAGGTTAGAAAGTTGTTGTTTTTTTACGATGCCTTTTTTAAGGATAACCTCTTCATCATACACCGAAATTTTATCGAGAATACTAAAAAGTTTTAAGAATTTTGATTCCTCATTAACGCCCAATCTACCTACATAAAGTTTGAATTGTCGCTTTTCAGATTTGGACAACGACTTAATCAGTATAAATAAGTTATCTTTTTGTTCTTTCGTCATAGTCATAAAAACAGTATTAAAAAACTGATTTACAGTTATTTAACCTAATATATATCTAGTTAAACATCGTAAAAATTAAATATGAAGCTCTATATTTAAGAAACCAAAATATACATTCGTAATACAATACGAAAATATATTTTAATAAATGTCTGATAATAAAGTCCAAATTTTTGATACAACACTAAGAGACGGAGAACAAGTCCCAGGTTGTAAATTGAACACTGACCAGAAATTAATCATTGCTGAACAGCTAGATTTACTAGGCGTAGACATTATTGAAGCTGGTTTTCCGGTATCTAGTCCTGGAGATTTTAAATCGGTTGAAGCCATTTCAAAATTGGTAAAAAATGCTACGGTTTGTGGTTTAACCCGATCTGTAGAAAATGATATAAAAGTAGCTGGTGAAGCCTTAAAATATGCTAAAAAACCAAGAATCCATACAGGTATTGGTACATCAGAATCTCATATAAAATTTAAATTTAAATCTACGCAAAACGCTATTATTGATCGTGCTGTTAAAGCCGTAAGTTATGCAAAATCTTTTGTTGAAGATGTTGAGTTTTATGCTGAAGACGCTGGCAGAACGGACAATGCATATTTAGCACGTGTTTGCGAGGCTGTAATTAAGGCAGGCGCTACCGTTTTAAATATTCCAGATACTACAGGCTATTGTTTACCTAGTGAATATGGTGCAAAAATAAAATACTTAAAAGAAAACGTAAAAGGTATTGATAAAGCTATTTTATCTTGCCATTGCCATAATGATTTAGGTTTAGCTACGGCAAATTCTATAGAAGGTGTTATTAATGGTGCTCGCCAAATTGAATGTACTATAAACGGTATTGGAGAACGTGCGGGAAACACTGCACTAGAAGAGGTTGTAATGATTTTAAAACAACACCCCTATTTAAAACTTGATACCAATATCAATACAGAAATGCTTTTTGGTATTAGTCAATTAGTATCGGATAGTATGGGCATTTACACCCAACCAAATAAGGCTATTGTTGGTGCTAATGCCTTTGCCCATAGTTCTGGAATTCATCAGGATGGCATGATTAAAAATCGTGAAACGTATGAAATTATAGACCCTAAAGATGTTGGCGTAACAGAATCTGCTATTGTTTTAACTGCAAGAAGTGGAAGAGCTGCCTTAGCTTATAGAGCTAAAAAAGTGGGGTACGAGCTAACAAAACTTCAATTGGATGAAATCTACATAAATTTTTTAGATTTTGCCGATAACAAAAAAGAAGTTGATGATAGTGATATTCATAAAATTATAGAAAACAGTAAAGTGTATAAAGAGATTATCTCTGCTTAATTAAAAGCGATTTTTCGCCTTTGCGGAAATGAAAAAATGCATTGAAATGAAACTAAATATTGCCGTATTACCAGGAGACGGTATAGGACCAGAAGTTATAGCACAAGCCGTAAAGGTTTTGAAAGCCGTTGCTATGGAATTCAACCACGTATTTACATTTCAAAAAGCATTGGTGGGTGCCAGTGCCATTGATAAAACAGGAGTCGCCTTACCAGAAGACACTATAAGCATTTGTAAAAAAGCTGATGCCGTTTTATTTGGAGCCATAGGTAACACAAAGTTTGATAACGACCCTAATGCTAAAATACGACCAGAACAAGGTTTATTAGGCATTCGTAAAGAATTAGGTTTATATACCAATATCAGGCCCATTATTGCTTACGAAGATTTACTCAACAAATCATCACTGAAAGTTAAGCAAATAAAAGACACTAATATCCTTATATATAGAGAACTAACTGGCGGTATTTATTTTGGAAAACGCTACCTTAGTAACGACGGAAATACCGCTTCAGATGTTTGCGAATACAATCGTTTCGAGATTGAGCGTATCGCACATTTAGCCTTTAAAGCAGCACGATCCAGAAAGCGTAAATTGACGTTAGTAGATAAAGCAAATGTTTTAGAAAGCTCACGCCTATGGAGACGTATCGTTAAAGAAATGGCACCAAAATATCCAGACGTGAGAGTCAATTACATGTATATTGACAATGCAGCCATGGAGCTTATCATCCACCCACGACAATTCGATGTTATTTTAACCGAAAACATGTTTGGCGATATACTTTCAGAAGAAGCCAGCGTTATCGTCGGTTCTATTGGGTTATTAGCATCGGCATCCATTGGCGATAATCACGCTATGTTCGAGCCTATTCATGGCGCTTATGCCAAGGCAGCGAACAGAGGTGTTGCAAACCCTATCGCATCCATATTAGCGGCAGCTATGTTATTAGACCATTTCGAACTCTACGAAGAGGCAACATTAGTAAGGGAAGGTGTGGATAAATCTTTAAAATTGCACATCACCACACCCGATTTAAACAATAAATACGATAATATAAGCACCACAAAAGTGGGCGATTTTATAGAAGATTTTATTCAAAATCCAGATGAAACAAATTTAAACTTTACTAATATACATTTAGGACAATCCACTATTATTTAATTATTTGAGTTAGTCACCAAACATATTAAACTAAACATTTTTGTAGTGGAAAATCCACAAAAGCGCATTATAACTAGTGCGCTTTTTTATTTAATTTAACCTAAATAGGCCTATTAGAAATACATTTCTTACTTAAATAAAATTTATTAATTTTGGAAATAGAGCTTTAAAATTTTTTATGGAAATACTTGGAATTGATATTGGAGGCACAGGAATGAAAGGTGCATTAATAAATTCAGATACAGGAGCACTTGTTAGTGATAGATTCAGAATACCCACACCTACCTCAAGAAAACCTAAGGATATGGTTAAGGTTTTTAAAGACCTTGTAAACCATTTTGAATACAAAGGTCCTGTGGGCTGTGGATTTCCTACTATCGTAAAAAAAGGCATTTGTAAATCTACAAGTAACCTTCATAAAAGTTGGATGAACTTAAATGCTGAAAGCCTATTCTCTAAAGAAACCAATCTTCCCGTAACTGTTGTTAATGATGCTGATGCTGCTGGTTATGCTATAATGAACTATGGCATAGGGAAAAATGAAAGCGGTTTGGTTATAATTATAACCATTGGAACAGGCATTGGAAGTGGTGCGTTTTTTAACGGTCAACTTATACCTAATTTTGAATTAGGACAAATTCCCTATAAAAATTATGCTAAAATTGAACGCTGGACTGCAGCATCTGTAAAAAAACAAAAAAACCTAAGCTATAGCCAATGGGGTAAACGTTTCAATACCTTTTTAGGTTTGGTAGAAACCATAGCCAGTCCAGACCTTATTATTCTTGGAGGCGGAACCTCTAAGGATTTTGAAAAATTTGAAAAAAAAATTAAAATTAAAACACCAGTAAAACCTGCGTTTCTTGGCAATCATGCTGGATTAATAGGTGCTGCATCTGCTGTTTTAACACAAAAAAATCTTAAAAATTAATATACGCCTCATTTTTTTTGGCGTTACCCGAAAAGGGTCGGGCTATTCGTTACAAGTCCGCACTCCCAAAAGGTCGCTGTGGGCTTTTCACTACTATCCCTAACACGTCTGATTGCTATTTTTTTTAAAAATCGAAAGTTGGTTTATTTTTGGAGGATTATGGCTAACGTCGTAGTATTAGATTAGTGGCGTGTTTTAAGTACTAAAGCTAGCAAATAAAACACAGATAGAAAGTCGCAAAGACTTTCGTAAACTGGTTTTTACAAGCAATTACTTATAGCCATTGTGCTGTTGCACAACGCCTTACTAAATATGCAGAAATTTCGTATTTTTAGTAATGCATGGCAACAAAATATTTCAAGAAAAGTTGTTCAACAATTTCCAATTGAGCGCTCGACTTTTCTAATTATTTCAAAATAACTAGCTGATCTTTGTGGTAGACTAAAATTTAGATCTTTCACTTTGACCGTTATTCCTTTCTAAGTCATTTATAATGGAATCAAGTTTGGAATGTCACTTTCGTTAATTATTAAAGTTTGACAGAAAATATTTCCTGAAATAAATAATGTTAGTAGTCTGGAAAATGATTTTCTCAAAATTGTGTACAATACAAAGGTAAAGTTCCGTTTAAATGAACTTTATGAATTGTTAAACGAAATTAGCGGAAAATTTTATTAAATTAAATGAATTCTTACTTAATTAGGGAACTTTTCTCGAATCTTATCCAAACACAAATTATGAATACTTCCTGCATGTGTGTGCTTTTTTGAAGTATCAGGAACATAAGTACCATCTTGTACTTGTCCTCCAATTTTTTGATAAGCTTCTCTAAAACTTTGCCCTTCAACAACTAAAGTATTAATATTATCTACGGTGAATAAATACTTGTATTTATCGTCATGAATATCAACATCTTTCACAATAATTTGCTGAATGGAGTAATTAAAAATATCTAGAATATCTTTTAACTCTTCAAAAGCAGCAATCATATTTTCTTTCAATAACTGAAAATCTCTATGGTAACCACTCGGTAAATTATTTGTTATTAAAATCATTTCAGATTGTAAGGCTTGAATTTTGTTACACTTTCCACGAATCAATTCAAATACATCTGGGTTTTTCTTGTGCGGCATAATACTACTACCAGTTGTTAATTCATCTGGAAAAGTTAAAAAACCAAAATTCTGACTCATATACAAACACACATCCATAGCAAAACGGGAAAGCGTGTTACATAACCCACCTATTGCTGCTGCAATGGTTCGCTCGTTTTTACCTCGACCCAATTGCGCTGCGACCACATTATATTTCAGGGTTGAAAAACCCATGTCTTTCGTAGTCATTTCTCTATCTATAGGAAAGGAACTTCCGTAACCTGCCGCAGAACCCAATGGATTTTGATCGACTGTTTTAATGGCTGCATTTAGTAAAAACACATCATCAATCATCATTTCTGCATAGGCAGAAAACCACAACCCGAACGATGATGGCATTGCAACTTGCAAGTGTGTATAACCAGGTAAAACTTTTTCTTTATAGGTTTCCGCTAAAACTAAAAGAGTATTAAAAAGTGTTTTCGTTTTTTCCTTTATAATCCCTAAATGGTCTTTGTAATATAAATTACAAGCCACTAAAACCTGATCATTTCTTGAGCGTGCAGTATGGATTTTTTTGCCTACTTCTCCTAAATTTTTTGTAAGTTCAAACTCTATTTTAGAATGTACATCTTCAAACTGCTGATCAATAACAAACGTTCCATTTTCTATTTGTGCTTCTAGGGCTTTTAAACCACCTAATAAATCAACCAATTCTTCAATAGTAATGATACCAATTTTTTGAAGCATTTTAGCATGCGCTTTTGATGCGATTACATCGTACTTTGCGATGTGAATATCAATTTCCCTATCGTTTCCAACTGTAAATTGTTCTATTTTTTTATCGATTGATATGCCTTTATCCCAGAGTTTCATCTAATTATATTTTTGTCATTCGCGCTAAGGCGGGAATATTTTTAATGTTTATTAATATTTAAAGAATCAAGACCGCTTTGCTGTTATAATGCAGGCTGCTTAATATTTTTTAGAGTCGTCGTCCTATATCTTAGCCTTTGTTTCTTTATACTTTTTTATAATACTTTTTCTAATAATTCAATATATAGCTGAACACCTTCTTCAATTTCATTAACATAAATAAATTCATTTGCTGAATGCGAACGTGTACTATCGCCAGGCCCTAATTTTAAACTCGGACAAGTTAATACTGCTTGATCCGATAAAGTTGGTGACCCATACGTGGTTCTGCCCATAGCGATTCCAGCTTTTACTAAATCATGTTCCACAGGAATGGATGATGAGTTTAAACGTAAACTACGAGGTGTAATTTTAGTAACTGGTGCTTTTTCTTGTAAAATTTCTGAAATTTCAGAATTGCTATAAGCATCATTTACACGAACATCAATTACCAAATCTACATGACCAGGAACGACATTATGTTGCGATCCAGCACTAATTTGTGTAACTGTTAATTTCACATCACCCAAAGCCTTAGAAGGCTTTTCAAATTTAAAGTCTTTAAACCACTGTAAAGCATTAATACTATTATAAATGGCGTTATTATCATTTGGATGTGCTGCGTGGCTTGGAGTTCCTTCTATTACAGCATCAAAAACGACTAAGCCTTTTTCGGCAACAGCCAAATTCATTAAGGTAGGCTCACCAACTATAGCCACATCAATTTTCGGAATAATAGACAACATACTATTTAATCCATCAGGACCGCTGCTTTCTTCTTCCGCCGAAGCCACAATGACTAGATTATAATTTAGATTTTCTTGATTATAAAAATAAGTAAACGTTGCAATTAAAGACACCAAGCAACCACCCGCATCATTACTTCCTAAACCGTATAGTTTTCCATGCTCTACAAATGGCTTAAAGGGATCATTTGTGTATGCTGAATTGGGTTTTACCGTATCGTGATGCGAATTTAACAATAGCGTAGGTTTGTTTTTATCAAAATATTTACTGACTGCCCAAATGTTATTTTTAGTGCGTTCAAAATCGATACTATTACGCTTAAACCAATCTTCAATATGTAACGCTGTTTTATCTTCTTCCGAAGAAAAAGATTGTGTTTCTATCAGCTTTTTTAAGAGTGATATCGCATCGTTTGTTAGGTCTTGTATTGCCATATTACAAAGTTATGGTTGTAAAATTATCATTCGCTTGGGTTAACATAGAAGTGTTTCCCATGTTTATATTTTTAACGCCATTTTTTAAGGCATCGAAACAATTTTCTAGTTTAGGTAACATACCATCAGCAATGATACCTTGTTCCAATAATCCAGTGTAGGTACTTAAATCGATATGCTTAATCACAGAGTTTTTATCGTTTATATCTTCTAAAACACCATTCAATTCAAAACAATAATAGATGGACGTTTCATAAATACTACTCATCCCAACAGCTACTTGCGAGGTTATTGTATCTGCATTGGTATTTAACAGCTGTCCTTTTCCATTGTGTGTAATCGCGCAAAAAACAGGTATAAAATCAGCTTGAATTAATTTATCAATTGAATTGTGTGCAACTTCTTTTACATCGCCTACAAATCCATAATCTATGGCTTTTACGGGTCGCTTATCAGATTTTATACTATTTATATCTGCGCCTGTTAACCCAATCGCATTTGTATTTAAAGCCTGTAATTTAGCAACCACATTTTTATTTACTAAACCACCGTAAACCATAGTAATCACTTCTAGAGTTTCAGCATCGGTAATGCGCCTGCCGTCAATCATTTTAGACTCAATACCTAATTTGGAAGCGATATGAGTAGCTCGTTTTCCACCACCATGAACCAAAATTTTCTTTCCTTCTAAGTTTGAAAACAATTTAAGAAACCCATGTAATGATGTTTCATCTTCAATAATGTTTCCTCCTATTTTTACAATTGATAGTTTTTCTTTCATTTATCTTAATTTAGGTCTCGACTGGGCCCGACCAGAATATATCATGAAATTTAAACCTTTAAGATTTTGGAAACCTCTCAGGTTAAGTATTATTTTAAATTTTCCAATATTTTTTTAAGTACCAATTGGGCAGCATACGTTCTATTATTAGCTTGCTTAATAACCAACGAGCTATCACTATCCAATACCGCATCCTCAACAACCACATTTCGTCTTACAGGCAAACAATGCATAAATTTAGCTTCGCCTAATTTTTCTTTGGTAATCATCCAACTAGGGTCTGTATTATTTACCTTTCCATAATCATCAAACGAACTCCAGTTTTTAGCATAAACAAAGTCAGCATTTTTAAACGCTTCAATTTGATTGTGATAAATTTTTGTGTTCCCTGTGATTTCAGTACTTAAATCATACCCCTTAGGATTTGCAATCACAAATTCAACATCCATTTTCTGCATGGTTTGCACAAAACTATTTGCTACTGCGTGCGGTAAAGCCTTAATATGTGGCGCCCAGCTTAATACTATTTTTGGCCGTACCTTTATAGTGTTTTCAGAAATGGTAATCGCATCAGTAAAACCTTGTAACGGATGTTCAGTAGCACTTTCCATATTTACAATAGGAACGGATGCATATTTTACAAACGATTTTAAAACATGTTCGCTTTCATCTTTAGCTTTATCAATTAACATTGGAAATGCTCTTACCGCAATAATATCGCAATATTGTGAAACTACCGCTGCGGCTTCCTTAATATGCTCTGCAGTTGTACCGTTCATAATGGTTCCGTCGCCAAACTCTATACCCCAAGCATCACCAGACACATTCATAACTATAGGATTCATGCCCAAATTTAAAGCTGCTTTTTGCGTGCTTAATCGGGTTCGCAAACTCGAATTAAAGAATAACAATCCTAAGGTTTTGTTTTTACCTAATTCAATATGTTTATGCGGACTTGCTTTTAATGCTTTTGCTTCTTCAATCCAAGCATTGATGTTATCTATATCGTTTATGGATGTGTAGTGTTTCATTGTATGCTCGCGTAAGCGGGTAAATTTTTAATTGAACTTAAATTCTATTTTTTCTATAAGATTTTTGAAACCTGACAAGGTATTTTAGTAAATGGCACTTTATTATCCATAGCATTCACTATAAAATCATCTTCCAATCCGTTTACAATCCATGTTTCGATATGCGCCTTTTTTGTTACTGAAGCGGCTTCAATTTTAGATTTCATGCCTCCACTTCCGTGCGATGATTTCGAACTGACTACCTGCGCTTTCAAACTATCAAAATCCTCAACCAATTCTATGGTTTCTGGTGTTCCATTTTCAATTGAAGCTTTGGTATAAATTCCATTTGTATTTGTAGCAATAATAAATAAGTCGACTTTTAAAAGTGAAGCTGTTAAAGCGGCTAGCTTATCGTTATCCCCAAATTTAATTTCATCCGTTGCAACCGTATCATTTTCATTAATAATTGGAATGTAATTATTATTTACTAATACGTTTATAGTATTCATAATATTGGCTCTGCTTTCTTCTTTTTCAAAATCTGAATAAGACAATAAGCATTGTGAACTCAGCAACCCATATTCTCTAAATATCTCTTGATAAATACGAATTAAATGTGGCTGACCAATAGATGCTAATGCTTGTTTAACAAATACATCTTCCTGCTTACTCTCTAATTTAACAAACTGTTTTGCCACAGCAATAGCTCCCGAACTTACAATAATGAACTCGCAAGTATCTTGAAGTTTAGCTATCTGGCTTGCCACATCTTCAATCTTACCTCTAGAAATATTATCCGTTTCTTTAGTTAAAGTATTAGACCCTACTTTTAGTAAAATTCGTTTCTTTTTAACCATCCTATCTTATTTGTCCATTGCCATGAATATACCACTTATTAGTCACTAAATGCTGCAAACCAATAGGTCCACGCTGGTGTAATTTATCTGTGCTAATCGCTAATTCCCCACCTAACCCTAATTGTCCGCCATCTGTAAAACGAGTCGATGCATTATGATAAACAGCAGCCGTATCTACATTTTCCATGAATACTTTAGCTTCGGCTGCATTTCTGGTAATTATAGATGAAGAATGTCCGCCTGAATAGGTATTAATCATGGCTATGGCATCAGCATTCGAACTAATTTCGCCAATAACTATTTTATAATCTAAAAACTCTTCGTACCAGATATCATTCGATTTAAAAGCGCTAATATTATCAAATTTAGATGTTGCTGAATCTCCTAAAATCTCGATATCTGAAGCTTTCAGTTTAGATATTAATCGTTGAATAAATGCATCTTTATTAGGTAAATTTTCATCTATTAAAACTTTATCAACAGCATTACAAGCCGATATTTTTGATTTCCCGTTCATAATCACATCCAAAGCGATATCAAAATCAGCTTCTTTGTGCACATACACAAAGTTGTTTCCGCGTCCGCTAATAATCACAGGACAGGTAGCGTGTTGTTTCACGAAAGCAATTAAACGTTCGCCACCACGAGGCACAATTAAATCTACTTTTTGAGTTGGTTTTTCTAAAAAGGCTTGTGTTTCAGTTCTATTAAATTGTAAATATTCAACCCAATCCGTTGAGGCGCCTTCTGCTTTCAAAGCTTCGTGCCACAGCTCTACAATTTTTAAGTTTGAATTCAACGATTCTTTACCGCCTTTTAACAAAATTTTGTTCCCCGATTTAAAAGCAATTCCAGCAGCTTCAACCGTAACATCTGGTCTTGATTCGTAAATAATCAAAACCGTACCAAACGATGCTGTTTTATTATATACTTGCATGCCGTTATCGTGTTTAAAACTAAATCGTTCAACCCCAACAGGGTCTTGCTGCGAAGCTAAATGGGTTGCCGCTTTAATCATTTCATCAACCTTAGCGTCGTCAACTTTTAAGCGGTCAAACATCGAAATATCATCGCCCTTATAAGCTTCTAAATCCTCTTTATTTATTGAAATTAATGCAGTTCTGTCACGTTCCAATAGTTCTGCCATTTTAAGCAATACCGCATTTCTGGTTTTTATTGATAATATTGTATTCATTTTTTTTATTTATATAAAGGACTTTCAACTTCTAATAAAATAGTATTTAACGCTTTAAAAAAAGTATCGATATGTTTCTTTTCAACATTTAACGGAGGTAGTATTCTTAAAACTTTTTTATTCGATGCTCCTCCTGTAAAAATATGATGGTCGTAAATTAATTGTTTTCTTAGTTCTCCAACCTCAAAATCAAACTCCAAACCAAGCATTAACCCCTTACCTTTAATTTTTTTTATCTGCGGTATGGTTTTAGCAATTTTAATAAAATATTCAGATATAATATTCACGTTATCCATTAGCTTGTCATCTTCAATAACATTTAAAACAGATAATCCTGCCGCACACGCTAAATGGTTTCCACCAAAAGTCGTTCCTAGCATACCAAATTTCGCTTCAATATCAGGATGAATTAAAATACCACCAATAGGAAAACCATTCCCCATACCTTTGGCTATTGAAATAATATCTGGTGTAACGTTATAATGTTGAAACGCAAAAAATTTCCCAGAACGCCCGTAACCAGACTGCACCTCATCGGCAATAAACATGGTATTATTCGTTTTACAAAGCGCATAAACTTGCTCAAAAAAATCTTTAGTACCTTGATCTAAACCACCAACACCTTGTATAAATTCAACAATAACAGCACAAACATCCCCTTTTTCTAATTCAGCTTTAACACCTAAAATATCGTTTAATTCTAATATGGTAACTTTTTGTTGCGCATTTATAGGCGCAATAATATTAGCATTATCAGTTGCGGCAACAGCTGCCGATGTTCGCCCATGAAACCCGTTTTTAAAAGCAATAACTCTAGATTTCCCCGTTTTAAAAGATGCTAGTTTCAATGCATTTTCATTAGCCTCAGCACCAGAATTACATAAAAACAATTCGTAACTTTTACATTCAGAAAGCGCCTCAATCTTATCAGCCAATGCTTCTTGTAATGGATTTTTAATAGCATTAGAATAAAATCCTAATTTAGAAACTTGACTCGTTACAGCTTCAACATATTTAGGATGCGCATGACCAATAGAAATTACAGCGTGACCGCCATAAAGGTCTAAATATTCAGTTTCTTTATCATCATAAACATAAACACCCTTCCCAGAAACGGGTGTTACATTATACAATGGATATACATTAAATAATGGCATATTATTTAGTTTTTATTTGGTTAATTTTTTCGAACGATGCGTTGATGCCTTTAATTAGCGACGAGCTTAAACCTTGATGTTCCATTTCGTTTAAACCTTCAATAGTACAGCCACTAGGTGTAGTAACACGATCAATTTCTTCCTCAGGATGATTTCCAGATTCTTTCAACAAAGTAGCAGCACCAAAACAGGTTTGCATGGCCAGTTCGTGTGCTTCATGAGCCTCAAAACCTAATTGAATAGCACCTTGTGTTGTTGCACGGATTAATCGCATCCAAAACGCAATACCACTGGCGCAAATAACTGTTGCTGCCTGTAATTGTTCCTCTGGAATTATCATAGAACGGCCCATATTATTAAAAATACTTTTAGCAAGCTCCACCTTTTCTTTTCCTTTTTCGTTAGTCGAGATACACGTCATAGATTGCCCTACGGAAGCCGCCGTATTCGGCATAGCACGTATAACATAGTTCGCCTTGCTAACGATAGCTTCAATTCTTGAAATAGCAAAACCGGTAATTACAGATATTAAAACGTGACTTGGTTTTAAATCCGATTTAATCGCATTCAAAATACCCTCAAAATGCCGCGGTTGTATAGCAAAAATAATTACGTCAACATTTTTTATTGCTAATATATTGTCTGACGTTAAATTGACTCTCGCATCTGCGTCAAAGCCTTTTAAAGCTTCCAAATTCCTTTTCGTCATGTACAACGCCGTCAAGGTCTCCGAGGTCAATAACCCTTTCGCAATAGATTGTCCTAAACTTCCTGCTCCTATAATTGCTACGTTCATAATTATACTTTTTAATTCCCTAGAAAAGAGAATATTTTTATTATTTTTTGGGGCGTTACCAAAAGGGTTGGGCTTTTCGTTACAAGTCCTCGCTCCCAAAAGGTCGCTGTGGGCTTTATACTACAATCCCTAACGCACCACTGTTATAGATTAGAACACCCTAAAAGTATGTAGCTTTCAGCCCCAATCCAGTCGTTTCTTTCAAACCAAACATCAAATTCATATTCTGAACGGCTTGTCCAGAAGCACCTTTTAATAAATTATCAATAATACTTGTAACTAATAATTTACCCTTATGTTTATGTAAATGTACCAAGCATTTATTGGTATTTACAACTTGCTTCATATGCAAAAAATCATCTGATACAAATGTAAACTTGGCATCTTTGTAAAACGACTTATAAATATTTTTTGCATCTTCAACCGGCCCCTCAAAATCGGTATAAATGGTTGCAAAAATACCTCTTGAAAAATTACCTCTATTTGGCATAAAAATAATTTCTGAAGAAAAATAGTTTTGCAATTGGTTTACAGATTGATTAATTTCTCCTAAATGTTGATGCGTAAACGGTTTGTAATACGAAAAATTATTATCTCTCCACGTATAATGTGTCGTTGCGGATAATGATGTTCCCGCACCTGTTGCACCTGTAACTGCATTAATATGTACATCTTTTTTTAACAAACCTTTATCTGCCAAAGGCAATAAGCCCAATTGAATAGCGGTTGCAAAACATCCTGGATTGGCAATATACTTTGCGTTTTTTATATCCTCTTTTTGTAACTCTGGCAAGCCGTAAACAAATGTTTTTCCTTCAAATATTTTATCCGCTTCCAATCTAAAATCGTTTCCTAAATCAATAATTTTTGTGTTCTCAGAAAATACATTTGCAGAAAGAAATTTAACCGAATTACCATGGCCCAAACATAAAAACAAGACATCAACATCTGGATTTACGTTAGCTGTAAACTCCAAATCCAAACTACCCACTAAGTCTTGATGTACGCTACTAATCTTGTTTCCTGCGTTACTTGTACTGAACACAAAATCAATCTCAGTTTCAGAATGATTAATTAGTAATCTAATTAATTCACCCGCTGTATATCCTGCACCGCCAATTATTCCTACCTTAATCATATCTTAAGAATTTACTTGTCTATATATTTTATTTTGGTTTCCTAGAATTTTAATAAATCCTTTAGCATCATCAGCAGTCCAAGCTTTATTTTCTTCTCCGTAAGTACTAAACTTACTTGACATTAAATCGTGATTAGAAACAATTCCATCAACAGAAAAATGATATGGTTTTAAAGTAACAACAACATCTCCAGAAACCATTTTTTGAGAACTCTGTAAAAAAGCTTCTGTATCTCTCATTACTGGATCTAAGTATTGACCTTCATGCAAGTGCATGCCGTAAAAACTAGATAAATATTCCTTATGCTGTAATTGCCATTTTGTTAAAGTATGCTTCTCTAATAAATGATGAGCCTTTACGATAATTAAAGCAGCTGCAGCTTCAAAACCGACGCGTCCCTTAGTTCCTACAATAGTATCACCAACATGAATATCTCTTCCAATAGCAAATTTAGAAGCCATGTTATTTAGGCTTTCAATACTTACTTGCGGCTCATTTTTTTTGCCGTTTAAAGCGACTAACTCCCCGTTTTTAAAAGTAAGTGTTACTTTTTCCTCGCCTTCTTTCTCTAATTGGGAAGGGTACGCTTCACTTGGTAACGGTTTTTCAGATTTTAAGGTTTCAACACCTCCAACACTCGTTCCCCAAAGCCCTTTATTAACAGAGTATTTTGATTTTTCCCAAGACATGTCAATACCTTCAGATTTTAAATAATCGATTTCTTCTTGCCTGGTTAATTTCTGGTCTCTTATTGGTGTAATAATTTTAATATGGGGCGCCAAAGTTTGGAAAATCATATCAAAACGTACTTGATCGTTACCTGCTCCGGTACTTCCGTGAGCAATATATTCTGCATCAATACTTTTTGCATACTCAACAATCTCAATAGCCTGAATAATGCGTTCTGCACTTACAGACAATGGATATGTATTATTTTTTAATACGTTTCCAAATATTAAATACTTTACTACTTTGTTATAAAATGTAGCTACCGCATCTATATTTTTATAAGTTGAAACACCCATTTTATAGGCATTACTCTCAATATTATTAATTTCTTCTTCTGTAAACCCACCCGTATTTACGCTTACCGCATGAACATCATATGATTTTGATAAACTAACTGCGCAGTATGAAGTATCTAAACCGCCACTATATGCTATTACTAATTTTTTCATTGAAAACTTTTTATTTTTATTAGTACAAATCCCAACAATTATTGGGAGCAAACTTATTTTTTATCTTTTTTAAGAAACATAGTTTCTTTAATATGCTTTAATCGTTTAAACGCTTTATCCTTTAGTTTTTTGGCTTTCAAATTTTTCGCTTCAGGATCGTAAAGCATTCCTGTACATAAACACATTTTTCTATTGGTACGTGTTAAAACATCGTAATTTTTACAGGTTTGGCAACCATCCCAAAATGTAGGGTCGTCTGTCAATTCTGAAAAAGGAACTGGTTTATATCCTAAATCCGTATTCATTTTCATAACAGCAAATCCGGTGGTAATACTAAATACTTTAGCATCTGGAAATTTAGCTCTAGAATGTGCGAAAACTTTATGTTTGATTTTTTTTGCTAATCCGTCTCCTCTATAATCTGGATGGACTATCAATCCAGAGTTTGCAACATACTTACCATGTCCCCACTTTTCAATATAACAAAATCCAGCAAATTTATCGCCATCTAATGCTATAACGGCATTTCCATTCTCCATTTTGGTAGATATATATTCTGGAGTACGTTTGGCAATACCTGTTCCTCTAACTGCTGCAGATTCTGCAATCGTTTGGCAGATAATTTCTGCGTATTTAAAATGTGATTTATCGGCAATAACAACCTTCATTTCCTTATTTTATTTTATGTCAATATCTTATTCTTTTTAAATGCTGAACTGGACTCACCTAGCTCAATAAAATTGAAGCGCACCCCTACGGGCGACAAGGAAATTTATGGCGCATAATAGAACTACTGTTAATTATTGAATTAACTTTATTTTGAAATAATATGATAAAATTTTTGGACACTGTTGAAAAATTAAAATAACGCTTAAGGCTTAACTAATATCTGTAGCATTAGAAATTGCGACGAATGCGCACGGGCAAACGAAATGTAGAACAACGTATTTTATTTTTTAAATTTTTCACTTTGTAAAACTAAAATTTTATTTTACAAATGCCTAAAAATGATTTAGTTTTTAATAAAAATTGCAGATATCTCTGTTTTTTTAGCATTTTGTTTTAAAAAAATCATTTTTTAAGAAGTTTTATTAACGGTTAAAATAGCGATTACAAGTAATTTCAGCCTAACATAAGTAAAACGAACCATTAGAGCTCTTAAACTCTAAATTTAATTAAAGACTTTATTTCTTATAATTGAAGTTTATTAGAGTAAACATATCATGTAAAGGAAAATCTTTTGGTATTTCTTTTTATGCTATTTTATCTGCATCAGCTCACTTAAAACCTTATAATAAATAGCAATACCAAGTAATCTTTAAATTATGTAATTTTAATTAAATATTCATAAGGCGAATTTAAAGACCTAATATTTTTTTCAACTGTTCATTATCTTTTTCACCTCCGGCAAAATCGTCAAAACTACGTACTGCAGCTTCAATAATGTGTTTTTGAATAAATGGTGCACCTTCTCTTGCGCCCTGTTCAGATGATTTTATACAACATTCCCATTCCATAACCGCCCAAACATCACAATCGTATTTAGTTAGTTTTGAAAAAATACTTTTAAAATCCACTTGACCATCACCTAAAGAACGGAAACGTCCTGCGCGATCTTTCCAATCTGAATAACCTCCATAAACACCTTGCTTGCCTGTGGGGTTAAACTCCGCATCTTTTACATGAAACGCCTTAATACGCTCATGATATAAATCTATAAACGCCAAATAATCCAATTGTTGCAACACAAAGTGGCTAGGATCATACAAAATATTGGCACGCGCATGATGTCCTGTAGCATCCAAAAAACGTTCAAATGAGATTCCATCATGTAAATCTTCCCCTGGATGAATTTCATAACACATATCAACACCTTGATCGTCAAAATGATTTAAAATCGGTATCCAACGTTTTGCCAATTCCTTAAAACCCATTTCTACTAAACCAATAGGACGCTGGGGCCATGGATATATGGTGTGCCACATCAATGCTCCTGAAAATGTAGCATGCGATTTTAAACCTAATCTTCCACTTACAGTTCCCGATTTTTTAACAAATTCAATAGCCCACGCTGTTCTAGCTTTTGGGTTATTTCTAACTTGCGTTGGCGCAAAACCATCAAACATGATATCGTAAGCCGGATTTACGGCCACTAATTGCCCCTGTAAATGGGTAGATAATTCGGTGATTTCCAATCCATATGAATTTACTTTCCCCTTCAATTCATCACAATATGTTTGACTCTCTGAAGCGATTTCAATATCAATCAAACCAGATTCCCAAGTTGGTATCTGAATGCCTTTATACCCTAAATCCGCAGCCCATTTACACAAGCCATCCAACGAATTAAATGGCGATTCGCTTCCTGCAAATTGCGCTAAAAATACTGCTGGTCCTTTTATTGTTTTCATTCCCCTATAAACCTCCACAAAAGAGAGGATTTTATTAGTTATTAATTTTTGGGCGTTACCTCAGGGGGCGGGCTTTCTGTTACAAGTCCTCGCACCTCCTTAGTCGAGCTATGGGTTTTATCCAGCAATCCCTAACGCACCTGTCCGCCAACAATTATTTTATAATCAATTATATTTTCGTCCAAGCCGTATTATTCCTATCACTTTCAACCGCAGCGTAGATAAATTTCATACCACGTAAACCATCATCAATGTTTGGATAGTCTGGTTTCACTATAGTATCGCCATTATTTATAGCCGTTATATGTATTGCAAAATTTTTGTAAATAGTAGCAAAAGCTTCTAGATACCCTTCAGGATGTCCTGCTGGAATTCTTGAAACATCAAGCGCTTCTTTATGTAAACCTTTACCGTTTGGCGTGAAAATCTTTTTAGGTTCTTCTAACCAACGCGTAATTAATTCATTCGGGTTTTCTTGATGCCATTCCAGACTTCCTTTTGTTCCGTAAACCTTAATTCCCAAGTTGTTTTCTTCGCCTAATGCGATTTGCGAAATAGAAATACTGCCTTTTGCACCATTTTCCATTCGTATCAGCATATTTCCATCATCATCCAGAACTCTGCCTTCGCCAAATCGTCCTAAATCAGCAGCTATTTCAGTTATCTTTAGCCCTGTAATATATTCAATTAAGTTTTCAGTATGCGTACCGATATCACCTAAAGCGCCACCAATACCAGATTTATTTGGATCTACTCTCCAAGCTGCTTGTTTCTGATTGGTTTTTTCCAAAGATGTTGATAACCACCCTTGTAAATACTGTGATTGAATCTTTCTAATCGAACCCAACTCACCTTTAGCCACCATCGCCCTAGCTTGTTTAACCATGGAATTCCCTGTATAATTATGGGTTAACGCAAATAGTTTTCCACTTTTGGCAATCACATTTTGGAGTACCTCCGCTTCTTCCAAAGTAAGTGTAACAGGTTTATCGCATACTACATGAAACCCGTTTTCAAGGGCCATTTTAGCTACAGGAAAGTGCATATGGTTCGGCGTTACAATTGCAACAAAATCCATACGTACATCCTTTGGCAATTCTTTTTCCTGTTGAATCATGTCCATAAAAGTGCCATAACATCTACTTTTATCTAAATGCAACGCAATACCTGATGCAATCGATTTTTCAGCAGTACTACTAAATGCACCACAAACCAATTCGACCATCCCATCAATAGCAGCTGCTTTTCTATGAACATCGCCAATGAAAGACCCTGCGCCACCACCTACCATTCCCATTCTTAATTTTCTAGACATATAAAATTATAGTTGTTTTGTTTTACTTCTTTTTTCATGTAAATGTTAAGTCCGATAAAGGCAATAATAAGTATTTCCGGAAGTATTGACATCGTTCTAAAAGCTTCTGTGGCATTCACATTATCCATCAATTTGCCCATAATGAGTAAAACCAGTGATACCGAAAACATACCAGCACCACCCATAATCGACAAGCCTAAAGCCCTTGTTTCGGGTAGGTATTCTGCTATATAACCTAACATAGTTGGCCAAAAGAATGTAACTCCAATAGCAAAAACCGCAGCTGTAATAAAAGTCATTTCACCACTAGTTATAGTAAGCAAACATAACCCGATAAACGTGAATATTGCTGAATATAATAACATCCCAGCTGGTTTAAGTTTATGAGCTACAGGACCGGCAAATTGTCGCCCTAAAGCCATAATTCCATTTATAAATGCCAAAACTAAAAGCGGAACAGCAACAGATTCTTTTAGAAGTGATTCTATTCGCTGTTTTGTTCCTAATTCTGAAGATGCTGTTAAAAACATACAAAACACCGTAAACAAGAATAATGGCTTACCGATGCTCGTAAACATTTTTTTATTACTAATTCCCATTTGAACACGTTCGGTAACTGGAAATTTCTGACCATAAAACAATATACCATAAATAATCAAGGGTATGAACAAAGTGGCTACCATAATTTGCCAACTTTGCCCCACAACATCCATTATTAACCAACCTACAATGGCGCCAATTACAATGCCACCGGGAAACCACACATGAAATCTATTAAGCATTTTTGTTTTTTCATCCGTATATATAGACGCAATCATGGGGTTTAAAGCGGCTTTAACCATACCAATTCCAATTCCAACAAATAAAGTTGCTAGAAAAAGAGAGCTTATTGAATTTGTTATTATCGCCCAAACAATACCAATGGCATGTGTTACAAAAGCGATCCAAGTAATTTTTTTAATCCCCAAAAAATCTTCTAAAGGGCCACCGAAATTCATAGCTAATATAAATCCAAAAAAAGCAGGTGTAAAAGCATAACCAATTTGCTCTAAGGTTAAGCCAACGCCTTCTGGCCCAAAAACGGTTTCCAGCCTTGCTCTAATTGCAAAGGTCATGGCCGTAGTTATTAAAGCAAGGTAGCTTGCTAAAAAGAGTCTATTCGTATTAATATTCTCCACGTTATCATTTTAGTTTGGTTAATTTTATCATGAAAGTATTAAATTTTTGAAAAGCTTGAACGAGCTTATAACGAGAGTTGTCTGCCAACTTTAATTAGTAAATTTCTAGTTAATTGGATGCCTTCCTCTTCAGGTTTAATATCACCTTCATATTCTACGCCTATAAAACCTTTATAACCGGAATCTTTTACCATTTTCATGATTTTATAATAATCAATCAATGTATCATCCCCAGCTTCGTTAAAATCATAAGATTTAGCACTTAAAGCTTTTGCATAGGGTAATAATTCCCGTATCCCTTTGTATCTATCATATTTTTCAAGACAATGTCCGTCTTTATGTTTTGAAATACAGAAATTCCCAAAATCCGGTAGCGTTCCACAATTTTCGTTTTTTACTTGTGAAAACACACTAGTCATCCATTCGCTATTAGAAGAAAAACCGCCATGATTTTCAACTAAAATATTTATATTAGAATTTATCGCAAAATCTGATAATTTTTCCAAGGAATCAATACTGACTTTTACAGCTTCAGCTTTACCCAAACTTCCTGCAAGATTTACACGAATAGCATGACAGCCTAAAAAATGAGCTGCTTCAACCCATTTGTAATGATTTTCAATAGCTTTTAATCGTTCATTGGTATTTGAGTTTGCAAGCGCGCCTTCACCATCAATCATTATAAGAACATTTTCTTGTCCTTCAGCATTTGCCCTCAATTTCATTTCCTTGAGGTAGGGCATAGCTTTAGCCTTATCTTTAAAAAAACTATTCACATATTCCAAACCTTCAAAACCAAAACCCCTAGATTTGGAGGCAAAATCCAAATGATCCATTTTTTTATCAAACAGAGTTCGGTGAAGCGACCACTGTGCTAAGGATATTTTAAAAAACAACTCTGGATGAGTTACTAAGTCAGCCTGCAATTCAGAATTTTTATGTCTTTTTTCATTTTTACAAGCTGCAAAACTCAATAATGATAATGTGCCACCTACTTGAACTGCTCTTTTTACGAATTGTCTTCTTTTCATGGTAAGTTATAATTAAGTTTTTTTATCAAGAGAAGCAATCTATAATATAAATACCATGCAAATTAGTTAATTTTCGAATACTTAAAAGGTAAATTATAAATTTCTCTGTTTTTAGGGAATTTTATTATACTATTTTAAAATTTTAAACATGGGTAAAGAAACTATTACAAAATACCCCGCAACTTATGATACTATTGTTTTTGACACAGGAATTAGTGGTGGTTTGGCAGCTAAAGAACTTTGTGAAAATGGTTTAAAAAACCTTAGTTCTTTAAAGAGTACGCATGGTAAAGCATATTGAAGATTATCCGACCATGCATGTAGATCCTTGGGATTTAAAACATAGAGAAGAAAAAAACCCAAAAGATGTTAAAACTCAAAAAACAAAATAAATCATTCATTTTAAGCCCTAACAGCAAACACTGGTTCGTTAATGATTTAAAACACGCTTATAACGAAGTAACCTTTTGATTTGATTAGAGACTATCATGTAGGTGGAAGATTGCTCGTGTGGACTAGACAGTCCTATCGTTTAAGCGATGTGGGCTTTGAAGCTAATAAAAAAGACGGAGATGATATTGATTGGCCCATACATTACAAAGACATAGCACCTTGGTATGATAAAGTGGAACAATTTATTGGTTTATCTAGAGAGAATTTGGACCTACCCCATTTACCAAACGGAAAATTATCTGAACCCATGGAGTTAAATTGTATTGAAATAAAATTTTAAAAAAATAAAAGAAATCTTTAATAATCGTTTATTAACTATTGTTACAGCTGCGCATAATACAGAGCATGTTTCTCATGAAGAACGCTCCAATTGCCAATTTAGAAATAGATGTGTAAGAGGCTGTCCATTTGGCAATTATTTTAGTAGCAACTCTTCAACGCTGCCTCCTCAGTACGCACAGTGAATATACACATAAGCCCTAATTCTATTGCTTACGAAATTTTTATGATGAAAAAAAAGGCATCGCCTCTAGAGTGCGAGTTATTAATGCTGAAACTAAGGAAAAAAAATTTAAAGCATCTATCATTTTTAGTTGTGCATTAATTATAGGCACTGCAAGTATTTTAATGCAATCCAAATCTGAACGATTTCCAAACGGATTAGGCAATTACGGTGGTGAGTTGGGATATAATATTATGGGTCATACTTCAAAATCTGGCGTTTACGCCGATGTAGAAGGTTTTCAAAATTTCTTAGAGAGCTAAAAAAACTTTATTTTCAGAACAAAGACTTTCTATTGAAAATGTTAAAGATTCTCAAATGGAAAACTATGTTTAATATAAATTTTTATTAGCTGTTAAAAATTACACATTGTTAGGATATTTTACTTCTGAAAAAGTTGGAGAAAAAGTATTGAATTACGATCCTATATCTGGAAACCATATAGGCTGCATGCCGATTGAAGATGTAGTTAAGGGAAGAGTCTGATCATTATAAATCGGTAATATTCTAATTATACACTTTAAAAACACCTTAAAATTTCTTGTAATAATTTTAGTAAATTGCTTTATCCGTTCCAACAAAAACCTTGATAATAAAGAAAGTATTAAAGCACCTTAAAACAGCAAATTATATTTAAATAATTGGATTATAAATACACGTGCTTGTTGTTGAATATAGCGTAAAGAAATTAAGTTATAAAGCATACGTCTATTCAACTATAAAAGTCCCTTTCATTATAGCATAATGCCCTGGGAAACTGCATAAAAACTGATAAGTTCCAACTTCAGGAGCATCAAACTCAACAACTGTGGTTTCTCCTCCACCAATCAATTTGGTATGTGCAATAACATCTTGTGTACCTTTTGGAATAAAATCATTATCACGAGCAGTAGCAGCACTATTTCCAAATTTAGTTAATTCAACACCTTGCTTAAGCAGCACAAAATTATGTCCCATAACATTTTTATCCATTTTGCCAATATGCTTTAAAGTGATTTTTACTTTTTCGCCTGCTTTAACTTTAATTTCTTTTTTATTGAATTGCATAGCATCGTTGGATGTAATAACTACGTCATTTGGATTGCTTTCAGCTTTTTTAGAAACCTCAGATGTCCTTTCGTAACTAAATCTTTCTTTCTTCTTCTCTTCCTTCCCTCCACAACCACTAATAGCTATTGAAAAAATGGTCATTACTATAATTCTTAATATTTTCATCTTTAATGATTTATCCTATAAAATTAATATTTATTACTTATAAAATATAATTTGTACTAATAAAATTTGAAGTTTTATTTTCTAACAATTCTTCAAGAATGATATTATTACAATCAGTATACTTTGGAGCTACAAATGTTCTTATAGAAAATGAACGTGATGCTTCATAAACACTTAACATACCAAACGCTAAGTCTTTTCCGCCTGTAAACGAATACATATCTGGTTCGCGTTGACATGAACTATTTAAGTTAACACGACAAACTAAATTGACCAAATATCAATTAACGGCGAAAGTGTATGTGCACTTTTTACCAAACAAACTTACTTGCTGTCCGTAATTTGATGTTGCCATATAATCCAAAAGTTCTTCAATATCTGAAAAGAAACAATAGGAATTACTGAACCGAATTGTTCTTGCTGAAAAACCCAAATTTACTTTGTTCCAGAATATAATACTGCGGGAAAAATAAACGCGCCGTCTAAACCAAAAACTGAAATAAATCTGGTTTATCATTCAAGTAATCACCATAAAAATTATTTTGCTTCATATTAGAAATTAAAGGTTTTAAATCTGAAGCCGATTTTAATTGTACGCCTACAACCGCAGACCCATTTTCACGATTGGTTTTTTTAGCATATTGAAAATAAGTTATATCATCGTTTTCCCCTAAAATATCTACAACAAACTCTTTGAGCGCTCCTGCACGTTGTGGAAATTTAACAATAAAATAGTGTTTTAAATTGGCATACAATAAAGCGCGTTCTTTAATTTCAGATGTCCTTGTAATATCATTATTACTTCCACTTATAACACAAACCACATTTTTCCCTTTTATGTCTTTAGCATAAAAATCTAAAACCGAGATACATAATGCACCAGCAGGTTCAACTACAATAGCGTCTCTATTGTATAAGTCTAAAATAGTTTGACAAACTTTACCTTCAGGAACCGTTATCATAGCGCTTAAATTCTCTTTACAAATTTCAAAATTTAAATCCCCTACACGTTTTACAGCTGCTCCATCAATAAATTTTTCAATGTGATTTAATGTGGTGTTTTTATTATTTCCCATTGAAGTTGACATAGATGGCGCACCTTCAGGCTCCACGCCTATAACTTTTGTGTTTGGGGATAGTATTTTAAAAACAGTTGATAGACCCGCAGCTAAACCACCACCGCCAACGGCAATAAAAACATAATCAATAGGAACATCAGATTGCTCTAAAATTTCTAACGCAATAGTAGCTTGCCCCTCAATAACTTTTTCATCATTAAATGGGTGGATAAATGTTTTACTTAAAGACTCACATTCCAATATAGCTGCGTGATAAGAATCGTCAAACGTGTCTCCTACTAGCTTTATTTCTATAAAATTTTCGCCAAACATTTTAACCTGCTCCACTTTTTGATTTGGGGTGGGCGCTGGCATGTAAATAGTCCCTTTAATTTTCAGTAATTTACAAGATAACGCAACTCCTTGAGCATGGTTTCCAGCACTGGCGCATACTACACCACATTCAGATTGCGCAGGTGTTAAAGAGCTTATTTTATTATAAGCTCCCCTTATTTTATAGGAACGTACTTGTTGTAAGTCTTCACGTTTTAAAACAATATTTGCATCAAATTTTTTTGAATACCTCAAACTTTGAGTTAAAGGCGTTACTACTGATACTTTTTTTATAGTTTCCGCAGCAGCTTTTACATTTTTTATACTAGGAAAATAAATTTTTTTTTCCTGATTCATTTTTAATTCTTTTTATAACACCATAATAAAAGTCACTTGCAATTTACAGAATAAAATATTATTAGATGCTTAGGAGTTACTAAAGACTGGTAAAATTATTTTTAAAAATAATTACACACTATATAAAATTAATATTTAGCTTTAGGCATCAACTTTAATGCATACAGATATGTTCAGAAATCATCCTATAGTTTTGTTTATATGTCTCATACTTTATAATTTTTCTTTTTCTCAGAAATTACCCTATGGGTTTCCTGATACAGATAGAACAAAAAAAACAGTAAATCAAGGTTGGAAATTTCAATTAGGTAACCCTGATGCTGAAAATTACAAACCGAGCGTGGATGATTCAAACTGGGAAAGCGTAACTATCCCACATACATTGAAGTTAACCTCATTGACGCTTGATGGTTTAAACGATGAAAAAACACAGTTGAAATTTCATAGAACCGTTGGATGGTATCGAAAAGCTATTGAAGTTAGTAATTTTAACAAAAAAGTGTTTTTAGAATTTGAAGGTGCGCATCAAGTTACAGACTTATGGATAAACGGAAAACATGTCGGGCAGCATAGTGTTGGGGGTTATACACCATTTCATTTTGATATTACAAACCATATTAAACGCGGAGAAAACAATCAAGTAACCGTACGTTGCGACAACAGAAGAAATAAAATTGTACCACCAGACCCAGGCCCTTTTGATTATGTTAAGTTTAGTGGTTTATATCGTGATGTATATCTGGTAGAAACGCATCCAGTTCACGTTACATTTAATTGGGAAACCATAAATTCCGGAGTAAACATTACAACACCAACCATTGATCCTGTTAATAAAAACGCAACGATCCATATTAAAACATCAGTAAAAAACGAAACTTCCCAATCTCAAAATATAGAAATAGCAACTCGAATTATTGATAAAGAAGGGATTGTGGTTTTAAAAATTATTGACAACAAAGAGGTTGCCCCTGAAATAGAGTACCAATTCAATCAAATAGGAAGTTTAGAAGATGATGTCCGGTTTTGGGATATAGATAATCCTTATTTATATCGAGTCAATAGTGTTATTATGATTGACGGTAAAGCGATTGACTTTGTAGAAAACAAAATAGGTCTTCGTAAATTTGAATTAGACCCCGAAAAAGGCTTTATACTTAATAATAAACCTATAGAACTCATTGGCTTTAATCGCCATCAACAATATCCATATATAGGTGATGCGGTTCCAAATGCATTGCATTATAAAGATATGTTACAATTTAAAGAGTTTGGATTTAACATTATGCGAACTGCACATTATCCGCAAGACGATGCTTTAATTAATGCCTGTGATGAGTTAGGGATTTTAGTTTATGAAGAAGCACCAACATGGATTTCTATGTCTCAAGAAGATGCATGGTGGGATAATTTAGAAAAGACTGCAAGAACGATGGTGCGTAACCATAGAAACCATGCCTCCATAGTCATGTGGGGTGCAGGTGTAAATCATCGCGGGTATGTTCCAAGAGTTCATAATACTATAAAGCAAGAAGACCCCATTCGATTAACAGCTTCTCAAGGAGCACGGTGGACAGGCTGGCAAACATCTGGACTAACCGATATAAATGCAAATATGTTATACGGGCCCTTTTTATGGGATAGATCAGAACCTATTTTTGCTATGGAAGGCGGCCGGGGTCCAGCAGCTGTTGCACCCTATAAAAAAGACCCCATGATGACTGGTTTAATTTCTTGGACAGCACATGCCTATTACACATTCCATCCCGCTCATGATAAGGCTAAAAGCACTATTGACAGAACCCGAAGTGGTATGATGACTATTTTTAGGCATTCGCGACCAGAATTTGAGTGGTATAAATCTGAATTATTGAAAGCCCCTTTTATTTCTATTCAAGAAGATTGGGTTTCAAAAACAGATGCCGTAACTGTTTTTAGTAATGCAAATGAGGTTGAATTAATTTTAAACGGCGAACGCATAGCAAGAAATAAACCAAGCAAAGACACTGTTTACGATGGTTTAGACCATCCTCCTTTTCATTTTAAAAATATTGAATACAAGTCTGGTACATTAATAGCGAAAGGAAATTTTAAAGATGGAAATAGCATACAAACGAAAAAACAAACACCGGGAGAACCTTTTGCGCTTCAATTAGAATTGGATACATCAGGAAGAGTTTTTATTGCAGATGGTAACGATATTTTAATGGCTTATGCTACTGTTGTTGATAAGAACGGAACCCTAGTTTCTGACACTAAAAACTTAATTACTTTTTCGCTAAAAGGCGATGGTTATGTTGTTGGAGATGGTGCGAACATAAACGCCAACCCTATGTTTACAGAGTATGCTGTTGCACCTGCACTCATTAGGGCAGGAATGACACCCGAAACCATTACGGTATATGCAAAATCGGAAGGCTTAAAATCCGCTCAAGCATCAATAACCTTGATACCCAATAACTCAAACTATATTCTTAAGCATGCAAACGTAATTTATGATTTTACTAAAGAGCGTGTTGATATTGGCGGACCTGACCAGCTAACACAGTTTGGCTGGAACTTCTGGAATGGCACAGATACTGGTAATAATAGCTATAATTTTGAAAAATTTACTGATGCTTCTGCAACTTTAGAGGCAGGCTCTTCTGAAGGTATTTGCAGATGGTTGGGTGAAATGAACGTTATAGGCAAATACGGGTTTGCCTTTGCAGATGGCGTTATTGCAATAGATCAAAATGGTCTTAATTTAACTTTTAAAAACCTACCAAAAGGCACTTATAAATTAAAAACATGGCATCATGCCCCTAGAAGTAATTCAGATCATATGGATCCCAATAAAGAAAAATTAAAAGCATTAACCATACATAAATTACCTTATGAGAAATCTTTAACAGTATCTTCCAATGCTATGAGTCAAGATATAACGGTAAAAGTTACAGCGGGAGAACAAATGCAATGGGAGTTACCTGGAACGGGAGAATTTATATTGACTTCAGATGGAAAAAACCCGGTAATTATTAATTTTAATGGCCAGGAGTATAAAGGTATTTGGTTGAATGCTTTTGAGTTAAGTGAATGGAAATAAGAGACTTGGCAAGGTGATAACATCTGATAGGTTTTTAGAATGACTTACGGACTTGCCCGCGTTAGAGATTGAAGTGTATAGCCCACAGCCCGACGTAGGAGGTGCGAAGACTTGGAACGGAAAGCCCGACCCTTGTGATAACGCCCAAAGTATTTAAAATAAAAAAACCTGTCAAGATGAAAACATCCAGACAGGTTTTAGCAAATATAGTTTAGTTTAGTTGTATGCCTTGTTATACTATTGGCTTCATGGCTTTCATAGAACCTCTTAAAAATGTTCCTACCTTTTCAACAGGATGATTTCTTAAAGCGGCATTGACTTCAATAAGCTTCGCGTTATCAACACCTTTTCCGTTATCCTTAGCATATGGCTTACCAATAACGTCGGTTTTTATGTGCTTCATAAAATCAGTTAATAAAGGCTTACAAGCATGATCGAATAAGTAACACCCATATTCAGCTGTGTCTGAAATAACACTATTCATTTCATATAGTTTCTTTCTTGCAATCGTGTTTGCGATAAGTGGCGTTTCGTGTAACGATTCGTAGTATGCAGAAGCATCAATAATTCCGGAATCCGTCATTGCTTCAAAAGCCAATTCCACACCTGCTCTTACCATAGCAATCATCAACACACCGTTATCATAATATTCTTGCTCAGAGATTTCAACATTACCAGCTGGTGTTTTTTCAAAAGCCGTTTCAGCGGTTGCAGCTCTCCATCCCAATAAATCTTTATCATCGTTAGCCCAATCTGCCATCATACCAGCAGAAAAACGACCTTCAATAATATCATCCATGTGTTTTTGGAATAACGGACGCATAATATCTTTTAACTCTTCTGATAATTCAAAAGCTTTAATTTTAGCCGTATTAGATAGTCTGTCCATCATGTTAGTCACACCACCATATTTAAGACCCTCTGTAACCGTTTCCCAACCGTATTGAATTAATTTTGAGGCATAACCTGCATCAATACCCTCTTCAACCATTTTATCAAAACAAAGGATAGAACCTGTTTGTAACAAACCACATAAAATAGTTTGCTCTCCCATTAAATCAGACTTTACCTCAGCAATAAAAGAGGATGCTAAAACACCTGCTTTATCCCCTCCAGTTGCTACTGCATAAGCTTTGGCTTGCGCCCAACCTTTTCCTTCAGGGTCATTTTCTTCGTGTACCGCAATTAATGTTGGTACACCAAAACCTCTTTTGTATTCTTCGCGAACCTCAGTTCCTGGGCACTTTGGCGCTACCATAATTACCGTTAAATCTTCACGTACTTGCGTCCCTTCCTCAACAATATTAAATCCGTGAGAATACGATAATGTTGCTCCTTTTTTCATTAAAGGCATAACCGCTTTAACAACACTGGTGTGTTGCTTATCCGGCGTCAGGTTCAACACTAAATCTGCTGTTGGAATTAATTCTTGGTAAGTGCCAACATTAAATCCATTTTCAGTGGCATTTATAAAAGATTGACGCTTTTCCGCAATGGCCGCATCACGTAAAGTATAAGAAATATCCAAACCAGAATCCCTCATGTTCAACCCTTGGTTTAAACCTTGAGCACCGCACCCTACGATAACTATTTTTTTCCCTTTTAAAGCATTTACGCCATCCGTAAATTCTGAAGCATCCATAAATCTACACTTCGATAATTGATTTAATTTATCTCTTAATGATAGTGTGTTGAAATAATTTCCCATGGTATATTTAATTGTAATTATTGGTTATCGAATGCTTTTAGCAATTCGGTTATTTTCATCTCGTCTTTTGTTACGGCAATGCGTCCAGAACGAACAAATTGCATAATTCCAAATGCGTTTAAATCACGTCTTAAGGATTCAATTTCATTTCTTCTACCTGATTTTTCAAGCACAAAAAATTCTTTGTTTACCGTTACAATTCTAGCGTAACTTTCTTTTATAATATTCTGTATTTGAGGCTCGTTAAACAACAAATCAGATTTAATTTTAAACATGCAAGATTCCGTATAAATAGTGTCTTCATCGGTATGATAATACGCTCTAATCGTTTCAACTTGCTTTTCAATCTGCTTAACAATTTTATTGGTATTCGCCTCGGTCATGTTCACAACAATAACAAACCGATTTACACCTTCAATCTCAGATTGTGAGGTGGTCAAGCTTTCTATGTTAATATGTCTGCGTTGAAATATAGCAGATATACGATTTAATAAACCGATATTATTTTCGGTATAAATAGATATTGTGAATGATTTTATGTCTTTGTTCATCTTTTAAAATGATATTGGAAAAGAATAGATAATTAAAGTTTTTTATCGCTTTCGCGGAATACACATACCACTTCAATCATAGTTCATCTTTTTCTTTGTTCTCTTTTATTAAATCTTATTTTTTAACTTAAACGCACATCTGAAACTGAAGCCCCAGATGGAATCATTGGAAATACGTTACCTTCTTTCTCCACACAAACCTCTAAGAAATACGACTCTTTTGACGCCATCATTTCTTTTACCGCGCTTGCTAAATCCTCACGTTTGGTTACTTTTTTTGCTTTAATATAATACCCTTCTGCAATGGCTACAAAGTTTGGGTTTGTCATTTCTGTTGAGGCATAGCGCTTATCAAAAAACAACTGTTGCCATTGGCGTACCATACCTAAAAACTCATTATTTAAAACCACAATTTTTACCGCAGCTTTCTGCTGAAAAATAGTACCTAATTCCTGAATATTCATTTGGTAACCACCATCTCCTATTATGGCGACCACTTCCCTATCGGGCGCTGCCATTTTAGCACCAATTGCTGCAGGTAGCGCAAAACCCATAGTCCCTAAACCACCAGAGGTAATATTACTTTTTGTAATATTAAAATCAGCATATCTACACGCAATCATTTGGTGTTGCCCAACATCAGACACGATAGCGGCGTTACCTTTGCTCTCAATATTAATTTGCTTTAAAACCTCGCCCATGGTCAATCCTTCTTTCGTAGGGTTTAAATCGCCATTGATTACCTTATCATACTCAATAGCATATAAATCTTTAAATTCCTGTAACCAAGAGTCATGTTTATTTTTATTTAAAGCATCAGCAAGTAGCGCTAGGCTTTCTTTGGAATCTCCTAAAACGGCAACATCTGTTTTTACGTTTTTATCAATTTCCGCAGGGTCTATATCAAAATGAATAATTTTGGCTTGTTTTGCATAGGTATCTAGACTACCCGTAACACGGTCATCAAAACGCATTCCTATAGCAATGAGCACATCACACTCATTTGTTAACTTGTTTGGCGCATAATTACCGTGCATACCTACCATACCGATATTTAAAGGGTGTGACGTAGGTAGCGCCGATGCTCCTAAAATAGTCCACGCAGCAGGAATTCCTGCTTTTTCAATTACCGCTTTCAATTCCGCTTCTGCCTGACCTAAAATAACACCTTGCCCCCACACAATCATAGGTTTTTTTGCGTTATTAATCAATTTCGCGGCAGCATTAATATCATCACTATTAGTTTTAGGCACCGGATTGTAACTTCTTACACCTTTACATTTTTCGTATTTAAAATCCAACTCGCCAAACTGGGCGTCTTTGGTAATATCCACTAAAACAGGTCCTGGTCTTCCGCTTCTGGCAATATAAAATGCTTTTGCAATCGCACCTGGAATATCCTCAGGTTTAGTGACTTGACAGTTCCATTTAGTAACTGGTGTAGAAATACCAACGATATCCGTTTCTTGAAAAGCATCACTCCCCAACAAACTTGAAGGTACTTGACCCGTAATACAAACCAGTGGTGTAGAATCTATTTGCGCATCGGCAATTCCCGTTATTAAGTTGGTTGCTCCAGGCCCCGAGGTTGCCATAGCGACACCAACCTTTCCAGAAATACGTGCATAACCTTGCGCCGCGTGTGCAGCTCCTTGTTCGTGACGTGTTAATACATGATGGATTTTATCTTGAAATTTATATAATTCATCATATACTGGCATGATAGCTCCTCCAGGATATCCATAAAGAATATCAACGCCTTCAGCCATTAAGCTTCTTACTATGGCTTCACTACCGGCCATACGTTGTGTTTTCTCTGCCACGTCTTTTTTATTTAATGTTTCTGTTTTCATAATTCTCACTTTAGCTTCATGAGATTCCCTTCTTTACTAAAACCCGTTTAGCACATGCAAGGGAATGACAAATTTATTATGCGTCAGTTACACAGCCTTTTGAAGCTGATGCTACCATTTTTGCATATTTATATAATATCCCTTTTGTATGTTTTAATGGCGGTTGAACCCATTGCGCTTTTCTTTCTGCTAGTTCTTCATCAGAAAGCAACACGTTTATAGAGTTATCCTCTGCACTAATCCTGATTTTATCACCTGTTTTTAATAACCCGATGGTACCGCCTGATTGTGCTTCTGGAGTAATGTGCCCAACAACAAAACCATGTGTTCCTCCTGAAAAACGGCCATCTGTAATTAATGCTACCGATTTGCCTAAACCTGCGCCCATGATCAAAGAGGTTGGCTTTAACATTTCTGGCATGCCTGGACCACCTTTTGGACCTACATAACGAATAACGACCACATCGCCCTTTTCAACTTCTCCATTTGAAATTCCTGTATTTGCTGCTTGTTCACCATCATAAACCACAGCTTTACCTTCAAATAACAAACCTTCGTTCCCTGATATCTTTGCCACAGCACCTTCAGTCGCTAAATTCCCATAGAGAATCTGTAGGTTCCCAGATGATTTTAGTGCTTTATCTTTCGGAAAGATGACATCTTGACTTTCGTCTTCAAACGATAGCGGCTCGACATCTGCTAAATTTTCTGCTAATGTATTTCCTGTTACGGTTAAACAATCGCCATGCAAATAACCACTTTCCAACAAATATTTCATGACTGCTGGCGTGCCACCAATACCATGAACATCTTCCATCAAATATTTTCCGCTAGGTTTTAAATCAGCAATTAATGGTGTTCTATCACTAACCCGTTGAAAATCCGCAAGCGTAAAATCAATATCCGCAGCATGTGCAATTGCTAAAAAGTGCAATACCGCATTTGTAGAACCTCCCAATGCATTTACCAATGCAATTGCATTTTCAAGAGATTTTTTAGTAATAATATCCAAAGGTTTTAAATCCAGTTCCAAAAGGTTTTTAATAGCTCTGGCTGTACGTTCACTTTCTGATAATTTGTTTGGATTTTCAGCAGGAATAGAAGAATTATAAGGTAATGCAAAACCCATACATTCTATGGCCGAAGCCATTGTATTTGCCGTGTACATACCACCACATGCACCTGCCCCAGGAATTGCTCTTTTTATAATATCCCTATATTCTTCTTCATCAATTTCGCCAGCCACTTTTTGGCCCAATGCTTCAAAGGCAGAAACAATATTTAGTTTTCTACCTTTATATTTACCCGATGCAATAGTTCCGCCGTACATCATTATTGAAGGACGATTTAAACGTAACATCGCCATAACGGCACCCGGCATATTTTTATCGCAACCCACAACACAGACCAAGGCATCATAACTCTGCGCATTCATAACCGTTTCAATAGAATCTGCAATAATATCACGTGAAGCCAAAGAGTAGTTCATTCCAGAAGTTCCCATAGAAATACCGTCACTAACACCAATGGTATTAAAGCCCAAACCTACCAAACCAGCAATTTTAGTTTCAATTTTAACCTCAGCAGCTAAATTATTCAAGTGCATATTACATGGGTTTCCATCATAACCTGTACTGGCAATACCCACTTGTGCTTTGTTCATATCCTCATCAGTCAAACCTACGGCGTATAACATGGCTTGAGATGCTGGTTGAGATTCATCCTGTGTTAACCTTCTACTATGTTTATTAAGTTCTTTCATATTTATTGCAAAAAATATCGCTTTCTCTCTAAATTAATAATTATTCTATGACTATTTTAAGATTTTTAACAAAAAAAAATCAATTTGCACAAAACAAGTTGTCGAAATTAATTTATTGAGGATTATTACAACATAACCTTTACTTTTTTAGTTTAAATCCACAATCCATAAAAACCAACTAAACAACTGATAAACAATTATTTAAACCATTTATTTTATGATGTTCAAAAACAAAAAAAATCACATTAAAAAAGCCTTCCAAATTAAGGAAGGCTTTTTTAAGTTATTTTCAAAACAACATTCCCTATCCTTGTGAGATAACCACAATGACACCAATAGAAATACTATCTAAATTTTGTTTTTTCATCTTAGTAATACAAATATTAATAAATAAATTTTAACAACCAATTTTTTACTTAAAAAACGAGAAATTGTATTAGATATTCTTTTATTTTTTTACTTTTACCATCAAAATTAACAGAGGAAGGATTTGACTGATTGCAACCTCTTTGTACTTAACGTTTTCAGAAGTTATTGAAACAAGTTTAGCACAAGCAAAAATGCTAAAGGCAGTGTAAACTTCCTTCGACGTACTCGTCAAATCTTCCCATAAATTAAAAATATGGCTTACTTATTTACCTCAGAGAGTGTTTCTGAAGGACACCCAGACAAAGTCGCAGATCAAATTAGTGATGCGTTAATTGATAATTTTTTAGCGTTTGATACCGAATCGAAAGTAGCTTGTGAAACTTTAGTAACCACAGGACAAGTTATACTTGCTGGAGAGGTTAAATCAACTACATATTTAGATGTTCAAAAAATAGCAAGAGATACTATAAACAAAATTGGATATACCAAAGGAGCGTATATGTTTGATGGCAATTCTTGTGGTGTACTTTCTGCAATTCATGAACAATCCGAAGAAATTAATCAAGGTGTAGATCGTGGTAGTAAAGAACAGCAAGGTGCGGGAGACCAAGGGATGATGTTTGGCTATGCTACCAACGAGACTGAAAACTTTATGCCTTTAGCCTTAGATTTATCGCATAGGATTTTAATTGAACTTGCTGAACTACGCCGTGAAGAGAAGGCTATTACCTATTTAAGGCCAGATTCTAAAAGTCAAGTAACTATTGAATATAGCGATGATAATATTCCGCAACGAATTGATGCTATTGTAGTATCCACACAGCATGATGATTTTGATAACGATGATGCTATGCTCAAAAAAATCAGAAAAGATATTATTGACATACTAATACCAAGAGTGGTTGCTAAGCTTCCTGAAGCTATTCAAAAATTATTTAATGATAATATTACCTACCACATCAATCCAACAGGGAAGTTTGTAATCGGTGGCCCTCATGGCGATACTGGTTTAACGGGACGTAAAATTATAGTCGACACTTATGGTGGAAAAGGGGCGCATGGTGGTGGTGCCTTTTCAGGAAAAGATCCAAGTAAGGTTGACAGAAGTGCTGCTTATGCAACAAGGCACATTGCTAAAAATTTAGTTGCTGCGGGTGTTGCCAGTGAAATTTTAGTGCAGGTAAGTTATGCTATTGGTGTTGTTGAGCCTATGGGTATTTTTGTAGACACATATGGTACGTGTGCTTTTAATATGACAGATGGTGAAATTGCTAAAAAAGTAACTGAGATTTTTGATATGCGCCCTTTTGCAATTGAAGAACGCTTAAAATTACGTGCACCAATGTATAGCGAAACCGCTGCTTACGGGCACATGGGACGTAAAAACGAAATAGTAACTAAGGCATTTTCTCAACCAAATGGTAAGAGTGTAACAGTTGACGTCGAGTTGTTTACTTGGGAAAAGTTGGATTATGTTAATAAAGTAAAAACAGTATTTGGATTGTAATATTCTGGATAAACAAAAATAAAAAAAAGAGCCCTGTAATTAATTACAGGGCTTTTTTTTAAACTTTTTACTAAATTACGATATTTTATACTTTAAAAAGACTCATGTTGATTATACATAAACCAGACATGAGCATTTATTTCAGAAATAAAAAAACCCTGTTAATAATTTAAAACATAGTTTTATTTTATTTTTAGATTTTAAAAGGTTAATATTAATCAAATTACAACATATTAAGCTACTAGCTGGAAAAAAATTAAGGCTTCTAAATTAAACTAAACATTTTCAACTAAATATGAAACCAAAGTATTTTAAATCATCCATTTTATTTTTTACGATTGTGGTCATTGCATTTTTTGCATGCCAATCAACAGAAAGGCAACATTTTTCAAGACAAATCGATTTTAATTTCGATTGGAAATTTAAGTTACAAAAAGACACCACCAAACCCGCTACATTACCTATGAAAGACGAAAGCTGGAGGCATATTAATCTACCGCACGATTGGAGTGTTGAAATGTCCTTTGATTCCATATATGAAGGTGCAACGGGATATTTGCCTGGAGGTGTTGGAGTTTACCAAAAACACTTTAAAACACCTGCAAATAAAAAAGACAAAAGTACGTATGTATTATTCGACGGGGTTTACAACAATGCCACGTTTTGGTTAAATGGCAAATTACTAGGAAAAAACCCTTATGGCTATTCACCAGTCTATTTCAATTTAACCGAATACCTCAATAAAGAAAAAGAAGAAAACGTATTGACCGTTCATGTAGACCATTCTAGATATGCCGATAGCAGATGGTATACCGGTAGCGGTATTTACAGGAATGTAAAATTAGTTACTTTAAATAAAATCCATATCCCTATATGGGGTACATACCTTACAACACCCGAGATAACTAATGAAGCCGCTAAAGTAAACCTAGAGGTTAAAATCAATAATGAGTTGAAAGAAGACCAATCGCTCACAATTTCAACAAAAATTTTTGATACTAATGGCAAACAAGTATCAGAAAAGTCAGAAGCAATTACACTATCCGCTGGCAAAGAAAAAAAAATCATTCAGTTCTTAGAGGTAAAATCCCCAAAACTCTGGGATACGGAAAATCCCAACATGTACAAGGCGGTAACCAGTATTTTAGAAAATGGAGAATTGTTAGATGAATACGCAACGCCATTTGGAATTAGGAGTTTAGAATTCAACAGAGCATTTGGCTTTAAATTAAATGGTAAAGTTACTGATGTAAAAGGTGTCTGTTTACATCACGATGCTGGTTTAGTAGGTGCCGCAGTTCCAAAAGGCGTTTGGAAAAGGCGTCTTCAAAAACTTAAAGACTGTGGCGTAAATGCTGTACGTACAGCACATAACCCCTATTCTAAAGTATTTTTAGATTTATGCGACAACATGGGTATTTTAGTGCAAAATGAATTTTTTGATGAATTTGATTATGCTAAAGATAAACGTAATAATTATCATGACCGTCATGAAGATTACATCACACGAGGTTACGTAGAACATTTTAGAACGTGGAATAAAAGCGATTTAACACGCACCATGCTAAGAGATAGAAACCACCCAAGTGTATTCCAATGGAGTATAGGAAATGAAATTGAATGGACATACCTACATTATAGATTTGTTACAGGGTTTTGGGAAAATCCAGATGAGCCTCAAAATTCTGGAAAATACTGGGGAAGTGCACCAATGTTTTCCGCTGATGAAATGAAAACACGCTATGATAATATTGAAAAAGGAGAGTATATTTTAGCCGAAACTGCAAAACAGCTAAGCGAATGGACAAGAGCCTTGGATACTACAAGACCCATAACAGCTAATTTTGTTGTACCACAAACCAGTATGGTTAGTGGATATGCAGATGCTGTAGATATTTCGGGCTTTAGCTACCGCAATAAAGATATTCCATGGGCACTTAAAAACTTTCCTGATAAACAAATAACAATAAATGAAAACCCGGGAACTTGGGATGATTGGAAACAAGTATTAGAAAACCCTGGAGTTTTTAGCATTTTTATGTGGACTGGTATTGATTACATGGGAGAAAGGCACGGAGACTGGCCTTCAAAAAGTGGTTGGGGTGATTTATTAGATTTAGCTGGGTTTAAATATCAAGGTTGGAACTATTTTAAAAGTATTTGGGTTAATACACCTCATATTTCTATAGGTACACTACCTATTGCTGAATCTGGATTTAAAGCAAAAGGAGTATCTGGCCAACAATTACCAGAAAATGCGGGTGCTTATAACTGGAGAGATTCTAATATGCATTGGAATTACAAAGAAGGAGAAGAAGTTGTTGTTGAAGTTTGCTCAAACCATACAATTGTCGAACTTCTTTTAAATGGAAAATCCTTAGGAAGACGAAGTATGTCTGAAAGTCCCGATCGCTTATTCCGTTGGACCATTCCTTTTGAAACTGGGACGTTGACAGCAAAAGCTGGATTTGATGGTCAAGAAATTATTGCAGAACTTAAAACAACTTCTGAAGCAGTAGCAATAGAATTAATATCTGACAAACAATATCTTAATGCTGATGGGTATGATGTAGCACACTTAGAAGTTCAATTAATTGATAAAAATGGTTATAAAGTAAAAACTGAAAATACCAACATTGAATTTTCTGTTGAAGGTGATATAGCCTGGCTAGGTGTGGATAATGGTGCAAGAGATAACATTCAAGATTTTCAATCTATGAACTTAACCACTGCCAAAGGTAGAGGATTAGCCATCATTCAGGCAACCAAAAATAAAGGAACAGTTAAAGTGACTGTAAAAGCAGAAGGTTTTGAATCGAGAACGATAAATATTAGTATAAAATAAGGCCTTTAAGATTTAATTTTAAAAAGCTTCATGAATTATGTCGCGAGGCTTTCTTATTCTAGAACTTGACTTTGTTGTAATTTTCAGCTAACTTCGTTTACATTTGGATATAAAACATTAAACCGATTTTATAGCCACGGTAACGTAAACGAATATCCAAAAAATGAAGATTCTCAAAATCCTTTTTTTTTCAATTTCAATTATAAGCGTTCATGAAAGTATGTCTCAAAATATAGCATCATATCAATGGGAAAATCGAGTTTTATTAATTTTAACCGAAGATATTCATGCTACTACTTTTCAGAATCAAATCAAGGAATTACAAACACACAAAACTGGGCTTATTGAACGTAAACTTATTATTTACCAAATAAAAAAACATGCTTATACATTAGGTTTAAAGGATGATAAATGGCAGAATTCATCAAAACTTTACAAAACATATAAATCAACACATACACCTTTTGAAATTAAGTTGATTGGCTTAGATGGTGGTGTAAAGTTAAGACAAATCGATTTGCTCACTTGCGAGAAATTATTTAAAACCATAGATGTTATGCCTATGCGAAAAGCAGAATTACAACGAAAGAAAAATAAGATTAAAAATAAAAACCAAAACTTCCCGTAACACCAAATTTTCTAGCATCTGGGTAAAGCGCGCGATCCTTATAATTTCCTCTAAAATTAAAATCGAGTCTAAATACTTTAAAAATATTTCCTATACCTAAGCTATATTCATAATAGGGCTTTGAGGAGGGTGCAATTAATTGTAAATTATTTGGATTGCTTGGAACATTGCTTAACGCTATATTCGCATCTGAAATACTGCCTATAACACCGCGAACGCTAATAATTTCTCTTAAATTTAATTTTCTTAAAAATGGAATTCTTGAAAATAAGCGGCCGTTAAAATTATGTTCAAAATGGAACGATGCATAGGTATCAGAAACAAATTCGTAAAAATCAAGTTGAGAAAACGTATTATAAATTGAAAAATAAGTTTGGTTTCCTGGTATAACACTTAATAAACCAAGTGGAACGTCCCCAAAGGTTTTACCAGCTTCAACAGTTGTGTAAAGTCGTCCAAAACCACCCATTTGCCAAGGTTGTGTATACGAAAATTGAACTTTTGTATAATCAAAATCACTATTAAAAATACTTTTGTCGCCTCGTGTTACCTGTGTAAATAAACGTGCAAAATCATCATTGGCAGTTCTCCGCTCCACGCCAAAGCCAGTCATTTTTCGCCCTGGAAAATACGATACCGATACATTGGTTTCATATTGTTTAATTTCAGATTTAATACCTGTAGGCGTATTATAATCCAAACTAAAGCTTGGTGATGCAGACTCCAAAGTTCTGTAATTACTACCTAATCTCAAAATAACATTCCGCCAAGGTTCGGCTTCAACAGCTATACTAGTTAAATTTATATTTGTTAATTTATTATTAGCACCTGTTCCTATAACTGATGAGGATGCCAAACTTCTACCCAAAACATCTGTACTTGTAGTTAAGCTAGCGCCTATTTGCTCAACATCACGCCTGTTTCCTCCAGAGATTATCAATCGGCTTTTTTTATCCACCAACCACTTACCAGACAAACCATATTTGAATTTACTATCTTTAAACCCATAAGCCAAATAACCCTCTAACCGCCACAAATCGTTTGGCCCAAAATATGTTCTGCCTCCTGTCCTTAAACGCAAGCCTTCTACTTCATTAAATCCAAATGAAGAAAATACTGGACCATAATCTAGAGGTAATGTATTAAACTCTATATAACCCGATGCGAGTATACTGCCCAAATTATAAAGACGCTTAAATTTTTTAACCGTTTTTAAAGTGTCTAACATTTTATACACACCTTCCTCATCTTTATTGAGCTTCTCTAGCCTATTTTTGTCCCAAAATACATTGTCCCTGTTATAAATATCTTCATCAAAATTATAAACATCCTTATCATAAAAATCTTTATCCTTTTCGATATCAAACTTATAATTATTATATAATGTTGTTCGTTTTCCATACACACCTCGGGAGTTTTCCTTTTTATTTAAAGCAAAATCCGATAGCATATAATCTCTGGTCACCAAAAACAATGAATCACTCAATACCTCAAATTCTTGTTCGATATAAAGCTCTTTAATCCAGTTTAAATTAGCACTTTTTGAGGCTTGTAGGTTTATTTCTTTAATTGCATATGTGGTGTCTGCTACCCAAAAATCGCCTTTAAAGGTCAATTCATTTTTTCGTCTGGGATAATAAATAATATTGTAACACCACTTATTATTTACAAAAGAACTGTCTGCAAGCACATAATTATAAGTGTTAATACCTATTTTAGATAATGGGCTAACAAAACTTTTTTCGAATAAATTTAAATAATTATCATAAACATTGATATCCGTGTATAGATCATCTATAAAATCAATAATTATTTGATTGTTACTAAATCCAGAATTTTTATTTCCTTTTAAATCTGCTTTAATTTTATTGATAATATTATCACCATAAACCTTTGAAACAGCTTCATTTATAAAAATCGGTAAATATGTTTTTCCAGTAACGTTCGAGGTATCAACTTCTTCAAAAACAAATTCCATTCCCCTAAAAAGTTTACTTCTAATTAGCGAACTATCAATGGTGTTCAAATCGAATTCTACCTTTTCGTATTTATCATATTGGTATTGTTTAAATTGCTTTAAACCATTGCTGCGTTTGTTATCCCAAATTTTCCGTAAAATATCTATGGCAGGATTATTTGTTTTAGACTGCTTTCCAGATACAATTAAAACCGCATCCAATTGTGCTGTTGCTTCTTCAAGTATAAATTTTAAATCGTAATTTACTTTTTTATTTAATGCAAAACTCAAGGTTTCATAACCAATAAACGATACCGTTAAAGCATTCCAAGTTTCATCAGATTCTAAATAAAATTTTCCGTTTTCATTGGTTATGGTGCCCTCCGTAGAACCTTTAAAAATAACATTAGCAAAAGATACGGGAGCGTTATATTCATCAAATACAAAACCACTTACTTTGGTTTGTGATATGGCGGCGCAAGTATTAAGTAGGCAAATGGTGAAAAATAATTTAATCTTCATTTAAAAAACTTTAATTCTTTTTTATATGGACAAATTCGCGAACCTAAGGTTGCATGGGGATTCAAAAATAGTCTAATTCATTGTACATAAAAAAAACTTCATCAACAATCGCGCTAATGAAGTTTATATAATTATAGAATACCTTTTTTTTATTTATAAAGTACTTTTTTTACAGCCTTGATAACCTCGGTATAATCGGGCAACCATTCTGCTAATAACGTAGGCGAGTATGGGGCCGGTGTATCTGCTGTGTTTATTTTTACAATTGGCGCATCTAAGTAATCAAAAGCTTCAGATTGTACTAAATATGTAATTTCAGTTGCCACATTTCCAAAAGGCCATGCTTCTTCTAAAACAACTAATCTATTTGTTTTTTTAACAGATTCTATAATTGCTTTTCTGTCTAAAGGACGTACGGTACGTAAATCTATAATTTCACAGGAAATACCTTCTTTTTCTAATTCGTCAGCAGCTTTATAGGCCTCTTTAATTATTTTACCAAAAGACACAATTGTTACATCTGTACCTTCGCGCTTAAGTTCTGCTACACCAATAGGCAAAATATATTCGCCTTCTGGCACTTCACCTTTATCGCCATACATTTGCTCACTTTCCATAAATATAACAGGATCATCATCACGAATTGCAGCTTTCAACAAACCCTTTGCATCGTAAGGGTTTGATGGCACAACTACTTTTAGACCAGGTGTGTTTGCAAACCAGTTTTCAAAAGCCTGTGAATGTGTTGCTCCTAATTGCCCAGCAGATGCTGTAGGGCCACGAAAAACGATAGGACATTTAAATTGCCCACCAGACATTTGCCTGATCTTTGCAGCATTATTTATAATTTGATCAATTCCAACCAAAGAAAAGTTAAAAGTCATATACTCAACAATGGGTCTGTTTCCAGTCATCGTAGAACCGATAGCGATACCTGCAAAACCAAGCTCAGCAATTGGCGTATCAATAACACGCTTAGCACCAAACTCGTCTAACATTCCTTTTGATGCTTTGTAAGCGCCATTATACTCAGCGACTTCCTCACCCATTAAATATACGCTTTCATCTCTACGCATTTCTTCGCTCATCGCCTCGCAAATAGCTTCTCTAAATTGAATTGTCTTCATCCCATCTTCCGTCTTCCCAAAGGGAAGAACTTTTTTAATTAAAAAATAATTCGAATTACAAAAATAGCAATAAATGAGATACCGTTTGAAAAGATTTTTTAATATTTACTATGCACGCATAGTAAATATTCAGAATAAAATATTTAACTTCGTACATTCGTAATAATAAGACATTTAAAAATACATAGAAAATGAAAATATTAGTGTGTATAAGTCACGTTCCAGACACCACATCAAAAATTAATTTTAGTGATGATAATACTAAGTTTGACACTACTGGTGTGCAATTTGTTATCAATCCAAATGACGAGTTTGGATTAACCCGCGCTATGTGGTTTAAAGAAAAACAAGGCGCTAGTGTTACCGTTGTAAACGTTGGAGGTGCAGACACAGAACCTACTTTACGTAAAGCTTTAGCCATTGGTGCAGATGAAGCCATTAGAGTTAATACGCCAGCAACAGATGGGTTTTCTGTAGCTAAACAATTAGCTAACGTTATTAAAACGGGAGGGTACGACTTAGTTATTGCTGGTCGCGAATCTATCGATTATAATGGTGGAATGGTTCCAGGGATGATAGCTGGTTTAATCAGTGCCAATTTTGTAAATAATTGTATTGCTTTAGAAGTTGATGATACTGCTGCAAAAGCGGTTAGAGAAATTGATGGTGGTAAGGAAACCGTTTCTACATCACTTCCATTGGTTATTGGCGGACAAAAAGGATTGGTTGAAGAAAGTGATTTACGTATCCCGAACATGAGAGGTATTATGATGGCGCGTAAAAAACCGTTAAACGTAGTTGAGCCTGTGGATGTAAATGCTGAAACAACCACAGTTTCTTTTGAAAAGCCAACTCCAAAAGGTGCTGTTACATTAGTATCTCCAGATAATTTAGATGAATTAGTAAGCTTGCTTCATAATGAAGCAAAGGTAATATAAGCCTCCACTAACCCCTCCGAAAGATGGGAAATGATCACGGAGTGTTACGGTTGAAAACCAACCAAATTATTATTAAAAAATCAAACAAGCCCAAAAGCTCTCTATTTTGCTGAGTGTTGGGTGAATAAAAAACAAATATTATGTCAGTTTTAGTATATACAGAATCAGAACAAGGTGCTTTAAAAAAAGCAGCTTTCGAGGTCGCATCTTATGCAAAAGCGGTTGCTGACCAATTAGGAACAACAGTTACGGCAATTGCTATAAACGCAAACGACACTTCCGCTTTAGGAAATTATGGTGTCGATAACGTTTTGAAAATATCCAGTCCACAACTCGATAATTTTAATGCTAATGCCTATGCATCTGCTATTAAACAAGCTGCTGAAAAAGAAAGCGCAAAAGTGATAATTGTTAGTTCGACTGCAGATTGTAAATACTTAGCGCCGTTATTAGCGGTTGGCTTAAATGCAGGTTATGCTTCAAATGTAGTGGAAATACCATCAAAAATCAGTCCTTTCACCGTAAAACGTACTGCTTTTACCAACAAGGCTTTTGAGATGATGCAAATTAATACTGATGTAAAAATCGTGGGTGTTTCAAATAACGCATTTGGTTTGGTTGAAAATAGTGGTAACGCCTCCGCGGAAGATTTCTCGCCTTCTATTCCGGATTTAGGGGTTACAGTACAATCGGTCGATAAAGCCACAGATAAAGTAACTATTGCGGATGCTGAAATAGTAGTTTCAGCAGGTCGTGGATTAAAAGGTCCTGAAAACTGGGGTATGATTGAAGAACTGGCCGATGTGCTAGGCGCAGCAACAGCATGCTCTAAACCTGTTTCAGATTTAGGATGGAGACCACATGGCGAACACGTAGGACAAACAGGAAAACCTGTAGCATCAAACTTATATATTGCCATAGGGATTTCAGGAGCCATTCAACATTTAGCAGGTGTTAGTGCCTCAAAAGTAAAAGTAGTTATCAATACGGATCCTGAAGCGCCTTTCTTCAAAGCTGCAGATTATGGTGTAGTTGGCGATGCCTTTCAAGTCGTTCCAGAACTTATTGAAAAACTAAAAGCATTTAAAGCACAACAATAATTTATATTTCATGAATGAAATTATTAAAACCTTTCTAATCGGTTAAAAGCTGCACTTTTTAAACTTTTTTTACATATTTTTTATTCTGTGGCGATGCTATGCCATTTTAAAACATCTTCAAATGGATTCAAAATGGCTATTTTTTGCTTCAATTATAAAAGTTTAATTAAGTTCAATTGTGTAGTACTAAAGAACTGCTTAAATTAGCATTTTGACTTAAATATTGCCTAGTGCAGTTGTTAAAGTTCTATTTTAAACAGTTCTTTGCGTTTTTTATACATTATGAGTTTAGTAAGATTAAATATAAAAGGTATTTCCTATAGCCAAACACAGAACGGGGCTTACGCCTTGATTTTAAACGAAGTAGATGGCGACCGTAAACTCCCGATAGTTATTGGGGCTTTTGAGGCTCAATCTATAGCTATTGCTTTGGAGAAAGAAATTAGCCCACCAAGACCATTAACTCACGATTTATTTAAAAATTTTGCTGACCGATTTGATATTGTTGTAAAACAAGTTATAATTCACAAATTAGTTGATGGTGTTTTCTATTCAAGTTTAATTTGCGAACGCGATAAAATTGAAGAAATTATAGATGCTAGAACCAGTGATGCTATTGCATTGGCTCTTCGTTTTCAAGCACCTATATTTACTTATAAAAACATACTTGATAAAGCGGGTATTTACTTAAAAGTGAATCCGAAAAAAGAGGATGAAGGTGAGGAAAATGAGGACAGTATTTTAATGGACGAGTTAATTACTAACGAATTGGAACCTAGTGAAAAACCTCGTAAAAACTTCAAACATAAAACCTTAGAAGAACTTCAAACCATGCTTGAAGAAGCCGTTATTAATGAAGATTATGAACAGGCAGCACAAATTCGTGATGAAATCTCAAAACGAGAATAACTCCTATTTTTAATTATGAAAAAGCTGTTTTTGCTTATTCCTGTTTTATTTTTTTGTTTTACATCAACAATTATAGCACAAGATTCAGAAAAAACAGAACGCTTTGATGCTATTGAAACCAGCCCTATTACAGAAGATATTTTAATAGATTCTACAGATATAAATGATACGCCTGTTTCTAAAATTCTCAAAAACAACCAAATCAATACCATAATCCCTAGCAAAGGCTTCTCCATAAACAGTTTATGGCGGGGTATTCTAGGTATGATTACGTTAATTTTTGTGTCCGTTCTTTTCAGTAGTAATAGGAAGTCTATTGATTGGAAAATTGTTGGTATTGGTTTAGCATTTCAGCTACTAATCGCTATTGGTGTTTTAAAGGTTGAATTCGTAAAAATTATTTTTGAATTTATAGGTGGTTTATTTGTTAATGTTTTAGATTTTACTAGAGCTGGAAGTAAATTTTTATTTGAAGGACTGGTTGTTGACATGGATACTTTCGGTTTTATTTTTGCCTTTCAAGTATTACCAACCATCATTTTCTTTTCAGCACTAACATCCGTTCTATTCTATTTAGGTATTATTCAGTGGGTAGTTAAAGCTATGGCTTGGTTTCTTTCAAAAGCATTAAAAATTTCTGGAGCCGAAAGTTTAAGTGTTGCAGGAAATATTTTTTTAGGACAAACAGAAGCACCGCTTTTAATCAAGGCCTATTTAGAAAAAATGAATAAGTCTGAAATGCTATTAGTCATGGTTGGCGGCATGGCAACTGTTGCGGGCGCTGTACTAGCTGCCTACATAGGTTTTTTAGGTGGCGATGATCCTGCTTTAAGATTGTTTTACGCCAAACATTTATTAGCGGCATCAGTCATGGCAGCTCCCGGCGCTATCGTTATTTCAAAAATATTATACCCACAAACGGAACCTGTAAACACGGATGTTTCTGTATCTCAAGAAAAAATAGGTTCAAATTTTTTGGATGCTATTGCCAACGGAACTACGGAAGGTTTAAAACTTGCCGTAAATGTTGGCGCCATGCTTTTAGTTTTTGTAGCGTTCATAGCCATGTTTAATGGCATATTAGGTTGGATTGGAGAGGTTACTTCTGTAAATTCGTGGATAGTTTCAAATACAACCTATACCAGCTTATCGATTGAACTTATTTTAGGCTATATTTTTGCGCCGCTTATGTGGCTAATTGGGGTGGCTTCTCCAGATATGGCTTTAATGGGTCAGCTTTTAGGTATCAAACTGGCAGCTAGTGAATTTATAGGCTACATTCAGTTAAGAGACTTGAAAGAAGCAACAAACGACATTCATCTTAATTACGAAAAATCTATAATCATGGCGACGTACATGCTTTGTGGCTTTGCAAATTTTGCTTCTATCGGCATTCAAATCGGGGGCATTGGCTCGTTAGCTCCAGGGCAGCGCAAAACCCTTTCTAAATTCGGTATGAAAGCGCTTCTTGGCGGTACTATTGCGTCTCTAATTTCAGCTACTATTGCTGGTATGATAATTGGATAAACCAAGTCCTCCAAACGCAGAAATCCCATTCTTCCATAGTTAATAACTTTATAATATATATTGAAATTATAAACATAAAAAGTTTGATGTTTTTTATATTTTTAAAAACAGAAAACCTCTAAGTTCAATTTAATAAGATTCCCGCTTTCGCAAAAAAAATTATGAGACAATATCACGACCTAGTAAAACACGTTTTAGAAAACGGAAACGAAAAAGGAGATCGAACAGGCACAGGAACAAAAAGTGTTTTTGGGCACCAAATGCGATTTGATTTAAGTGAGGGTTTCCCTATGGTTACGACCAAAAAACTACATTTAAAATCTATTGTTTATGAGTTGCTTTGGTTTCTAAAAGGTGATACTAATATAAATTATCTTACTGAAAACGGTGTGCGTATCTGGAACGATTGGGCAGATGAACATGGTAATTTAGGCCCTGTTTATGGTTACCAATGGCGTAATTGGAATGGTGATGAAATTGACCAAATCAAAGAGGTTATTGAATCCTTAAAAACCAATCCCAATAGTAGACGTATGCTGGTTTCTGCATGGAATCCATCGGTATTACCTGACAACTCAAAAAGTTTTAATGAGAATGTAGCTAACGGCAAAGCGGCACTTCCACCTTGTCATGCGTTTTTTCAATTCTATGTATGCCCACCAGACCCCGAAGCGGGAGCCCATACAAAACCCAAATTGTCGTTGCAATTATATCAAAGAAGTGCAGACATCTTTTTAGGCGTACCATTCAATATTGCTTCTTATGCGTTATTTACTATGATGATGGCTCAGGTTTGTGGTTATGAGGCTGGAGAATTTATCCATACATTTGGAGATGCTCATATTTATAGTAACCATTATGAGCAATTGGAACTACAATTATCGAGAGATATTCGTCCGTTACCAAAAATGATTCTTAATCCTGAAATTAAAGATATTTTTGATTTCGATTTTGAGGATTTTACTTTGGTGGATTATAATCCGCATCCGCATATAAAAGGGGCTGTTGCTGTTTAAGTGTTTTTAAAATGTTAATATGCAGAGTTAATAGGTTTAAGATTTTTCGTTCAGAGCAAACTATGTGTGGTTTAACACGAATTTTTGAGCTCTTAACCCATCTAACGCTAGTTTGTGACGATTGTTTTTATAATCAAGATAATATTGATAAAAAAATCAACCACTAACTATCAAATAACCAAAATTGTTAATTGTATAAACCAAACTTAATAGATAAGCGCGTTAGGGATTGCAGAGAAAAGCCCACAGCTTTTGCGCTCTAGCGCATAAGCGAGGACTTGTAACGGAAAGCACGACCCCTGTGGTAACGCCCAAAATTTTTATAAAACAAAAAAAAGCACTTCAAAATGAAGTGCTTTTAGCGTTATTACAATACTGTAATTATAGGTTTATAATACCATTTTCTGCTCCAGCGAATTCGCTCCACGCATAAGCATCGGCAGCATCGTCGTTCACATAAACACCATCTACAACATATTTAAACTCATAAGATGTTCCTGACTCTAAATCAATAGTTCCTTTAAAAGTTCCGTTTTTTAGTTTTTTAAGTGGTGCTTTTTTAGCGTTCCAGTCATTGAAAGAACCAACTACAGAAACTTTTTTAGCATCTTCAGCAGGTAAAGTAAAGGTTACTTTACAAACTGGTTTAGTTTTTAAAAATTGTTTTTTAATTGCCATAATTATATAGTTTAATATTTTATATTATCGTTTAATAATGAGGCAAATTTATAAACAATTTATAACACGTTACTATATTATGCGCTTTACTTTTAAAAATTATCAATTTGATAATTTGTTTTAAAAAAAGTTTAAAGTACTTAATAATTTAGCTAAAAATTTGTGTTATTAACAATGATAAAACCACCTTTCAATCTGATTATCAGCACTTTTTGATACTAATACATGTTCTTTAATACTATAAATTTAAGTATTTGATTATGCTGTTTAATTTTACTAAAAAGGATTAACTTTACATCCATTATTTTATTAATATGTTCGGAAAAAAGAAAGCCATACCAGAAATAGATAAGGACCAGTTAAAGCTTATTGAAAATGCTCAAAACCGCATAAAACAGAAAAAGCGTTTGTATGCACATTTTGTTATATTTTTAATTGGCGCCGTTTTTTTAATTATTGTTAATACGGTTTTAGGTATTGGCAAGGATTTTAAACTTTTGGGGATTGATTGGTTTGTATTTGCAATTTTATTATGGCTTTTTCTATTCATATATCACTTGTTTAATGTATTTGTGACTCATAAATTTATGGGTAAAGCTTGGGAGAAAGATCAATTAGATAAATTAGTTGCCAAACAACAAGCACGTATTGATAAGCTTAAAAGTGGTTTTGTTAAAGAGGAAAAACTAATTGCGCAGAGTGAAGTTTTTAACGACATTAATTCTAAACCTGTGAGCACAAATTCGAAATCCAAACTTAGTATTATTGTCGCTGCTGCGGAAAATGATGCGATCGGACTAGGAAATAAATTGATATGGCATTTAAGTGATGATTTAAAACGCTTTAAAGCACTTACAAACGGCCACCATATTATTATGGGGCGCAAAACCTTTGAAAGTTTCCCGAAACCTTTACCAAATAGAACGCATGTTGTTATTACTAGACAAGTCGATTATAAAGCTCCTGAGGGTGTTATTGTAGTTAACAGTTTAAATGATGCTATTGATGCTTGTAGAAAAGATGATCAACCCTTTATTATTGGTGGCGGGCAAATATATAAGCAAGCTATGCCCTTAGTCGATAAAATAGAACTGACACGTGTACACCATAATTTTGATGCTGACACTTATTTTCCAGAAATTGATGATACTGTTTGGAAAGAAACGGCTAATACATTTCATAAAAAAGATGACAATCATGAACATGAGTTCTCTTTTATTACTTATGAGAGGAAATAATAAATTACAACTCTGCCCTTTTTTTATTAAACTGATTTAAGCTTTTTTACCATAACAATAATGCTTTAAAATAAAGTAATCTGGTTAAAAAAAGTTGTTGGTTTTAAGTTTAAAAATAATATTTAACAAAAAACACCAGTGAAATTGTCACTGGTGTTAAAAAATACATTTTTTTCAAAAGCATTTAGTTTTTAACAAACTTAGCTTGTAAACCTGTATCCGTTTTTAAGAAATACAATCCAGTATTCAAGTCAGAAACATTTAATACCTTAGTATTATTAAAGGTTTTGACCGTTCTACCTATATTATCATAAACTTTAACTGAACTGAATTGTTGTTTAGTTGAAATTGTTAACCTATCAGTTGTTGGATTAGGATATACCGAAACTCTGGTTTCCTCAAAGCTTTTAGAGCTTAAGGAAATAGTGTTTATTGCTTCAATATCATCAAACTGTACTTTATATGCTGCAGTAACCGGTATAGTACCTGTAGTCGTATCAAAAGGATCCACATAAAACTCTGGTCTTTTGTTCGCAGCAGTAAAACTAGTACAATCAAGTATAACGGTTTGCCACGCGCCATAATTAGTTCCGTCTCCACCCGTTACAATTACATCATTAGAGCGAGCCGTACCGCCTTGTATTTTTGCAGCTATTGTTGCAGGACCATTTTTTGTAGTTCTAACTCTTAATCTTAGTCCTGTAAAGTCACCTCCATTACCTATACTTCTTGCAACACCCTGTCCTGCTCCATCTAATAAAGGGAGAACATGCCAATTTGCACCTGCGTTAGTAGTTCTTTCAATTTCAATAACGTTATTAGTTCCACTCCCATCGTCAGTGATTCCTGCAACTGAACCAAATACAGACCAAGAAGGACCTTGTCGAAAAAGCCCCTGTCCTGGAGGAGTTGCAGAGCCATCGAAAAGAAGTTCACTTTGGGTATTTGCTTCAATAGACACCAATTTCCAGGTACGAACATAGTCAACTTCAGTCGTATTTAAAGCATCATCATTTAACCGCGCAGGAATTGGGTCACCTATCCATGTTTGACATTCGGTATCAATATTAATCTGCATGCCCCTATCAAATGGGCCTCCTGTTACTACTGTTGCAACTTGAGTACCCTCATGATAAAAAGTTAAATTACGTTCATCTTTCCACCAAGTGGCGTAGACATGATGCGTATCACCTACAGAACCAATAGTTGCATTTTTAGGTGTTGTTATATCTGTTGCCCATCCATTTGGATAATAGTGTGTATTCATACGCATTAAATTAGGGTAAGTCGTATTACCATTTGGAGAAAAACCAACAGCTTCTTGCACATCAATTTCAGAATGACCAGGATGTGACATCCAAAACCCTGTAACCGTACCATCTTTTGCTGCTTTTAACCGACACTCTGAATACATACCAGGAACAAACGACTTTTGTTTGGATGCAAGAAATCCATTATGTACCCATACCACTTCACTTGTATCTGCTACTTTTATATTTTCAAGACGAAGAAAACCTCCGCTTTCGGTAACTTGAGCTGGTTTAAATCGACCTGGGCTCCTACCTACCCAACTTGGGTTGTACTTATACCATTTCGAATCATCGACAGTATCATCATTAAATTCGTCAGTTAATGATGGTACCACTTCCCATTTGTAACCATCTGGCGCTGTTGGAGGCTGACCAAAAGCTAGTTTAGCGATTATTAATAAAGCAAAAAAGAGTAATGTGTTTTTCTTAGACATAATGGATCTTTTAATTATATCACAAAGAAAATAATAATTAACCTTATTTATGGAAACAGATGCGTTTTTTACATGTATATATGGTTTTTTTATGGAATTAAAAACTAATTTATTTTGCAAAAAAATCTAAGAGACTCTAAATCAATTTTTCATTAATTTTGCAACATGGTAAAAGAGATACAACTTCGCATTTCACTCAAAGAAGAGGCACAACCAGATATTTTGGTTTTAAAATCTGCGATTAAGTTAAATGTTGATAGAAAAGATATTACAGGCGTAAAAATACTACGAAAATCTATCGATGCTCGGAAACCTAAAATCATTCTCAATTATAAAGTTGCGGTTTACACCGAAGAGCCAATGCCTGAAAACTCAGCCTATAAATTTAATTATAAAAATGTTTCAAAAGCAAAACCAGTTCACATAATTGGTTTTGGCCCTGCGGGTATGTATGCGGCTTTACGTTGTATAGAACTTGGTTTTAAACCTATTGTTTTGGAGCGTGGTAAAAATGTACAAGACCGCCGTAGAGATTTAAAAGCCATAAATCAAGACCATATTGTGAATGAGGATTCTAATTATTGTTTTGGCGAAGGTGGCGCAGGAACCTACAGCGATGGCAAACTCTATACCCGAAGTTTAAAACGTGGTGATGTGCGTCGTATATTCGAAAACCTAGTATTTCATGGTGCAACCAATCAAATTTTAATTGATGCCCATCCGCATATAGGAACAAATAAACTTCCCAAAGTAGTTCAAAATATTCGTGATACTATTATAAAATATGGTGGAGACATTCATTTTGAAACGCGTGTTACAGATTTTATAATAAAAAACAATCAAATTAAAGCCATTCAAATTAAAAACGATAAAGAGCTAGCTGTCAATAAAGTGATTCTCGCAACAGGACATTCTGCACGGGATATTTTTTATTTACTTGATAAAAAACAAATAACCTTAGAGGCAAAATCGTTCGCCATGGGCGTTCGGGTAGAACATCCACAGCATATTATCGATTCCATCCAATACCATTGCACTAATCAACGCCACACATTACTCCCAGCAGCTTCTTACGGTTTGGTGGAACAAGTTAAAGCGCGTGGTGTATATTCATTTTGCATGTGCCCTGGTGGCTTTATTGTACCCGCGGCAACTGCCAATGGTGAGGTTGTTGTTAATGGTATGTCGCCCTCAAAGCGAAATAATCTATATGCAAATTCCGGAATCGTCGTTGAAATTAATGCCGATACCGACTTAAATAAATACGAAGAATTTGGAGCTTTGAAAGGTTTGGAATATCAGAAAAATTTGGAACGTTTAGCCTTTACATCTGGAGGTAGAAGTCAGGTCGCTCCCGCTCAAAGGTTAACCGATTTTGTAAAAGGCACCTTATCAAATAGTTTAAATGATACGTCTTATCAACCAGGTTTAAAATCTGCTCCACTACATTCATTGTTACCAAAATTTATTGGTGGCAGACTCCGAAAAGGTTTTGAAGCTTTTGGAAAAAAAATGAAAGGGTATTACACTCAGGAGGCTAATATTGTAGGTGTAGAATCCAGAACCTCATCACCCGTTTCCGTACCTAGAAACCAAAATTTACAACACCCAAAAATTTCTAATTTATATCCTTGTGGCGAAGGTGGTGGTTATGCTGGCGGTATCGTTTCGGCAGCTATGGATGGCGAACGTTGTGCCGAGGCGGCTACCGGATATTTATAATGTATTGATATGGGCGTTACCACAAGGGTCGGGCTTTCCGCTACAAGTCCTCGCTCCCTCCTTTCGGGATTGCTGTGGGCTTTCCACTATGATCCCTAACACAAATCCTAACTTAAAAAAACAGAACCATTACGTATAAAGATTTATTCTTATTTTTGCCACACTAAAACAAACTAACATGAACGCATATATTTTTCCAGGTCAAGGTGCTCAGTTTTCAGGAATGGGGTTAGACCTTTACAAAAACTCGCCTTTAGCACAAGGTTTATTTGAACAAGCTAATGCTATTTTAGGATTTAATATTACAGATATTATGTTTGAAGGTACGGCTGAAGCTTTAAAAGAAACTAAAGTAACGCAACCTGCCATATTTCTACACTCTGTAATTTTAGCAAAAACCTTAGTCGATAGTTTTAAACCAGATATGGTTGCAGGACATTCACTAGGAGAATTATCGGCGTTAGTAGCTAATGGCGTTTTAAACTTTGAAGACGGCTTAAAGTTAGTCTCTCAACGTGCCATTGCCATGCAAAAAGCATGCGAATTACAACCAAGCACTATGGCTGCTGTTTTAGGTCTTGATGACGGTATTGTTGAAAAAGTATGTGCCATGACTGAAGGTGTTGTCGTTGCAGCAAATTACAATTGCCCAGGGCAATTAGTAATTTCTGGCGATGTTGATGCCATTAATAAAGCTTGCGAAACTTTAAAGGAACAAGGTGCGCGCCGTGCTTTAGTGCTGCCCGTTGGTGGTGCTTTTCATTCGCCATTAATGGAACCTGCTCGCGAGGAGTTAGCAGCAGCTATTGAAAACACAAACTTTAGCAAACCAAATTGTCCTATTTATCAAAATGTAACTGCTAACGCTATTATTGATGAGTCTGCAATTAAAACAAATTTAATGTCGCAATTAACCGCCCCTGTACGTTGGACGCAGTCTGTACAACAAATGATTGCCGATGGCGCTACGTTATTTACAGAAGTTGGGCCAGGAAAAGTGTTACAAGGTTTAGTAAAAAAGATTAATAGAGACGCTGAAACAACTTCTGCAACTTTTGAAATTAATAGTTAAATGAGACTAAGCAAACGCTCTATTTATATTATACTCGTAATTATTTTAACCATTGCTGTTGATCAAATTTCGAAAGTCTTTATAAGAGAAAACATCGTATTAAGAACAGAAATAAATCCTGGTGAACGCATTCCTTTAATTGGTGATGCGTTTATTATGATGAATGTTGAAAACAAAGGTGCTTTTTTGGGCATGGGAAGTGAATTGAATGAAACACTAAGAATTATTTTATTGCTAATTCTACCAATATTAGTGCTAGGTTTTGTACTTCGCCACATATTCAAAGACAAATCATTAGATAATTGGTCGCTTTTCGCTTTTGCAAGTATTATTGGTGGTGGTATTGCTAATGTTTTTGATAGAATAGTTTTTGGAAAAGTTACCGATTTCTTATTTATTGATCTTGGTGGCGTTTTTAGAACGGGTATATTTAATCTAGCTGATTTATCCGTAACTGCTGGAATGATTATTTTGGTATTTATGAGTTTTAAAAACAGAAAGGCAGCTGAATAGTAATATAAGTCTTTTCTTATTTAATGAAATACAATTGGGCTGATATAAAAAACCTATAGTTTTAAATATTTGCTTTACAGACATAACTCAAACTTACATATCTAAATTTTTCAGATTATAGTTCTTTAAAAGGTTTAAACTTCTTATAAATATAATATTCGGAAAAAAACCATTATGTATTAAGCTTTAATAATTCATCTAAATAATTACGGCTGTTAGAAAGACGAGGCACTTTATGTTGCCCGCCTAATTTATCATTCTGCTTTAACCAATCATGAAATAATTGATGCCGAGCAATATTAATTTTTGGCTTGTTAAGCGTGATATTATTATAACGTTTTGCCTCATAATCGGAGTTTAAGGCTTTCAATGCATTATCAAACAACTCACAAAAATAATCGATGTCATTAGGCGGTGTTTTAAATTCTATCAACCATTCATGAGCACCTTTTTTCTTGCCTTCCATAAATATTGGTGCTGCAGTAAACTCAACAATTTCTGCCTTTGTACGCTTACATACTTTTTTTAAAGCATGTTCTGCATTTTCAATAATTAACTCTTCGCCAAACACATTAATGTAATGTTTTGTTCTACCAGATATTTTAATTCGATATGGGCTTAAGGATGTAAACCGAACTGTATCCCCTATTTTATAACGCCACAACCCCGCATTAGTAGTAATGATTATAGCGTAATTTTTATGAAGTTCAACATCACCTAAAGGTATAGCTTTTTCATCAGAGGTTGCGTACACATCCATAGGTATAAACTCATAAAAAATACCATAATCCAACATAAGTAGCAATTCAGATGAATTATTTTGATCCTGAATAGCAAAAAATCCTTCAGAAGCATTGTAGGTCTCATAATACCTAAAGTCCTTTTCCGGAAGTAATTTTTTATATTGGTCTTTATAAGGTGTAAAACTAACACCACCATGAAAGTAAACCTCTAAGTTGGGCCAAATATCATGTAAATTTTGCTTACCAGTAGTGTCCAGAACATTGTTTAGGAGCACTAACATCCAAGATGGTACACCAGCCAAACTTGTAACATTTTCATTAATAGTTTCATTTACTATCGCCTGCATTTTATGTTCCCAATCATTCATAAGCGATACTTTGCTACTTGGTGTGCTACTATATTCTGCCCAAAACGGCATATTATCAATTAAAATAGCCGATAAATCTCCAAAAGCAGTTCCGTTTTCTTTATATAACTCTTTGCTGCCACCTAATCGTAAACTTTTACCCGTAAACAACTGCGAATCTTCGTTATTGTTCAAATACATACATAATAGATCTTTACTTGCAGCATAATGGCAATCCTCTAAAGACTCTTCGCTAACAGGAATAAATTTACTTTTTGCACTTGTTGTTCCGCTTGATTTTGCAAACCACCTAATTGGCGTAGGCCAGAATATATTATTTTCGCCGCTTCTAGAACGTTCAATAGTATCTTGCCAGCCTTCATAATTTTTTATAGGCATTCGTTCTGCAAACGTTTTGTAGTTTTTAATTGAAGCAAAATCGTATTGTTTACCAACCTCAGTATATTTCGCAAAATCAATTAACGTTAAAAGGAGTTCATTTTGTACCTCATTAGGATATTTCAAAAACAATTCAATTTGATGAAATCGCTTTTTCAAAAACCATGAAGCAATAGAATTAACTAAGGGAATTGGCATATTTATTCTATCTTTATTTTTTTAAAAATAATACTTTTTTTTATGACCTACCAAGGTGTTTTAACAAAAATGAAAACGGAGTTTGAAAGTCCTATTCAATACTACTTAGTATTTGAAAATGATTTTTTAAATATGAATCAATTATTGGATAAAGAAATCGCCATTCAATTTGTAAAATACAAATGTTTAAATTGCGGTATGGACAAGCCTATTTTTAGGCAAGGTTTTGATAAACAATGTTTTTTCAATACAGCTAAAGCCGGGGATTGGATTATGCGTCCAGAATTAAGCACGGCACATTTGGGTAAAGAAGATCGCGATTTAGACTATGAGCAAAAAGCGCAATTACAACCACATATTGTTTATTTAGCTAATTCTAGTAATGTAAAGGTTGGTGTAACAAGAAAAAACCAAGTTCCAACCCGTTGGATAGACCAAGGCGCACATGAAGCTATAGAAATTGTAGAAACACCTAACCGTTATCTAGCAGGTATTACTGAGGTGGCTTTAAAAAACCATGTTGCCGATAAAACGAATTGGCGAAAAATGCTTAAAAACGATATTGAAGACGAAAGTTTAGTAGAATGGCGAGCACGATTAAAACAGTATATTCCAGATGAAGCTTTAGACTATTTTATTGAAAGTAACATGGAGACTCATTTACATTTTCCAGTATCCAAATACCCCGAAAAACCTAAAAGTTTAAATATTAAAAAGGAACACCAATATTCCGGGAAATTAGTCGGGATAAAAGGGCAATACCTCATTTTTGATGATGAAACTGTTTTTAATATTCGTGCTAATGAAGGCTTAGTGGTTACTATTGCTGTGCATTAAAATTACTTTTGGAATAATAAAAACATGAATTTTAGAAACCTAACAATAATATTGAAAGATTATAAACTTAAATACATACCCTTTATTTTAAAGAATTTAACGGTGCTCTAACTTTGCTTTAATTATCTATTAAGCTTAATTATTTTTTTTATCAAACTTATAAAATGTAGACTTATTAGTATTCATTCCTTTTTTTTGCATTCTGATTATTGCCCTATAAATTATATAATAAAAATTTCTACTATATTTTTAAATTTATTTTACTTCACCTTTCAAAATATACTTCTATTGCTTAAGCTAAAAATTAAAGTAATCTACTTATTTTTAACACTCGACAAAGTGCAAGTTTTTTTAAAAAATAATTGTATTTTTTTGTTGCGCTTATAAGTACTTCCTAATCTGTTAAAGCCTTATTGAAATTGACTTTATAAAAATAAAACATTACTATAGTCTTTCCTCTTCTTTTTATTTTCAGTATACAAATATAAAAGAGTTTAATTTGTATTCTATATTAACATAATTATATACTAATTTAACATTTTTAACCAAAAAAACAGATTTAAAAACCTAACACATTTAAAATGAGCAAAAAAAATTTATTACAGATTACACTACTTTTTATAAGCACTGTAATGCTAGCACAAGACTGGTCTGGCATAGCAATACCTGCAAACGCTGGGGCTGGTAAAACCTGGCAACTCCAAACAAATGTTTCCGACGATTTCAATTATAATTTTAATGCCAATACTAGTAAAGTAGATTTTGGTAATGGTAAATGGTATAATTTTTATCATAATACTTGGGACGGGCCAGGGTATACATATTGGAAGACTAATAATGTAAAAGTTGACGGTAGTAACTTAGTCATCAATGTAGGATACACCTCAGAAGATCGTAAAGGAGGTACCTATGGTGTTGCATCTGGCTGTGTTACATCTAACAATAAAGTGCTTTATCCAGTATATGTTGAGTCTGCGGTCAGCGTTGCTAACATATCTTTAGCCTCTTGTTTTTGGCTTCTAAGTCCAGATGATACAGAGGAAATAGACATTCTTGAAAATTATGGTGGTGTTACTGATTATAAGCACCTTACACATATTAGCCACCATTCATTTGTGCGTGAACCCTTTACTGATTACCAACCAAGAGACACGAACTCATGGTACCCTGACAATAGAGTATCTGAAAGCTATGGCTGGGGGGATTGGTGCTATAATGGCGGAAACCGACGCTATATGCGTATGGGTGTTAATTGGATTGGCCCAAAACACTTTGAATACTTTATTGATGGAGAATTGGTAAGAGTTATGTATTATAATGCTATCGCAACAAAATATAATGGTACTTGGCAGTATACTTATTTTAATTCTATGAACTGGGTTGTAAATGGATACAATTTACCTACGAATAATGGCGCTGGATATACAGCGGTTACTACTCATGCCACTTCAAGTTCTTATAATTTTAATACTCTTCAAGCTGCTTCTAATGCTTCAAATGGTTATAATGTTATTGACCCTGCTTGGTTTCAGGGTGGTGATAATGGAGATACTGATGGAAATGGTGTAACAACTGAAGCTAGAGGATTTACTAAAGCCATGGATATCATAATCAATATGGAATCGCAAAGGTGGTTACTTGGTTCAACACCAGACTATAGTGATTTAAATAACTCAGCAAAAAACCAAATGAAAGTAGATTGGGTTCGCGTATATAAGCCAGTGGCTTCATCATCAATAGTTGGTATAACGGGTATTAACGTTACACCAACAACACTATCATTAAATGTTGGTACGCAAGGAAATATTACAGCAACAGTTACTCCATTTAACGCTACAACAAAAACAATGACGTTTACCTCCAGCAACTCATCAGTTGCCACTGTTAATCAAAGTGGTGTTGTAACAGCTAATGCAGAAGGGACTACAACAATTACTGCAAAATCGACCGATGGCAATTATACTGCAACAAGCTCGGTAACAGTTGGTAGCCCACCTAATTCTGGCAATACACTAACCATTGAAGCAGAATCTTTCTCGTCCACAGGAGGCTCTTTTAATGATGGACTAGTCCCTTTAGGAATGAATAAAACACCATCATCAGTAAATTATGTGAATACACAAGATTATGCCGATTACAGTTTAAACGTTACACAATCTGGTGTATACAGTATTTCTTATCAAATTTCAACCCCAATGAATAATGCGAAAGTTTCCATTTATGTAGATGGTACATTAATTAGCACAGATAATGTACCCAACAATGGCTCTTGGGGGAATTACCAAACCTTGAACGCCTCAAATACTGTTGCATTAACTTCGGGAACTCATGCTGTAAGAATTGTGGCTTCAGGCTCTAATAATTGGCAGTGGAATATGGATAAAATTATTTTAACTACAAATTCTATGTTTTCAAAAACAGCAGGGAACAAATCCAACTTAGGTGTTGATGCTAATGAAATGATTGAAGACATAAATATTTATCCAAACCCAGCTGATAGAACATTGCATATCCAAGGAAAAGGTATTCAATCCATAAAAATATTTAGCATGCTTGGTGTGCTTGTATTAAATGAAGAAACAGATAATACAATAGTAAATGTTAGCAACCTAAGTAACGGTATTTACATATTGCAATTGGCAAATGCTACGACCAAAATAACAAAGCGTATTGTCGTTAAACATTAGAAGACATAATATTATAAGAAAAAGCCGAAGCGTATATGCTTCGGCTTTTTCTTATCAAATCTATCTGGCTTTATTATTTTAATCTTTAAAAAAACAGACAAACCAAAAAATCCCATTTACATATATGGAAATGGGATTTATATATAAGGCAATTGAAGACTAAATATCCTCTTGATCTCTTAAGTTTTGAATATATGCAGCTTTTTGAACTTCACGACGTCTTTTTACAGATGGTTTTGTAAAAAACTGTCCTTCTCTTAAGTTCTGCATTACTTTAATATTTCTGTGCTTTCTTTTGTAGCGTTTTAACGCTCTCTCGATGTTTTCACCATCTTTAACTATTATCTTTAACATAAATATATTTTATTAGTGCGTTTTAAGCGATTTCCTAAAAGGGTTGCAAATTTCAGTTTTTTTATTAGGAAAACCAAATTAATTTTGCGCTTTGTTTTAAGATTATCCTAAATATGTTCTTAATACTTTATTTTTTGAAGTATGTCGCAATTTCCGGATGCCTTTTTCTCTTATTTGTCTTACACGTTCCCTTGTTAAACCAAAAGCATCTCCAATTTCTTGGAGGCTTTTAGGTGTTTTTACACTTATACCGAAATAATGGCGGATAACTTCAGCCTCCTTTTCAGATAAAGTTTCTAAAACGCGGTTAACCTCTAAGTTTAAAGAGTCTTTCATTAAATTGGCATCTGGCCTAGGTGATTCTTGCCCTTGAACTACATCATATAAATTTGAAGTTTCTCCTTCTTTAAAAGGCGCATCCATAGATACATGTTTACCAGAAATCCTCATGGATTGCTTAACGTCACTAACAGTTAAATCTAAATTTTTTGCGATTTCCTGGGCGCTTGGTGGTCGCTCGTGTGCTTGTTCTAGATAGGAATAGGCTTTGTTAATTTTACTAATGGAACCAATTTTATTTAATGGCAACCTTACTATTCTAGATTGTTGTGCCAGAGCCGATAAAATAGATTGACGTATCCACCAAACGGCGTAGGATATAAATTTGAACCCTCTAGTTTCATCAAAACGTTTTGCTGCTTTTACTAATCCAGCATTACCTTCGTTAATTAAATCGGGTAATTTTAAACCTTGATTTTGATATTGTTTTGCAACTGAAACTACAAATCTTAAATTAGAAGTTGTAAGTGTGTCTAAAGCTTTTTGGTCACCATGTTTTATACGTTGTGCCAGTTCCACCTCTTCTTCGGCGGTAATTAATGGGATTTTACTTATATCTTGAAGGTATTTATCTAGGGATTTAGATTCTCGGTTGGTAACTTGTTTGGTGATTTTTAATTGCCTCATATATTATTTTTAGTATTTAAAACATTGCACAGTAGTATAACATAACCTAAAAAACTAGAAATACAAGTAAAATGGCTATTTTTATATAAAAATTAACTAAAAACAGGTAAAAACGAGTGTTTTTTGATGTATTTTTTAAAAATATAGATAATATTAAGTTTTACTTTAAGTTTAATAAACGCTGCTATATTCTCAATTGAATTCACCATTCGTATTCAATTATATAAAAAGGCAATTTCCATTTATCGACCTGTTATAGGTATAAGCATGTTATCAATTTAATGTTTAACTTATTACATGAATTTTATTTACATATCTACCTGCGTTAGGGATTGCAGTGGAAAGCCCACAGCGACCTTTTGGGAGCGCGGACTTGTAACGGAAAGCCCGACCCTTTTCGGGTAACGCCCAAATTCTAAATTTTTAAAGGATTGTAGCCTAAATAAGCCACTTCTTTTTCTTGAAAAGTGACACCGCAGTTTTCAAGCTCCTTGAATATAGGTTGATAGACTTCTTTGGTGATAGGAATTTGAACACCAAGGGTTTCTATTTTACCGTTTAAAATAGAAAGTGTAACTATAGAAAAAGGAGGACAAACGGTTTTTGCCATAGCGGTATGCCTTTAATTTTCGCCAAGAACCAACATGTTAGCATCTATTTGATATTTTCAGCATATAATTGATAACCTAATTTATGGTACATTACGATTATGTAATTATGTGTTTTTACAAGTAATACAGTTTTTAGCGATTTGAACATGAAAGCGAGCAGGAAGCATGGATATAACAATATCTGCTTTTTTAAACATTTTGGTTCTTGAAGGCGTATCGAGAACATTTAATACGATAGCTTTAGCATTTTTATGATTTGCTTTTAAGTTTTGGCATGCTCCTTATTTAAATCGTTGATATTTATTAATAAATTCTCAGAAGAAAGTTTATCTAATAAATTTTTTATTAAATAGGAAGCATATTTTCCAGATCCTAAGATTAAAATCCTTCGCATATTGTTTTTTGTTGAGTACTTTTGTAATACCTAGTAAAATATTCAAAACACATTTAATTCTAAGAAATTAATAAAAAATAAGCGTATTTACTGAGAATAACCTATAAAAATGAATAAGACAATTTTAATTACCGCATCAATATTAGGGGTTTTAAGTATTATTTTAGGTGCTTTTGGTGCACATGCGCTAAAGGAATTGATCCCTTTTGAATCTCAACAAACTTTTGAAACAGGTGTACGCTACCAAATGTATCATGCGCTTTTACTATTATTTATAGGAAATACAGCTTTAATTAAACAAAAAACTAAAAAAATAATTTTTTACTTAATAGTATTTGGACTTTTACTTTTTTCGGGTTCTATTTATGGCTTGGCTACCAACATGTTATCAATTTTCAATTTTAAATTGATTGGTTTTGTTACACCAGTAGGAGGCTTATTACTACTGTTAAGCTGGTGCTTTATGTTTGTCGCTTTTTTAAATATTCCATCTAAAAAAAGGATTTAAATTACGGAAAATTTAAATAGTTTATATTTATTTTGCATTATAAATAATTTCAATGTCGCTTATGGAAAATAAAGGTCGGGTTATTAGAACGATTTCGTTAGATAAATACGGTATTAAAAACACCAAAGTAAATTATCAATTATCGCCAGATGAACTTCATGATATTTCAATATCAAAAGGACTTGGAGTTGAAGTAGCTTCAGGGGCTTTGGCAGTAAATACAGGTGAGTTTACAGGACGTTCTCCAAAAGACAGATTTATTGTTAAGGATGACGTTACAAAAGACCGTGTTTGGTGGGGCCATATTAATATTCCTTTTGAAATTGAAAAATTCGATAAATTATATGATAAAGTTGTAAACTATTTATCTGGAAGGGAACTTTTTGTTAGAGATAGTTATGCCTGTGCTGACAAAAATTACAAACTGAATATTCGTGTTATCAATGAATATCCGTGGAGTAATCAGTTTGCCTATAATATGTTTTTACGCCCAACTGAAACTGAATTAGAAAGCTTTAATCCGGAATGGACGATTATAAACGCACCAGGTTTTATGGCTGTCGCCGATGAAGATGGTACACGCCAGCATAATTTTGCCATCTTAAATTTTACAAAAAAAATAGCATTAATAGGCGGAACGGGTTATACCGGCGAAATTAAAAAAGGTATTTTTTCTGCTTTAAATTTTATCCTTCCAGTTTTTAAAAACACATTGCCGATGCATTGTAGTGCTAATGTTGGTGTTGATGGCGACACGGCTATTTTCTTTGGTTTATCTGGAACAGGGAAAACAACACTATCTACAGACCCAAATAGGAGTTTAATTGGTGATGATGAACATGGCTGGACTAATGAAAATACTGTATTTAACTTTGAAGGCGGTTGTTATGCCAAAGTCATTAATTTGTCTAGAGATAATGAGCCTGAAATCTATGATGCTATTAAAAAAGGAGCGATTCTTGAAAACGTTATTTTAAATGAAAAAGGTGATGTGGATTTCACAAACACATCGATTACTCAAAACACACGTGTAAGCTACCCCATTCATCATATTGAAAATATCCAAAAACCCTCCATAGGAAAAAACCCTAGCAATATATTTTTTTTAACGGCTGATGCTTTTGGTGTTATTCCTCCAATTTCAAAACTGACGCCTAGTCAAGCTGCGTATCACTTTATATCTGGTTATACAGCAAAAGTGGCAGGAACGGAGGCTGGAGTTAAGGAGCCTGTACCGTCATTTTCGGCATGTTTTGGAGCGCCTTTTATGCCTTTACATCCTGCTAAATATGCTGAAATGTTGAGTCAAAAAATGATTGATGCCGGTGTAAATGTTTGGTTAGTAAACACAGGTTGGACAGGTGGCCCTTACGGTATTGGAACTAGAATGAAATTGAAATATACACGCGCTATGATTCATGCGGTTTTAAATGGTGATTTGGGGTTGTATAATTATAATGATTACCATATTCATTCTGTATTTGGTGTTGCACAACCTAGAAGCTGTCCAGGCGTGCCAACAAGTGTATTAAGCCCCAGAGCTACTTGGAATGATGACCATGCATACTACACAACAGCCTTTAAATTAACGAATGCCTTTAGAGAAAATTTCAAGAAATATGAAATACATTGTAGTGAAGAAATTAGACGCGGCGGCCCACAACGCTATGCATTTTGACAAGTAAAAGAGGGATGATTTTTAAGAATCATCCCTCTTTTAATCTGTTTAAATTATAAATAAGAATTAACTATCCTTATTATTTTGCTCTTACTTTTTGCTCCCATTTCCAAGCAGAACGCATCGCATCATCTAGTGATAATTTCGTTTTCCATCCTAGTTCATCATTAGCTTTATTAGTATCTGCATAAGCAGATATAATATCGCCCTCACGTCTGTCTACAATCTTATAATTCAATTTTTTTCCAGAGACTTTTTCAAAAGATTTAACGACTTCTAACACAGAACTTCCTTTTCCTGTACCAAGATTAAACGTCTCATAATTCGATTTGTTTTTTCCCTTTAATAATCTTCCTAAGGCAATAACATGTGCTTTTGCTAAATCTACTACATGGATATAATCTCGTATACACGTTCCATCTGGTGTTGGATAATCCTCTCCAAAAACTGATAATTGCTCACGTAGACCAATAGCAGTTTGTGTAATAAATGGCACTAAATTTTGAGGAACGCCTATTGGTAATTCTCCAATTTCAACAGAATCATGTGCACCTATTGGATTGAAATATCGCAACGCAATGGCTTTTAATGAAGGTACAACTTTACACGTATCATAAATAATTTCTTCACCTATTTGTTTCGTATTCCCATAAGGCGACTCCGCAATTTTTACAGGTGCATTTTCTGTAATTGGCAATTCATCGGCTTGCCCGTAAACCGTACAAGATGAACTAAAAATAAATGCCGCGGAAGGTAGTTTCTTTAATTCTTTAAGAATATAAACTAAAGTTGATATATTGTTTTCATAATACAACAAAGGCTCTTTAACACTTTCTCCCACAGCTTTACTTGCTGCAAAATGAATTACACCTTTTATATCATTATGTTTAGCAAAAAATGCTTCAACTCCATGTTTATCTTTTAAATCTAGTTTTTCAAAAAGAGGTGTTTTCCCAGTAATGGCAGTAATGCCATCTAAAACCTTTTCAGAGGAGTTAGACAAGTCGTCAATAATAACCACTTCGTACCCTTCATGTTGCAATTCTACAACCGTATGCGACCCAATAAACCCTAAACCGCCTGTTACTAATATTTTATCCATTTATAAATTTTATAATTGTTGATATTATATATTTAATTTGTTCGTCGTCTAACTCAGTATGCATTGGTAAAGAAATAACATCCTTCACCAATTGATTGGTTACTGCAAAATCCGATTCGATATACCTTTCATCCAAATACGCTTTTTGTTTATGAAGAGGGATTGGATAATACACACCACAAGGGATTCCACTATCGTTTAGGTGCTTTACTAAAGCATCTCTATTAACACCTTTTAATCTAATTGTATACTGATGAAAAACATGACAATCACAAGCATCACAAATACCATTGCAACCATTCACGGTTCTCGGTGTTATTATATTATCATTATTTTTAAACGCCGCATTGTATTCTCTTGCAGCATTTTGCCGAGCCTTATTATAAGTGTCTAAATGAGGTAATTTCGCATCTAAAACTGCTGCTTGAATACTATCTAATCTGGAATTAACACCAACAACATCATGATGATAACGCTCATACATGCCATGGTTTACTATGCCTCTAATGGTATGTGCTAAATCGTCATTATTTGTAAATATGGCACCACCATCACCGTAACAACCCAAGTTTTTTGATGGAAAAAATGAAGTAGCTCCAGCATGTCCAATAGTTCCAGCCTTTACTTTATTACCATTACTATAAGTGTAAGTTGTACCAATAGCTTGCGCATTATCTTCAATAACAAATAAATTATGTGCTTCCGCAAGTGCCATAATAGCTTCCATATTGGCACACTGACCGAATAAATGAACAGGTACAATCGCTTTTGTTTTAGGAGTAATCGCTTTTTTAATGGCTTCAATATTAATATTAAAATCATCTGGATTAACATCCACTAAAACTGGTTTTAATTGCAGTAAAGCTATAACCTCGACTGTTGCAGCAAATGTAAAATCGGCAGTAATAACCTCATCCCCTGGTTTTAAACCTAAACCCATCATCGCTATTTGCAAAGCATCAGTACCGTTAGCACAAGGGATAACGTGTTTTACACCCAAGTATTGCTCTAAATTTTTTTGAAAGTCATGTACTTTTGGTCCATTTATAAAGCTTGTGGTTTCAAGAACTTCTTGAATTGAAGTATTAACGACATCTTTTATACCTGTATACTGACCTTTTAGGTCTACCATTTGGATTTTTTTCATCTATAGAAAGTTTTAGTCTTTAGGAACTTTTGATTAAACATAGACTAATTTTATGCATAATCACTGTAAACTAGCATACTACAAAATTACAAAAATGATTAGTGCTAACCATGAATTTATTTCAAAGAAATGTATTTTAGCATATAAATAAGGAATATTGTATTTTTTTTATAACATAGGGATTTTTCTGGCTGGTTTTGTTTTAAAATATGGAGCCATTTTTAACACCAAACTTAAAAGTGGCGTAATTGGCAGAAAAAATACATTCGAAATTTTAAAAAGTGCTTTGATCAATAATGACAAAACACTCTGGTTTCATTGTGCCTCATTGGGCGAATATGAACAAGGGCTCCCTGTTTTTTCTCAATTAAGAAAACATTATAGAGACTACAAAATAGTCCTTAGTTTTTTTTCCCCCTCTGGTTATGAGGTTCGAAAAAATTCACCAATCGCAGATGTGGTCATCTACCTTCCTTTAGACACAAAAGCCAATGCCAAAGCATTTTTGAATATTGTCAACCCCGAGCTTACCATTTTTGTTAAGTATGATATTTGGCCTAATTTTCTAAATGAATTAAAGCGTAGAGCACATCGCGCAATATTAATTTCCGCAGTATTTAGAAAAAACCAACTGTACTTTAAAATTTACGGCACACCTTTTAGAAAAGCCTTATTTGCTTTTGAACATATTTTTACTCAAAACGAAACCTCTAAAGCATTACTTAAATCAATCGACTACAATGCCGTAACTATAAGCGGAGACACTAGATTTGATAGAGTTTGCAGTCAACTAGGAATTGATAATACGTTAAGCTTTGTTGACACATTTAAAAATAATCAACTTTGCGTTGTAGCAGGTAGTACGTGGCCAGAAGACGAAACACTACTTGTGAATTTTATAAATTCTGAGGCTTCAAAAAATGTAAAATTCATTATTGCTCCACATGATATAAAGTCTAATAGAATAAAACACATGCAAGATAAAATTTCTTCGAAATCTGTATTATTTTCAAAAAAAAATAATGTGGATTTATTAGAATCCAAGGTTTTTATAATTGATACTATAGGTATCCTTTCAAAAATTTATAGTTATGCAGACATGGCCTATGTTGGGGGTGCTCTTGGAGATACAGGTTTGCACAATACATTAGAACCTGCTGTGTTTGGAATCCCTATAATTATTGGAAATAACCACAACAAATTTCCAGAGGCTAAAGCACTTATTAATAATGGCGGTATGTTTTCTATTTCTAACCAATTAAGTTTTGATAACATTTTGAGCGAATTAATAAGCAACACTCAAAAAAGATTGATCTGCGGAAAAAAAAATAGCACTTACATTGTAAAAAACAAAGGCGCTGTGGTCCAAATAATCGATTACCTACGTATATAGTGTGTTTTTAGTTAAGACTTTTTATAAAATTCTTAATATTAATAAAAAAGGCGTTAAATTTGACGTACAATAATGTAAACATCATTAAAATTAAAACCAATGAAAAATTTATTATTAAGTTCAATCTTATTATTAGCTTTAAGTTTAAGTTTCACATCTTGTAGAGATACAAAAAAAGGAGAATCTATAGAAGAAGCTATGGAAAATGCTGCTGATGCAACTGGTAATGCTATGGAAAATGCTGCCGATGCAACTGGTAACGCTATTGAAAATGCTGCTGATGCTACAGGAAACGCTGTTGATTCTGCAGTAGATGCTACTGGAAATGCAATTGATAAAGCAGGTGACGCTGTTAATTCTGCCGTAGACGCTACTGGAAATGCAATTGACAACGCTGCTAATAAAGCAGGAGAAGCAGTTGATAACGCTAAAGAATCCGTAAATACTGCTTCTGATAAAACTGCTAATGCAATTAAGAAGCAAACTGACAAATTAAAGACTGCTGTTGAGCACTAATTTAAATTAGTTCTTTATTCAATACATTACAAAAACCACCTTATAGGTGGTTTTTACATTTAAATTTTATATCAAATTTTTTTGGGTTCCTAAATTGGCTGAGTTCAACCCGTAAGTGCAGCACATTGATTTTTTAATAATATTTGAATTGGAGTTTAAAACACTTTTTAGTAAAACGCTATGTTTATATAAAATAGAAAAAAATACAATAGGGATTGTTTCTTAATTTATTTCCCGTAGAGCCAAAGCTGTTAATTTATTGTTTATTGCGCTCAAATAGTAAGGTGCTTTAAATATATAAAAAGTGCAGGTTGCTATCGTGGTTATACTATCGTAAAAGATTAAAATTTTTATTTTAGTTTTGAAATAGATGTAATAATTTTGCACTATCGATGTTATTTCAAATTTTAAAGACATAATTTTTTTAGAAATTTAGTTTTTCGTAATACGCATGCTCAGAGATTTTTAACTTAACCTAGCAATCTTAGGATAAAAAAGCATAATATACGTTAATTAAAAAACTACAATTAATTATTTAATATAAACACAACCACATTTAACTTATAAATAGGTATGTTTACAATATCTATTTAGGCTTAAAATTGTGACGAATTAAGTCAATTAATTTAAATTCCTCATTATAATCGCTTTTTATTCTATTTTTGTATTAATTAACAGCAAACCTCCTGACAATGAAAGAACAAACTAAAGAATTAACCAAGGAACATGTAAACGGCAAACCTCAAGATACCACTTCAAAAATTGATGCCATTAAAGAACTTATTTTTGGTGAAGATATCCAAGCTTATAATTTAGAATTTGAAGCTTTAAAAGAAGATATTTTAGCTAAAAAAGAACAACTACAAAACTTAATTAGTTCTGTAGAATCGGAACTTTTACAAAATATTGATACACTCAGTACAGATATAAATATCAGAGTTTCTGATCTTGAAAACTCTATTAACGATAAAGTAAATAATCTTGACGGTAAAAAAGTTAATCGAAAATTATTAAGTGATCTTTTTATTAAACTAGGAGAAAAAATCGGTGAATAATTATGTGCCTTTAAATGAATCAAGATGAAAAATTAAATATTATTAAAGATATTCTGCTTACCGATGAGCGGGAATTTGCTTCATCTATTGAAAAAAAAATTAAATCCCTTGAAAGTACAGTTAATGAAAAAAAGCATCTATCTTCTAAAGTAAATCCAATTATTGACGAGAAGCTTAAAGAATTTTTAAAAGAAATCCCTAATAATCTTGGGCCATCTATCACGGAAGCTTTAAAAAATGAAATCAAAAACTCGAAGGATGCAGTAGTTGAGGCTCTTTTTCCAATCTTAGGAAAAATGGTTAAGCGTTACGTTCAACATGAGATGAAATTACTTTCGGAAAAAATAAATAATCAAGTAAATAATACATTTTCCTTTAACCGTTTGTTCAGAAAGGCAAAAACAAAAGCATCTGGCTTGAATAAATCAGATTTATTAATTCAAGAACAAACCAACACTAAAATAGAGCAAGTTATTATAATAGAAAAAGGATCTGGACTTGTATTAGCTGAATTTTCAAAAAACAAAATGGCAGATGAGGATATGGTAGCTGGAATGCTAACTGCTATAAAAAGTTTTGTTGAAGATGCTTTTACAAAAGAGAGCCAAAATCTACAATATATAGAGTATGACCTCTACCATATTCATCTCCAAAATTTTTCATCATTCTATATTGCAGTTGTTGTTTCGGGAGCTTATAATGTAATATTTAAAGATAAATTGGAAAATAAAATCCTTAATTTCACAAACAAACAAAAGGTAGTTGATACCCTTAAAAATAAATTTTTATTAACTAATAAATTAGAAGATTTCTTTAAAAATGATACTATCTAAAAAAATAGTTTTAATAGGGCATTTTGGAGTTGGTAAGACTTCGTTAATTAGACGTTTTGTTAAAAATAGATTTTCTGAGGATTACAAAGTTACAATTGGTGTTCACATATCTAAAAAAGGCGTTGAGTTAGATAATCAATCAATCGCTCTCATTATATGGGATTTAGAAGGACAGGATGATATTAATAAAACACGATCTTCTTATTTGTTAGGTACTCATGGATTTATTTATGTTTTTGATCTATCAAGACCCGCAACATTTGAAAACCTTGAATCAGAATTAAATTTTCTTAAAGAAAATTATCCAAGTATTCCTATTAAAGTCGTTGGAAACAAAACGGACTTAGTAAATAAGGCATATTTAACAAAATATAGCGACACTTTCCAACATTTTGTGGACCTCTTCGTAAGTGCCAAAACTGGTAGTAAAGTTGAAACTCTTTTCTCTAAATTAGCAAAAGAGTTAATTTTAAATTAATGCTAGAAGCTTACAAAAAAAAATATCACACCAACAACTTTCAATTCATATTGGCCGACGATTCTGGATGTGTTTTAGAAACTGATAATTCTATTATACCATTACAAGAAAGCAATCAATTACAAACAGTACATCCGTTTTTTGAAATCCTAACTAGTTTATTTCAAATCGAAAATGAATGTTTTGAATTTTTTTGTATTAATTTAGACTTAGAAAGAAAAATAATTGTTGATATTACTATCCATTCCTTAAATGATGGTATAAACTTTATAGTTATTGAAGATTTAACACATCTTTACACTAACAATCAACTTACTGCTCAAACAAGAAATGAATCTGTTATAAACTCTCAAATATTAGAGTTAAAAAATGAGTATTTATTAGAGAAGGAAACATTTAAGAATAATTTTTTAGCAAATTTTAGTCATCAAATAAGAAACCCGTTAACGGCATCCATAGTATTTAGTGATCTTTTAATTAATAGCAATTTAAACTCGGAACAAAAAAATTACTTAAATATTATACAATCTGCTAATAAAGATTTAAAAAATAGGATTGATGATATTTTGGATATTTCTAAAATTGAATCTGGAAAGTTAAGGTTAGTAGAAAAGGTTTTTAATTTAAAGAAACTTTTAAACGATATTATAATTACTTATAAAATTTTAGCAATTAAAAAAGGACTTAATCTTATTTTTCGATTTGATGATACGCTTCCTGAGTTTATAAAAGGAGACCAATATAGGTTAAAACAAATTATTAATAACCTATTAGACAATGCCATTACCCAAACACATAAAGGCAAAATAACTCTTAAAATTGACCTTAACTACATCAGGGCTAAAAAAGCGAACCTGCGCATTGAGGTTTGCGATACAGGACTGGGAATTGAGCCTCAATATCTAGAATCTATTTTTGAGCGTTTTACTAGAATTGAAACTCCTATTCAAAAAGAGAAGAGTATAGGCTTAGGGCTTGCTATAGTAAAACACTTAGTTACAGAAATGCAGGGTAAAATTAAAGTTGAAAGTGAATTTAATAAAGGCTCCAAGTTTATATGCAACCTAAACCTTAAACTTTCAGATTATAACCAAAATTTAAAAAAAGAACTATTACATGACCAATTACCCAATTCAAACAAAAAATATAATATTTTATTGGCTGAAGATTCAGAGTTAATACAACTTACTATTTTAAAATTATTGGCCTTAACCGGAAATTTTTATATTAATATCATTTCTAAAGGTGAAGAATTAGCATCAAATATTATAAACAAAAACGTCGACTTAATATTAATGGCGAATACTATGCAGGATTTCTCAGCAATAGAGCTAACAACAACCGTAAGAAACCTATCGAAAGATTATAAGAAAATACCGATTATTGTATTATCCACACAAGGGTTTAAAGAAGACATTAAAAGCTTTAAAAAAGCGGGTGTAAATGATGTAATAACCAAACCTTTTGACCAAAAAATTCTATTAGATAAAATCTACAAGGTTATAAAATAAAAAGCGAGCATAAAATGCTCGCTTTTCTATATATTAAATAGAGCTTTAAATAAAACTCAGCTATTAGTTAACCTCAATCCTCATGAAATAAAATTTTCATTTTATATAAAAGTTACATTTTAACGATTATAAATTCAGACCTTCTGTTAAGTTGATGTTCAGCTTCTGTGCAGAATTAGGTTTACCTGTAGCGCTTTTACCTATAGTATAGTGGGTCTTTAATACTTTGATTAATGGTGACCAATCCAATAGCGCATTGATTTATTTGAAAACTTAGGCTTTATCTTGCGTAAACGCATATTTACATATGCTATCTGCTAATGTTGGGTGTTCTACTAATTCCATAAAATAAAAAAACGAAATCTTAAAAATCACACATCCCTTGCAATGGTTTTGATTTGTTTGCGAACAGTATTTTCTGTTCTGCTTCAAAGAGTTTTTACTTTTAAGTGTTTTTTTTCATTTAAAGAACAATTCCACTTGCCATTTTTGTTTGTAAAATAATGCAATATCGCTTGCTGACAAATCAAAGTTGTTTGTTAAACAACAATAATATTTTTCCAATTTGGTCATATTTAATTCCTTAAGTTTTATCTAACGTATTTGAACACGTTCTATTGAATTTAATATTAGATTTTGCTCTAACTACAAAATAAGCTTTCGCTTTTGTAATTCGATAAAAATGCTTATAATATAGATAAGCTCTATCAAAAACATAATAAGCTAATGGATCATAATCGATAACATCCATTGTGTTTACATCGTGTAAGTTTGCCTTTGTGATATGGATGAATACTGGGGTTTGAGTGTTAACATCAAAAAGCGTATGTAACTTTATACCTGCTTTGGTTTTACGAAAATGAACCCAACAAAACACACTTAAACAAAGATCAACTGTTAAAGAATCAAAAGCATAAATATTGCCTTTTACATCAAAAATATCTTTACGGCTTTTCAATTGTGCAATGCCAATTAAATGATTAGCAAACTCTTCAAATATTTTAAGGTTACGTTTTTCATTTGCCTTTGATAAGTTACTGCGAGTTATACTTTTTCCAAATCCCAAATGACACGATTTTGATTGACGAGCCTATATGGTAGTTATCAAATCTCTCAAACTTTCTCTGGCAGAAAGTTGTCCAAAAATCATATATATTAATTGATTCCAACAAGTAAAATGCTTAACGAATTTGTTTCCTTAATGATTCTGTTATTCTATCAAAAACTCCTTGTGGAAGAAATTTAACCAATTGAGAAAACACATATTTGCCTTGATTCATTTTCGTAATTTTAAATTACAAATATAATATTCATTACAAATCATCACGCTTCAAAATGAAACTTAAAATACAGACTTACAATAATTTCAAAGAAATTTGTTTAACTTTTAGTGGACACAAATGACTAATGAAATATTATAATTACAAACTGATTTTACATTTTCACAATTACAAACTCAGATCGTCTATTTAACTGATGTTGTGCTTCTGAACATGGCACTCCATTTTTACACTTATTAACTGTTTGTGTTTCACCATAACCTATAGCACTTAAAATCCTTTCTGCTTTTATACCTTGCGAAATGATATAATCCCTAGCTTCTTTTGCTCTTCTGTCTGATAATTTTAAATTATAATCGTCTGGTGAGCGAGAATCTGTATGCGATTCTATATTAATAACCATATTTGGGTATTGACTCATCATCAGTACAACTTTATTAAGCTCTATTGATGCATCATTCCTAATGAAAGATTTATCTAAATCAAAATAAATAATTCCAATTTTAATTTTAACTAAACCCCTATCGTCAAATATACCCTCATCAATAATTTTTAAGCCAAGGGGCACAATAGTTTCTGTTCCATCTTTAGAAGTTATAAATGGTTTTTCATTAGGTTTATAACCAACTTTATTAACTTTTACATCATAACGCATATTGCAATTTAAATCGTATTTAAAAGCATAATTACCATTTAAGTTTGTTTGGGTTTCCTCTAAAGCTTTTCCATTTTCTTCAAATAATACAACAGTCGCATTTGCTATACGCTCTCCGGTTGTGCTGTTTGAGACATAACCCTTTACTAATGGCTTACAATCATCTTCATTTATTCTATTTACGGTGGGATTTCTATCAAAGGAATAGATATCGTCATCACCCTTACCACCTGCTCTATTAGAGCATACAAAACCTAGGTTAGTGTCCTCATTTACGATATAAGCAAAATCATCTAATTTACTGTTTAATGGCGCACCAAGATTTACGGGGTTTTTAAAACCTGCTTCATTATTTACTTCAAAAACATCCAACCCACCAAATCCTAAATGCCCATCTGAAGCAAAATAAAGCTTCTTATTGGTTATATAAGGAAACATTTCACGCCCAGCAGTATTTACATTTGGTCCTAAATTTTGTGGTTGTGAATACTGGTAATCATCTAAAATATTTACAACATATATATCTGTTGCACCAATAGACCCTGGCATATCCGATGTGAAATACAATTGCGTTCCATCTTTACTTACGGTGGGGTGTCCAACAGAATAATCGTTGCTATTAAATGGTAATTCTTTAATATTTTGCCATTCTACATTTTCATTTGAATTCACTATTAAATCTGCACTATATAATTTCAGGTGATTTACACCCTCCTCATCTCTTTTTAATTTTCCGTTGTAGTTATTTCGTGTAAAATATACTCGCTTTTCGTCTGGGGAAAAAGCTAATGTCGCCTCATGGTACCTAGTGTTGATTTTATTTGAAAAAGTTTTCAAAAATTCAACATCTGCATCTGTAGCACTAATTCTTCCTATTTGAAAATTTAAAAATGGTTGTTTGTTCCAATTATACCTTTTTTTATGAAAGTATGACGTATCAATTGCTGAAGAGTACACCAAACGCTCACCAAAAAACATAGGTCCAAAATCTGAATTCTCACTATTTATCGATAAGTTATTTAATGTAAATTGTGGCTCTAAACCTAGCACATCTTCAATTGAAATATCGTTTTGGGCATAGTTTATTGTTCTAGTATCTTTATCATTTGTGCATTTAGCAAATGTTTTCATCCATTTTTTTGCTTGTTTATGCTCCCCTTTACCCTGTAAGGTATGTGCAAATCTGAAAATGTATTCTGGGTCAACTTCATCTAAATAATCAGAAATTAAAATATCATACCATTTATAAGCGCTTTCCATGTTGGTGTTAAAATAATAGGCATCTCCAACTTTTTGCAAAACTTCCATAGAGCGATCTCCTTTATCTATAGACTTTTCATATTCAGCTGCAGCTTCAACGTACCACATTTTCTCGAAGAGGCGATCTGCTTTTTTGTAATTACTTTGAGCAAATCCAAATGCTGTAAAAATAATTAAGATACTAGTAATTCTAATTTTCATATTAAACTTTTTAGAAAAATCTTGGAGATTTTAATTTTATTGAATTTGATATTAAGTCGAAGCGTAGCATTAATTCATGACTTCCACTGGTAACTCTTTGTAATTCTGTATTGGTATAATCGTAGGCATAACCTAACAAAAACCTTGGCGATATCTGAAAGCCCACTAAACCACTAAAGGAATCGTCCCACCTGTAAGATACCCCTAATCTTAATTTATCGTTAAACATAAAATTAGAAGATAAATCTATTATTACAGGTGCACCGGTTACATGTTTAAATAAGAACGCTGGTTTAAACTTTACGGTATCGCTTAAGTCGAATATCAACCCTCCTATAACAAAAACATGCAGTCGTTCTGCGGCTTCTGCTTGCTGTATATCATCATAATGTTGATCCGTAAAAAAGTTAGGAACTGAAACACCTAAATAACTCTTTTCTCCATGAAAATAAATACCCGCCCCTACCGTAGGTAATATTCGACTTATATTGTCACGAAATAAATTATCTTTACTTGACTGTCGCCTTCCACGCGCCCAATCAATATCAAATAACCTTACACCACCCTTTAAGCCAAAAGATAGTTTATAAGCTTCGGATGTTTTTATAGTGTACGAGAAATTAGCATCAAAATATGTTTCATGAGATGGGCCTAATTTATCATTTACTATAGAGATACCTAAACCTACATTTTTACCTATTGGAGAATCGAAAGTTAAAGTTTGAGTTTCTGGGGCACCATTTATTCCAACCCATTGCGTTCTGTGAATTGCGGTTACTGAAACATGACCTTTAGAACCTGCGTATGCTGAGTTTACACTTAATGTATTATACATATACTGGGTAAATTGAGGGTCTTGTTGCGCAAAATTTTTACTTGCAACTAAAAGCAAACACGCTCCAAATATTATTTTAAAATTTAAGCTCATATTAAAATTTATTTTGAAGGCGATTTTACTCACCTTCATTTTATAATTTAGTTTTTAAAAATCTATCTGTTAATGTATAGCCAACCTGCTTTAGCATTAGAGCCATCACCAAGGTCTAGTAAGTAATAATAAGTTCCTACTGGAAGCTCATCTTCTTTTTTAGCGGTTGCCCTTCCTTCAGAAACACCTTTAAATTCATTTTTATATTTATACTTCTCATAAACAATATTGCCCCAACGGTTATAGATGCGTAACGTATTATTAGGATAATTCTGCAATCCTTGAATTACAAAATTATCATTATCACCATCTCCATTTGGAGAGATTTCATTAAAAATCACGAGTTCTGACTGTGTATCCAAAATAGTTATTGTTGGATCATCTGGTTCAGCATCGTTATTAATGTCATTATCTGAAGGGTTATTTGGGTCATCAGAAACATCACTAACAATATTTCCGTTAACATCTTGCCCTGTAACTGTAGCTGTATTTTCTACGATACCAGCTTGAAGATCTTCAATTGTTAAATTATAAACTGCAGTAAACGTCGTATCATCTGTCTCACCCACTAACAAATTAATTGGCCCACCATCAACTATAACTAATGCATCGTTAATTGTAATATCGAAAAGATTGACATTACCAGTATTTATTATTGTGAATGTATAGATAATGGTATCTCCCTCGTCTACAATATCATTAATATTAGCATCTACATATTCTGCTTCTTTTAACACTGAAATTCTAGCAATTTCAAATTCTGTTACTGTTGGGTCATCATCTCGTCCAGTATCATCTGAAGAATTAGCACTATCTGAAACATCTGCTACAGGTTGTCCCATGGCATCTGTACCACTAACAATTGCTGAATTAACGACAATTCCATTATCAATATCTGTTTGTGTTAATACGTAATTAGCAATTACTACACCTGTTTCGTTAGGTTGTAATGTTGAAGGTACTACCGATAAATTTGAAACTCCTATTGTAGTATCATCAATAGTTAGATTACTGATTGTTACATTTCCGTTATTAGTAACAGTAAATGAATAGGTAATTTCATCACTAGCTTCAATTAAATCGTTTCCATTAGTATCGATAACCTGAGCACCTTTCACTAAAGATAAGCTTGGCATTTCTGCAATAGTAAAAACTACAGTATCTGTAGAAGTTACGTCATTATCAAAAGGATCATTACCAACTGCTGTTGCGATATTCGTTACATTCCCTGCATCGATATCTGCTTGTGTTAAATTGTATATTGCAATAACGTTTCCGGTATCTGTTGGTGTTAGTACATCTACAACTCCCACAATACCTCCAAGCAATGGGTCGTTAATTACAACATCTGTAATCGTTGTATTGCCATTGTTCACTACTATAAAATTATATTGTAATTGGTCTCCTAGATCGATTTCACCATTTCCATTTGTATCTAAATACACAAATGTTTTTGTTAACTCGATAACTGGGTTTTGTTGTAAAAACACTTCTGTATCATTATCAGGATCTCCATCTCCATCTGAATCTTCTAATGAATCGTTTAATGAATCTCCATCAGCATCTGAATCCACCCCACTTGTTGTATAATCCCTATCATGAGACAAATCCCTTACTTCATCACAATCAATTCCAACTGGATCTGCTACGATAAAAGCTGTATTTAATACGTAACCCGTATCGATGTCTGCTTGTTTAATGGTATAGGTCTGAGTTGTTATTAACGATTCTCCAACAAGAATTTCTTCAAACTCGCCAACAAAACCACCAAGTAGTGCATCAAATATTTCTGCATTTAATAGTGTTATATTTCCTGTATTTACTGCTGTGAATTGGAATGTAATAATATCTCCCGGCATTGGGTTTAACACATTTCCTGAAAAAGCAACATCTTCTTTGAATAAAGTGATATCTGGCATACAACCAAAATCAATTACTGTTGGGTCGTCAGGATTACCGTCTCCGTTTGAATCGACGTTTGCATTATTATCAGGATCATCAGACACATCTGTTATAGGAGCTCCGTTTGGAGCTTGACCAAAAATAGATGCTGAATTTTCTACTACCCCCGCATCAACATCAGATTGTAATAATGTGTAAGTAGCGTTGTAAATCCACGTTTCATCTAAATCCAAAATCATATCTCCATTTGTATCACCTGAAACTGGACCAGTGATAATACCCCCTAACAGTGGGTCATTTAAACTTATATTATCAATAGTTGTATTACCGGTATTTGTTAAAATGAACGTATAATTTATAGCATCACCTGCTTGCAAACCATCACCCCCATCAACTAATAATCCTGTTTTATTCAAGTTCATACTTGCATCTTGAGGAATATAAGTATTTGTCGGGTCATCATCGCTTCCCGTATCATCGGCTGGGTTTCCTGAATCGGACGCATCAGTTACGCCCGCTCCTGATGGATCGGTCCCGTTTGCCGATGCCTCGTTGGCTACAACTCCCGCATCGATATCTGTTTGGGTTAATACATAACTTGCACTAAACTGTAAAATATCCCCAGGATTGGCATCAAAACCATCTGCTTCCCCATCTAAGTCAAAGCCGCCACCTGTGTAAACCGGTGCTGGTGTCGCTCCCGTTCCCGAGAATGCGGTCTCTGATACAGTGATATCGTTAACCGTAGTGTTACCCGTATTCTCTACAGTGTACGTATAAGTAATCGTGTTGCTTGCCAAGTCCAGAGCTGAACTCTTAACTAAAGTCAATGCTGAGCTTAACGGCAAGACCGTAACCGTATCATCATCGCCAGCTCCACTATCATCGGCTGGATTGCCTGAATCAGAATCGTCGACAACCGCGTTTCCGTTTGGATCCTCACCTTCCGCAACGGCCTCGTTGATTACCTCGCCAGCATTAACATCGGCCTGCGTAATCGTATAACCGGCAATTAGCGTTTGGTTAGCACCAGGAGATAAAACGGCAATCGTACCTACCACGCTCGGTGTTAGGTTGCTATCCGTAACATCTATACTCGTCACCGTTACATTACCCGTATTGGTAACCACAAAGGTGTAGTTGATCGAATCCCCCGGACTTACTATACCATCTCCATTGCTATCCGAATAGGAACTTGTTTTGATTAGCTCCAGCTCTGGTGTTGACAGTATTGGTAGGTTTGTTGGGTCATTCGTATCATCCGTATCCGCATCACTGTTTCCTGGTTGACCTTCGTCATCATTTGGATTTGTACTATCCGAAGTATCGCTTACACCTGTTCCACTTGCATCGGTCCCGTTTGCAATTGCAGTATTTTCCACATTACCGTTATCTACATCATCCTGTGTAATAATATAGTTTGATGTTACCACACCTGTATCTGTTGGTTGTAACGTTGAAGGTGTTACTACTGCATTCAATAAACCTAAAGTGCCATCGGTTACCGTTACATTATCTATCGTTGTACTTCCTGTATTTTCTACCGTGAAGGTATATGTTACTTCATCTCCCGCGCCTAATAAACCATCTCCGTTGGTATCCGTTAATGCACTTACGCCTTTTGTTAAAGTGATACCGCTCATTGCTGGTAGTGGACTCTCAGTCGTATCGTTATCGGCTCCAGTATCATCAGCTGGGTTTCCTGAGTCCGATGCGTCTGTTACCGGTGCTCCACTTGAGTCGGTTCCACTTGCTATGGCCTCATTACTAATGTTACCAGCATTGATATCCGCTTGCGTGATAGTATAAACAGCCGTAAACGTAAGGATGTCTCCTGGCAGGGCATCTAACTCCGTATTACCATTTAAGTCGGTTCCGCCGTTATCATAGACTGGTACTGGTGTTGTTCCAGTTCCCGTAAATGTAGTTTCTGAGATAACAATATCATTTACGCTTACGTTTCCTGTGTTCTCTAAAGTATAAACATAGTTTATCTGGTCGTTTGCGTCCAATCCTACCGGTGCATTATCAACATAGGTACTTGTTTTTACCAATGTTAATTCTGGTGTTGCAGGAATTGTTGTATTTGTCGGGTCATCATCGCTTCCCGTATCATCGGCTGGGTTTCCTGAATCGGACGCATCAGTTACGCCCGCTCCTGATGGATCGGTCCCGTTTGCCGATGCCTCGTTGGCTACAACTCCCGCATCGATATCTGTTTGGGTTAATACATAACTTGCACTAAACTGTAAAATATCCCCAGGATTGGCATCAAAACCATCTGCTTCCCCATCTAAGTCAAAGCCGCCACCTGTGTAAACCGGTGCTGGTGTCGCTCCCGTTCCCGAGAATGCGGTCTCTGATACAGTGATATCGTTAACCGTAGTGTTACCCGTATTCTCTACAGTGTACGTATAAGTAATCGTGTTGCTTGCCAAGTCCAGAGCTGAACTCTTAACTAAAGTCAATGCTGAGCTTAACGGCAAGACCGTAACCGTATCATCATCGCCAGCTCCACTATCATCGGCTGGATTGCCTGAATCAGAATCGTCGACAACCGCGTTTCCGTTTGGATCCTCACCTTCCGCAACGGCCTCGTTGATTACCTCGCCAGCATTAACATCGGCCTGCGTAATCGTATAACCGGCAATTAGCGTTTGGTTAGCACCAGGAGATAAAACGGCAATCGTACCTACCACGCTCGGTGTTAGGTTGCTATCCGTAACATCTATACTCGTCACCGTTACATTACCCGTATTGGTAACCACAAAGGTGTAGTTGATCGAATCCCCCGGACTTACTATACCATCTCCATTGCTATCCGAATAGGAACTTGTTTTGATTAGCTCCAAAGAAGGGTCACAAACAATTATTTCTGAAATTGTTGAATTTATACAGCCCGTTGATGCATCTTCAAAAGTATATTCTATTGTGTATGTTCCTGCTGATAAAATCATCGGATCAAAAGAGGTATTAGTAATTCCATTAATAGTAATACTAGTTGCTGTTCCTCCTGAAGTAAAAGATGGTTCAACTATTGTTGTTAAATCTAAAGCTGATTCTCCAACACAAACATAAGTTGGTGCTGTTATTACAGGCATTGGTAAGGTATTAATAGTTAGATTCATCGTGTCTGATACAGACGCTGAACAACTACCCAACCCAGTTACACTCTTTGTTAATTGAACAATTGATGCTGACTGATCCGCTGTTCCTAAAGTATAGACCGGTGTTTCTAATGCATCATTATCAAACGTTCCATCACCACTTGTTGACCATGTTATAATCCCTGATGTTGATGTTGCAAGTGTTATTGCTGTACTCAAGTCAAAACTAACGACAGCAGCACAGATAGATTCATCTGATCCTGCATTGACTTCTGGTGTTGGATCTATAGTTAGAGTTATAGTTGCTGGATTACCTACGCAACCTGCTAAAGATTTTGGTGTTACTACATATTCTACCGTTAATGAACCACCCGTTGCGTTAGTGTATGTATCATTGGCTATAGCGTTTGCTGGTAGGCCTGATGTTGCTGTAGCATTAGCTCCACCTGACACTAAGCCTGAATCTAACGTTACGCTTACTAGTTCCCAATTCATTGCCGCTACACTTGTTGACAATACATCTAAGCTTACACCTATAGTTTCATCACTACAAACTGTGGTATCTAAACTTGTTGATGTAACTGGTTCTGGATTTACAGTTACAACAACGTCAAAGGTTGTTCCTACACAATTATTTGGTGCTGGACCTTCTGGTGTTACCGTATAGGTAATCGTTACTGCATTTGGGGATATATTATTATAAGTATCAGTAATATTTGCTATACTAGCTGTTGTTCTGTCTGCACCTGCTGGCACAATGCTTTGATTTGAAGATGCTACCGTATATGTAAAAGTGCTTCCTATTGATAAACCTGACAAATTAAAATCCAAAGGCTCATCTGAACACACTGTGTCTGTTTGATTTGCTATCGCATTTGGTGCTGCATTAATTGTTAAAACCACTGGGGTTCTTGTTAAACTTGAACAATTGTCACTTGTTGTCAGAGCTTCGGCATAATAAGTAATTGTCCCTACTGTATTTAATGTTGGTCTACTAACAAGGTTCCCTGCTATTGCTGCATCATACCATACCGTTGATGTTCCCAATGCCGTAGATATTACTGTATTAGCATTTAAAGTTTGTATAGGCAATATTTCACATTCTGTAATATCTCCTGAACTCAGTGGTGCAGCTGGCGCACCTAATATCGTTAAACTTACTGAAGTTCTTGAATCTGAAATACAACCAGTAGCACTATTACTTGCCTCTGCATAATAAGTTATTGTGCCTACTGTGTTTAGTGTAGGTTGAGAAACAACTGTTCCCGCTGTAAATGAATCGTACCATGTTAAGGTATCACCACCGACTAATGTCGCTGTTGCAGTTAAAATTTGAATTGGTGACGATTCGCATTCTTCGATATCGCCATCTGAGATTGCTGACATCGGTAGTTCATTTACCGTTACCTCCAATGTAGCCGTGTCATCCGGGCAACCTCCCGTACCTGTTACCGTATAGGTTATCGTGGTTGTTCCTGCAGATAGGCCTGTTACCAATCCGGAACTTGCGTCTACTGTCGCTATGCCCGTATTTGAACTTGTATAGGTTCCGCCTGTATCACCATCACTGGTAATGGTCGTATTCCCTGTTGAACAGATCGCTGCGGTACCCGATAGTGTACCGGCAATTGGTGCCGCATTTATAGTTAATACAAAATCAGCTGAAACTGATGTTTCTGAGCAACTTCCTGTTCCCGTTACTGTTTTAGTTAATGTTACACTACCTGCAGTCACATCTGCTCCACTTGGGGTATATGTTGGATTTTCTGATGAATTACTGCTAAAAGCTCCTGAACCACTTGTAGTCCAAGCTATATTCCCATTCGTTGATGTACCATTTGTAAATGTATACATTTCATCAGAACAAATTGCACCTGTGGTATCTGTCCCAACGTCTGAGGTTGGTGAATCTTCTACGGTGATAGTTACCGAATCGCTTACCGCTGTACATGGTGACGTTGCATCCGTTGTTAATGTCAACACATATGTCCCTGCTACTGTAGCACTAAAACTTGCGGTGTCAGGTGTTCCGGTTGCTGTAGTTGGAGTTATTGTTCCATCTCCTGGATTAGCACTTAATGTCCAAATTCCTGTTGTAGCACCATCACCAATACTAGAACCTATTAATTGATAACTTCCGAAATCAGAGCAAAGACCTATATCTGCTCCTGCTTCTACAACAGGCACTTCATTAATTGTTAATGATATTGTTTCCTCTGAAGTAACATCAGAACATAAGCCTTGACCTGTGACTGTTTTGGTTAACGTTATTGTACCTGCTGTAATATCAATGTTACTAGGTGTATAAGTTGGATTTTCAGCGGTAGTACTGCTAAATACTCCTGTACCGCTTGAGGCCCAATCTACAGTTCCAAAAGCAGATGCACTCCCTGTTATTATATACATTTCATTGGAACAAATTTCATCCGTCATATTAGTAACGCTAACCTCCGGACCTTGAACTACTGTTAAAGTGATACATTTTTCTTCGGCACAACCACCTGGGTCAATTATATTACATATCTCGTAAGTCCCTGGTGTTTGAAAATCATATAAAACATTATTTCCTCCGCCACCAATACTTTGTCTTGGTCCTCCATCAATCGATACTGTGAATTGTTGACCTGCGCCAGAAGCGGAAGGAATAAATATAGACTCTCCAGTACAAAAATTTTCACCATCTATATCATCTGCATCTGTACCATCTATTGTAAACTCTAAGCCACCAACTGGAAAAATAAAATAATCTATAAATGCACAGTTTGCGGATGAAGCTGTTGAATTAACCAATGGGCCACCATTACTTTGAGACTGAAACTGCCCTCCAACTGATTGTCCATAAGTTAAACAATTACCAGTGCAACCACCTGGTGTTTGATCGTTTTGAGGACCTGGTGGAATATTACAAAATGTACCCACAGTACCTCCACTACCACCAATATTCCTGGCATCTAGAGTTAAACTAAAAAGACCGTCTGAAGCTTGAGAATTAAATGAGCATGATGATATATTAACAGTAAGACAAATAGGCCCCGCAGTACAATCGAAAGCTGTACTGTTTTGACCAGGTATTAATCCTACTTGAACGAAATTTTCATCATAAATTATAACACCCTCTCCTGATTGTCCAAAATCACCACGGCGACATACTCTTATCTCTATATCTTCTGATACAGGTAGTACATCTGAAACATTAGGAATCGTAATATCAAATCGCCATTCTGGGTTTTGACCTAAACTACCAACGCCCTCTACACAAGCCTCAACTCCATTTACTTCATATGTATCGCCATTTAAAACAGCAGTAACACCAACTATAGCATCTGGGTTTCCAACGGCATTATTGGACGCACCTTGTCCTGGAAAAATTTGACTGTAACTCTGTAAACTGAAAAGAATTAAAATTAAATATAAACTAATTTTAAAAAATTTGATTTGAGGAGTAGGTTTTATAATCATATTTTGAATTAATTTTTTTTAGAAAAATAGAATCTATTAAGATTATTCTAAAAAGATTTTAAAATTAAAAAAGATTTAATTTTTAAATGCTTCTACTTAATTTGAAATTTTTAATTTAAGTGTACAATATTAATTAAAATAATTTAATTTTATAGACTAAATACGCTTTTTGTAGATTAAATGCGGTTTTTTGTAAAAAAATTATAATGACATATTAAATTACGAATAAAACATCTTCTTTCTTAAATCCATGATTTCAATCCTTATTTCAAAATAATTTATATGCGCTACTAATTCAATTTAATAAAAACCATAACTATCAATCAGAAATAGCTAAAAGGTAGTTTTATAGTATTTACTAATAGATTATTGGCAAAATTTAAAAACCACAATTTGTATATATATTAGTTCTTTAATAATAAAGGATTTGTGTATTAGGTATGTTAAAAGCTTTTACTGCTTCAGCTACTAAAATAATATTTAACTACTCTGTGTATGTTTTACCTGTTTCGTTACTTTACTTATGATATTAAGTCAATTTTACACCAACATATTTTAGAACAAGACATTCCAAATGAATAAGCCTCCACATTTCTGTGAAGACTCAATCTTTATAATAACAACAACTAGAATCTAACTAGCAACATTCGTCTTATTTGTTTTATCACAAATAACTTTATATGTTAATATTATATACAAAAAAAACCTTTGCAGAAATTTCTACAAAGGCTTTGTACTGAAGACGGGACTTGAACCCGTACGTCCTAATGGACATTGGATTTTAAGTCCAACGTGTCTACCAATTCCACCACTTCAGCAAATTAGATATGTAAATATATCAATTGGTATTTTATTAAGAAAGTTTCAGAGCGAAAGACGGGATTTGAACCCGCGACCCCCACCTTGGCAAGGTGATGCTCTACCCCTGAGCTACTTTCGCAGTTTTTTAATGAACATGCAACCTCTCGATTGCGGATGCAAATTTAAAATATTTCTATGAATTCCAAAGCCTTTTATTATAAAATATTAAAATAATTTTAAGCTTGCTTTTTCTTGACCAACATACGCTTAATTTCATTTAATTTCATGAGTGCTTCTACAGGTGTAAGTGTATCAATATCAATATGTAATATTTCTTCTTTAATATTTTCTAGTAGTGGGTCGTCCAGATTAAAGAAACTCAACTGCATATCATCATTTAAAGTTTTTACCTTATCCGTAAGCTCTTCACTGGAATGTGATTTCTCTAATTTCTTCAAAATAGTATTCGCACGATGCAAAACTTGTTGTGGCATTCCTGCCATTTTTGCAACATGAATTCCAAAACTGTGCGCACTACCGCCTTCAACTAATTTTCTTAAAAATAATACATTGTCTTTTAATTCTTTTACTGAAACGTTGAAGTTTTTTATACGCCCAAAGGTTTCACTCATTTCATTTAACTCATGGTAATGTGTTGCGAATAATGTTTTTGGTTTTGCAGGATGTTCATGGAGGTATTCACTAATTGCCCAAGCGATAGAAATTCCATCATAAGTACTTGTTCCTCTTCCTATTTCATCTAGTAATACTAAACTTCTATCAGAAATATTATTTAGTATCGAAGCAGTCTCGTTCATTTCTACCATAAAAGTGGACTCTCCCATAGAAATATTATCGCTAGCACCAACTCTAGTAAATATTTTATCAACCAAACCAATTCTTGCTATTTTGGCAGGTACAAAACTTCCTATTTGAGCCAATAATACTATTAAAGCGGTTTGACGGAGAATAGCAGATTTACCAGACATGTTAGGCCCAGTAATCATGATGATTTGCTGATTTTTCTTATCTAAAAAAACATCATTAGCAATATAAGGCTCACCAATAGGCAATTGTTTTTCAATAACGGGATGGCGCCCATCTTGAATATCTAAATCGAATGAATCATCGAGCGTAGGATAAACATAATTATTGTCTTTTGCTAATTGAGCAAAACCACACAAGCAGTCCAATTGACCAATTAAAAAAGCGTTTTGTTGAACAGGTTTAATATATTGATTAAGCCATCCCACCAATTCGATAAATAACTGCTGTTCTATGGCTTGTATTCTATCTTCAGCACCTAAAATTTTGACTTCATATTCTTTAAGCTCTTCAGTTATGTAGCGTTCAGCATTTACTAAGGTTTGTTTTCGAATCCATTCTTCCGGAACTTTATCTTTATGTGTATTTCGAACTTCTATATAATACCCAAAAACATTGTTAGAAGCTATTTTAAGCGATGTAATTCCTGTCCGTTCACTTTCTCGTTCAAGCATCTTATCCAGATAATCCTTACCCGATTTTGATAGCCCTCTTAGTTCATCTAATTCTGATGAAAAACCAGCAGCAATAACATGTCCTTTCAACACATTTACAGGAGCTTCTTCATTTAAAGTTTCTCTTATTTTTCTGCGAAGCACATCGCAACCCTGAAGTTTATCACCAATAACCTTAAGCGATTCATTATCACAATTTGAAGCTAAAGATTTAATAGGCACAATAGCTTCTAAAGAATTTTTAAGTTGAATTACCTCTCTAGGACTCACCTTACCCGTAGCTGTTTTTGAAATTAAACGTTCTAAATCTCCAATATGCTTAATATGGTTTTGAATCTTTTGAAGTATTGTGTTTTCCTCAGTTAAAAAAAGAACAACCTCATGCCGCTGTTTTATTTTTTTAACATGTTTTAAAGGTAATGCCAACCAACGCTTTAGCAGCCTTCCCCCCATTGGCGAAATGGTTTTATCTATAACATTTAGGAGCGTTACGGCATTGTTATTGGTTGAGTTATAAAGCTCTAAATTCCTAATGGTGAATTTATCCATCCACACATAATCATCTTCAGCTATCCTTGAAATTGATGTGATATGCTGTAGTTTATGGTGTTGTGTTTGGCCTAAATAGTGAAGAATAGAACCTGAAGCGATAATACCTTCGTATAAATCTTCGATTCCAAAACCTTTTAATGTTTTTGTGTCAAAATGTTTTATTAAAGTTTCGTTTGCATAATCGGTTTGATATACCCAATCTTCCAAATAAAACGTATGAAAATCATCGCCAAAAGTGTTATTAAAAACCGCACGTTTTTGCTTAGATACTAGTACCTCACTTGGGCTAAAATTTTGAAGTAACTTATCAATATACTCCGCATTTCCTTGAGAGGTTAAGAATTCTCCGGTCGAAATGTCTAAAAATGAAACTCCTATGTATTTTTTATCAAAATATACCGAACACAAAAAGTTGTTAGATTTTGAAATTAAAACCTCATCATTTAAAGCTACTCCTGGTGTTACCAATTCAGTTACACCGCGCTTTACAATTGTTTTAGTTTGTTTCGGGTCTTCTAATTGGTCGCAAATAGCAACACGCTCGCCAGCTTTAACTAATTTTGGCAAATAGGTGTTTATGGAATGATGCGGAAATCCTGCCAACTCGATTTCACTCTCACTACCAGCACCACGCTTAGTTAATATAATACCTAAAATGCCTGCCGCTTTTACAGCGTCGCTTCCAAAGGTTTCGTAAAAATCGCCCACACGAAACAACAACAAAGCATCAGGGTACTTTGCTTTAATAGCATTGTACTGCTTCATTAATGGGGTTACTTTTTTTGCTTTTTTCATGTCCTTTGGTTTCATTTCCATGAATATGGAAATCTCAATGCAGAAGTCCTTTTTATATATTATTTTTGTGGAAATTGCGATATGCAAAGTACTATTAATTTCAAGTTTTTTGATGTTGATTTGTTAGAAGTTATCTACAATTAGAACAAGATTTCAACAATAATTTTCTTTCAGAACCAATTGAAACATCTTTTGGATTAATAAATTTATTAGGTTTTTGCTTTCGCGGGAATAAAAAAATAAAACGATTCATGCGTAAACTTAAAAACAGTGAATTAGATAGATTAAGTGTTGATGCTTTTAAGGATGCAAAAAAAACACCGATTATCATTATTCTTGATAATATAAGGAGTTTGAACAATATTGGTTCGGTATTTAGAACGAGTGATGCCTTTTTAATTGAAAAAATATATCTATGTGGTATTACGGCGATACCGCCTCATAAAGACATTCATAAAACAGCTTTAGGAAGTACCGATACGGTTGATTGGGAATATATCGAAAACACGAAGGATATAGTTGAACGCTTACAATATGAAAATGTAAAAGTTTGTGCTGTAGAACAAGCTGACAATGCAACAATGCTTAACAATTTTAATGTTGAATCAACCACAAGGTATGCACTTGTTTTTGGCAACGAAGTAAAAGGCGTTGCTCAAGGCGTTGTTAATATCTGTGATTTTGTTATAGAAATTCCTCAATTTGGGACCAAGCACTCGCTAAACATCTCTGTGAGTTGTGGTGTATTGATTTGGGATGTTTTTAATAAGCTTTTAACACTATAAACTGTTGGCAAAAGAATCAAAACAACCTTGGCCTACAAAGGACGCTATGCAGCAAATTTACACTATGCACCTTTGGGGAGGAAAAAACTACGATTTTTATTCCGGAATAGGCTCTCACGACCCGCAAATTATAAATCCTTATTTAAACGTTTTGATGTCATTTTTAAAATCGCACGAACCCGCTTTAAACGTTTGTGATTTAGGTTGCGGTGATTTTAATATTGGAAAGCAACTCGTTAATTACACCAATACCTATATAGCCATAGATATCGTTGAAAGCCTCATTGACAGAAACAAAAACTTATATAAAGAATACAATTTAGAATTTCAATGCTTAGATATTATTGAACATGAACTTCCTTCTGGAGATTGTGTAATAATAAGACAAGTATTACAGCATCTATGCAATAAAGATATAAAAAAGGTGCTAGAGAAACTAGCAAATTTTAAATACATTATTATAACAGAACATTTACCTTTGGGAAACTTTGTTCCAAATAAAGATATTATTTCTGGTCAGGGTATTAGGCTAAAAAAAATGAGTGGTGTAGATGTACTAAAAACGCCTTTTAATTTAAAAGTTGAGAAACAAAAAAATCTTGACGAGTATATATTAAAAGATGGCAAAAGCCGAATTTTAACGACTTTGTTTAAAATGTTTTGAATTATTTAATGGCCTATCATAACATCAACGGCGGAATCCATGACTAATTAAAAATTTTTGCACTATTTAGAAAAGAAATTAAATAATTATTAAATTTCAATTAATACAAGAAAAGTTTAACACATATTTATTTGAAACTAAACTTATTAATCCCAATACGCCTCCACAACCTTCTCAATTTCTGGATACGGTGTATCATCTTCTTTAACCTGAGTCCGCAATTTTTTCAATCTTACCTTCAAATCGGTAATTATAGAAGCATAATTTTCATCGTCATATTTATTATCCATTTCTTTAGGGTCGTTCTTTAAATCGTAAAATTCCCAAGCTGGTGGCGTGTTAAAATAAGACATGGACTCTGGATTATGCGCCCATTCTTGGGCCTCTACATTCCTTTCGGTATTATAATCCCTTCCGTAAAAAAATATTAACTTGTAATCTTTAGTTCTTATTCCAAAATGAGCTGGGTTGTTATGGTTGTGAGCCATGTGCATCCAATACCTATAATAGGTTTCTTTTTTCCAATGGTCTGGTTCTTCTCCAGTTTCCAAAATTTCATCAAAGCTACTGCCCTGCATGTAATCTGGTGTTGTTCCACCACCCATGTTTATTATAGTTGGGGCAAAGTCTGTATTGTTAACCATCGCATACACCTTCGTTCCTGCTTTAATTTTTTCTGGATATCTTACTAAAAACGGCATACGCATAGATTCTTCATACATCCACCGTTTATCAATATAATCATGTTCCCCAAGCATAAAACCTTGATCACCAGTATATATGATTATGGTATTATCCATAAGATCATTTTCATCTAAATAATCGAACAAACGCTTCACATTATCATCTACACCTTTTACACATCTTAAATATCTTTTTAAATATTCTTGATAAGCTAACCTTTTATACTCTGGATCTGGAATATTAGGATCGATTTCCATATGCATACCCATATTTCGTATTACATTTCTATGCCCTATTGATGAACCTATAGTATCCGTAAGCGAATTATTTATACCTTTTGTAGCAATAGAGCCATTATTTTTATTATCCCATAAACTCTCAGGTTCAGGTATATTAACATCCGCTAAATAGTCTTGATATCTGGGCGCATATTCAAAAAAATCATGAGGTGCTTTAAAGTGGTGCATTAAAAAAAACGGTTTGCTCTTATCCCGTTTGTTCTTCAACCAATCCAAAGATATATCAGTTATAACATCGGAAGAATGACCGTCATATTTAGTTGCATTTACGGTTCTTACCAAATCTTCTTCAAATTTAATCTCCATTTCCACACCTCCGTTTTTGGCATACAACGTAGGGTTAAAATAATCACCTTGCCCTGGTAATACGTTATAATAATCGAAAGCTTCTGGTGCATGTTTTAAATGCCATTTTCCAACCATTGCGGTTTGATAACCTAATTTCCCCATTTCAATAGCTAAATACTGATTTTCCGGTTTTAAACTCCCACTCAAATCTACCACACCATTTACCTGCCCGTACTGTCCTGTTAAAATACTCGCTCTTGAAGGTGTACATATAGAATTGGTGCAAAAGGCATTTTCCAATAATACACCTTCTTTGGCGATCCGATCTATGGTCGGTGTCGGGTTCAAACTAGCCAACCTGCTTCCATATGCGCCAATGCCCTGAGTCGTATGATCATCGGACATAATATAAATAATATTTGGTTGCGTTGTTTTGGTTGTATTAACTTCCTTTTCTTTACAAGAATATGTTATTAGTAATATGCTAATTAAAAGATAGATAGACCTCATTAATTTTGTTTTAGTGAATAGATTACCAAATATACAAATATATTTGCCCTGAGTAAATAGAGATTTATAAACATAACCAAAGTAAAAATGCAATACGTTAAGATTACTTAAAAAATACCTCTTATAACCAATTATTCTTATATCGAAATCTAATTAAAAAAGTTTTTACATTTATAAGTTTCAAAACAAATTATAAAAGCTAAATTTATAATTTAATAAATATCACTTATTCAATTAAACCATTGTTTTTTAAAGAGATATTATAATATTTGAATTAAAAACGTGAAATATTCAAAACTTAAAATTCAAAATTCAACTTGCTGAAAAAAATGTTTATTTTTACTGAAAATTATTGAGAATTTATACTTTACATATGTAATTTCAAGTTTATCAATATTTAAAAAAATACAATTTATGGTTCGTAAAAATCCTGAAGAAGAAAGATTAAACACATCTGAAAACTATAGAAATTGGAAGAAATGGGGGCCTTATTTAGCAGAAAGACAATGGGGGACTGTAAGAGAGGATTATAGTGAACATGGGCATTCATGGAATTTTATTGACCATGAAAAAGCAAGAAGTAATGCTTATAGATGGGGAGAAGAAGGTATTGGTGGTTTTTGTGATGCTAGGCAAATTTTATGTATGGCACCAGCATTTTGGAATGGAAAAGATACCATTTTAAAAGAACGCCTATTTGGTCTTACCAATAACCAAGGGAACCATGGTGAAGATGTTAAAGAACTTTATTTCCATCAAGTTTCTACACCAACCCACACATATAATAAATATTTATATAAATATCCACACGCTAAATTTCCATATTCCGATTTAGTTGACAGCAACAGAAGAAGTCGTGAGGAGTCTGAGTATGAAATACTTGACACAGGATGCTTTAAAAATAATGCTTATTTTGATTGTTTTATTGAATATGCCAAAGCTGGAACTGATGATATCTTAATGAAAATTACCGTTGTAAACAGAGGTTCTAAATCTGCTGATATTCATGTACTTCCGCATGTGTGGTTTAGAAATTTTTGGAAACATAATGATAAATTTACAAGACCTGTTATAAAATCTTTAAAAAAAGACTGCTTACTTTCTAGAAGTTCAAGAAATCAAGATCACTACATTTATCATGAAGGCGGCAAACAACTTTTTTGCGAAAACGAAACTAATAATGAACGCATATATAACCATCCAAATAAAATAAAATATGTTAAAGATGGTATAAACGATCATGTTGTTGATGGGAAGCCTACCATAAATCCTAAAAAAAATGGTTCTAAAACTGCTATTTGGCATGAGTTTAAGCTAAAACCAGGCGAGGAAAAAAGTGTTAATATACGTTTAAGCAATAAAGCGTTGGAAAACCCTTGGGAAGATTACGAAACTATATTTGACTTAAGAAAAAAAGAATGTGAAACGTTTTACGAAAACATTATTAACAAAGATTTACCGGAAACACGAAAAGCCTTAGCTAAAAGTGCTTTTTCAGGTTTATTATGGACTAAGCAGTTTTATTATTTTGATGTTTACAAATGGCTTTTTGGAGGCCCTGGTGAAAATGAACCAAATAGAATAGATAAAAGAAATTATAACTGGCAGCACCTTACGAATAGGCATGTTATCTCTATGCCTGATAAGTGGGAATACCCGTGGTATGCTGCTTGGGATTTGGCATTCCATATGGCTTCATTCGTTGAGATAGACCCTCATTTCGCGAAAGAGCAATTATTGGTTGTTCTTCAGGAAAACTATATGCACCCTAACGGGCAAATACCCGCTTACGAGTGGAATTTTAGTGATGTTAACCCCCCTGTACACTCCTTTGCCGTATGGAAAGTTTATGAAAAGGATAAGGAAAAAAAGGGTAAAGGTGATATTCAATTTTTAGAAAAATCTTTTCAAAAACTTCTTGTTAATTATACATGGTGGGTAAACCAAAAAGATAAAAGCGGAACAAGCCTTTTTGAGGGTGGTTTTTTAGGTTTGGATAATATTGGTGTTTTTGATAGAAACCATATGCCAGAGGGCATTACAAGAATGCAACAAGCAGATGCTACCAGTTGGATGGCCATGTTTTCTATAAACATGCTCCGCATGTCCTTAGAGCTCGCAAAAACTAATGCCATTTATGAAGAATCTGCCGTAAAGTTTTTAAGGCACTTTTTAAATATTGCTTGGGCCATGCACCATATAGGGAAAAAGGATATTTCGCTTTGGGATGATGGTGATAATTTTTATTATGATGTTGTTGAAATGGCAGATGGATCAACCGATCGTTTAAGAGTTCGTTCATTAGTTGGTGTAATCCCCATGTTTGCTGTTGAAGTAATTCCTAAAGATTTATTTGAAGAATTACATGAATTTAGAAGACGCGCAAACGGTATAATAAATTCGCGACCAAGTTTAGCTTCTTTAATTTCAAATTTAGAAGAAGCCAATAAGGACGGTAACTATTTATTCTCTATAATGCGTGGATTTAGGCTTGAGCATTTACTAAAACGGTTGTTGGATGAGGATGAATTTTTATCAGATTACGGTATCCGTTCACTTTCAAAATACCATGAAAAGTATCCATTTGTATTTCAACATAATGGGCATCACCAAATCCAATATGAACCTGGAGAGAGTCGTTCTAATATGTTTGGAGGAAACTCCAATTGGCGCGGCCCTATCTGGATGCCTTTAAACTATATGATTATCCAATCCTTACGAAAATACTATGAGTTTTATGGCGATGAGTACACCTATGAATTCCCAACGGGTTCTAGTAATAAATTGAATTTAAAACAAATAGCTAACGAATTAACAAAAAGGTTAACAACCCTTTTTGAACCTAATAAGGATGGTAGGTTTCAATACCATACTGATGATGCAGACAAGGTATTTACAAAAGATGAACATTTTAAAAACGAACATTTTTTCTATGAGTTTTTCGATGGCAATACTGGTAGAGGTCTTGGAGCGTCTCACCAGACAGGATGGACAGCTTTAATTGCCAATTTGGTTATGGAAATGGACGAGAATTAAAACTCGTTTAAAAAAAATCTCTTATTAGAATGTCTTAAAAATTTGGATATTTTGATAGGTTTTTTTTTATTTTTATAGGAAGCACTACTTATATTTAAGGGATACCAACCCTGGTATATTTTTACATCTTGATTTATTTGCGGGTTATAAGGCATAAAAAAAAATTGTATAGCGTGTTTACTATATTTAAGAAACTTTCTATAAAAATTAATGAAAGACTTAATTGAACAGGCGCTTTGAAAAAATCTATTGAATTTAAAGGTTTAATGTATGCTTCCCCAAAAAAAGAAAAAGAATATGAAAACTCAAAATCATATTGTGAATTAACAACACGAAATTGACTATAATGGAAATTGTATAAAAAAACATATATTTGTAAGGACATTTTGCTAATTCAAGGGAATTTGTTCCAATTTATATGGATATGAAAAAAACATGATGCTAAATATAAAAACGATGTGGCAACATGCAGATGTAACCTATAAAAATCACTTGCCAAAAATCTTATCCAAAACCCACAAATAATCAGCTCTATTATCAACAAAATCCCTGTCAGAAACATCGATTATATTTATTTTGAAATCTTTTTGCGTTTTTAAAAACTCTAAATAACCAATGTTAATTTTATCTAAGTAATCATCAGCGATGTTTTGTTCGTAATGGCGGCCGCGTTTTTTAATGTTTTCTAATAACCGTGCTGTGTTTTGGTATAAATAAATATATAAATCAGGCTTTGCGATGTCTTTATACATTAAATAGAAAAGCTTTCTGTATAGATTAAACTCATCGCCACGTAATGTAATTTTCGAGAATATCAATGATTTTATAATATTATAATCACTAATAATAAAATCTTTAAACAAATCAAGTTGCGATAAGTCATCAGAAATCTGTTGGTATCTATCCGCTAAAAAAGACATCTCCAAAGTAAACGCATAGCGGTTGGCATCTTTATAAAACTTGGGCAAAAATGGATTATCTGCAAAACGTTCTAAAATAAGTTTCGCATTAAAATCATTTGAAATCCTACAAGCTAAACTCGTTTTTCCTGCACCAATATTTCCTTCAATAGCAATATAATTATATTTTGAAAAATCGTATTTTTTACTTGGGTTTTTCAACCAAATTTTAATAGGTTGTAAAACCGAATCATCTCCACATTCAGCTAATAAAACAGATACTTCTTTATTAAACTCGGGATGGATCACTTTTGATGCTACATCGTTAAGTGGCAGCAATACAAACTTACGTTTGCTCATTTCTGGATGCGGCACCTGCAATGTTGCTGTTCTTATAATATCATGCTCGGCTAAAATAATATCCAAATCTATAATTCTAGCTTCATATGTGTTTTTTTTGGTTCTGCTACGTCCTAAAAGAGTTTCTATATGTAACAAAATATCTAAAACCTTTTGAGCTGCCAAATGGCTTTCAAGAACTAAACAGCAATTTAAAAAATCATCACTTTCAAAACCTAACGCGGGCGATTTATAAACCTTCGAAATCATTTTAATATTGCCAACACGCTCATAAATAGCATTTACGGCGTCTTGCAAGTTTTTAAACTTATCATCTTTATTGCTACCCAGTGCAATATGATATGTTTTTTGTTTTATCATAAGAGCCCAAAATAATAAAAAGTAAATGGTTTCCTTTATATTTACAGAACCTATTTATTCACAATCGATAATGACATCAAAAAACAAACTTGCAGCACAACGTATTTACTTTCTTTTAGGCGGTTTATTCATTACATCTTTGGTAGTTTCCAACTTGATTTTTCAAAAATTTTTTTATTGGTATCCGTTTGATGTTGAAGTATTTGGAAATAAGCTTTTTGAAATTTCAGTTGGTATCCTCCCCTATCCTATTACCTTTTTAATCACCGATTTAATTAGTGAAATTTATGGTAAAAAACGTGCTAACGATGTGGTGGTAGTCGGCATTTTTGCGTCTCTATTTTCACTTTTAATTGTATATTTAGCAGATGCTGTACCTGCAACTTCATGGTCCTACGTAAACGATAATACATTTAAAACCGTTTTTGGGAACTCCATGATTGCTGTTTTTGCTAGTATGTTAACATACTTATTTGCGCAATTTGTGGACATCCAAATTTATCATTTCTGGAAACGCTTAACAAAAGGCAAACACCTTTGGCTCAGAAATAATTTTTCCACTTGGTTTTCACAATTTGTAGATACTTTTACCATAGTTTTCTTACTCTGCTCCTTCAAAATTATTGATTGGGCAAACTTTAAGGGCTTATTGGTTAGTGGCTTTTTATTTAAAGTTATTATTGCAGCCTGCGACACCCCATTTTTATATTTAGGTGTACACATGTTCAGAAAACGATTTAATTTAAAAGTAAATGAGGAAATTGAATTAATCTAACCCTTTTACATCAAAATTACAATCAGCTAAGGTTAAAATTTTATTAAACTTTTATTTACATAGCCTTAAACCACAACCGCTCTCGTATATTTATATAAATTTGTTGTATGAAAAAAGCATTAAAAATTATTGGCATCACACTACTCATAATCATAGCACTTTTAATTGCCATTCCATTCGCATTTCAAGGGCAAATAAAAGATATGGTAAAGCGTTTCATCAATCAAAATTTAAATGCCCAAGTAGAATTTAGCGATGTTAGCCTAAGTTTTTTTAGAAGCTTTCCGCAGGCGCATGTTAATTTAAGCGATTTGGTAATTACCAATTTTGAGCCTTTTAAAGATGAAACCCTTGCTACAGCAAAAGATATATCATTCAGCATGAATATCAATGAGTTATTTAAAACCAGTGGCGAGACACCAATTATTGTAAAATCTATTTATGTCGATGAAGTACTCTTAACATTAAAAACTGATATATTTGGGAACAATAATTACGATATAACAAAAGAAAATACTAGTACCGCTTCCACAGAGCAAGAAAGCAACAGTTTTTCTTTTGATATTGAGGATTATAATATAAAAAATAGCGTTTTAAACTACATAGATGAAAGTACATATATTTTAATGCATATTACAGAACTGAATCATGAAGGACATGGCACATTTTCAGCTGAAACATCAGAATTAGATACCAAAAGTGAAGCCAACGTAAGTTTATCGATGGATAGTATTAATTACTTAAGCAGTAATCCCGTAAAGTTAAATGCATTAATTGGCTTGGATTTAAACAACAGCACCTATACTTTTAAAGAAAACAAAGGCTTTATAAACGATTTGCCTTTGGAGTTTAAAGGGTATATACAACAACTTGAAAACGGCCAACAAATTAATATTTCATTTGAAAATCCAGAATCAGACTTTAAAAGCTTTTTAGCCGTTATTCCAAAAGCATATTCTAAAGATATTGCCAACGTGCAAACCTCTGGGGATTTTAAAGTCAAAGGACTTATAAAAGGATTAAGTTCTGATGAAACAATCCCAAACTTAGATATCAGCATCACATCAAACAATGCCTCTTTTAAATACCCCAACTTACCAAAAGGTGTTAAAAATATCATTATAAATACAGAAATTAAAAATACTACAGGAAAGTTAGACGATACTTACATTAATATTAAAACATTGGATTTTAAAATCGATGATGATGTCTTTAAATCATCAGCAACTTTAAAAAATATCACAAAAAACATGTCTGTAAATGCTAATTTAGATGGTGTTTTAAACTTAGCAAACATATCAAAAGCGTATCCTATCGAATTGGAAAATACGCTAACAGGTATTTTAAAAGGGAAAGTAAATACATCTTTTGACATGAACGCTATTGAAACCAATGCATATAATCGTATAAAGAATAATGGTTCAGCAAGCCTTACCGACTTTGTATTTTCTTCGGAGGATATTGTAAACCCGATTCATATCACCAATGCTAGTTTAACGTTTAATCCTGGCACCGTTTCGCTAAATGATTTTAAAGCAAAAACTGGTGAAACCGATTTGGATGCAAAAGGGACTATAAATAATCTACTCGGTTTTCTGCTAAGCGACAATACTTTAAAAGGGAATTTTAACGTCAATTCCAATGTCTTTAAAGTGAGTGATTTTATGACTGAAGACACCCCTTCAAAAAACACTAAAACCACCAGCGACTCAGCATCTTTAAAAATTCCAGCCTTTTTAGATTGCACTATAAATGCCGATGTTAGAACAGTAATTTACGATAACTTAAACTTGAAAAATGTAACTGGAACACTTTTTATAAAAGACCAGCAGGCAAAGCTTCAAAACATGAAATCCAACATTTTTAATGGTGCATTGTCCATTTCTGGGGCTATTTCAACCAAAGAAAATGTACCAAGCTTTAATTTAAATTTAGGCGCAAATGGGTTTGATATTTCAGAATCATTCAAAAATTTAGAATTACTTCAAAATTTAGCACCAATTGCTAAGGTCCTTCAAGGAAAATTAAACACTAACATCAATCTTTCTGGAAAACTAGATAACGAGTTTGCTCCAGATTTAAGCACTGTATCTGGTGATGCACTTGCAGAATTATTAGCCACAAGAGTTGGAGACAATCAAAGTGAATTAATGAATAAGCTTGAAGGCGCCCTAAGTTTTATAGATTTTAATAAGCTGAACTTAAAAGACCTTAAAACCAAATTAGCCTTTGCCAACGGGAAAGTAAGCGTAAAACCCTTCGATATAAAATACGACGATATTGCCATTACCGTATCCGGCGCTCATGGTTTCGATAAATCTATCGATTATAGCGCTGTTTTTAATGTGCCCGCAAAATATTTAGGCAGCGAAGTTAATAGGCTTATTGGCAAAATAAATAGCAGCGAAGTTAACAATATCAGCATTCCTATTACCGCAAATATTGGTGGTAACTTCACCAGCCCAACCGTAAAAACTGATTTAACAAGTGGCGTTTCAACCCTTACAAAACAACTTATTGAGATTGAAAAACAAAAACTGCTCAACCAAGGAAAAAACAAAGTAAAAGATTTAATTGGCGATGTTATAGGAGGCAATAAAACCAAAACCGATTCGGTTAAACAAAAGCAAAACGATGCTATTAAAAATGTTTTAGGAGGTATAATTGGTGAAAATAAAAAAACAGACACAATAGATTCCACTAAAACAAATACGACCGAAGATGCCGTTAAAAATGTAATTGGAGGGCTTTTCGGAAAGAAGAAAAAAAAGAGGGATACTATTAACTAATTTTTTGGCGTTACCACAAGGGTCGGGCTTTACACTACAAGTCCTCGGTTCGCCAATAAAAATTGGCAAACCTGTGGGCTATCCGTTGCAATCCCTAACGTACTATATAGTTTCGATATAAAACCAATGGCTTAATTTTATCTCTTAGATTAAAACATAATAAATGAGATTACTTACCTGTAATTATACATTTTAAGGCAATAAAAAGCGCATTCAATGAAACAAAAACAAAAAACCATAATTTTAGATGGTATTGATAAAAAAATACTGCGCGCCTTAACTTCAGATGCCAGAACACCAATTTTAGAAATTGCCAGAAATGTGGGTATATCAGGTGCAGCCATTCATCAACGCTTACGCAAACTGGAAAAATCAAAACTTATTTCGGGTTCAAAATTTATTATTAACCATAACGTTCTTGGGTTTACAACCCTCGCATTTGTTGGTATTTACCTTGATAAAGCCGCAAACACAGACGATGTAGTTCGAGCCTTAAAACGTATTCCAGAAGTTTTAGAGTGTCATTACACAACCGGCAACTACAGCCTTTTCATAAAATTACTTTGTAAAGATAACAACCATTTAATGCGATTACTTCATGAAAAAATTCAAACTATAACAGGTATTCAACGTACCGAATCACTTATCTCTTTGGATCAACAAATTGATAGACAGGTGCATATATAATTTAACACAATTTAACCTATAAATTAATAACAATGTTATACGTGCGGTATAATAATTGATTAGTATTGCACTAAACTTTTCAAACTAAAATGATGAAAAAATCGTATTTAATATTACTTACTGTCGCATTTTGCTCAACAGCTATGTTTTCTCAAAACCAACTTGAAAACGATAACAAAACCAAAAATTTTAACGAATTAAAAATAAATATGTCGAATCTTATCGCCTTTAAATGGTTTGATGTTACTTACGAGCGTACACTTAATGAAGAATCTTCAATTGGAGTTGGCTTACTTACTCGAATTGGTTCCGATAGTGGCGATGGCGAAGGTTTGGATGAATACAGAGTATTCTCCATTACACCGTATTACAGACAGTTTTTTGGTAAAAAATATGCCCAAGGGTTTTTTGTTGAAGGTTTTGCAATGCTACATTCTGGGGAAAACCAAGAATATGATTTCGATAGCATAACAAATAGTGGTCGTTTTAAAGATAAAAAATATACTGATTTAGCTATTGGTATTTCAACAGGTGTAAAATTTGTTACAAAAAGAGGATTTATAGCAGAAATATATTTAGGAATAGGAAGGGACATGCTTGACCAAAGCGAGATAGAAGTTGTTGGACGAGGTGGCGTATCACTTGGTTACAGGTTTTAAAAATTTATCTTATAAAACGCAATAAATCCCAAGCTATACTCGGGATTTATTGCGTTGTGCATATTTTTTAAAAAAAAAGCTGTTAGATTGGGTAAAGTAGGCCTATTACATTTTCATTAACCAAGAGCGCACATCCACTTCCTGCTTAATAATCGCTCTTAAATCTTCAATTTTAACACGTTCCTGCGCCATAGAATCTCTATGTCGGATAGTAACCGTATGGTTGTCTTTAGTATCATGATCTACGGTAATGCAAAAAGGCGTTCCGTTAGCATCTTGCCTTCTATAACGTCTTCCAACGGCATCTTTTTCATCATAGCTTACATTGAAATCCCATTTAAGATCTTCAACGATTTGTTTAGCTATTTCCGGTAATCCATCTTTTTTAACCAAAGGCAAAATAGCTGCTTTTATTGGGGCTAAAACACTTGGCAATCTTAAAACAGTTCGTGATTTTCCGTCGCCTAAATCTTCTTCAACTAAAGCATTTGAGAAAATAGCTAAAAACATACGGTCTAAACCAATAGAAGTCTCTAAAACGTAAGGTGTGTAACTCGCATTATCTTCATGGTCAAAATATTGTAATTTTTTTCCAGAGTGTTTTTCGTGGGCTTTCAAATCAAAATCAGTCCTAGAGTGTATTCCTTCTAATTCTTTAAATCCAAATGGAAACTTAAATTCAATATCAGAAGCCGCATCTGCATAATGTGCTAATTTCTCATGGTCGTGAAAACGGTAATTCTCCGCACCCATGCCTAATGATAAATGCCATTTCATTCGATGTGCCTTCCAATGCTCGTACCATTCTTTTTGAGTCCCCGGTTTAATAAAAAATTGCATTTCCATTTGTTCAAACTCACGCATTCTAAAAATAAATTGTCTTGCCACAATTTCATTTCTAAAGGCTTTTCCTGTTTGCGCAATACCAAACGGAATCTTCATCCGTCCCGTTTTCTGAACATTTAAAAAGTTTACAAATATTCCTTGAGCTGTTTCTGGCCTTAAATATAAATCCATAGCAGATTCAGCTGAAGCACCAAGTTTTGTTCCAAACATTAAATTAAATTGCTTGACGTCAGTCCAATTTTTACTTCCTGTTAAAGGATCTGCAATTTCCAATTCTTCAATAAGCGCTTTAACATCAGCTAGATTTTCACTTTCCAAAGATTTTGCCATCCGTGAAAGTGTTTTATTTATTTTTTCCTGATAACCAAGTACACGTCCGTTAGTAGCTAAAAATTCTTCTTTATTAAACGCATCACCAAAACGTTTAGCCGCTTTGGCAACTTCTTTATCAATTTTAGCTTCAATTTTAGCACAGTAGTCTTCAATTAAAACATCGGCTCTGTAACGTTTTTTTGAATCTTTGTTATCAATTAATGGATCATTAAACGCATCAACGTGCCCAGACGCTTTCCAAGTGGTTGGATGCATAAAAATAGCGGCATCAATACCCACAATATTTTCATTCATTTGTACCATGGCTTTCCACCAATAGTCGCGTATGTTTTTCTTTAATTCTGCGCCGTTTTGTGCATAGTCATATACCGCACTTAAACCGTCATAAATTTCACTACTTTGAAATACATAGCCGTATTCTTTTGCATGCGAAACTACTTTTTTAAATTGATCATCTTGATTTGCCATAGGTGCAAAAATAAAAAACCGTTATAAACTAGCATCTTGTTTGTTAAAAATAATTAAGTTTACAAAGCAACATTTTTTAACTATGCTTAAATCTATCGTTAATGTATTCTTTCCAAAAGTGTGTTACGCTTGTAATAACCTTTTGAATGATAAAGTTGATACCATTTGTTTGGATTGTAGGCACGATTTACCGATTACCAACTTTCATTTTGATAATAATCGTGCTGTTGCCAAAGTACTTTATGGGCGTGCAAAAATTGAAAATGGAACAGCATTATTTAGGTTTGTAAAAAAAGGGCATGTACAACAACTTATCCACAACCTTAAATACAAGGGGCATGAATATATCGGTTTTGTTTTAGGAAACTGGCTTGGTGCCGAATTAAAAACACTTGAGGTATACAAGACTATTGATATGGTAATACCTGTACCACTTCATAAAAAGAAACTAAAATCGAGAGGTTTTAACCAAGTGGCAAAATTTGGAGAACAAATTGCTAAAGCTTTACATGCTGATTATATGGATGATGTTCTTTTAAAAATCACTAATGCCAAAACACAGTCTAAAAAAGGACGCATAGCCAGATGGATTGATAGTGAAGAATTGTTTGCTATTAAAAATATAACCACTATTGAAAATAAACATATTCTTTTAGTTGATGATATTATTACAACTGGCGCCACTTTAGAAGCTTGTATTTCTGTTTTAAATGAAGCAAAAAATATAAAAATAAGTATTGCGACTATGGCAATAGCATAAGTGTATGAACCGTTATATTTTTTAACTGAATTTATGTAGGTTTGTAAAAATTTATAATTGGTAATGAACAAAACCCTTTCAAATTTTATTATTGCCTCTATTATAGGCTTAATTTTTGTAAACTGTGCTAACCGTGGCAACCCAGAAGGTGGGCCAAAGGACGACACGCCACCAAGTATCATAAAGTCGGACCCAGAAAACTATTCAACAAATTTTAAAGGGAGGGAAATTAAGGTCTATTTCGATGAATACATTAAAATTAAAGACCTAAAAAAACAGCTCATTATTTCTCCACCCATGGAAACGCAGCCCGACGTTGCGCCCATGAGTGGAGCAAGCAAATATATTACCATTAAAATATACGATACCCTCCCGCCAAATACCACATACGCTTTTAACTTTGGAAATAGTATTACCGATAATAATGAAGGAAACCCATACCCTTACTACCGTTATGTGTTTTCAACTGGCAATCATATTGATTCACTTTCAGTTAGGGGAAATATTGTTGATGCGCTAAAAAAAGAACCTGAAACGTTTGTAAACGTAGCGCTATATGAAGTAGATTCTACATTTACAGATTCTATTATTTTTAAAGAAACACCAAAATATATTACGAATACCTTAGATAGTTTAACAACCTTTTCAATTGAAAACCTGAAAGCTGGAAAATATATGCTAATGGCTCTAAAAGATGGTAATGGCGATAATAAGTTTCAACAAAAAGTAGATCAAATTGGCTATTATAAAAGTTTTATTAATGTTCCAACAGACTCCTCTTACTCTATAAAACTATTTAAAGAAGACGTGACTTTTAAAGCGACAAGACCGCGTTTAATTTCTGGCGAAAAAATTGCTTTTGGTTATGAAGGCGATTACAAAAATATGATTATAAAAATCGTATCTGAAACCCCTTCAGAATTTGAATACCGTATTACTAAAGACGCCGTTGCTGACACATTAAATTATTGGTACAAACCAAGGTTAGAAGTAGATTCTTTGGTTTTTAATGTCTCAAAAAATAATTTTAAAAAAAAATTCACAGTTCGGATAAGCGAGCAAAAAAGGGATACTTTATTAATTAAAACATTTCCCTCTGGAAACATAGGTTACAATCAAGATTTTGAAATCTCAGGAACAACGCCCCTATCAAGGTTTGATGCTTCCAAGGTATCATTAATCGATAAAGATTCAGTAGTTGTTGAGTTTACAACACGTTTTGATTCAATAAGTAATGCTTATTTATTTAAATTTGATAAAACGGAAGATAATAAATATAATATGAAAGTGTTTCCAAGCGCTTTTGAAGACTTTTTTGGAGATACAAATACAGACACTTTAAATTTTGATATAGGCACAAAAAAAACATCAGATTTTGGCTATGTAAGATTCACTTTAGTAAACGCGACATACCCTTTAATAATTCAATTAACAGATAGCAAAGGTGATGTAAAAGAAGAACGCTATGCTAAGGAATCTGGGACTGTGGACTTTCTAAACGTTAACCCAAGTATATATTCTATTAGAATTATTCATGATGTGAATGGCAACCAAAAATTTGATACAGGAAATTATTTAAAAAAGATTCAACCAGAAAAAGTCAGTCATTTTCAAGACATTGAAATTAGAGCAGATTGGGGAATTACGGAAACGCTTCAGTTTAATTAAGATTAAAACTATCTCTATCATCTAAAAATTTAAGCTTGTTTCGATAAGCTGATATGTGCCTTTTTTCTAAAGTTATAATTTGGGTGTCTGCTACATTAGGTTTAAAATCCGTAATTGCATCGCCCAGCACATTGTAAGTTGCAGAATGCCCAGAATATTCGCTATTAACGCCATCAATACCAATTCTATTAACACCAATACAATAACTCATATTTTCAATAGCACGGGCTTTTAATAGGGTATCCCAAGCTGAAACCCTAGTTTTTGGCCAGTTGGCAACATAAAGCAAGACATCATAATCTTCAGTATTTCTTGCCCAGACCGGAAAGCGTAGGTCATAACAAATTAAAGGTCTTATTTTCCAACCTTTGTAATGAATTATTACTTTTTCTTTTCCTGAGGTATATACTTTTTCCTCACCAACTAAAGTAAAGGTATGGCGTTTATTGTAAAAGGAAATATATCCACATGGCTCAACAAAAAGCAATCGGTTATAAAATTTATTATTTTCCAAAATAACGATGCTGCCAACTATAGCTGCATTTTTTTTTGAAGCTAAATCTTTCATCCAAGATACTGTTGTACCCTCCATAGTTTCAGCTACAGCTTGAGCATTCATTGTAAATCCTGTCGTAAACATTTCTGGAAGTACAATAACATCTACATGCTCTGATAGTACTACTATCTTTTTAGTGAAATTAACACGATTTTGCTCTGGGTTTTCCCAAACTAAATCGGACTGTATTAATGCTATTTTTAGTTCATCTTGCATGCTAGTATACTAGTATAATATTATAACGAACATTAAAGTAATACTTTTTAACGGTATTCCAAAATAGAAAAATGATAAGTTTAATTTAATTTTTTCTTGGCTTTATCTGAAGCTTCTTTGTGTTTTTTGATTTTATCTAACCACTTTTCTTCATCTATGGGCGATAGTTTACCCTTGTTTTTAAGCTTATCGAATTTTTTAATAGCATCTTTATGTTTTTTGATAGATTTATCAAAATTAGACTGTGCTTTTTGTTTTTTCTTTAATTCCTTTTCAACCTTTTTTTGCTTCTTTTCAGCACGTTTTTGTTCTTTTTCGGCTTTATTCTTTTGTTTTTCAGCTTTTTCTAACCGCTCTTGAGTGTCCTCGGCTTTTTTAGTTTCAATTTGGAGCATTTTTTTATCAAAAGCCACAATAATTTGTTGTTTATCTTCAATGGTTAAAATATCTGTTACATTAACATCTCCCTTAAATATTTGATTGTTTTTTACTTCGTAATTTACTCCATTATAAGTAATATCCTGAGCAAAACCCTTTACAGTAGCTAGCAATAATAAAAGTATAATATATAGTCTCATAGGTGATTATTTTAAATTTTTAATCGTTTGATTTGCATTCATTACATCTTGTTTTAACTTCTGAAGTTTCTGCTTCCATTTAACTTCATCCTTTGGGCTCAGACTATCAGCATGTTTTAATTTTTCAAATTCTAATTACAGATTACTATATTCTTTTTCAATTTCTAAATAATTTTGTCTTGCTTTTTCTTTAGCTTTTAAACTATTTTGAAAGTCTTCTTTCTCGTCTTCAATAGCTTTTTTTCTATTTTCAAACTTCTTAATCTCATTATCGATTTTATTCAATTCATTATCATAATTTTTAATGCGCTCATTTTCTCTTTTCTGAGTTTTGAATCGGTGCTCCATGGTGTTTTCTAGTTGTTCTCTTTCTTTATCACCTAGTGTTTTTACTTATATTTTTTCCGTTTTTATAATAATCATTACGCTTTACGGTATATACTTCTCCATCCTCGGAAATAACACGTCGTGCTTCTCCGCAAGCTAATAATGTTGAAATTGAAAGTAGTGATAGTAAATTTGATATTTTTATGTATTTCATTAATATAATGATTTAAAACACAAAATATTGGTCTTGTAACAGTATTTAGGATGAACCTATACAATATCCATCTTTTTCAACAAGAAAGACGCATTCATATTTTGGCAAATCCCTTCTTTTAAAGTATAATCAAAATGAAGTTCGTCTTTAATAATTTCAGCATCAAAATAGTAGTTTTTTACATCCTCAAGTTCGTTTTCGATTTCACACAAACTTAAATCGTGTGTGGCAATGATTCCCGTAGCATTCGATGCCACTAATTTTTCAACAAATTTCCTCGAACCAATCGCTTTATCTGTGCTGTTGGTGCCCTTTAAAATTTCATCCAGCACAATAAAATAGGACTCTTGCCGAATAGCATCAACAATAAATTTAAGCCGTGTTAGTTCTGAAAAGAAATACGAACTATCATCCGTTAAAGAATCGGTGGTTCGCATACTAGTAATAAGCTTTACTGGCGAATATTGGCTAGATGTTGCACAAATAGGCAGCCCAACATTTGCCATAACAATATGCAAGGACACGGTTCTTAAAAACGTGCTTTTCCCAGCCATGTTTGCGCCTGTAACAATAAAAAACTGCTCCTTATCTATATTTAAATCGCTATCAACACGTTTTTCTCTCTTTAATAATGGATGCCCTAAACCTTCTGCTTTAATAACATTTCCATTCTTTACGATTTCTGGAAACACAAAATGCGGGTGGTTATAAGCATAATTCCCCAAGGAGTTAAAAGCATCAAAAAACGACACCACTTCAAACCAATCAGACACCTTATTGCCATATTTAAAAATCCACTGTTCAATAGCAAAACTGTTTTTTATATCTGTTAGAAAATAACCATTTCCAAAAAGAGCACCTATCATGTTATTTCGATTATCCAAAGCATCTAACGATTTTGAAAACATCTTAAAAATGTCGGAAGCTTTTTTATTGTCAGACTCAATTTGTTTCTGCTTCATCTGTAATAATTCAGAGGTAAACGTTTCCTTTTCAATCAAATCCAACAACGACGCATATTGTCTAAACGTATCTCTGAGTTTATCTGTATAAGCTGCCATAGCATTAATTTTCTTAAAATATATACCAGAAATGCCTAAGCCAGCAAGCAACCAATAGCCTATTAAAGCTTGGTGTTCAATTATTTTAAAAACAATAAGAAAAAACAAGGTTATGGTAACGACACTAAAAACCTTGGGAAGCCAAGACAATAATTTTGGCAAAAATAATTTATGATTTTCCAACCAGTTTATAATATATTTTGCAGGTGTTTCAACAGCAACTAAATTAGAATTTGCAGAATAGTATTGACGCCATTCTATTTTAGATTTTAATTCTTTAATCGCCTCCTGTCTAGATTCAATAGCTTCAATATCATTAGCTTTTAAAGCCTTTGCTAATACTTCTTTACCTTCATTTATAGTAGTTCTATTCATAAATTGAAAAAACGAACCACGTCCAAATAAATCGATATCTAAACTATAAAAATGACTTGGATCTTGATGTTCCAAACCTGAATCTCTATTATGAAAATCGCCGGATGCTATTTTAATTTCATCTTTATTTATAGTTACTAATGCCTTATGAAACTCACGTTGGCGCTTAATATCTGTATATTTTGAAAGTAAATAAATAAAAACAATAACACCAAAAATGCTAATAGCCAAAGCTATTTGCCACTGCTGAAAAAAAACATAAATTCCAAAGCCAGTACATAGAAAAACGAGTAAACGTAAGGTGCTAAGCCCAGTCATTTTCTTGAACAAACTTTTAGCTTCGGCTTGATATTTTTCTGAATGTGCTTTATAATATTTTAAAGGGTTTTTCATTGTTAGTTTTATTCTGGTATAAAGAAACAAAAAAAGCCCTGAAATAAATTCAGAGCTTATATTTTATTATAGGTATCGATTCATAATTAATCCCGACCTCCAAAAACTTGAAGTGCCCAATACAATAAAGAAGCAATAGCACCAAGTGCAGCAACTAAGTAAGTTCTAGCAGCCCACTTTAAAGCATCTTCAGATCCTTTATATTCATCTGGTGTTACTATATTTTTATTTTTTAACCAAGCCAGTGCACGGTTACTAGCATCATACTCAACTGGTAATGTAATCACACTAAAAACAGTTGCAAAACCCATCATGATAAGACCAGCAACGGCCACATAAAAGCCCATGCCACCAATTAAGTTAGTTGCCATAAGTGCAATACCTCCAAAAACAACCCACTGAGACATACTTGAAGTAATTTGTACAACAGGCACCAATTGAGAGCGCATAGTCAACCATTTATAAGCTTGCGCATGCTGCACAGCGTGTCCAACCTCATGTGCCGAGACAGCAGCTGCAGCCGCATTTCTTTGATTGTAAACCGACTCACTTAAGTTTACTGTTTTGTTTTTTGGGTTGTAATGATCTGTTAATTGCCCAGACGTTGAAATAACCTCAACGTCCCTAATCCCATGATCTGCTAACATTTTTTCAGCAATTTCAGCACCACTCATCCCGTTACGCAATTGTACTTTAGAATATTTTGCGAACTTACGCTTCAATGTATTACTCACCAACCAACTGGCCAAAGAAATAACACCTATTAATATATAATATCCAATCATTTTTTAAGTTTTAAATTTAAAATAAAGATAGCAAAAATAACGCCAGTATTTAAAAATGAAATTTTGTCAGTCAAACAATTTTTTAAATGCATTAAAAATCGATTATAACACCATCTTAAACCACCTCCATATTAAAAGCTTCAGCAATTTCCTTATAAACAATTTTACCGTTTACAATATTTAATCCTTTAGATAAGGAAGGATTATATTCACAAGCTCCTTTCCAACCTTGGTTTGCTAGATTAAGAACATAAGGCAATGTCACATTGGTTAAAGCCATTGTGGATGTATAAGGCACGGCCCCAGGCATATTTGCAACACTATAATGCACCACATCATCGATGATATAAGTAGGATCTTCATGTGTTGTGGGTTTGGTCGTTTCAAAACAGCCTCCTTGATCTACCGCCACATCCACAATAACAGTTCCTGGCCGCATCTCTTTAAGCATGTCCCGAGTTATCAATTTAGGCGCTTTTGCACCTTTCAAGAGCACACCACCAATAATTAAATCCGATTCCTTAATACGCTTTCTTATATTATATTCGCTAGAAAACTCAGTAACCACATGATTTGGCATCACATCATTCACATAACGTAATTGTTTCATATTAATATCCATAATAGTTACGTGTGCCCCAAGTCCTGCCGCCATTTTTGCAGCCTGAACACCCACGATACCAGCGCCTAAAACCAATACTTTTCCAGGTGGTACCCCAGGAACACCACCAAGTAAAACACCTCGTCCTTTTATAGGTTTTTCCAAATATTTTGCCCCTTGCTGGATAGACATTCTACCAGCCACCTCAGACATTGGTATTAATAATGGTAGCGACCCATCAGTGTCTTCAACCGTTTCATAAGCAATACAAACAGACTTACTATCAATCATTGCCTGAGTCAAGGCTCTGCTAGATGCAAAATGAAAATACGTAAACACCACTTGGTCTGCTTTAATAAAACCATACTCTTCCGCTATAGGCTCTTTCACTTTAACAATCATATCGCTAGATTCATAAACGGATTCAATAGTATTTAAAATGTTTGCACCAGCATCAATGTAATCTTTATCAAAAAAACCACTTCCAAAACCCGCTTTGGTTTGTACATAAACCGTATGGTTTCTTTTAACCAATTCATAAACTCCAGCAGGCGTCATACCTACTCGATTTTCATTATTTTTAATTTCTTTTGGGACGCCAATTTTCATAACTATATTTTTAGGTTATTTTCTTTGTACAAATTACAATGAAAAAAACAAACACTAAGCTTAAAACTTTAAACAGACGAATTTTTATTGAATTCTAAAATATGGAAATACAATATTATCAAATAAGGTATTTGGACCCCATTTAAACCCATAATATTATCAAGTTAATTATTTTTTTGAATATTGGATTTTAAAGTAAATTAAGAGAGTAGAAGAAACTATGGTTATACTATTGGCAACTATCATAGACGGGCTATCTTTTAAAAACCCATAAACCAACCAAGCCGTTATACCAATAAAAAACATAAGCAACATAGGTAAGGACAATGCAGACACATCTTTAGTTTTCCAAGTTTGATATACCTGTGGTAAAAATGCGACTGTAGTTAAAAATGCGGCAGAAAAACCAATAATCTCAATATAATTCATGTTTCAATTCTAAAATCAATATAATTATTTGGGCGTTGCCTATATCCTGAATTTAGATCAGGATATAGGTCGGGCTTTCACTACTCGCTCCTCCTTAAGTCGGGAGCTTAAACAGGCCGTTCAATCCCTAACATGGGCTAGTAAGCAGAAACTATTCGACAATTAAATCCTATCTATTTTTCATATTGTGTGCAATGTAGCGACATGATTGAGTTTTAATTTGAAAACACTCTTATTAAAGCTTTCCACCTTCGTGGGTATTAGCCCACTATGTTGACTATTTTCCCAGGCACCACAATAACCTTTTTAGGTGTTCTGCCTGCCAATTGTTCTTGCGTTTTTTCATTGCTCATAACCGCTTTTTCAATCTCATCTTTACTCAAATCCATTGGTAACTCTATAGTAAAACGCATTTTACCATTAAATGAAATTGGGTAATTCTTGCTGTTCTCTACTAAATGACTTGCATCAAACTCTGGGAAAGGCACCGTTGAAATCGAACCACTATGTCCTAATTGGCTCCATAACTCCTCAGCAATATGTGGCGCATAAGGCGATATTAAAACCAATAAAGGTTCTAAAATTTCTTTTGACGTACATTTTTGAGCCGTTAATTCGTTAGTAGCAATCATAAACGTAGACACCGATGTATTAAAAGAGAAGTTCTCAATATCTTCTTGAACCTTTTTAATGGTTTTATGTAGTGTTTTAAGAGCATCTTTGGTTGGTGTTGCATCTGTAACTTTCAATCCGTTATCATCAACATACAATTTCCAAAGTTTCTTAAGAAACGAATGTACACCTGTAATACCTGCGGTATTCCAAGGTTTGTATTGTTCTAAAGGTCCTAGAAACATTTCGTATAAACGTAAACTGTCTGCACCGTAATCTGAAACAATGTTATCGGGATTAACAACGTTGTATTTGGATTTAGACATTTTTTCGACTTCGCGACCTACTTTATAAGCTCCATCTTCCAAAATAAATTCAGCATCCTTATATTCTTCTCGCCAGTTTTTAAAAGCTTTAATATCTAATTCATGAGATGAATTAACAAAGGATACATCTGCATGTATTTTTTGCCATTCAATTACAATAGCATTTAAATCTAAATTATCTTCATTGAAACCTTCGTATAATTCCTTTAATTCTGAAAATTTATTATTTTTAAAATTTGATTTGTTTTCTGTTTTAAAGTATTTATCGATTAAATCTTTTGAATGAAAAACCATTGGTAATCTTTTTTCAAGGTTTTCATATTTCAATTTATTATTATCGATTTCAGCATTTGATATAACTGTATGAGGTATTGCTCTATAAACAAAAGCACTAGTCCCCAAAATCATCCCTTGGTTAATCAGTTTTTTAGCATACTCATCAATAGGCACAACCCCTTTATCAAACAAGAATTTTTGCCAAAAACGGGAGTATAATAAATGCCCTGTAGCATGTTCGCTTCCGCCTATATACAAATCCACATCTTGCCAATAATCCATCGCTTCTTTTGAAGCTATTTCACTTTGGTTATCAGGATCCATATAACGCATAAAATAGAATGAACTTCCTGCCCACCCTGGCATCGTATTCAATTCTAATGGATGAATCGTTTTATTATCAATCAAGTCATTCGAAACTACTTCATTTTTATTGGTATCCCAAGCCCAAACGGTAGCGTTGCCTAATGGTGGTTCGCCTGTTTCGGTTGGTAAATATTTTTCTACTTCTGGAAGTTTTATTGGTAAATGCGTTGCATCAATCATTTGTGGCATATCATTTACATAATACACAGGAAATGGTTCTCCCCAATAACGCTGACGACTAAAAACGGCATCACGCAAACGATAATTCGTTTTTCCTTCACCTTGACCAATTTGCTCCAATTCGTAAATAGCACGTTTGGTTGCTTTCTTATAATTCATCCCGTTTAGGAAATCACTATTTCCAATAACGGTTTTTTCTTTATCCGAATAGGCTTGTTCCGAAATATCTACCCCTTCAAAAATATTAGGAATCGGAATGTTAAAATGATTAGCAAAGGCATAATCACGTTCATCCCCACAAGGAACGGACATAACCGCTCCAGTACCGTAACCAGCTAAAACATAGTCGCCAATCCAAACTGGAATAGGTTCTTTTGTAAATGGATGTTCTGCATAAGCTCCAGTAAACGCTCCCGAAATAGTTTTTACATCGGCCATTCTATCACGCTCACTTCGCTTTGCGGTCGCTAAGATATAAGTTTCAACAGCTTCTTTTTGTTCGGGAGTTGTTATTTGAGATACCAATTCATGTTCCGGAGCCAACGTCATAAAACTAACACCAAAAATAGTATCTGGTCTGGTTGTAAACACATCAATAATAGCATCGTGATCTTTAACATTAAAAGTTACCGACGCTCCAACCGATTTTCCAATCCAGTTACGCTGACTTTCCTTTAAAGAGTCCGTCCAATCAATAGTGTTCAAGCCTTGAAGCAAACGCTCTGCATATGCCGAAATTCGCATACTCCACTGCGTCATTTTCTTTCTAATTACAGGATGCCCGCCGCGTTCTGAAATACCATTTACAATTTCATCATTAGCTAAAACCGTTCCCAATGCAGGACACCAATTCACTTCGGTTTCTGCTAAATATGTTAATCGGTATTGTAATAGTATTTGCTGTTGTTGTTTTGAATCAAAAGCATTCCAATCTTCCGCAGAAAACGATTCAATATCATCATCACAAACTGCATTGACATTAGTATTTCCATTTGAAGCAAACACCTGTTCCAATTCTGAAATATCTTCAGCTTTATTAGAATTGTTATTATACCACGAATTAAATAATTGAATAAAAATCCACTGCGTCCATTTGTAATACTTTGGATCGGACGTTCTTACCTCACGAGACCAATCAAACGAAAAGCCAATCTGGTCTAATTGACGACGGTAGGTTTTTATATTTTCGGCAGTTGTAACTGCAGGATGTTGCCCTGTTTGAATCGCATATTGTTCCGCAGGCAATCCAAAACTATCATACCCTTGTGGATGCAACACATTAAACCCTTTGTGGCGTTTATAGCGTGCATAAATATCTGAAGCAATATACCCCAGCGGATGCCCAACATGAAGTCCTGCACCACTTGGGTAGGGAAACATATCCAACACATAATATTTTGGTTTATCACTGCCATTTACTGCTTTGAATATTTGATTTTCTGCCCAATACTTTTGCCATTTGGCTTCAATTTCATTGAAATTGTACTTCATCCTTTACTATAATTTTCGAATTACTGCTAACTGAGAACTGTTTAATGCCTACTTAATAAAGGCGCAAATTTAAACTTATTATAACAATGTTGAAAGTTTAAACGTTGTAAAGAACAATCAATTAGAATACTTTATTATTTTTACAGCATTAATCCAATAACCTTATGAGTTCGTCCTTCGAAAAGCATCAAAAACGCAAACTTATTTCCTCCTACTTTTCAGTAGTACTAAGTATTGCTTTAGTCTTGTTTTTATTGGGATTGTTAGGCATGCTGGTTTTAAATGCGAAAAAAGTTTCAGACCACTTTAAGGAACAAGTCGTCGTGACCATTTACCTGAAAGATTCTGCTAAAGATGTTGAAACCAAACAGCTTGAAAAAAGTTTGGCAATGGCAGATTATGTTAAATCTACCGAATATGTTTCCAAAGAACAAGCTGCCGAATTTATGAAAGCTGAAAACGGCGAAGATTTTATGGATTTTGTGGGTTACAATCCGCTTCAAAATTCTATCGATATACATTTAAAGGCCGATTTCGTGACTTCTGAACATCTTGATAAAATTTCCGCAGAAGCAACGAGTAAAAACTTTGTGGAAGAAGTGACTTATGATAACGACCTCGTAAACTTGATGAACGATAACGTTAAAAAAATTAGTATTTGGGTATTGATTATTAGTAGCATATTCACATTAATTGCAGTTTTATTGATTAATAGTTCTATTCGATTAGCGGTATATTCTAAACGTTTTACCATAAAAACAATGCAAATGGTTGGGGCTACAAAGCAATTTATTCGCAGACCATTTGTTTGGAAAAGTGTGCGTTTAGGTATGATTGGTGCTTTTATAGCTTTAATAGGCATGGCCATTGTTTTATACTATTTAAATAAAACGTTTACTGAATTGGAATTGTTAAGCAATCCTATTTTAGTTGGATTATTATTTATTTTTGTTTTTGCATTAGGCATTATAATTACTTGGATAAGCACCCATTTTGCAACGCAACGCTTTTTAAATTTGAAAACAGACGAGTTGTATTATTAGTTGTTAGTTGCGAAGGATTTAAAAAAATTTAGATTTGTCTTAACAAGATTGTTTTAATAAATCATTTACTTTGCGATAAATATATTCTACGAGATTTAATCATGGGAGAAAAAAAACGAAAAGAAGCAGCACGCCCTGTTTTTGTATTTGGGAAGAAAAACTATAAATTCATGTTTATTGGTTTAGCCATAATTGCACTTGGTTTTATTTTAATGTCTGGTGGCGGGAGCGATGACCCAAATGTTTTTAATCCTGAAATTTTTAATTTTCGCCGTATTCGTTTGGCGCCAATGCTTATACTTGTTGGTTTCGGAATAGAAATTTATGCTATTTTATTGAATCCTGATAAAAAATAATTTTAAATTTCAACCACGCTACACGCTTAAATTCCACTATTTTAATACTTTTGCGCCATGGAAATTATCGACGCAATTATTTTAGGGATTATTCAGGGACTTACTGAGTTTTTACCGGTATCATCAAGTGGGCATTTAGAATTAGGGAAAGCCATTCTTGGCGATAATTCCGTACCCGAAGAAAGTTTGTTGTTTACAGTCGTACTTCACTTTGCAACAGCATTAAGTACCATTGTGGTATTTAGAAAAGATATTTTGAATCTTATAAAAGGGGCATTAAAGTTTAAATGGAATGACGATTTGCAATTCATTTCTAAAATTGCACTATCTATGGTTCCTGCGGTTATCGTTGGTTTGTTTTTTGAAGCTCAATTAGAAGCTCTTTTTGGTGGTAATATTTTATTAGTAGGCTGTATGCTTATCGTTACAGCTATTCTTTTATTTATGGCAGATAAAGCCAAAGACACCGATAAAAAAGTATCTTTTAAAAATGCTTTTGTTATTGGAATTTCTCAAGCTGTTGCAATGTTGCCGGGAATTTCTCGTTCTGGAGCGACAATATCAACATCGGTTTTATTAGGAAACGATAAAACCAAAGCGGCTCGTTTTTCTTTTTTAATGGTCGTACCCTTAATTTTTGGTAAAATTGCTAAAGATATTTTAAGTGGCGATTTAAGTTATGATGCTGGAAATTTCACATCATTATCAATTGGTTTTGTAGCGGCTTTTGTTGCTGGATTATTTGCTTGTACGTGGATGATTGCTTTGGTAAAGAAAAGTAAATTATCTTACTTCGCTATTTATTGTGTTATTGTTGGATTAATCGCCATCATATTTTCCATTATCAAATTAAGATGAAAACGCTTGAAGATTATCTTTCCGGACAAGTTTTACTAATTGACAAACCGCTAAATTGGACCTCTTTTCAAGTCGTGAATAAATTACGATGGGAAATCCGCCAAGCGTTTAACATTAAAAAAATAAAAGTAGGTCATGCTGGCACATTAGACCCTCTAGCGACAGGATTATTAGTGATTTGCACAGGAAAAATGACCAAGCAAATTGACACTTTTCAGGCACACATAAAAGAATATACAGGCACTCTAGTTTTAGGAAGTTCTACACCTTCGTTTGATTTGGAAACTGAAATTAATAACACTTATCCAACAGAGCATATTACTAAAAATTTAATTCACCGCACAACCAAACAGTTTATTGGCGAGATTGAGCAATTTCCACCTGTATTTTCCGCTTTAAAGAAAGACGGAAAACGTTTATATGAATTTGCAAGAGCGGGTGAACATGTAGATATTCCAGCGAGAACAGTAACTGTTTCAGAATTTGAAATCACTAAAATCAATAATTTAAACATAGATTTTAGGGTGGTTTGCAGTAAGGGCACCTACATTAGGTCTTTAGCTAACGATTTTGGGAAAGCCCTAAATTCTGGAGCGCACTTATCTGCTTTAAAACGAACCAAAATTGGTAACTTTAATGTTTCCAACGCATCTTCAGTTGAAGATTTTATCAAAAACCTAAGCGCACATTAATATCTCAATTCTAATAGAATTATTGACGTTTTAAACTTTTTAACGTATTTTGCGGTAAATACTAATACGATTTCCCAAATTTAATGAACCGTATTGAATCTGAGCAGCCAACATAAAGCCCTACTCATTACATTTCTAATTACTGGAACTGTTATACTCTCCATTTTTAACTTGAGCCTTAAGCAACAGGCAAAATTTGCCTCTGAAAGTTATTATGAAATAGAGCCTGAAGAGGAATTTACAGAAGACGAAATTAAAACCCCTGATGCTTTAGATAATCTTAAAAACACCAAAGCGGAAACCAACAATGCTTTTAATGAAGACCAAAATGTAAAACATTTTGCACAGGCCTATAAAACAATAGCACCACCTGAAGATTATGTACCAAAATCTACTTCGCCCTCTGAAAACAAGGTTATTTCAAGAAAAACTTTTGAAGTTCCTGAAGATTCGAAATTAAATCAAGAAGAATTATCAAAGTTTAGTAAGGTGAATGATTTGCTTAAAAAGCAACAATCTGAGGGAAACAACTCCAAAAGTTCTGTCCGGTATTCATTAAAAAACAGAAATAAAGTTTACATTCCTATTCCAGTCTATTTATGTGAAGATAGTGGTAAAATAGTAGTTAATATTACAGTAAATTCTAGAGGTAAGGTTATTGATGCTTACGAGAACACGTCCTCAACGTCAAATAATGAATGTTTAATCGAACATGCTATAGAATATGCTAAACGATCGCAATTTGATGCAGATGTATCAAAGGACACACAAATTGGATCCATTACATTTTTCTTTATTGGCAAGTAGTTTTCTGCAGCTTACAAAGTATACCAATAACATCATGTATTACGTTTTGCCCTTTATCTTTGTTATACCAATGTTGTAAATCTTCTTTAAAATCTGGTGTTATTTTACCGTTTTTATGTTTAAAATCATTAACAAGTTCAGTAGCTTCAGTTGGTCTTGGCCCATAAGTATTTAAAACATCTCCAGTTTCAGTATCAACCATAATAACTTTCGCTATCGCTCTCCCTCCGTTAGTTAAAAAAAAATCCATAAGTTTTAGATTATCATCACGAAGCACTATTTTAATTTCAATATTAGAATTTAATTCTGCCATTTTATTAAGTGCGGGAATAACGTGGGCTGCATCACCACACCAGCTCTCTGTGATAATTAACCATATTATTTTTTGATTGAATTTATAGATTTTTTGTTTTGCTTCCTCAGAAATTTTAATGGTTTTGTCCCAGCGCCTCATTCGCCTATCATTAAGCTTCGTATAATTAGCTAAATCCTCTGCTTTTTCTAGTCCGGAATTAGTATTTTTTTTTGCTAATTGCTTAACCAAGACTCTGTAGTCTTGATATGATAAAGCTTTATCAAAACTTTTTTTTATAATAGAATTCATAATATATATGGAATAATAAAATCGTTCAGAACCAATTTAATTTATCAATATTTTAATTAAGATGATATTTGTCATACTTTTACTTTAAACCTTACAGCCCAAAATGGGCATTAAAAAAAATTATTATTTGAATATTAAAAAACACAGATGCGGTTGGTGTGAAGGTGATGATTTATATGAACAATACCATGATAATGAATGGGGCGTTCCTGTTTATACTGATAATAAACTTTTTGAATTTTTGATTTTAGAAACCTTTCAGGCAGGGTTAAGTTGGATTACAGTTTTACGCAAACGTGAAAATTTAAGAAAAGCTTTTGATAATTTCGACTATAAAAAAATAGCCCATTACAAACAAGATAAAATTGATGCTTTACTTCAGGATGCGGGTATTATTCGTAATAAGCTAAAAATAAAGGCTACAATTACTAATGCACAAGCCTATATAAAAATTCAAGAGGAATTTGGAAGTTTTAGCAATTACATTTGGGGCTTTATTGATGGGAAACCTATTAAAAATAGCTTAAAAAATTATAAAATTGCTCCAGCAAACACACCTTTGAGTGATATGCTAAGTAAAGACTTAAAAAAGCGAGGGTTCAAATTTGTTGGCTCGACCGTAGTTTATGCGCACATGCAAGCTACTGGCATGGTAAATGATCATGAAGTTAATTGTTTTAGATATGATGAAGTATAGTTTTATAATCTTTCTTTTATACGTGTCCTTTTCCTTTTCCCAGACAAAAGATGAAAAGGAAGAACGAATACAGAAGTCCAATTTTCCGCAAAAGGCTCAAAATTATTTTTATGGTGTTTCCAAAAAAGTAAAGCACTTAAAATATTATAGAGAAATTGATGGAAAGAAAACAAGCTACGAAGTAAAGTTTAAATATAAACGACTACATTATAGTATAGAATTTGATCCTTTAGGACAACTTGAAGATATAGAAATAATTATCAAAAAAAAAAACATTCCTAAAAGTGTATTATTTAATATTTCAGAATATTTTGAAACCTATTATACCAAAACAAGGTTATTGAAAATTCAAAAACAATACATAAATATCACTAAAATGAAAGATGAAAATTTTATACTTCTAATTGTAAAAAACCCTATTGATAGAAACTCTCATTACGAGATTATAGCTGAAACTAAAACAAGTACCACTCGTGAATTGAATGAATTTACTTTTAATGAACATGGTAAATTTGAGAACTCTCGAAAAGTCATTTTTTCTTCTTATGAGCATGCATTGTACTAAATGGGTAATTGTTTTTACGATTTTATTTATCAGTTATGATAGTAGCCATGCTCAAAGTCAATTTATAGGCTTGGGCGAAACGGCACTTTCTTTAAATCACAAAGTCTCCCCATTCTACACAATTCATTTTGCGCTTGAAACACGTTATTTTTTATATCAAGATGAAGTTATTCTTTTAAAACAGCAGCAGCTAGATTTCGCACATTTTTCAACTTTCAATTTAAACTATAACTATTCGTTAAGTTTGGGAGTCGAATATAGACATCGTGATGCTTTTGAAACGGGACACGACGAGTTAAGAATTACCGAACAATTTAACTACAAAATAAAAACGTTAGGTAAACGTTACGGGCATCGTTTTAGGAGTGAACAACGCTTATTAAAAGATAAAACTATTTTTAGAAACCGTTATCGGTTTGCTATCGATTTTCCATTAAATGGTGAAAAATTGGATATTGGTGAAGCTTATCTAGTAAATTCCACAGAAGGCTTATTGAGTTTGAGTGAAACCGCTAAGCCAGAATGCGATTTTAGAATATCCTCTCAAATAGGTTGGAAAATAAATAATAAATTAAAATTCCAAACCGGTTTGGAGTATCGTTTTGAGGCATTTAATTTACAAACAGAGCATAGGTTGTTTGTGCTAACTTCGGCTGTATTTAAAATTTAGATAATTTTTCATCTTATAAATACTTCAAAAAAGTCTGCCTCGAAATCTCCTGTGCACCCAAACTTTCTAAATGGTTGGTGTACACTTGACAATCTACCAGATTATAATTAGTGTTTTGAATAAAAGAAATAAAACCCACTTTACTAGCATTACTCATTTTAGTGAACATGCTTTCCCCACAAAACACGCCATTACCTAAATCTACGCCATAAAGTCCGCCAACTAAATTATTATCTTTCCATACCTCAACAGATTTAGCATATCCTTGATGGTGAAGATTCACATAAGCTTCAATCATACCATTTGTAACCCAAGTACTTTCCTGTCCGTTTCGTTTTACCAGCGCACACTCTGTAATCACGGCTCTAAAATTTTTATTAACGGTTACTTCATAATCTTGATTTCGCATTACTTGCCGCATACTTTTTGAAACTTTTAGTTGTTTTGGAAACAACACAAAACGAGGATCAGGTGACCACCACAGAATAGGCTCATTGTTTCCAAACCAAGGGAATATACCTGTTTTATAGGCCAGCAATAACCTTTCAACGCATAAATCGCCACCAACAGCCAGCAAACCTTCGGGCGAAGCTTTATCAACATCTGGAAACCATATATTTTCTGTTAAGTATTGCATATAAATAAATATAAAAAACCTCAACATTTATATAAACATTGAGGTTCGTTTTAAACTTATCTTGAGATTTCTGCCTTTGCAGGAATGTCAAATGGGTTTATTTAAAAAGGTAAATCGTCATGATCTTCCTCTTTTAAATCACCTGCAGGCTCAAAAGCATCTGCTGGAGGTACTGGAGGCATATTTGTTCCGCCAGCATCACTTTGTAAGGCTTCTATTCGCCACCCTTGTATAGAGTTAAAATATTTAGTTTCACCTTGTGGGCTTGTCCACTCACGACCTCTTAAATTAATACTTATTTTAACATCTTGACCAACTTTATAGTTGTTTAATAAATCTGTTTTATCTTGAACAAATTGAATTGAGATTTGCTGCGGATACTGTTCCTCCGTAGTTACAACGATATCTCTTTTTCTAAAACCATTATTACCAACAGTTTCTGTTTCTCCAATTAATTTTACTTTACCTTGTACTTCCATTTTTATATAATTATTAAATATTCGTCTAAGTTTAAAATCCTAATTTTAGGATAGTAATATTTTCCAAGCACTTTCAACATCTCCAAAACTAAGATAGTTGCGCGCCAATTTGTGCTTCTTCCTGTGCGTTGCTATTTTTATATTTGGGTATCGCCCGCCTACTTCTTCAACAAAAGCATTTACACTTTCTTTACTTGGTAAGGCTTCAATGTTTCCTAACATACCTAAATCATTTCCAGTTAAAATCATACTGTTTTTAACATAATCTGGAAAAGTATCAACACCTATACCAAATTTTGAAAGTGGTTTTGGGATTTCAAAAAACCCATCTTTCGCTCGGCTATAATAACTCCCTCCCGCTCTAGCAACCAAATCTATTTTTTTTTGATCTATTGCGCCACTTTCATCAAGAACGGCATCATCAATATGTAATTTTACAACTTCACAGATAATTAAATTTCCTGCACCACCTTCGGTTCCTAGCTTAATAATTTCGTTCACCTTACATTCAAATTGCACAGGTGCTTCGCCAACCCTAAAAGGTGTTACAACATCCGATTTTAACATCGTTAATCCTGCTTTTTCAAACTCATTAACACCCTTTAGATATTCTGCACTGCTTAACGACATTTGATGAACCATATCAAAATTTACCACATTTATAACCACTTCTTTTGTTATTTCAGCATTCTGTAAAGTATGCTTAGTTGTGTTATCCCTAACACGTCTAGCAGGAGAAAAAATGAGTATTGGTGGGTTCGCACTAAATACATTAAAAAAACTAAATGGCGACAAATTTGGAATACCATCAGCATCAATAGTACTAGCAAAGGCTATTGGTCTTGGTGCTACAGCACTTAATAAATAACTATGCAATTCACTGGTTGATAAGCTTTTTGGATCTAATGAGGGCATTTTTTTTTTTAATTTCAACAAAGGTAATTAAACTATAACGTATCTAAAAACCGACTTACTAACAACTTGAACAATAATATTAACAGATTTACATTATATTAACAGATAATTAATTTTTTAAATGATTTTTACAAAATATAGCAACGCATTCCGTTGGATTATTGTTATAATTTCCTTCGCTATTGTTTCCCTTATTTTATGGAAAACTTATGAATTTTTTCAACATTTTAAAGATGAGGAACGTACAAAAATGGAAAACTGGTCTTTCGCGCAAACCGAATTTGTGAATTCGGATACCAATACCAACCTAAATTTAACACTAAAAATTTTAAATAGCAATACTACAACACCCATGATCGTGGTAAATGAATATGGGAAATTAAGCAGTTCGAACAATATTGATACTGATAAAATTGAAGACCCTATTTATCTTAAAACTGTTATTGAGACTTTTAAAAGTGAAAACGACCCTATTTTTGTTAGAGCAGACAGCCGTATTTTAAGCACTATATACTACGGAAACTCCCCTTTACTTAACAAACTTAAATACTATCCGCTGGCATTATTATTAATAATTGTTTTATTTGGCGCCGTTATTTTTTTCTTTTATAGCAGTAGTAAAAATGCTACACAAAACAAGCTTTGGTCTGGTATGGCTAAAGAAACAGCGCATCAAATAGGTACACCTTTATCCTCTTTAATTGGTTGGACTGAAATATTAAAAACCGAAAATGTAAATCCAGAGTATATTATTGAAATTGAAAAAGACGTAGACCGATTAAAAACCATCACAGAGCGTTTTAGCAAAATAGGGTCACTTCCAACCTTGGAAAAAGCTGATATTATTAAAGAAACCATCGATTCTTATGATTATTTAAAAAGAAGATCATCAAAACTTATAGAATTTGATATAAAAATACCTGAAGGCGAAATTCTCGTAAATCTAAATAAGCAACTTTATAGTTGGACTATTGAAAATTTAGTAAAAAATGCAATTGACGCTATGAAGGGCAGAGGAAACCTTACTGTTGAAGTATCTCAACTTGAAAACGATGTAAAAGTGAGTGTTATAGATTCAGGAAAAGGTATTTCTAAAAAACACTTCAATACTATTTTTGAGCCCGGTTATACCACTAAAAAAAGAGGTTGGGGATTAGGTTTATCTTTAACCAAACGTATTATTGAAGATTTTCATAATGGAAAAATAAAAGTATTACAATCTGAAAAAGGAAAAGGTAGCACCATACAGATTCGTTTAAAACGCGCCACCTAAAAGGTAATTCATTATGGCTGAAAAACTAATTGATGTTAAAGTTGTTGCACTAAAAAACAATTGCCCGGAGTGTTTTACTAAGGAAGGATTGTATTTAACTTTTAAACAGAAAATAAAAGAAACCGAATTTTATAAATCTATTACTTCTGAAATTAGCCATGAAATAGCATGTAAAAAATGTAATTCTATTATATATCCTGTTCAATGGACTAATGATATTGATCGTGTTTTTGAATATCAGAAAAAAACGTTCACCCCAAACAAATCTTCAACATATATTAAAAAAACATCTTGGATTTTAATTTCGGCAATTTTAGTAGTAATAACCTCGATGATATTTTTAATATACTATTTGAATTTATAATTCAGCTTTTATAGCTTCAGCCAACGCTTCAAATTCTTTCACAGATAATTTTACCTTTTGAATAAATCGAGCATCATCCATAGATTGTAACGGAATTAAATGCACATGAGCATGTGGCACTTCTAAACCAATAACACTAACGCCAATACGCTTACAGGGCACTGCTTTTTTCAAGGCTAAAGCTACAGTTCTTGAAAAACTCATTAAGGCATTATATGTCGCTTCATCCAAATCGAAAATCTTATCAACTTCTTTTTTAGGAATACAAAGTGTATGGCCTTTAGCGTTTGGATTTACATCCAAAAATGCTATAAAATCTTCTGTTTCTTCTATTTTATAACAAGGCAATTCACCATTAATTATTTTTGTAAATATTGAAGCCATAATTTTAATTTACTAAGTTTTTGCTTTTGCGGAAATATAAAAAAAGATTTTATTTATCTAGTAATTTCTACAATATCAAATTTCATGGTGCCATTAGGCACCTGTATTTCGGCAACATCACCAACTGACTTACCCAATAGTCCTTTTCCAATTGGAGAATTGACAGATATTTTTCCTGAAGCTAAATCTGCTTCACCATCTGCAACCAACGTGTAATTCATTTCCATACCGTTGGTTTGATTTTTTATTTTCACTTTTGATAATACTAATGCTTTAGAGATATCCATTTGCGACTCATCGATAACACGTGCGCCTGCTAAAGCATCTTCAAGTTTAGAAATACGCATTTCCAACATACCTTGAGCTTCTTTGGCAGCATCATATTCTGCATTTTCACTTAAATCACCTTTATCTCTAGCTTCTGCTATAGCTTTTGATGCTTTTACACGCTCTACGTCTTTAAGCTGACTTAACTCGCCTCT
>ENA-ORXT01000040-ORXT01000040.1-marine-metagenome-genome-assembly--contig:-NODE-40-length-178100-cov-29.825157_pt1 | contig 178100 bp, 170 predicted proteins | sample MGYA00237868_ERZ511482 | MGnify/ENA metagenome assembly ERZ511482
TCCGATACTCATCCATCACACCGGGGCTCATCCTTCGCCCCTCCAACCAACCAACGCAACCGCTCGCTTCGCTGCTCTTGGCATTCGCCAAATCCGATACTCATCCATCACACCGGGGCTCATCCTTCGCCCCTCCAACCAACCAACGCAACCGCTCGCTTCGCTGCTCCGTTGACTCGTTGGTTCCGTTGACTCGTTGGTACTGCTGGCATCGTGGCCACCCTACTGATTCCCCGGCTACGAACATCTGTTCTAGTTCGACAAATGTGCTGGTTTCGTGGAACGGCCGTCGACTCCCCATTCCGCTGCGATTCGCTCACCCATCGGGGTCGACGGCGGACCATCGACGAACGGCCAAAGTTCTTCGGCAATTCGACGCCAGTTCGCGGTCGCCTCTAGCTCGCCAAATACCGCCAGCAGACCAAGGTTGATGCGCTGCACGATGGTGTAGTTCGGCGGCATGTTGGTGTACTGGGCGATGCCGTCGGTCGCTTCGCTGAACGCAAAGATCTTGCGCACTGTTTCCGATGCGTACTCCGGCGTTGTCGTGTACTCGTCGTCGTGCTTGACGAACTCGTAGAAGTGCCCGAAGTACGCCTTGAGTTGCTCTTCGGTGACTTTCTCCTCGGCTTCGGGTACCAGCAGCTTCTGCTCGATCGCACTACGACGGTACGCAACCATGTCCTCGTCGATCACCATGGCTTTGATGAGCGTCATGAAGTCATCGACGGCTTGTTGGTCGAAGTGTTTCACCAGGCCGTAGTCCAAGAACGTGACCTCGCCGCCCGGGCGGAAGATGTAGTTACCCGGGTGCGGATCGCCGTTGAACGCATGCAACTGGTACATCGAACCGAAGGTGAACCGGTAGAGCGTCTCTGACGCCAAGTTCCGCTCTTCGGCCGACCAAGTGAGCACTTCGTCGAAGCGATGCCCCGTTGCCAGCTCAGTCGTCAAGATACGACGAGTCGAGTGCTCGGGAATCACGGCCGGCACGTGGATAAAGGGATGACCTCGGTAGTAGTCCCAGAACTTGTGCTGGTTCTTTGCTTCGAGTTCGTAGTTGACCTCTTCGACTAAGCGTTCGGTGAGCTCTTGCACCAGCGGCTCAGGGTCAAGGCTTGGAAAGGCCCGTCCCATGATACGCAGTAGCGGGTCGGCATTGCTGAGGTCATTCTCGATTGCCTCGTCGACGCCGGGGTACTGGACCTTGACCGCAACCGGGCGTCCGTCTTTGGTGAGCGCCCGGTGCACCTGGCCAATCGACGCGGCTGCGATCGGTTCACGATCGAACTCTGCGAAAATCTCGTTGGGAGCGGCACCAAGCTCGTCTGTAACCGCACCTACCACCAGATCGTGACTCATGGGTGGCGCATCCTGTTGCAACGCAGCCAACGTCTTGCGCATGTGCTCGGGCATACCTTGGTCGAGGTAGCTGGCCATCTGGCCGAGCTTCATGAACGCACCCTTCATGTTGCCCAGGCGTTTGACGACATCTTCGGCGGTCTTGAGTTCGAACTCGCGATCCAGTTCTTCTTTGCGTTCGGCATCGGCAAAGATGCGTCGAGCCTTGTTCGCTCCCCACCGGGCACCAACTTTGCCGCCGAGGCCCGCGATTTGCACATTCCTGGCGGCGCGCCCGACTCTGCCCAGTGGGGTGTCTTTGCTCACCGCTGGACTCTATTGCGATTGCCTCGGCTGCCGCGGGTCCCAGAGCCGTTTTGACGATTCAACCGGTGCCACCTGTTGCCTGCGATGGCGATGATGACGGTGATGCCAGTTCGGCTGGTTGCCGCTCTCAACCAACCACCGGGCACTACCCATCCAGTCTTGGTATTCGGCGCAGCCGAGAAAGAGGCTTCGCTCATATCTGCCCGCTGGGTCTCCCAGTAGTACGGTTCGGGCAATGAGTGACATCACGTTCACCTCGGTAGGCAGCGGAGAGATCTCGCTGAACGTCGCGCTGCAGGGCGAAGGTCCCCTCATGCTCTGCATCCACGGATGGCCCGAGCTTTGGTACTCGTGGCGGCATCAAATGGAGCACTTCTCGCAGCGGGGCTACACCGTCGCGGCCATGGACGTACGGGGCTACGGCGGCTCGTCGAAGCCCCACGAGATCTCGGCATATACGTTGACCGAACTCGCAGGCGACGCAGCCACAGTCATCGATGCGCTCGGCGACGGGTCTGCCATCGTGCTTGGACACGACTGGGGCGCTCCCATTGCATACAACACCGCTCGGCTACACCCCGACAAAGTCAGCGCGGTGCTTGGCATGAGCGTGCCGTACTTCCCTACGGGTCCCGACAACCCGCTACTGGCCTGGAAAGAGCGCTACACCGATCAAGGCAAGTTCTTCTACATGCTGTATTTCCAAGCTGAAGGCGTGGCAGAAGCCGAACTCGAAGCCGACAATCTGCGGAGCCTGCGGATGATCTACTACGCCGCGAGTGGCGACGCCGATGGCGAGCCTTTCCTGATGGACAAGCCAGCTGATCAGAAGATGCTCGATGGACTCATCGATCCCGACCCGTTCCCCGCATGGGCGTCGCCCGCTGACCTTCAGGTCTTCGCCGACGCATTCGATGCAGGAGGGTGGCGCGGACCATTGAATCGTTACCGGGCGCAACCGCTCGATGCCGAACAGCTCGGTTCGCGACCAGACCCGAACATCAAACAACCAGCGGCCTTCATCGGCGGTGAATTCGATGTCGTACGCAACTTCGCCGAAGGGGTTGATCCGTTCCAGTTCGCTGGCCTTGCGTGCGACGACTTTCGCGGCACCACCATCATCGATGGCGCTGGTCATTGGGTGCAACAAGAAGCTCCGGCCGCCACTAACGCCGCTATCGACACGTTCCTGAAGTCGCTGTAGCGAATCGGCACGGGGACCCGTCGCAACGGGCCTCGACCAGGCCAGTCCGCACGAGCTCGTTGCAGACTGCGGTGTCGTTGGCACCGGGGACTCGTCCCCTCTAGAGCGATCAGCAAGTCTGGCGTACGTTCACAAGGTGAATAACCGCCGCCTGAATTATCGCGACGAACGGGGCGAAGTTGCCTCGTGGTTGATCATCATGGCCGGACTGGCGATTGCAGCGACACTCGCCGCTGCGTCTCTTAGCGGCCTGATCGCCGGACTCGCAGGCGATGTTGGCAGTGCCTCAGTAGGCTACGTTGCCGCCACTGACCGAGCTAATGGAGCGACAGCGCTATCCAGCGACCAGGTCCTCGAAGACGGGACGGTGGTGCTGGTCGGCGGCACCGTTCGACACCCCAATGGAACCATTGTTCTTCCCGACGGCACCGTGCTAAGACCGGACGGCACCATCGTGCTTCCCGACGGCACGACCAAGCTGCCGAACGGCACAATCTCGCTTCCCGATGGCACGATCTGGTTACCTGACGGAACACAAGTTTTGCCCGACAGGACGCAGATCCTGCCCGACGGGACGCGAGTGCTGCCCGACGGCACGCATATCTTGGCGGACGGCGTCGCGGTTGTCCCCGACGGGTCGATCGTGTATCCCGACGGCACAATTGTCTTGCCCGACGGCACAATCCGGAAACCCAACGGAACAATCATCCTTCCCGACGACACGTACCATGTGCCGCAGCAAGAGATCCCTCCGCACCTCCAGAGCGTTTTCGACGCGGTCACCGCGAGGATCGACTACAACGATGACATTGACGTCTCGAACAGCGCACTTGAGTCGATCATCGAGATCTTCGGCGGGCTCAAAGATCCGGCCGATCGCGAAGCTCTTCTCGCCGCGTTCAGCGACCAACAGCTTGAACGCTTCTTCCACAACGTTGACTCCTCTTCGTTCTGGTCAGACGACCTGAGCGACAAGAGTCGGGCCGGTTTCTACACGCTGCTTCAGGGTCTGTCGACCGATCAACAGAAACGCCTTGCCCCATTCACCGACTACTTCGAACGTTACGACTCTGACTATCGGCCTGTCGACGTACCTATCAGCGAGGCTGACTTTGTCGAACAATACGAGGCCATCGTTGATTTACCGCTCGACGAGTTTCTAGCGCTGCGGGCACATCTATGGGAGAACCCAGAGTTGATCGCAGACAGTCCGTTTGATTGGTACGCCGATGGTTGCTCGATTCCGGGCGGCCAGTACCCCGGGCCGCTAAATGCCCCATGCCTGCGCCACGACTTCGCTTACAGCAACGGCCGGCAGGCGGGTAACCGGTTTAACGACGAGGCTCGTTATCAAGACATCGGAAGCGGCGGCATTGGCGACGCGTGGAAGAACCGGGCTGATGACCTGCTGCGCCAAGACATCGCTGAGATCCCGCCGTGGGAACTGCCAAATAGCGACGACTGGGCGACCGTCGTGTACATCGGCGTTGCGGTCGACACGCTCGGTACGGCGGGGCTTGGTTCGGGAAAGGAGACATTTGAAACGCCCTACGTGCCAGAAGAGCGCTTCTATGGCCCGGGTTATGATGTCAATCTTGGCCAGGACGACGACTTCGAAGACCGGTCTGCCTACGACGATCTGCTCGGGCTCGCCATCTCGACCGCCGGACCGGCCAATGAATAGTTGGCTGCAACCGACCCGAATCGCCGCCTCGCTGGTGGCCGTGATGGTGCTTGCGGTCGTCGGGTGCGCCGATACCGGTGTTGTCGAGGACGCAGCTCAAAGCTTCGTTGCCCCCGCCACGTGGACCCTCGATGAGGCGGAGACGCTGAACGGCTTCGACACCATCAGTCGCAGACTCATCTACTCAAGTACCGGGAGCCGGTCCGACGCATGTGCCCAGGCCGCGCAGGCTCTGGCCGACTGGGCCGAAGTCGATGTAAGCGATCTCAACGCAAGCCAACTAGATGAGCGCAACAACCGGGGCTGCACTTTTAGCACCGGATCCGACCACCAATTCCAACAAGACGGCCTCAGTGCCAGCATGCAGGTCGACCCGCTTCGAATCGACGGTGTACCCATCGAGGACCCAAACCAACCTGGTGGTGTAGGCCAAATCCGCTTCAGCGTCACCAAACCCAAGCCGTCTTGACGCCGAAAGGTGTCATCACAAGAAACTCGTCGACATCAAGACCGCTATTGGTCAGGCAGATTCGCGGACTTCGCGTTTGAGGTCTTTAATTTCGTCGCGCAGGCGGGCGGCGTACTCGAAACGCAGGTCGCCCGCGGCTTCGTTCATCTCTTCTTCAAGCGTGCGGATCAGACGCTCGAGATCGTCGCCATGCATATTGGCAACGTCGGCCATTGGCTTGTCGCGTTTGCGCGAGCGCTTGCCATCGTTGGGCGACGGTGCCTTTTGCTCGTTGGGTCGCAGGAAAGCCAGGATGTCGGTGACCGCTTTGGTAATCGTCTGCGGATCGATCCCGTGTTCTTCGTTGTAAGCCTGCTGCACGGCCCGTCGTCGTTGAGTCTCACCAATGGCCGCAGTCATCGACCGGGTCATCTGATCGGCGTACATCACGACGTGGCCGTCGACGTTACGAGCGGCGCGGCCCATGGTTTGAATTAATGACGTTTCGCTGCGCAGGAAGCCCTCTTTGTCGGCATCGAGGATCGCGACCAGGCTGACCTCGGGCAGGTCCAAACCCTCTCGCAGCAGGTTAATGCCGACCAACACATCGAATTCGCCCAGCCGAAGATCACGCAAAATCTCGATGCGCTCGATGGTGTCGACCTCGCTGTGCAGGTACCGCACTCGGATGCCCAGCTCTAGCAGGTAGTCGGTGAGGTCCTCGCTCATCTTCTTGGTCAGCGTGGTGACCAGCACTCGCTCGTCGCGTTCAGTGCGCTTGTTGATCTCTTCGATCAAGTCGTCGATCTGACCCTTGGTGGGGCGAACCTCGACCAGTGGGTCGACCAGGCCGGTCGGCCGCACGATCTGCTCAACCACCTGGTGGCTGACATCGAGTTCGTAGTCACCCGGCGTGGCCGAAAGAAACACGACCTGTCCGAGTCGGCCCATGACCTCGTCGAAGTTCAGCGGGCGGTTATCGGCCGCCGATGGGAGACGGAACCCGTGCTCGATCAAGACCTCTTTGCGCTTGCGGTCACCGGCGTACTGCCCGTGGAGTTGTGGCACCGCCACATGGCTCTCGTCGAGCACCGTCACGAAGTCTTTGGGGAAGTAGTCGAGCAACGTGTAGGGCGCTTCGCCCGGAGCTCGACCATCGATGTGGCGGCTGTAGTTCTCGATGCCGTTGCAGAAGCCGATCTCTTCCATCATCTCAAGGTCGTACTCGGTGCGCATTCGGAGTCGCTGCGCCTCGAGCAGCTGTCCATTTTCTTCGAAGAACGCCAACCGCTCTTGCAGCTCTTGTTGAATGGTGGCGGTTGCCTTGGACATGCGCTCGTCGCCCGCAACATAGTGGGTGGCGGGAAAGACGCACAGGTCATCGAGCGTGCCCAACCGCTCGCCGGTCAATACGTCGACCCGGTGGATCGCCTCGATCTCATCGCCGAACATCTCGATGCGAATGGCGTTTTCTTCGTACGCCGGGTGCAGTTCGATCACGTCGCCTTTGACCCGGAAGTTGCCCCGGATCAAGTTCATGTCATTGCGCTCATAGCGCATGTCGATGAGCTTGCGCAGGATGTCGCGCTGGTCGACTTCTTGACCGGGTTGCAACACGAGCAGATTGCCTTCGTATCCCTCGGGCGCGCCCAGACCGTATATGCAGGAAACCGATGCAACGATGATCACATCGCGGCGTGTTAACAGTGCCGACGTGCTCGCATGACGCAGGCGATCGATCTCATCGTTGACCGAGCTGTCTTTTTCGATATAGGTGTCGCTCGAGGCCATGTATGCCTCGGGTTGGTAGTAGTCGTAGTACGACACGAAGTACTCGACCCGGTTGTTTGGAAAGAACTCGCGCAGCTCGTTGGCGAGTTGCGCCGCCAGCGACTTGTTCGGAGCGATGACCAACGTGGGGCGTTGTACCTGCTCGATGGTCCACGCAATCGTGGCGCTCTTGCCCGAGCCGGTAATTCCCAGCAGCGTCTGGAACCGAGCACCGGTGTTCAACCCCTCGCTGAGCTGCTCGATCGCCTTTGGCTGGTCGCCCGCCGGCTCAAACTCGGTCACCATCTCGAAGGGCACATGACGCAGTTCTGGCATTCTTTAGTTCTACCAGCCTGGTGTGACATTCTCGTCCGAACTCACAGGTCCGGTACCGTTGCGATATGCAACGCTGGGAGTACTTCACCACCACGCTGGCGTCGAGCGTCGAAGAAAATCCAGTCCCCGTGCGCGATGACATCGCACCCGGTAGCCACGGCAAGTACTCGCCATATGCGCTCATCCCCCAGCTCAATGAACTCGGCGACCGAGGCTGGGAACTTGTCTCCATCGAGCCAGTGTCGGTGGGCAAGAACGGCGATGTGGTCCGCCCCGACGCCAACGCGTCCCGATGGGGACGCGACTACTTCTGCTGCTTCAAACGCCCAATTCCCGAGGACTAGGCCAGATTTGGCCGCTACCAGAGATCGTCGTTTGCGGTGAATGACCGCAAGCCACATACCCTCTGAACCCTGGCCGTCTACGATCGAAGCCATGTACGACGTAGACGGCAAGACCGCGGTGATCACGGGCGCAGCAGGTGGCATGGGGCTCGGAATGGCCCGATCCTTTGCGACTGCTGGCATGAAGGTCGTGCTCGCCGATATCGATGCAGACAAGCTGACCGCAGCAGTCGACGCGCTTAAGAGCGACGGACACGCCGCCATTGGCGTGCCCACCGACGTCGCGCAGGAGGCCGCGATCCAGGCGCTCGCCCAGGCTGCACTCGAGGAGTTCGGCGCCGTGCATGTCGTTTCGAACAACGCAGGCATCGGCATCGCCGGAACCGTCGACGAGATGACCCTCGACGACTGGAAATGGACGCTCGATGTCGATCTCTGGTCGGTGATCTACGGCGTGCGCACGTTTCTACCGCTGCTCAAGGAACAAGGCGAAGGCCATATCACCGCCACGTCGTCGATGGCTGGGCTCACATGCGGGCCGGTGCTCGGCGCTTACCACGTGGCCAAACACGGCGTCGTTGCGTTGATGGACACGGTGCGGATCGAACTCAGGCTCGCCAAATCAGAGGTGCGTGCCAGCGTGCTCTGCCCGGGGCCCATCGACACCGACATTGCCTACAGCGACCGACTTCGCCCCGAGGACGTCGAAACCAAAGCCAACAACAAGCTCGAAGATAAGTTCTTCGACAACCTGCGCTCTGAGCTCGCGGGAGGGATGGACCCTGCCGAAGTCGGAGAAATGATGCTCGAAGCCATTCAGAACGAGCGGTTCTGGGTCCTCACCCATCCCGAAGAGTTCATGCCCTTCATCGAGAGAAGGGTCGCACACATCAAACGCGACCATGCCCACCGGCTATAGCCAACGACCAGCGTCGCGTTAGCCGGACAGGGCCTCACCTAGGTCGGGGCCACTCGTAGGGCAAGACTTAGTAGGTCGGGACCGCAACGGTGAAGGTCGGTAGCTGTAGCTCAGCCAGCGTGTAGGAGCATCCGTCGCCAGTGGCAACGAAGATTCGAGGTGTCGCATCGATCGTGCTGGAGTATGCGTGCGTGAACTCGATCACGGTGTCGATGAAGCCGGGCGGATTTCCGAGAGCTCTATCTTCGAGCCCGGCGCCGCCGGTATCGATATCACCCAGGCCGGATTCTACGCCGCCTGCGCCTGGGTCAAGAATTGTGCCGGCGTCAGACGACGTCGCTTCGTACTCGCATGTTGCGGTGCACGAAGCAGCATCGTCGACGCCAGCAACCCGAGTAACTGAGCCATCGCCCCAGTCGACTCGGGTGTTACACCAATCGATGACAGAACTGTCACCGTCCACAACCTGCACCGTGACCGACACGTGTGCGCTGGATACGAGCACCGATTGCGGAACGATGGAAGCTGGCGTTGAAAACGCCAGCGACTCCGCTTCGGATTGTTCAGGCTGAGACGTGGAGGGGTTCGCCTCGGCCGGAACAGGTACGACCTCATCTGGTGATGAGGAGTCAGGTGCGCTGGTTGCTTCCTCGGCGACGGCCGAGGCTGGTGCTGAAGAAATTGATTCGCTAGCTTGGGAGCTCTCGATGACGTCGGTCGCCACTCCACCGGTGCGACCTGTGGTGTCGCCCAGATCGGTGTCGCCCAGATCGGTGTCGCCCAGATCGGTGTCGCCCAGATCGGTGTCGCCTGCCACTATGGATTCGACAGGTAGTTGTGGGGCGACCCGGATTGGAAAGGTCGACCAGTCGAGCTCTGCTGGGTCAACAGCCGAGTCGGGAAGCAGCGCCGCCTCGACCGGCGGATTCACCAAGGATTGTCCCGACGTCGACATCGGAGGGGTAGATGTCGACGTCGGGAGCGACTGAAGATCTTGTTGATCGGGCGGCGTGAGCACGAATTGCGGCGCAGCAGGTTCGGTAGGCACTTCAATCACCGCAGCAGGTCCGGGATCGGCAGTGACGTCCTCGGCAATAGGTTCGGCAAGTCGCCAAACGCCGTTGGACCCAAAGACTTGTGGAAGCTCGGGATTCGCACCGTCGGCATCGGCCAGCGCAACACCACCATGTTGCGGTGGCGCAGCGATCATCGCACCCAGCACTGCGGCGGCCAAGACGACCGGAGCGACCATGAAGATGCGACGATTGCGAGAGTTGCGCTTGATGTCACCGAGCAGTTCGGAAACCCGTTGCTCTGAAATGTCGATTTCGGGAATGTCTTCGTCGGAAAAGTCGAGGGCGGAGAACATTACGAGTCCGTGCTCGCCATCGTGCTGCGAAGCGCAGTAAGGCCCCGAGATGCATGCGTCTTCACGGTGCCAACGGAACAATCGAGAATTTCGGCGACATCGGCCTCGGGATACCCGGCCAAGTAGCGCAGCACCACGACTTCGCGCTGGCGTCGCGACAACCGTGACAGTGCGTCGACAAGCGCCAACCGCTCGACGATCGGTTCGCCGTCGTGGGCCCGGACGAGGTCGTCGGCGGTCAGATCGTGCTTTGAGCGCTTGCGCCACGCGTCGATTGCACCATTTGCGCTGACCTTGGAGACCCAGCGGGCGGCGTCGGGGCGGATGCGCCACCAGCGGCTGTACGCCTTCGCCAGTGTGTCCTGGGCGACATCCTCGGCCTCGGCCTGATCGCCGAGAATGCGGTACGCAACGCGGAACGCTATGCGGTAAAGCGCTCCGAAGTTGTCGTCGTACGTTTGCATTGGTGCTCGATGGGGTCGTGAGCGGAGTGCTCTCAGGGTGCTCTCAGGTTTGGACGCCTGAGTCGCTGGCTCGTGCCAGCTATCGCATGGTGTACATAGACAACGTGTGAGCGGCCCGATTCGTTGACATGGAAACTAAAGTTTCTTGAGAAATCTCGAAAAGTGGCCTATTTTGGTGCCTCCACGCCAGTGGTACCGGCAGAGTGTTGCGTCATCCACTGCCAACACCGGGCAACTTCGCCATCGAGATCTGCCAGGGAACCGCGGTTGTCGATCACGAAGTCGGCCTTGGCGAGGCGTTCGTCGCGGCTTACTTGATTGGCGATGCGAGCGTTGGCGTCGTCGAGACTGAACCCGCGATGAGTAACAAGGCGTTCGATTGCCATCTCAGTAGGCACATCGACAACCACGATGCCGGCGAGTTCAATTGGCGGTGTCCCTTCGATCAACAGCGGTATGTCCAAAACTACGATTTCGTGCGTCTTCGCGAGGGATTCCCGCTGTTGGGTCATGTCCCTTCGCACCGCCGGATGGACTATCTCATTTATCTTCTTCAATTCGTCTGGATCATTGAAGACAATTTCGGCCAGCGCGGCGCGATTCAGTTCGCCATCTGCACCAACCATATTTTCCCCAAAATGGGCGACGATTTCGTTGAATACCGGAGCGCCGCTGACCTGCAGTTGCTTCACGGTGGCGTCTGCGTCGACCAAACCTGCCCCAAGAGCAACAAGACGCTCACTAGCAGCAGATTTTCCCGAGCCGATGCCCCCCGTCAATCCAAACTCGCTCACCACCTGAAACTACACGAGCGAACCTGATGCAACCCATTCTGGGCATATCTACCCGTGGCCCTAAAGAAACGGGCCATACGGACGATGAATACCTATGCCTGTTTCACTCCTACTTGCTGACGACCACCGAATGGTGCGCGAGAGCCTCAAGCGCTCGTATATCGAATGGGGCTTCGACGTCATTGGTGACGTTGCCAGCGCCGAAGAGGCTGTGCCTCTTGCGATTGCCCATCAGCCTCAGCTGGTGGTCACCGATATTGCCATGCCCGGCATGGACGGCATCGAGGCTTGCGAACAAATCGCAAACCAGTGCCCTGATACCCGAGTCATCATCTTGACGATGCACGGCGACGAAGATTCGCTCTCACGAGCAATTCGCGCTGGCGCCTCTGGCTTCTTGCTCAAGGACTGCAGCATCGACGAACTCATGACTGCGACCCGCCTTGCAGCATCGGGCGAAACGGTGATTGCGCCCCAACTCAAGCCTCACCTGCTCGCTCAGGTCCGTCGCCCCAGCTCGACCATGACCGCTACTGCAACCAGCGCCACCCATCGCATCACCCCTCGCGAGACCGAGGTGCTGCAGATGATCGCCGATGGCCACTCGACCCCCGAGGTTGCAGAGCGGCTGTTCATAAGCCAGAAGACGGTCAAGAATCACCTGGCTTCGATCTATCAAAAACTCGACGCACGAGACCGCACCCAGGCCGTACTTCAGTCGGTTCGTATGGGAATCGTCACGCTCGACTGACTTCGGTGGTCCGTTACGCCTGTATCAGGCACGGGACGAGCGGACCTCGCACCCAATCAAAACTCAAATGCCCTGGACACCGGAGTCCAGGGCATTTGTCGTTTTCGACCCCCGCTGGCTTGTGTGAACCAGCACCTAGACGCGGGGTGCACAACCGCCATAGCTTTGATCGGAAAGGCGAAGCAACACGGCGAAGGAAGCATCATCATGGCGGCCAAGACAAAGAAAACGGCAGACAACTACCCCAAGGCATTCTGCGGAATGCCCGAGGATCCAGTGCGCACGTTCGACGATCACGTCCATCCGGGCCGAGCAGCAGCAATTCTCGACGATCACCGCAAGTGGGTCAGCGGCACCACCCTGCACTACTACTTCTTCGACGAGCACGAACTCTCGTGGGACAGGAGTCGTTTCCGATGGGGAGGAAACGCAGCGCAGAAGCGTGCAATTGGCGACGCATTCGATCAATGGGCGGCGCTGAAGATCGGTCTCGACTTCGTCGAAGTCACCTCGCCAGCCGAGGCGGAAATTCGTATCGGATTCGTATGGGGCGACGGCAGCTGGTCTTGGCTCGGCCGGCGCATCCTCGAAGAACCCCTGTCGGCACGCACCATGAACTTCGGTTGGGATATCAGCAACGACGTTGACACCGCGATCCACGAGATCGGCCACACGATGGCCATGCCACACGAGCATCAGAATCCATTCTCGGGAATCGTCTGGGACGAGGAGGCGGTCTACGACGACCTCGGCGGACCACCAAACAACTGGTCTCGCCGAAAGACCGACTACAACATCTTGCGCAAACTCCCCGAAGACGGCGTGAGCGGCTCAGAATGGGATCCGAACTCGATCATGCACTACAGCTTCAGGCAGGGCTTAATTCTCACCCCCGAGCGCTACCACGACGAACCCCTGATCCCAGCGCCCGGCTTGTCGCCAGCAGACAAGCGCATGATCAAAGAGTGGTACCCAAAGGTCGGCGCTCGCATGCCGAAACTCGAGCCGTTCAAATCCGAACGTATTTCGCTCGAACCCGGCGAGCAGGTGCAATACCTGATCGAGCCCGACTCGAGCCGGGACTACCAGATTCGAACCTTTGGCGAAGCGGACACGGTCCTGGTCTTGTTCGAAGAGATCGACGGCGAATGGCGCTATCTCGACGGCGACGACGACAGCGGCTACGACCGCAATGCGCTCATCGAGCACAAGCTCTTCAAAGGCCGGCGCTACAGCGTGAAGTTGCGTTTGTACTGGGCCGGCGAAACTGGCGACTTTGCCCTCGTCTTGTTCTAGCAGGGTGCCCCGGCGGTCGCCGGTCGCTACGTGCGCAGATAACGAGCAAACCCACGGCGCTCAAAACGCAAACCGCCCCCGAGCCGAGGCTCGGGGGCGGTTGTGCAAGGTGTTCAGATGTGTTTATGCAGGCGGAGGCGTCGGGGCCTCTGGAGGTGGAGCCATCTCGCTCTCCATCCCATCGACCTGGGCGTACGCAGCTTCGATGTCAGCCGCAATGTCGGCCGACAATGGTGCGACCGCTGCTGGCTCGGCGCTTTCTTCTTCGGCTTCGCCGATGTAGTTGCCTTCGTCGTCGTAGGCGTGCTCGCCAAAGTGCTCTTGGTACTCGGCGGCGACAACGCCGCCCTCGGCAGCCTGCTTGATCGACAGGCTGATGCGGCGTCGTTGCAGGTCGAGATCGATGATCTTGACCCAGAGTTCTTCGCCGGGCGAGACAACTTGCTCGGGGAGATCAACGTGGTGTGCTGACATCTCAGAGATGTGGACCAGACCTTCGATGCTGTCACCGACCTGCACGAACGAACCGAAGGGCACCAGCTTGGTGACACGGCCGTAGACGAGCTCGCCGACCTTGTGTGCACCGGCGAACTGCTGCCATGGATCTTGCTGGGTGGCTTTGAGCGACAGGCTGATGCGTTCGCGGTCGAGGTCGACCTCGAGCACCTGAACGTCGACTTCGTCGCCGACAGCAACGACTGAGCTTGGGTGATCGACGTGCTTCCAGGAGAGCTCGGAAACGTGGATGAGTCCGTCCATGCCGCCCAGATCGACGAACGCACCAAAGTTGACGACCGAGCTGACGATGCCCTTACGAGCCTCGCCTGGCTTGAGGTTGTCGAGGAACTCTTCGCGCTGTTCCTTCTGGGTTTCTTCGAGCCATGCCCGACGTGAGAGCACAACATTGTTGCGGTTCTTGTCGAGTTCGATGATCTTGGCTTCGAGTGTCTGACCAACGTATGGCTGTAGGTCGCGCACTCGGCGTAGCTCGACGAGCGACGCCGGCAAGAAGCCACGCAGGCCGATGTCGACGATGAGGCCGCCCTTGACGACCTCGATGACTGGACCCGAGACCATGCCATCTTCTTCTTTGAGCTGTTCGATCTTGCCCCACGCACGTTCGTACTGTGCGCGCTTGCGGCTGAGGATCAGCCGACCCTCTTTGTCTTCCTTGGTGAGGACGAGAGACTCGATGGTTTCGCCCATTGCGACAACTTCGCGAGGGTCTACGTCGTTGCGGATCGACAGCTCGCGAGATGGGATGACGCCTTCGCTCTTGTAGCCAATGTCGAGCAGTACTTCGTCGGTGTCGATGCGAACAACCGTGCCGTTGACCATTTGGCCTTCTTCGACCGACACAAACGTCATGCCATAGGCTGCGTCGAGGTCGGCGTCGGAAATATCGTCGGCGACGATCTGGCGAGGGGTGTAGTTGCCCTCTTCGTCGAACGTGCCGAACATAGATTCGTCGTCGACGGGAGTGGGGGCAGGTGCCGGAGATGGCGCTGGCGCTGGCTCAGGGGCCGGAGCAGGTGCAGTGGCCTCGGCCACTGGTGCTGCTGCTTCGGTTACTTCTTCGGGAATAGTCGTATCGGACACTAAGGATCTCGTTTGAATGGGAATAGGAAACGCAGCGATGGATCACGCCACCTGCCGAGGCTATCTCGGAATGGCCAAACTACGCCTTGGCGGCTGCGTCAAACCACAAGGTCGCGGGTGAGTACGAACCGGTGCCGTTGGTCGCCATGGCCCCCTGCATCGGGGCCCGCACTTTCAGACGCGACGAAGCCGCCTGATTCTGATCACCAGGGGTGCCAGAGCCAGACGGCTTCTTCGACATTGCAAGCGCCAAAAGGCGCTCGTTCTATGCGTCAGCGAACAGTGGATCGTTGTCGGTTGACAGCACTGTGGTGTGGATGATCGCACCGATGACAGCTCCAACAATCGGAGCGACCCAGAAGAGCCACAGCTGGGGCAGGTAGTCACCGCCGGTGAAGAGGGCCTGGGAGGTTGATCGGGCTGGATTCACGCTGGTGTTCGTCACGGGAATCGAGATCAAGTGGATCAACGCAAGCGTCAGGCCGATGGTAAGTCCGCCCATAGCAGGCGCACCACGTCGTTCGGTCACGCCCAAGATGACAATCAAGAAGATCGCAGTTAGCACGATTTCGATCACCAATGCTGACCCCAATCCGTAGCCGCCGGGTGACAGGTTGTCGTAGCCGTTCGAGGCAAAGGCGCCTGCAGCGGTGTTGTCGATGGACCAGCCGTCGAGGCCGCTTGCAACCAGGTAGATAATCGCCGTGCCACCGATGGCACCAAGAACTTGTGCGACGATGTAGCCGCCGGCCTTCGAGGCTTCGAATCGTCCACCGACCAACAGGCCAATTGTAACGGCCGGGTTGAAGTGGCCTCCGGAAACGTGGCCGAACGTGTAAGCGCCCGTCACGACGGTCAGACCGAACGCCAGGCTGACGCCAAGGAGTCCAATGCCGATTTCGGTGTCGCCTGCGAAGAAGATGGCGGCCAGCACTGCTGAGCCACACCCTCCGAGCACAAGCCAGAGCGTGCCGAAAAACTCGGCCGCTAGTGCTTTAACATTCATTAGAAATTCCCTTTATGTGCCGGTCGGCACTCAAGGACTAGACGCTGCGGCGCGCGCCTTCGTCGCGAGAAACCGACCGAAACCCCATAATTGGGGTCGCCCGCAGCTCGGTTCCACATCAATGAGCGCGCTAGCGACCGTTAAACAGAAGCCAGAGTTCAGCCTCTTTGCGTCAGCAAAACCCGTCAACACTCCTAGGTCGAAACAGCCCTTCCGCGCCAGCAAAAAGGCGGACTACCCCTTGGCAGAAGCCCAGGTTGGACCGTCGGCGAGGTTGACGTTGAGGGGGACTCGCAGGTCAAAGGCGTTGGCCATGACCTCGACCACCAGGTCACGAGTGTTGTCGAGTTCGGCGGGGGGAACTTCGAGCACGACCTCGTCATGGACCTGCAGTATGACTTCGGCCTCGAGCTTGCTCTTGTCAAGCGCCCGATCCAGCTCAACCAGCGCGACCTTGAAAATATCCGCGGCGAGCCCCTGAATACCGGCATTCATTGCTTGGCGTTCGCCTGCTTGGCGAATGCGGAAGTTCGAGGAACTGAGCTCGGGTATCTGGCGACGTCGACCAAATAGCGTCTCGGTGTAGCCACGTTGTCGAGCTTCGGCAACCGTGTCATCCATGTACTTCTGCACTGCAGGGAAAGCCTCGAAGTACGCATCGAGGATGACCTGGGCCTCGCTGGTTGGTATACCCAATCGTTGTCCAAGACCGTAGGCCTCCATGCCATAGGCGAGGCCATAACTCACCATCTTGGCTTTCGACCGCTGCTCGACGGTAACTTCGTCGGGCTGCACGTCGAAGACGCGCGCCGCCGTCGCGTTGTGGATGTCGTCGCCGGCTTCGAAAGCGGCGATTAAGCCAGGATCTTCGGCCAGATGGGCAATGCATCGCAGCTCGATCTGGTTGTAGTCGGCGATCAGCATCGTCTTGCCTTCGCCCGCGACAAAAGCGCGCCGAAAGTTGCGGCCGCGCTCTGATCGCACCGGAATGTTGTGCAGATTCGGCTGGTCGCTGCTGAGCCGTCCGGTTCGAGCAACGGTTTGGTTGAACGTGGCCCGAATGCGATCGCCCGGTCCGACTTCGGCAACGAGGCCCTCGCCATAGGTCGAGCGCAACTTCTCGACCTCGCGATATTGAAGCAGCAGATCGACCATCGGGTGGTCGTCACGCAGCTTTTCGAGGGTTGCAGCATCGGTCGAGTAACCGGTCTTGGTCTTCTTCTGCGGGGTGAGACCCAACTTGTCGAACAGGATTTCTCGCAGCTGTTTCGTGGAGTTGAGGTTGAATTCCTCGCCCGCGGCTTCGATGGTGGCTGCTCGCAGCCGTTCACATTCTGCGGTCAGATCATCGCGCATGTTCGTCAGTTCGGCGACGTCGACGCCGACACCCAGGTGTTCCATTTTGGCCAGCACGCGAATGAGGGGCACTTCGACCTCGGTGTTGAGCTTGGTGAGACCGAGGTCGTCCATCGAGACACGTATTGGCTCGGCAACTCGCGAAATTGCTAGCGCACGGCGCCCGGCCAGCAGCGCTTCGTCAACAGCATCTTCTTCCCCGAAGTCGAGCTGGCCTTCGGGAGCCGCTTCACCGCCTGGTAGCTGCATCGATGCAAATCGGAGCAACAACCCCTCGATCGGATATGACGACTCGGCCGGGTCGATCAGGTACGCGGCGAGCGCCGTGTCCAGAGCCAGACCTGGCAGATCGATGCCCAGGTCAAAGAGCGCCCGCATCGTGGCTTTGATGTCGTGACCACACAGATCGGTCTTTGGGTTGCCGACAGTGGCACTGACCGCAGCTGCGCAGTCGGGGTGTTGCAGTTGGGCTGCGGTGAGCCACAGCACATCACCAGCCTCGAGATCGGACGTGATGGCCAAGCCGCGGAGCGCTCCGTCATCTTCGAAGCTGCCAGCCATACCAACCGGACCTGACAGCGGTAATGCCTGCACGGCAGCGACTGCATCGGCGACCGTGTCGGGGGTGGTCATCTCGGCTTCGATCACGTCGACGTCGCCCATGGCGGCACCACTGTCGAAGTCGAGCACGTCGGTCAAACGGTCATACAGCGCGCGAAACTCGAGAAAGTCGAACAGGCGCCGGACCTCGTCGGCGTCGATGCCACCGATTTGCAGATCCTCGATTTTGGCCTCGATCGGCACGTCGAGGATGAGTGGCATCATCTCGAGATTGCGCTCGACGTTTTCTTTGTACATCGCCAGGTTCTCGCGCAGCTTTGGTGTCTGTTCGTCGATGTGGTCATAGATGCCATCGATGCCGCCGTACTTGTTGATGAGCTTGGCGGCCGTCTTCTCGCCGACGCCGGGTACACCGTCGAGGTTGTCCGACTTGTCGCCGCGAAGCGCGGCGTAGTGCACGTAGTCCTTGGGATATACGCCAGTACGTTCGAAAATGCCAGCCTCGTCATAGAAGGCATAGTCGCTCACACCCCGCCTGTTGTAGAGCACTTTGACGTGCGGGTCCTCGACGAGTTGGTAGGCGTCGCGGTCACCGGTGACCACGATGACGTTGTCGCCAGCTTCTTTGCCGCGAGTTGCGAGCGTGGCGATGATGTCGTCGGCTTCGAAGCCCGGCTGTTCCAGAACTGGCATTGCGAGTGCGTCGACGAGTTCGCGGACCAAGCCGAGTTGCTGGCGCAAGATGTCGGGCGCTGCGGTTCGTCCGGCCTTGTAGTCGTCGTACTTCTTGTGCCTGAACGTGGGCTCAGGGAGATCGAATGCGACGGCGAGCCGATCGGGATGGTGATCGCGGAGCAGGTTGATCAGCATCGAGGTGAACCCGAAGACCGCGTTGGTCACCTGTCCGCTCGTTGTCGCCATGTCAGCCGGCAGTGCGAAGAACGCCCGGTAGGTCAGCGAGTGACCGTCGATCAGCATCAGTTTTGCCACGGGCGCGAACCTATCTGCTGCAGCGGGTGCAGGGGTGTCTTACTGGTGCCGACCGGCCCGCAGGCCGGTCGGTATCAGGAGCGCGATCAGAATCCAGCTGGTGATCGACATCGCCTCGAGGAATGGCTTGGGGTCATCTTCGGCCCCGACCGAGAAAATCCAAAGAAGTCCGCCGTAGCTCAGGCGCCCGGCGAGCGAGTTGATGCTGAGCAGCGTTGCCCGGTGCCGTTGTGCGGTTCGAGGCGCAACCGCAGCTGACAGCAATACCGGAGCCGCGGCACCCTGGACGCTGCGAAACATGACCAGTCCCAAGATCAGGACCGAAAACGACAGCGCCATCGCGCTCACGATGATCGCAGAGACCACACCCAATCCGATCAGCGTTGCGACCACCCCAAAGCGCTCACCAACCGTTGCGCTGTAGCGAGCTGCAACGGCGCCCACCAGTGCAACCACTGCGAACAACACTCCTGACAACAGTGGCGTGGCGCCGAGCTCGTTGGGCGACTTGTCGAGCGCCGAAGTGAGCCATGGCTGCACCAACGTGAACGCGACGTGTTCGAGCACGACCAACGCGATGCCATAGAAAAAGATCCAGGCCATGAACGTGTTCGTCAGATACGCCAGACAACGCCTGATCTGAGGAAGCAGCGCCTCGGCGTGCGCTCCCCCGTTGCTTGGTTCGTAATACAGACGAGTCACGAGAAACTGGCCGACCGCGATCGCGAGTGCCACGCCGAAAGCCAGCCTGAGGTCAATGAGCCCGAGTGCACCGCCAACAACGGCGCTGAGCGCGCGCGTCACATAGCTGAGAGCAGAAACACGTGCTTGGCGCTGGGCATACTCGTCGCTGCGGCCCAGCCCCTCGAGCGAGTCGAAGTGAAATGACACATCGGTTCCCGATATGAACGCAAATCCAGCACTGACGAAGAGTTGGCCCACCACGATCACCGCAAACGAATCACCGCCGACGAGAAAGCAGGTTTGGCCGATCGCAAAGCTCGCTGCGGCCACGCTCAAGGTGGGCACTCGGCCGAGCCAGTCGCTCATCCACCCCGACGGGACTTCGAGCACCACGATGAAAAGGTAGGTCAGCGATGCGAGCTGCAGGGCCCCCGACACACCGAAGTTGGCTCGGGTGAACAGTACGAAGACCGGCAGATAGACCATCGACGAGGCCAGTGCTTCGTGAATGGGGATGAGTCGCAGGTTGCGTTCGAGGCGATGGGTGTCGGCGACCGAGGGATCAACCACAGCCCCAGCGATCGGTGGCATCGCACACCCCAGGCTTCATCATCGGTCCATCAAACCACAGCCCTGCGACAACTGCGAGCGAACAAGGCGGTGAGGCGCCAGCTACCGCGCACCCAAAACGCCCTGCACAACACTCTCCGCCCAAAGATGGGCCCGTGAGATGAGCTGAGTGTCAGGGCAGCAACGTGCCGTCCAACACTTCGGTGGCGACATCGCGCACCGGCCGGCGTTGGTCCATCGCCCGCTTTTGCACAAACCGCATGGCTTCGGCCTCGCCGAGACCGTGGCGGTCGATCAAGACGCCTTTTGCCCGATCGAGCAGCACCCGGTCGCTCAGTCGTTTGTTCAGCGAGTCGACTTCGGTGGCGAGTTCCTTCATCTGCTGGTGACGGGCCCGTGCCACTTCGATCTGCACCGCGATCTCGTTGCGTTGAAACGGCTTGATCAGATACGCAAGCACACCCGCATCGATGGCCTCGTCGACCAGGCCCCGCTGGCTGAAAGCGCTCAAGATGACGACTGCGCACACTAGATCGTCAGTCAGTGACTTTGCGACCTCGATGCCAGTTCGGCCGGGCATCTTGACGTCGAGAATCGCAACATCGGGTCGCAGTTGCCGAATCAGCGTCTCGGCCTCGTCGCCGCGGGCGCTCTGGCCGACAACGTCGAAGCCGAGCGACGTCAGCGTCTCGGTGATGTCGAGCCGAATGATTGCCTCGTCCTCAGCGACGAAGACCCGGATGCCCTGCCCGAGTCGCTGCTCGGCCTCGCCGTCTGGCTTCGCGACATCGCCGATCATCGACTGCTCACGATTCGTTGAATGCGTCGAGCAGTTCGTCTTGACGCAGCTCGAGCTTGGCGATCTCGGCTTTGAGTTCGTCTCGGTTGCGTCGGTTGACGTCGACCTGGCGCCGAGCCTGTTCGTGCTCCTTGGCTGCCAGCGGAGTTTCCGACACCAGCGAGCGAAGCCGGGCATCATCGGCTTCGTAGTCGACCTGCATCAGGGCCTGTTCGGCGACTGTCAGGTCGTTGCGCATTGACTTCAACCGTTTGCCGACATCAGCCAGCTGTCGTTCTATTCGTGACCGCACCATCGCTTGGATCCTAGAGGTTGCAAGGCCGCACTTTGAGCAATCGAGCACCGCAGGAAGACGCGTTGCTCGGTGCGGCTGTCATGTCGGCCTTTCTCAAAGGACTACTTTTGGACCACCTGACCGGGGCGGCCCTCGGCGAACCCGCTGACGCGCTCGAACGCTTCGTCCAACTCGTTGAAACCTTCCAACCGAAGCGTTGAATCGAGAGCGGAGAAGCGAACAGACACTTGCGATCGGTGGGGCCAGTTCACGGCCGATCGCGTCGCGAGCAGCATCGCTGCGGTCCGCGCTGCAGTACCGGCGAATTGTGGCGCTCGTTTCGCTCGTACGTCCGCTCGATAATCGGGTTCGTGGCAGCGACGTCGAGGGAGAGAGTCAGAGCGGTCGACCACACGAAAAAGCAACGATCCCGCAACAATCCCGGGCGGTCGACACCGCCCGGGATCGTTATCTGAGTACCCGGAGCGGGACTTGAACCCGCACGTCCTAAGGACATCGGATTTTGAATCCGACGCGTCTGCCAATTCCGCCATCCGGGCTTGGATTTGGTTCCCTGAGCGTAGCGGGTACCGGACCGTAGCGGAGGGCGTTTTACTGGACAGCTGGATATGAGACGCAGTTATGTGCACTGGGGGGTGAAAACGTGAAACGATAGACGCCTAGGTCTGGTCCGAAGATCGAACGTTCAACTACTTCAGCGGGTGCACCATCCACATGATTGCCTTCCTCTATCCGGGTCAGGGCTCACAACACGCTGGCATGGGTGCCACGTGGCGTCAGCACGACTCGTGGGAACTTGTTATCGAAGCCAGCGATGCAACCGGACGAGATATCGGCCATCTGTTGCTCGAAGCCAGCGACGACGAACTGCGCGAGACTCGCAACGCTCAACTCGCAACGTTTGTCACCTCGATGGTGGCATTCGATGCCGTGAGCAGGCTGGGTATCGAAACCAGTGGCCACGCCGGCCACAGCCTGGGAGAATACACGGCCCTGGCGGCATCGGGCGTGCTCGACTTCGACGACGCAGTTCGCCTTGTCGCTGAACGCGGCGAGGCCATGCAGGCCGCAGCCGACGAACACAACGGCACGATGGCCGCCATCATCGGTCTCGACGACGACGCCGTTCTTACTGCTGTCGCCAGCGTCGATGATTGTTGGGTCGCTAACTACAACACACCTGGTCAGGTCGTCATCGCAGGTGGACCCGACGGTGTCGAAGCTGGCGGCGAGGCGTGCAAGGCGGCCGGAGCCAAACGGGTGATGCCCCTGGTGGTCGGTGGTGCATTTCATACGCCGCACATGGCACCTGCGCAAGAGCGACTCGACAAGGCGCTAACACAGACCGATTTCCGAGCTCCTGACCATCCTGTGTACGCCAATGTCGACGGCGACGCCCACAGCACTGCTGATCCGTGGCAACGGTTGCTTCACGATCAGTTGACGGGTTCGGTCCGCTGGAGCCGCACGCTGCAATCCATGGTCGACGCTGGCTATGCCACGTTCGTCGAGATCGGACCCGGCACTGCGTTGACAGGCATGGTGAAGCGCACCGCTCGTGGCAGCGAACGATTAAATGTCACGGCCCCGGGCGATCTCGACGCTCTATTGGCTGCGCTTGGCGGTCGCGATCAAAGCGAACCCGCCCAGGGCGAACATCTCTACGTCACCGAACGACTCGTCGTTAGCCCGAAGGCCGGTGTCTTCGTTCCCGAAACCGATGTGGGCAACGGCGCACTCCTACAAACTGGCTCGCTGATCGGCACCGTCGGCGACACCGACGTGCGCTCGGCGTTCGCGGGCCAACTCATCGAATTTTTGGCACTCCCCGGCGAGCGGGTGCAGCTTGCCCAACCAATTGCATGGCTGAGGTCATCATGAACGCGCGAACACGCGGCTCTCGGATCGTTGGGTGGGCCAGCGCGCTTCCCGATGAGATCGTCACCAACCACGATCTGGCAAAGACCCTCGACACAAACCACGATTGGATTGTCGAACGAACCGGCATTCACAGCCGCCGGGTCGGCGGCAGCACCCACGATCTGTCAGTTGAGTCTGGGCAGGCAGCAATCGACCGTGCCGGTCTGACCGCCGACGACATCGGCATGGTCTTGCTTGCCACCACGACACCCGAGAAGCAGTGTCCTGCAACCGCTTCGGTCGTGCAGGACACGCTCGGCATCAAAGGTGGAGCGTTTGACATCCAAGCAGCCTGCTCGGGCTTTGTCTACGGGTTGGCAATTGCCGACGGCATGATTTCAACCGGCATCGACAACATTTTGGTGATTGGCACCGACACGCTGAGCCACATCACCGACTGGACCGACCGCGGCACCGCGATCCTGTTTGCCGATGGCAGCGGCTCGATGGTGCTGTCGGCGGTCGAGGGCCCGGGAAACATACTCGGTTACTCACTTGACTCCGATGGAGCACTCGAAAAGCACCTCTACGCCGAGCACCACGGCGGCAAGCTCATCATGAATGGCAAGGAAGTTTTTCGCAACGCGGTGGGCGTCATGGTCAACACCAGCAAAGACGCCATGGCAAAGGCGGGGGTGACCATCGACGATATTGCGCTCGTGGTGCCCCATCAGGCCAATATTCGCATCATCGAATCGGCCTGCAAGCGCCTCAAAGCGCCGATGGACAAGGTCGCCATCGTGCTTGGTCACACCGGCAACACGTCGTCGGCATCGATTCCGTTGGCGTTCGTGGCTGCCGAAGCCGAAGGCCGGATCGAACCGGGCGAACTCGTGCTCATGACCGGCTTTGGTGCAGGTATGAGTTCGGCGTCTGCAGTCATACGGTGGGATCCGTAATGACTGAAACCACTTCTCGCGTCGCCCTTGTCACCGGTGGCTCCCGAGGCATCGGGTTGTCCATTGCTACCGGCCTTGCCAGCGCCGGACATCGCGTCGCGGTCACCTACAACTCCACTCCCCCGGCGCAGGCCGAAGAACTCGGACTCTTTGCGGTTCAGGCCGATGTCACCGACGTCGCCCAGCTCGATGCTGCGTTCTCGCTTGTCGAAGAGCAGCTGGGCAATGTCGAGATTCTGGTCGCCAATGCGGGAATCACTCGTGACAACCTGGTGTTGCGCATGTCCGACGATGACTTCACGTCGGTCATCGAAACCAACCTGACCGGCACGTACCGTGCCTCGAAACGAGCTATCAAAAACATGATGCGCGGCCGCTGGGGCCGCATCATTTTCATTTCCTCGGTCGTCGGGCTTGGCGGCCAAGCTGGCCAGGCGAACTACGCCGCATCAAAGGCAGGATTGGTTGGGCTCGGACGCTCCCTCGCCAAAGAATTCGCGTCACGTAAAGTGACAGTAAACATCGTGGCACCCGGGCCTATCGACACCGATATGCTCGCAGCGCTTAACGAAGATCAACACGCTCAGATGCTTGACATGGTTCCGCTCGGACGCATTGGACAACCCAATGAGATCGCAGCCGCTGTGACCTTCCTCGCTTGCGAGGATGCCGGATTCATCACCGGCGCGGTCCTGCCAGTCGATGGCGGCCTGAGCATGGGCTAACCCAGCCCTCTACCCTTGGAAGAGAGTACATATGAGCGACGAAGCACAATTTGCACGGTTCAAGAAATGCGCAATCGAGGTCCTCGACGTCGAAGAGGACAAGATCACCAAGGAAGCGAGCTTCGCAGACGATCTTGATGCAGACAGCCTCGACCTTGTCGAACTCGTCATGGCACTCGAAGAAGAGTTCGATGTCGCCGTCGACGAAGAAGAACTCGAAGGTATCGACACCGTCGGCAAGGCCTACGATCTCGTAACCGGCAAGCTTTAATGTCGCAGCGCCGTGTGGTGATCACGGGCGCTTCTGCAGTCGCATGTGCTGGATTCGGCCGTGAAGCCTTCTTCGAGGGGCTTCTCGCTGCCGCGCCCACCGAGCGGCCAAGAAGCGTGCCCGAGTTTGATCTCAGTGCCTATTTCGACAAGAAAGAAATGCGTCGGCTCGACCGCCACGCCCATTTCTCTTTGGTTTGCGCTGCCGAAGCGCTCGCCGAGACTGGCGAACTTGGCTATGACCCCGAACGCATCGGCACCCTGATCGGTACCGGTGTTGGCGGCATGCGCACGTTCGAAGAGCAGGTCTTGGTCCAGCACGAGAAGGGTTCACGCCGGGTGAGCCCGTTCCTCATTCCAATGATGATGGCGAATGCGTCGTCGGCCAATGTCTCGATGAAGTACGGCTTCGAAGGTCCGTGTGAGACCACCGTTACTGCGTGTGCCGCAAGCAATCAGAGCATCGGCAACGCCTTCAACATGATCCGCTGGGACCGCTGCGATGCCATGGTTACCGGCGGAACCGAGAGCGCAACAACTGCGACTGGCATGGCCGGGTTCGCCAACATGACGGCGCTCTCGAACTCCGGTATCAGCCGCCCGTTCGACGCAGAGCGCGATGGATTCATCCAGGCCGAAGGTGCGGGCATTTTGGTGCTCGAAGAACTCGAGGGCGCCAGGGCCCGTGGAGCCACGATTCTGGCCGAGGTCATCGGCTATGCTACGACTGCCGACGCCCACCACATCACTGCCCCATCGCCGGGCGGCAAGGGTGCTGTTAAGTGCATGACCCGGGCGATCAACGATGCCGGTATCAATGCCAGCGACGTCGGCTATGTGAATGCGCACGGCACGTCGACACCGCTGAACGATGCCGCCGAGGCCCAGGCGTGCGCCGAACTGTTCGGGACCAACAGCGGCCCGCTCGTGACTTCGATCAAGGGCGTGACTGGACACTCTTTGGGCGCTGCTGGCGCCCTCGAGGCTGTCTCGATTGTCGAGTCCATGGTCCGCGGTGTGGTTCCACCGACCGCCAATACCGCCGCGGTCGATCCTGAGCTACCGCAAATCAATGTCGTCATCGGCGACGGCCGCGAGTGGACCCCTTCGCCGACGTTGTCGAACTCGTTCGGCTTTGGTGGCCACAACGCCACCTTGGTGTTCGGACCTCCCCCCGGGTAGTTGTAGCCTCGCTTTGCTGGGACCGTCGATCAGTTGGCTCCAACAGGAGGAGGCGCCCGCTGCTCGTTGCGCTCGCTAACAGGCCGAATCCGGACTACCCCCGGACCGCTTCGCTACCTCTGGTAGTCACTGGGTCACAAATTTTTAGAGGGCGACGCCGACGAACATCAGGTCGCAGCTACATGCGAGTTCGCCGTCGACGAGCGCCCTTCCGCTAGCTTTTCCGGCTCGGGCCGACATTCTCGTGACGGTCAACTCGAGATCCAACCGTTCGCCAGGCGACACTTGGCGGCGAAATTTTGCGTTGTCCAGGCCGCCGAACATGGGAATCTTGCCGGCAAAGCTCTCGCCGTGTAACACCGCATAGGCCCCAAGTTGCGCGATTGATTCGGCCATAAGCACACCTGGTAGCGTCGGTCGTCCGGGGAAATGACCTGCGAAGAACGGCAAGTCATCGCCGGGAATCCAAAATCCTTTGGCCGAGACACCTGGTTCGAGTTCGGTGACCCCATCGAGAAACAAAAACGGATCCCGATGCGGAATGACGTCGGTCGGGTGCGGCAGTGGGTTGGACATGGTTTGAATGTACTCGGTCGAAAACGACGAAAGGGCCTGACTAAAGCCAGGCCCTAACGCGCAGTTATCTAGAGCCACGCCGGCGAGATCGGCGCCAGCGCAACGATTATTTGCCCTTGGCTGCGTTCTTGAGCTTCGAACCAGCTGAGACCTTCACACCCTTGGAAGCAGCGATTGGCATGCTTTCACCGGTGCGTGGGTTGCGGCCCATACGGGCTGCGCGCTGGGTCTGCTGGATCGACAACCAGCCAGGGATGGTGATCTTCTCGTCGGTCTTCGCAACGTGACTAGCAACGACTTCGAAAAACCCGGTGAGGGCGGTATCGATGTCGGACTTGGTCATGTCGGTCTTGTCGGCGACTGCTTCGATCAATTCAGACTTATTCATGGTTACTCCTTAGGCGACTTATTCGGTCCAGGGGGGATCGAACAACGACACAAGAAGAGTCTGTGGGGGTACCGAAGTCAAGCATTTGCAACAGTTTTGGTGGTTTGGGCTCCAACGGCCGGTTTTGTCCGGCGACATCTTCGACGACTCAGAGCTGGCGGCCGGACATGAGGAGGGGCTAGGGAGCACCACCGATCGTGGTCATCTTCGTGGGCGTCGGCTCTAGCCGCTCAGGGCTGGAAGTTGCGAACGAATCTATGCGCTGGGTCTCGGGGCGCAGTGGCCTACGATGATCGACGTGTCTTCTTCTCGCCGCAAGGAATCAAAAGGCGACGAAGACGGGTTTACCCGCTATGTCATGCCCGAACTCGACGTGCTCATGCGCGTCGCTCGATCGATCACCGGGAACTCGACCGACGCCGACGACCTGGTGCAAGACACGCTCTTGCGGGCATACAGGGCCATCGACCGGTTCGACGGGCGTTACCCGCGGGCGTGGCTTCTCACCATCATGCGCAACGCGCAAATCAACCGGGTCCGTCGCAAACGCCCCGAACTCATGCGTGACCCCGATACAACGCTGGCCGTTGTCGCTAACACCGACTCAGATGCAAAGACGCCCGAGGCAACCGTTCTCGACAAGACGTTCGACGCCGCGGTCGAGCGATCGTTGGCCGCCATCCCAGAGCAGTTTCGCGAGGCAATCCATCTGGTCGACATCGACGGCCTGTCCTACAACGAGGCAGCAGCGGTCCTCGATGTTCCCGTTGGCACCATCATGAGCCGATTGCATCGCGGCCGCAAACTCATTCGAAATGATCTCACGATGGATCCTGAATACGATCGGGCCAGCTCATGAACTTCTTGTCACGCATCTTCAGGCGAGAGATGTCATGCGAGCAGGTCGGAGCGGTACTGCAGCAGTACCTCGACGACGAACTCGAAGCCGACCAGGTCCCCAAGGTGCTCAAGCATCTTGAGGCCTGCAAGGACTGCGGTCTCGAAGCCACCATGTACACCCGCATCAAGGATTCACTCGTCAGCCACCAACAGGCCCCTGATGCAGAATCGATGCAGCGCATACGAGCGATCGCTCAAGACCTCGCCGCCGCCGGCCTGCCCGAGGGCATCGACGGGTAGCAACGGCTATTCAGAGTCTTCGCTGCGGCTGATGTTTTCGGCGAGCCGGCGGTTGAGCAGTTCGTTCACCCGTAGATTTGCGCTCGGATAGCGTTCCAGCAGCCTACGGAAGCCTTTGATGCTGAACTCGGCCACAACAAGGTCGCCGTCCGCGACCACTGTGGCGTTCCTGGGGCGATGTTCGATCAGCGACATTTCACCTACAGCCGAGCCCTGCCCGACCGACGTGACGTACTCGTCGGCGATATAGACGAGCGCTGTTCCTGAGGCAATGACAAAGAACGAGTCCCCATAGCGTCCCTGTTCGATCAGGGTCTCTCCCGGGGCCATCTCGCGGCGCACCGCCATCGCCGCTATTTCGGCGATTTCGCTGGATTCGAGCCCAACGAAGAGAGGGATTCTGGGCAGATCTTCGGGATCAATCTTGTCGCCTCCTGAGAACAGACCCATGATTGTTACTCCTCCTGTAGCGTGAGTGGCCGATTAGAGCGCCGCTGAGCGCACTGACGCCTTGCTTCGCAGCCAGTCACCTATCTGATTCAGGGATAGCACGGTGAGTACCATGAAGACCGATGGCCACACGACCATCCAGATGCTGCGACGGGTAACGCCACGGCCCTCGTTGATCATATTGCCCCATGTTGGCGTTGGGACTTGCACGCTCAGCCCCAGGAACGAAAGCGTGCCTTCGACAACGATTACGGCAGCAGCCTGCACGAGCGCATATGCGATGAGCGCTGGCAGCACGTTCGGAATGATCTCGCGGAACAAGATCTTGCTACGTTTGGTTCCAATCGCCTGAGCGGCATGCACGAACTCTCGATTGGAGAGCGCAAGCGAGGTCGCTCTGGCGATTCGGGTATAGGCCGGGATGGACAGCACCCCGACGACCAGGCTGATCACGAACAGGCTGCGAGTCTCATAGATCGCCACCAAGGCGAGCAGCAAGATGAGGGGCGGGAACGCCAAGATAACGTCAATGCCCGACATGATTACTGTCTCAGTGCGGCCCCGGACATAGCCAGCAAAGGACCCAACGAGCCCTCCAACGATAACCCCAAAGGCAACTGCGGTGAGCGCCACGATGAGCGATACCCAGCCTCCGGCGAAGATCCGAGCGAAGGTATCTCGGCCGAGAGTATCAGTGCCGAACCAATGCGCAGCCGACGGTGTTTCGAGCGCATCGGCGGTGCCTCGATTAAGGCCAGCGTAGAAAACATCCTGCAGAATCGGCAGGCCCTGATTTGGATCATTCAGCGTGCGATCGCTGAGCCATTGGTCAATTTTGGCATAGATAGCGCCGAACACGATAAGGCTCAACCAGGCAATCGACAGCTTCGCACTCCAGGGAATGCTGGCCTTTTTCGCTTTCAGTTCGTCTTCTTCGAGCACCTCAAGTGGCGCGTCATCGGCTTCGTCTCTCGTGAGAAGGTCAGTCATCGCTAGCGCTTCCGGATTCGAGGGTCAACCGCCAGGTAAGCGAAGTCCACCAAGGTGTTCAGGATTACATACACGGTTGCCACAAAGACAGTAATCCCTTGCACCATGTAGAGGTCACGCTGGAAGATCGCATCAAGGAGACGGCCGCCAAGGCCGGGCAGAGCGAAGATCTCTTCGATCACCACGGTGCCGCCGAGCAGAACACCCATCTGGATGCCGACGATAGTCACGAGACTGAGCGAGCTCGGCCGGAGAGCATGTCGGGCCAGGATGTACCGCGGCGACAGCCCTTTGGCCCGAGCCGACAGCACAAAGTCTTCTTTGAGTGTCGAGATCATGTCGTTACGCAACAAGCGGGTATAGAACGCCATTGGCGACAGGCTCAGCGCCAACGCCGGGAGAATCGCGGTTTTGAGATTGGCGCCGATTCCCTCACTGATCCGGTTCCAGCCGGTCGAGGGCAGTATTTGCCACTTCTCGGTCAGTGCCCAGATCAGAAAGACGCCGACGATAAAGTTTGGTATCGCAAGGCCAGTTTGTACGGCAACAGAGGAGGCCTTGTCCACCGCTGCCCCCTCTCGATAGCCACCCAAGATACCGAGCGGCACGGCCATGAGAAGCGCCAGTGCTGTGGCCAGGATGGCGAGTTCGGCTGAGACAGGCAGTTTGTCGAGAATCGTTCCAAAAACTGGCTGGTCGGTGATGTAGCTGTAGCCAAGATCACCAGTTGCTGCATTGCCGAGCCACGTTCCGTATCGCACAAAGAACGGGTCATCGAGTCCGAGCTCTTCACGAATTTCGGCCACCACGACGGGATCGCGATCCGCGTCAGGGGGCAGGATGACATTGATCGGGTCACCGGGCAAAAGGCTGCCCAAGAGAAAGGTCAAGAACGAGACCGCGAGAATTGTCGCTAAGAGCCGCAAGACTCGCAGTCCGATTTCCTTAATCATTGGTCAGTTCCTTCTGCCCGGCGCCGATACATGAACTAGTAGCTATTCAGCGATGTAGACCTGTGACCAACGGCCCTCTGCCGCTGGGTGACCTACGCCGGCAGTGCCGTCAGGCAGCGACCATGAGTTCAGACCGAAGATATTGTCGTCGGTTGCAATCAAGGTTGCGGTATGGCCGGAGTACCACAGGGGTACGTTCTCGGCAAAGTTCATCATCACGCTCTCGTACAGCGCCTTACGCTCTTCGAAGTCGTCGGTTGCTGTCGCCGCATTCAACGCGTCTAGTACCTCGGGATCGAAGTAGTTGTAGAAGTTGGTCGCCGAGAACAGCTCTTCTGGCAAGCCGTTTTCGACAGCATTGGTTGCGTTGTACGGAAGCAACTGGCGGTTGAGCTCAGTCGACGGATCGTTGTCGCTACTCCAACGCCAGCAGTGAGCACCGTGTTCACCAAGGAAGTCTGGTGGTGCGCCCAAGGCATAGTTGATGTGGGTCTGCTGGTCGTAGTTGGTCAGGTTCGCTTCGACCAAGCCAGATGACACCCAGAGATCCTCGATTACCTGCATTGCAGCGATCAGGGTTGGATCTGGTGGGCATGACAGCTCGATCGAGATTGGATCGCCAGCAGCAAGGCCGTCGGAGCGATCAGGGTCGTCGATGTAGCCTTGCAATGTCAGCTTGCCGGCTTCGAAGTCAAACTTTGGCCACGCTTCGGCAACTTTTTCGGAGTACCACGGTGAGTCCGGGCTGAACCATTGGGTGCCCGGTTCAGAGATACCGGTACCACCAAGTGCAGCAATCACTGCATCTTGGTTGTTCATCTCGGTAAGCCCGCGGCGCACACGTACGTCGTCGAACGGTGGTACCGCAGTGTTGAACATGCCGCCACCCACGTTGTTACCCTGGAATTCGTACAGCGTGTAGTCGCCGCCAGCATCACGGGTGTCACGGATCGTGCCCTGGCGCAGGGTCTGCATGGCGTTCACGGTTCCAGAGAGCAACGAGCTGAGACGTGTTCCTTCGTCCGGAATCGGGCGGAAGACGATGGAATCGAGGTACGGAAGTTGATCTCCGTCCGCGTCGGTCATCCACCAGCTCTCGTTGCGGACCATAACGGTCTCGTTGTCGAGATCTCGGCTGTCGATCACGAACGGACCAGTACCAACTGGGGTGATCGAGAACGCCTCGGCCATTTCGTTGGCAGCTCCAGGTTCAAAGATCAGCAACTGTGGGCGCTCGAAGTAGGCCGGCAGCGCTGAATTTGACTGTGTTAACGAAACGGTCAGCTCAAGATCGCCGGTTGCAGTGATGCTCTCAACGCCAGAAGCGCTGAGCACACCCGATGACTGGGCACCGGTTTGCCAGAGGGGATAGATCTCGTCGGCGACCAGCGCAGCGTCGAATGCAACGCCGTTGTGGAACGAGACGCCTTCTCGTAGCTGGAACGTCCACTCGGTGAAGTCTTCGTTCGCGCTATAGCTCTCTGCCAGCCATGGGCCGTAGGTGCCGTCGGCTCGGAATTCGACGAGCTTGTCGAACACGCTCGTCATCATGTTGATGCACGGTGAAGAACAGGCGTCTTCCCATGGCCGCAGCCCAGTTGCTTCGGCCTCGATGCCGAACGTGACCGTGCCGCCGAACTTGTCGGCAACATCTGGCTCCTCCGCAACTGGACCATCGACTACTTCTTCGTCGCTGCCACCTCCGCATGACACTGCGAACAGTGCAAATGCAAGAAGCACAGCAAGGCTTTTACGCCATTGTTTACTCATTGGGTTCCCCTCCTATAGAGATTTGTTGTTCGTCGACGATTGGGAAATGACACGCGACGAAATGATCTTCGGTCACCTTTTGGATTTCAGGCTCGACCCGGGTGCAGAGATCGGTCGCTCTGCTACATCGGGTGCGGAACCGGCAGCCGCTTGGTGGAAATATCGGTGATGGAAGTTCGCCTTCGTCGACGTCGGATTCGTCGATCGGTCGATTTGGGTCAGGCACGGGGCTGGAACCGAGCAGCAAGTCGGTATAGGGATGCGCTGGATTCTCATACAACGAGTTCGCCTCGGCGACTTCGCATATCTTTCCCAGATACATCACGGCGACCCGGTCACTTATGTTCTTGACCACTGCAAGGTCATGGGCAATGAACACGAGCGTCAGATTGAACTCAGCTTTCAGGTCTTCGAGCAGGTTGAGAATCTGGGCCTGCACCGATACGTCGAGCGCCGAGACCGGTTCGTCGCAAATAATGACCTGGGGTTCGAGCACCAAGGCTCGCGCAATCGAGATTCGCTGGCACTGACCGCCGGAAAACTCGTGCGGGCGCTTCTCGCGGGCAACGTCGGGGTCAATTCCGACAGCCTCGAGCATGGCGTCGACTCGACGTCGTTGTTCGGCGTCGTCGTGTGGACCCCACACCTGCAGTGGTTCGGCGACAACATCGCCGATCTTGCGGCGAGGGTTCAGCGAAGAAATGGGATCCTGGAAAATCATCTGCAGGTCGGTGCGCATCTGGCGCAACGCTTCGTCGCCCAAACTCGTGAGTTCTTTTCCTTTGAACATCACCTTGCCCGAGGTTGGCCGGGGCAGCTGGATCATGGCCTTGGCCGTTGTTGACTTGCCGCAGCCAGATTCGCCCACGATGCCGAGCGTCTCGCCAGCTGCAACATCGAGGCTGATGCCGCTCACTGCATGGACCTTGTTGCCACCTGGAGCGGGGAACTCGACGATCAGATCCTCGACTCGAAGCAGAATGTCGTCTCCGTCGCGAAGATGCGCCTTGCCTGTACCAGCCACTAGCTATTTCCCACGATCTGTCGGGCCTTCTCGATGAGGGATTCGTCGACAACCTTGCCTTCGGCAACGGCGAGCGTCTGCGGCAGCTTCGCTGCCATATTGATCTCGAACGCCTCCTTATTCCGGGCGGTTCCGACTGGATACCAGCAGGCGAATTCGTGCTCAAAGTCTTCGGCGGACTGCAGCGGCGGTTCTTCTTCGAAGCATTGTTCTTGTGCGTAGGGGCACCGGGGGCTGAACTTGCAGCCAGCTGGCGGGTTGATGAGATCTGGCGGGCGACCAGCAATTGCCGCCAGTCTGGTGTGGTTGCGCTCGGTGGTGCGAGGGATCGAGCGCAGCAAGGCCTCGGTGTAGGGGTGCTGCACCTGGCCAAACAGTCGCTTGGTCGGTGCTTTCTCGACGACCTTGCCGGCGTACATCACCGCAATATCGTCGGTGCGCCCGGCAACAACACCCAGGTCGTGGGTCACGAGGATCATGGCCATGTGGCGTTCGCGACGCTGTTGGCTCAACAGGTTGAGGATCTGATGCTGCACCGTCACGTCGAGGGCAGTCGTTGGCTCGTCCGCGAACAGGATCTTTGGCCCGCACGCGAGGGCGATAGCGATCGATACTCGCTGGCGCATACCGCCGGACAATTCGTGCGGATAGGAATCGAAGCGAGCTTCGGGCTCGGGGATGCGGACGCTGCGCAGCAGCGCAAGCGCCGTGGCCTGAGCTTCTCTCTTTGGAACGTCGAGGTGCTTGCGCACATGCTCGGTGACTTGGCGGCCAACCTTGACGACCGGGTTCAGCGCCGTCATGGGATCCTGAAACACCATCGCCATTTCCAGGCCCCAGATGCGCTGCATCTGCTTGATCGGTGTCTGCAGGATGTCGCGTCCCTCGAACAGCACCTGTCCGCTGGTGTGCACGTTCTTGCCGAGAGTGAGCCGCATGATCGTGCGAGACAGCACGGTCTTACCAGAGCCGCTCTCGCCTACGACGCCAAGGGTCTTGCCGGGCGCGAGCTGGAAGCTGACCCCATCTACGGCCTTGACCATCCCTGCTGGTAGCTCAAAGTGCGTCTTGAGGTCGTCGACGACAAGGAGCGGCTTTCCACCACGAAGATTGCCGTCAGTTGTGTTTGTCACCCAGGAGCCCCCACGGCCTCACCAACAGTGTGCAGACTCTAGGTGACAGCGGTCACATAATGCCAGTCACGAGAAAAGATCCGACGAAACCGACCTGGGTGCCGGTGGCCAGCGTGGTATTGCGCTGGCCACCGGGTCTTTCGAGCGTGTCTTCAGGAGGGGTCGTCGACGAATCGCAGGTACGGCTTGACCTCTTCTAGGTTGTCGAATCTTTCGTTTGCGTCTTCGGTGCTCATGCCCGGCGATGCGATGACGCGGTCACCCTTGTGCCAGTCGACCGGCGTTGCAACCGAGTGGCTGTCGGTGAGCTGCATGCTGTCGATTACACGCAGGATCTCGTCGAAATTGCGTCCAGTCGACTTTGGGTACGTAAGCGTCAGTCGAACCTTGTTCGCAGGATCGATGACGAACACCGACCGCACGGTCGAGGTGTCGCCTTCGCCGGGGTGGATCATGTCGTAGAGCTCGGCGACAGTGCGATCTAAATCAGCAATAATCGGAAAGTTCAGCTCGGTGCCGCTGACCTCGCCGATGTCGGGTGCCCACCCGTGATGATCCTCGATGGAGTCGACCGAGACTGCGATGGCCTTAGTGTTGCGAGCATCGAAACCTGACTTGAGCGCCGCGGTGCGGCCAAGTTCGGTGGTGCAGACCGGAGTGAAGTCGGCCGGGTGGCTAAAGAAGACCGCCCAACTGTCTGCCTTCCAATCGTGGAAGGAGATCTCGCCGTCGGTGGTCATTGCTGTGAAATTTGGGGCGTCATCGCCCAGACGTAGTGACATAGTGGTTGACACTAGGGCCAGGTGTGCGCCTTGAACAGGGGGAACGACCGATGTCACACATGACCGAGCGACTCGAACTACGACTGCCGGTCGAGGCTGATCGCAGCCGTTTCGTTGAGCTGTTCTGCGATGACGACTTCATGATCTACTCCGGCGGCGTCGCCGATACCAGCGCCGCCAATGCCCGTTTTGACCAGATGCTCTCCAACGCCGCCGAGGTTCTATACGCCAAGCAACCCATCATCGAACGTTCGACCGGAACCATTTTAGGTTACTCCGGAGTTGCGTTCTTTGACTTCGAGGGAAGCCGAGAGCAAGAGTTCGGGTACCGCCTCTGCCCGCAGGCGCGGGGCAAGGGATATGCCACCGAGGCCGGTCTTGTCCTGGTCGAGGTGGCTCGGGCGGAGTTGGCTCGGGCAGCAGCGGCACGGTCGTCGGCTCCCCGCACGATCTATGCCATGATCGATCCGCGCAACGAACCATCCATGCGGGTTGCCGCCAAGCTCGGTTTCGTCTTCTGGAAACAAGAAGTCGTCAACGGCTACCTCGACAACCTCTACCGACTCGCCCCCGACAATCTGTAACGATTTTTCCGCGCTATGCGCGATCTAGGCGTCACCGATTGGTTACTGGCGGGGTGGGCGGGCGCCTTTGCCTTCGTATTGGTAGAACCAGCGGGTCGCCGCCTTCTGCATGACCGTGGACCAGCTCGGATAGGCACGGACGGTTTGAGCGAGGCGGAAACCGTATGCGTTGCTGCGCATGATGAGCGCCACCTCGTTGATCATCTCGCCTGCTCGACCGCCCACGATCGTGGCGCCGATGACCTTGCCTCCTGCTTTGTGTTTTATGATGAGCGTTGGTCGAGCGATCAACCGAACGAACCCCTCGGGCTCACCGGCGGCCAATGCGCGATCATTAGCTGCCATCGAGATTTCGGCCACGCTTGCGTCTGCGGGCGCATCGGCCTCGAGCAGACCGATCGCGGCGACCTCGGGAGTCGTGAACACTGCGTGCGGGATGCGATTGGGGTCGTACTTGTACCGGCGGCCAGTCCGCAGCGCTGTCCAGGCTGCGAGTCGACCCATTTCGTCAGCGGCGTGGCTGAGCATCTGGATGCCGTTGCAGTCCCCTGCGGCGAAGATGCCTTTGACGTTTGTCTGCAGGTACGCATCGACGGCGATATAGCCCTTGTTGGTCAGCTTGACGCCGGCGGCGTCGAGCCCGAAGTCAGCGGTGTTTGGTTTGCGTCCAGCAGCCACCAGCAGTTCCTCGGCTTCAATCGTCTCGTCGCCGACGTCGATCTGGAATCGCCCTTGGCCAAACGACACCCGCCGAGCGCTCGTAGTGGTCCGAAGATCGATACCTCGCTCCACTAGCCCGGCCTCGACGAGTGCCGACGCGTCGGGCTCGTACTGCGACAGCACTCTGTCTGCGGATTCGACGAGCGTGACCTTGGTACCAAGCCGAGCCATCGCCTCGCCCAACTCGCATCCGATCGGTCCTGCACCTATCACCACCAGCGACTCGGGCTGAGGGCGGGGCTCGAAGAAGGTCTCGTTGGTGCGATACGGCACCTGATCAAGTCCGTCGATTGGCGGTGCTGCGGGCCGACTTCCGCTTGCGATGATGATCTTGTCGCCAGATACTCGTTGCGTGCTGCCGTCGGCGTCGGTGACTTCGATTTGGTTGGGTCCAACAAAGCAGCCACGGGCTTCGATGACATCGACCCCCTCGCCCCGAAACACGGCGGCGTTCTCTTTCGACGCAACCTGCTCGACCACATGTGCAACGTGAGCTATTGCCTGGTCAAAGCTCTGGCCCTGCCGGGCGGCTTCGATCAACGACTTCGACGGCACACATCCGGTGAAGGTGCAGTCTCCACCCAGCGGAGAGTCGCTGATCAACGCAACGCTGGCATGTTCCCAGCGAGCAGCTCGGGCAGCAGCAAGACCGGCTGCTCCCCCGCCGAGCACCACAAGGTCAAACGTCTTCATCAGTGCACCATCCGGAACATGAACCACGCGAAATTTATCGTGCAGATTCCCCACAAGAAATGCCTGATGTCTCGCTCGAACTGCCAACTGAGCCCGATCAGGAAGAGCCAGATAGGCCCCATGACCGCCCATTGGATCGCCACGACCCTGTCAGTCTTCGGGAGCGCAATGTCGATCAGGAATTCACTCCAGTCGACGGCGATGATGGTCACAGGCACAGAAGAGAAACTCCCCGACATCTCGTTCGATTCCCCGGCGAGATCAGCGGTCCTCGAGTCAGCGGAGACTTTCGAACAAATTCACGCCAAATTGGTCGAAGAGGTGAACCATGGGGCAAATCCATGCCACTGCACCTCGGCGGCCATGGCTGCGGCGAAGGCGCTGGCAACATCGCCGCTTTGCGCAGACGCCAGATTCGTCCAGAGCGTGGACACGAGTGCCTTGTTCGATTGATTGAGTTCAGAATTTATGAACGCTCCTCGGTCTCAGTTTCCTCGTGGCGGTAGTTCCTTCATCCGGCCGAGCACGTCGACACCCAGTTGGTCCCAGACATGCAGAAGATCCACGAGAACCCAATTCTCTCGGATCAGGTCGCCTTCGACTCGCCAGAAGTCCAGGCTGCGCATGTTGATCGGCGTATTAGTCGGGGCAATACCGAGCCAACCATTGCCAGTAACGGTCATCGTCATGTTAGGCCAACCCGTGACTGCGACATAGTCGCCGTCGGCCCAGAAATGGGTGCCGCCAGTCGCGTCACCACCCCGCCGATCGGGCAGTGCGTTGAGAAACGGAATCTGATGCACGGTACGAAAGCCGCTGATTCCTCGGGCCGTACCGATGCCAGTTGGGCCGTACCAGCTGCATTTCGGATGCCAATACTGTTCCAGGTTCATGGCCTCGACTGGCTCCGTTGGGTGGCGCCCCATATCGGCGGCCATGGCACGCACGATCGCCAACGCTTCGGCCGACCGTTCTGGGTCACGGCCAGCGCTCATTCCATCCTGAGTCGCTGGACCAGGCACGTGCCACTCGCGCCCTAGGCTCGGCCCCATCGGCCAGGCGTTCGCAGCGAGCATGACCTCGGGGATGTCCCACAGCGCCTGCATCTCGACGACTCGCTCGTCGACCACTCGATAGAACTCGTGATAGCGCATCGCCACTGGGCGCCCTGTGGCCGGGATCTCGAGCCATGGTTCTACGAAGGTTCCCGTGTAGTAGCCCGCGCAGCCGACCCAGTCATTGCCTTCGCCGGTCGTGCCGCTCACAATGATGGTCTCGCGGCGCTCCAGATCGGGCCAGGCCTTGTGGAGCGGCGCAAGCGCTTGCTGGTAGAGCGCCTGTGGCCCAGCCAGATCCTCGAACGGGAAGGCCAGATGAATTTCGGCCTCTGCTGCGAAACAGTCGGCGAGCGCAGCGGCTACACCATCGCCAGTCCAGTCGTACATCGCAGCGCGAAGGGGTGCAATGACCGACCGGAGCACATCAGTCGAGGTACTCAACGAGGCCTACCAGAGTCGTTCTGATGCAATCGCTGCACCCTCGGTCAGCGCCTGCAGCTTTGCGTACGCAATCTCGGTCTCGATACCGGCGTAACCCGCAAATGTGGAGAACCCGCAGTCGACGCCGCCGATCACTCGCTCCTTGCCCACGATGCTGGCGAACTTCTCGATGCGTTGCGCCACCAACTCGGGGTGCTCGACGAAGTGAGTGGTCGAGTCGATCACACCGGGCACCAGCACCTTGTCATCGGGAATGTCGGCTTCGGCGAAAGCGACCCACTCGTGACCGTGACGCGGGTTGGCTGATTCAAACAACAAAGCCTGTGGCCGGGCCTTGAGCGCAATCGGAAGCACTTGCGACATTGGCGCATCGTGGGTGTGCGGACCCTCGTAGTTGCCCCAGCAGATATGCAGACGCATGTCGCCCGGGTCGATGTTGCGCGTCGCATGATTGAGAGCTTCGACATGCACAGCCGCTAGCCGTTCGTATTCTTCGTCCGGTTGACCCTTGAACATCATGTGGCGGCCCAGCCCAAGGTCGGGCGAGTCGAGTTGCAACACGAATCCCGCAGCAACAATCGCCTCATACTCGGCGGACATCGCGTCGGCCAGTGCATAGAGATAGGCCTCGTGCGTCTCGTAGTGCGAGTTGGGCTGGAAGAGTGCAATGACGCCGGGCGACGCAGCATTCATGAATGCATCAACTGGATGATGAGTGTCAACTGCGGCGCGCAGGTTCGCAAGATCAGTGTTGCACGGCTCCATGTCCTTGACGGCGATCGGACCAACACACTGGGGGCGACGATAGGTCGGCGTTCCACCGGTCTTCGCTTGGCGTTCAAGGAAGCCTGGATAGTCCTCGAGATCTGCTGGTGCGCGGCGCGGCGAGTCGCCCTCGAAGCCAGTAATGCGGTCCTTGATGTAGGTCGCATAGCTGAGCTTACTCATCTCGCCGTCGCTCACGGCGTCGACACCAACGGCGACCTGACGTTCGACAACGTCGACCACCGCCGAGGCGATCTCGCGGCAGTGCTGGTCCATATCGATGGCCTCTTCGGCCTCGATGGCGAAGATGCCGCGACTTACCACTTCGGAGCGGGGCAAGCTCCCTACGTGGGTGGTCAAGATTCGATCAGTACTGAGCTGCATCAGACAAGAGCCTCATGGGTCGATTTATCAAAGAAGTGGAATCGAGCGGCGTCGATGTTCAGCTCGACAGACTCGCCGACCTTGGCAACGCTGCGCGGACTGCACCGGGCGGTGCAACGGCTGACATCGTCGTCGCCGAGTTCGGCGAGCGCATCCGGATCACCGCTGTCCACGAACGGGGCGCGCAGGCCGAAATGCAGCAGTGTTTCGGCGCCGAGCGCCTCGCGAACATCGATGGTTGCACGCAATCGCTGGTCCTGCGGATGACTGGTGTCGAGCGTCGCGTCTTCGAGATCTTCGGGGCGGATGCCAACGACCAGTGGTTCGCCAATCCGGCCCTGCAGACTGTCGCGGCTGGTCACGACGTGCTCGGGGATGTTGACCGACTGATCGCCAAGTTGCACGGCATAGTCGTCGCCAGCGTTGGTAATCGTGCCTTCGTAAAGGTTCATCGACGGCGAGCCAATAAATGCAGCCACGAAGACGTTGGCGGGCCGGGCGTACAGATCTTCGGGGGCCGCGACCTGCTGCAGCAAGCCGTCCTTGATCACCGCGACTCGATCGCCCATGGTCATTGCCTCGACCTGGTCGTGGGTGACATAAAAGGTGGTCACGCCGAGATCGCGCTGGATCGCGGCGATCTCGGCCCGCATCTGCACTCGCAGTTTGGCGTCGAGGTTCGAGAGCGGTTCGTCCATGAGAAACGCCGACGGACGACGCACGATCGCGCGACCCATCGCAACCCGCTGGCGCTGTCCGCCGGAGAGTGTGGCCGGTTTCTTGTCGAGCTGCGCCATCAGTTCGAGAATGCGAGCCGCGCCGTCGACCTGTTCAAGCCGGTCGGGCTTAGCCAGCTTCTTCAGCCGCAGCGGGAAGCCAATGTTGTCGCGCACCGACATCTGTGGGTATAGCGCGTAGTTCTGAAACACCATCGCGATGTCACGATCCTTGGGAGCGACGTCGTTCACCCGACGGTCACCGACGTACAGATCGCCGCCGCTGATGTCTTCGAGGCCGGCGATCATTCGTAGCGCGGTCGACTTGCCGCAGCCCGACGGCCCGACAAGCACCATGAACTCGCCGTTCTCGAGCTCGAGGCTCAAGTCGGTGACGGCTTGGAAGCCGTTGGGATACACCTTGGTGATTTTGTCCAGCCTTACACCAGCCATTGTTTCCTCCTGCAGTCGAGTGTTGCCATGGTCATCGTCGTGATCGTTGTCGTCATTGTTCTTTGCCATCGTCGGGTGGCTTCGGAGCGATACGGTCGCCTCGGTCAAAGGCTTCCCAGCCTTCGCCGTTGAAGACGTCGACGCCGAGTTGGGCCAGTACATGGGGGAAGTCGACCATGACCCAGTTGTCTTCGATCTTGCCGTCGGTGACTTTCCAGAAGTCCATGTATCGGATTTCGATTCGTTTGCCGGTTGGAGCGATTCCCATGAACTCGCCGGCGTGGGTCGCCTCCTGGCGGCCAAATGCGGCGGCCCACTCCCCCATGAACAAGCGAGCTTCGTCGACGCAGACCTTGTCGGCGAATGCGGCCTGAAACGGTCGCTGCCAATTGTCTTGGAACTCCCGCACCCCGTTCTTGGTGCCGCAACCAGTGTTGCCGTGCCAGCCGAAGCCCTCGGCGAAGAATTGACCGATGTCGTCGATGCGATGATCGTTGAGTCCATCGACCATTCCCTCGATGACGGCTCGAGTTTCGTCGGTCTTTGATACGTCGGTAGTGCGACTGAGCACTGCCTGCTCGGGCCGTCTGCTCGCGGATGGGGTGTGTGCACTTTCGGTCATTCGCCAAACTTCTCCTGGCCAGTGAGCTGACGCATGCGTGCCAGCACGTCGAGTCCTTGCATCGACAACCAGTGAAGCAAGTCGATGATTACCCAGTTCTCTGCAAGCTTGTCGCCGCGGCGTCGATACACATCGACCACTCGCATGTCGGCTGCGTTGCTGCCCGGCATGCCTAAGAAGCCACCAGTTGGCCGATTCGTCAGGTTCGACCAGCCAAAGAAGCAGGCGTAGTCACCTTCGGCGAATCGTGCGACATGACCGTTGAAGACCTTGTCAGCCAGATTGAAGCGGAATGGGTACGAATGCTGCTGTTGGTAACGCTCGATGGTGTACGAAGACCCGATGCCTACGGGGCCAGACCAAATCATGTCGCTCGCCCAGGTCTTGGCCATCACTTCAACAGGGATGTGGTTGACGCCCGTGGCATTGGCAACCTGGTTGGCCTGGTCGAGGTCAGCGACCATCTCGTGAACCAGCGCCATGGTGATCTCGCCTTCGACCGGATCAGATGATCCGTACAGCAGCCCGTCGTGCGTCTGCGGCCCCGGCACAAGATGTGAGGACCCCGTCTGGGGTGGGAACGGATCGTGCCCGGCTTGACGCATCACCGCGGGGATGTCGATGAACATCGACGACTCTGCAATCAAACCCTGGTCGGTTACGCGGTTGAATTCGACGTAGCGCAAGAAGCACATTCGGCCTGTTGGCGGAATGTCAAGCCAGGGAGAATCGAACAATCCGAGCAGGTGGCCCATTTCGACGACCCAGGTTTGGGACTCTCCGTCATCGGCCACGTTGAAGCCGGCGAAGAAGATGTCGGCGCGCCGTTGCGTCGGGGCGAATGCGCCGCGCAGTGGTTTCCAGAAGACATCCGCGACCGCGGCCGCGCCGGTCTGCTCATAGAAGGGATGCATGCCCCGCCACAGCCAGTGAGCAGTGGTGTGCTCGTCGAGTACTTCCTCGACGGCACCGGGCGCAGCGGCGTCTAGCGCTTTGTGGAACGATCGAACAACTGCTTTGGCTCGCTGCAAGCCATCGGTCATCCTTTGACCGCTCCCGCTCCGAGGCCTTTGACCAGATGCTTCTGGAACAAGATGATGACAATGATGATCGGCAGCGTGATCGAAACCGACGCCGCAGCAGCTTCGGTTACGGTTCGTGAGCTCTCGCCACCTGTTAGCGACACAATGGCTACCGGCAATGTCCAGTTCGTGGGAGCTAGCACTCGAACGAAGAGATACTCGTTGTAGGCCAACAAGAGCGTAAACAACGATGTCGCGATGATGCCGGGCCACATGATCGGCACGATGATTTTGCGGAATGCTTCGAGTCGGGTGGCGCCGTCCATCATGGCGGCTTCTTCCATCTCTTTGGGCACGTCCATGAAGAACGTGCGGAACATCCAGATGGTGAATGGTTGATTCACCGCCACCAGTGCCATCACGATGACCAGCCGGGAGTCCAAGATGCCGAGCTTCTGCGCAGCGAAGTAGTACGGCAGCACGAACGCAGTGCGAGGCAACGCCCGGAACGCCAGAGCAATGATCAAGATCACAGCGCCGGAAATTCCCGAATACCGCGCAAGTGCATACCCCGCCAGCACGCCGATGCTGATCGAGATCAACATGGTCAGCACGGTCACAATGATCGAGTTCACAAAGAACCAGTACTCATCTTCGACTTCGAACACCCGAGGGAACCACCACAGGCCGATGCCAAGCACCACGCCAACGGTGCAGAAGTACGGCCAGCCGCTCTGACGCTGCACGAACGAAGAGACCACGAACAAGATCGGCACCAGAATGCCAAAGAAGATCGTGGCGATCACTCCCAGAGTGGTGGCAAACCCGCCCTCGCTTTCCCACAGACTGAATTGATCGCGTTCACTCAGCCAGATCCAGAGTGCACGAACGAGCGCAACGCTGGTGATGGCCAACAGCAGTGTGCCGACCGCCTGCTTCACCGCGTTCGTGCCACCCTTGCTGATCCATCGGCCAGCCAGACCGATCATCGCCGCTGCTGCCACGAAGGCCAGAATGAACCACAGCACGTTGTACATGTTGATCTCGTCGTCGCCGAGCCAGAATGAGTTGTAGGCACTCGAGGTTGTTTCGTAGCCCCACAGCACTGGCTTACGCTGGGCGACGTCGCGGGTGAACTTGATCGAGGTTTGCACCGCCCAGGCAAAGGGCAGCACGCTCCAGACGACAAGGATGATGAGCGTGGTATGACGGCTGAATGGCCTGAGGAACTTCATCATGTGCGCTCCGCAATCTGGTCCTTATAGGACTTGTAGAGAAACGGAATCAACACCACAAAGATGCCCGCAATGTTGAGCACCGCAATCGCATAACCCTTGCCCAGGCGACCGATGTTCGGATCGAGCACCTGCTCGACGTTGTAGACCTGCAGGGTGTGGGCTTCGGTAAACCGATCGCCCGCAAACACGAACACGCTGTCGTAGACACGGTACGCATCCATGATCGAGATGAGCGCAACGAACAAAAGGAGGACTCGCAGGTGCGGTAGGACTACGTGCCAGAGGTTGCGCCAGTAGTTGGCACCATCGATTGCAGCGGCTTCGCTTCGTTCGGCAGGCAGCGTTTGCAAGCCAGCAAAGAACGTGATCATCGAGAACGGCATCACGTGCCAGACCGACTGAATGATGATGAGCCATTTCACGTTGCCTGCAGTCACGGCAAACGGTGAATCGGTGATTACTTCGTAGAGCCAAAAGATCAGGCCGCCCCGCTCGAACAAGTCCTTGTAGATGACGGTGCCAACGACTGGTGTCACGATGAATGGAAGCAGCAGCGCTGCCATGTAGATGGCTCGACCCTTGGTGACCTTGTCGAGCAGTAGCGAAACACCAAGTCCAATAATCATGTGCAGCGGCACTGTCACCGCTACGAAGAGCAACGTGAACCGGAAGGCCGCCCAGAACTGTTCGTCGCTCAGCAACTCGCGGTAGTTGTCAAGACCAATCCAGGTCGCGCCACCGTCCTTAATCTCATCTATCTTCAACCGGTGCAGGCTGAACCACAGCGTGGTCACGAGCGGAAAGACCATCAGCACGAGCATCACGCCAACGCTGGGCAGCGTGAACCCCCAAAACGTTCGTCTATTCATCTGTATCTCGATCGCTTCGTCTGCGCACTCGTTGCACCCCCAGTGCAGTTCCCATCTGGATTCCTGACCAGCACAGCAACGACGGGCTGCTGCGCTCGTGAGGAAGCGGGGTTGGTCGACGCCAACCCCGCTGACTCAGCGGGTTTTAACCAACCAGGTCGCCAGCCTCTTCGAGGTAGGCGGCTTCGGCTTCGGCCAAGACATCTTCGACGGAAGCACCGTCGAGGATTTGGATCAGGGCATCACCGAGCTTGGCGCGGGCAATGCCCGCAGCTGGATGTGACAGGTCTGGACCACTGCCGTTGACCAAGCTCGTTTCAGCTGCAGCAGCATCGCGCGGACCGTCGGGATTGGTGACGCCAGCGCGGGTCACCAGACCAAACTCTGCAGCAGTCTCCTGGCTCTCCAGGTCAGTTGCAGCCGCGATCGCCAGGAAGATCTCATCGACAATCTCGGGATCGGTACCGGCAGGGATGCCCCAACCGTCGACATAGGCAGGTGCCGCCAAGGTGCCGCCGTCGACGCTGAGCGCCGGTGCGTACTGGATGTCACCAACAACCGTCGAAGCTTCAGGATCGTCCATCGCGCCTGCGCGTGACGCCCAGATATGGCCAATTACAACCTCGCCAGTCTGGAACGCAGCCTGGTAATCGTCGAGGCTGTACGTGCCACCGATTGAACCACCGCACACTTCCCACATGTCCTTGAGAATGTTGGCCGCCTGAATGCCTTCGGGGCTATTGAAGTTCGGTTCACCCGTCAACGGGTCAACCGGGTCAACGCCGAGCGAACCAAGAACAGCATCGAACTCGATGCGCCAAGCCCAACCCGCCGACAGGTTGTACATGAAACCAGCGTCATAACCAGCCTCTTGAATCGTTGGGCAGATTTCGAGCGCCTCGGCGAACGTGGTTGGAACATCGACTCCAATCTCAGCCAGCAGCGGCTCGTTGTAGAACACGTGCATCGTGTTCGACACTGCAGGCAGGCCGTAGATGTTGCCGTCGATCGACATGAAGTCGAAGAACGATTGATCAATCTGATCAAAGGCAAAGTTGTCGCTGTACTTCTCGATGAGATCGTTGAGCGGCATCAGGCTGCCCGAGTTCGCCAGCTCCAACAAGAAGCTATTCGAACCCTGGTACAACTCGAACTCAGGTTCACCGGTTGCGGCATCGAGCTTCATCTGCTCTTGGGCAGCAGCCGAATCCAGGAACTGGTAGTTGATTTCGTAGCCACCGTCTTCGCAGTCTTCGAACTCTTCGGCGTACGCCGAAGTGATTGGGAACTCCCAACCAAGAATGTCGAGTTCAAGATCGTCGACAGCAGGGATTGCACACTCGTCGGAGATCACATTGTCGAAGGCGACTGGCTCAGCTGTGGCGGCTGCACCGCCACCTCCGATGAGGTCACCAGCCTCTTCGAGGTAGCCAGCTTCGGCTTCGGCCAGAACATCCTCGACAGACGTGCCGTCGAGGATTTGGATCAGGGCATCACCGAGCTTGGCGCGGGCAATACCGGCAGCTGGGTGTGACAGGTCTGGGCCGCTGCCGTTGACGAGGCTCGTTTCGGCAGCTGCTGCGTCGCGCGGACCGTCGGGATTGGTGACGCCAGCGCGGGTCACCAGGCCAAACTCTGCAGCAGTCTCTTGGCTCTCTTGATCGGTCGCTGCCAGGATCGCCAGGAAGATCTCATCGACAATCTCGGGGTCGGTACCGGTTGGGATGCCCCAGCCGTCGACATAGGCGGGTGCGGCCAGGATGTCACCGTTGACGCTGAGTGCCGGTGCGTACTGGATGTCACCAACAACCGTCGAGGCTTCTGGGTCATCCATCGCGCCTGCGCGTGACGCCCAGGTATGGCCGATCACAACTTCGCCGGTTTGGAATGCAGCCTGGTAATCATCGAGGCTGTACGTGCCACCGATTGAACCACCACATACTTCCCACATGTCCTTGAGAATGTTGGCAGCCTGAATGCCCTCGGGGCTATTGAAGTTCGGTTCACCTGTCAAGGGATCAACCGGGTCAACTCCAAGTGAGCCAAGAATCGCATCGAATTCGATTCGCCAAGCCCAACCCGCCGACAGGTTGTACATGAAACCAGCGTCGTAACCGGCTTCCTGAATGGTTGGGCAGATTTCGAGAGCTTCAGCGAACGTGGTTGGAACATCGACACCGATCTCGGCCAGCAGCGGCTCGTTGTAGAACACGTGCATCGTGTTCGACACTGCAGGCAGGCCGTAAATGTTGCCGTCGATCGACATGAAGTCGAAGAACGACTGGTCGATCTGATCGAGTTCGTACTGGTCGCCGTACTTAGCAATGAGGTCGTTGAGGGGCATGAGGCTGCCCGAGTTCGCCAGCTCCAACAAGAAGCTATTCGAACCCTGATACATCTCAAATTCAGGTTCGCCGGTTGCGGCATCGAGCTTCATCTGCTCCTGAGCAGCAGCCGAATCCAGGAACTGATAGTTGAATGCGTAGTTGCCGTCTTCGCACTCCTCGAACTCCTCGGCATAGGCCGAAGTGATCGGGAATTCCCAACCGAGGATGTCGATCTCGATCTCATCCTCGGGGTTCGGAATGCCACATTCGTCGGAGATCACATTCGACTCGTCGATTTCGACGGGCTCCGGCGTTGGCGCCGGCTCATCGTCGGTCGCTTCGTCAGTCGCGTCGTCTGTATCGCTGACATCATCGTCGGTTTCGGTTTGGTCAGTCGCGTCGGCATCGTCCGCGGATTCGCCGCTGTCGCTGCCACCGCCGCATGCGGTCGCAAGCAACGCAAACGCAAACAAGATGGCAAGCAGGCGCTGCCACCTATGCATGTTGGTGTTCATGGATTCCCTCCTGGGTATGGATCTGTTCATTACAGAATGTGAGCCAGTCGATGAGCATGTCGCTCACCACGGCTGGCTGGTCGAGAGTTGACAGGTGTCCGGCCTGATCGACGATTTGGAACCGGGCCCGCGGTAGTCGTTCGGCAAGGTCGGCGTGAAGAGCCGGCGGACACACTTGGTCGTCGGAGCCCGCAGTGATCAAGACTGGGGCCGACAGCTGGGCGACATCGTTGCGTCGGTCGCGCCGGTGCAACAGCGCTTTGTTCTGGCGCAGGAAGCCAGCGCTCGTGACCGACATCGCCATATCGAAGATCAGTTGACTGTTGCGGCTAGGGAAGAAGGTGAGCGCATCGGTCAGATTGTCGGCGACCACTCGAGCAAACTCACCCGAACGGACCTGACGAGCCCACTGCGAGCGCGTCGCTAGTTGCGCGCTATCTGGTGCCCGAAGATTCGTGTTCATCAGTGCGACTCCTGCGAGACGATCAGGCGCCTGCGACACGATTTCGGCAGCAACGATTGCGCCCATCGACAATCCAACGAGCACCGATTTACGTGGGATGGACGCAATGACCCGGGCGGCCATAGCTTCGATCGAATCGTCAATCGAAAGATCCTGGACCTGGCACGAGAATCCCGCCTTGGTCGCGGCGGCTACCTGTGACCCGAACAAGCGTGCATCGCAGAGTGACCCGGGCAGAAAGATGACGTTCATTGGTCGCCCCGGGCAAGCAGTGCAACCGGTGCAATCTTGGCTGCGGCATCTCGAACCCATCCTGCAGCTCGGGCTTGCGCCACGATTTCGGGGGCCCATTCAATAATGTTCGGTGAGTCGGTGCCACAGACGACAGCAGCGAGAGCGTCGCCGCTACCCACGTTGATGAAGTTCCGCCAGGTCTGTTCGGGAACCGACACAACGGATCCCGCCGCTGGTTTCGCCTCGATGCGATCGTCGCCGGTGTTGAAGCCGATCTTCCAGTCTCCCTCTACAAGCAACAGGACCTGTGATTCGTCGATGCGGTGCTCACCAGTACTGCAACCCGCTGGCACTCGCAACCATTCGACCGAGAAGCCCTGTGCGGTCATCACCGGCGCACGATGGCTGCGATCTTCGCTCATTCCGAAACCAAGCACCGGCGCGAGTTCGCTGGCGTGGCCATCGATCACGCTAGAGATAAGCGCCCGGTTGGACCACGATCGATCAGCGGCGCGCACGAGATGTTCGTCGAGCTCGGAATCCGAATAGGTGTCGATGTCGGCCAGTACATCGTCGGCGATCGGAGCAACGACAGCTTCGACCGGCTCGCCGGCAGCAGCATCGATCAGCGAATTGTCAGGTGCCAGATAAAGGCCCGTGCCTGCGGCCTCGCGGAGCACGTCGGGTGACCAGATAATTCCACCGGTGTCATCGCCACCGAGTACTACGAACACCCAGCTGTCATCGGGTCCGGTGTTCTCGAAGCCTCGGAACACCCAGGTTGGAGCCGCAAATACGTCGCCGACTTTCAGGTCGACATGTTGCTCGCTGTTGCGGCCGATCGTCATCCGGTAGCTACCACGAGTGCAGATGAAGACCTCGGCGGTGTAGTGCATATGAGGGTTGTTGACAACGCCGCTGGGCATGCTGGCCGCACCGACATTGAAACCGTGAGGTACGGCCAAGTTGACCGTCTGATCGGCATTTTGGCTGACCCCGGGCCCTATGAAGGAGTAGCTGGCCTTGCCTCGGCTACGGCTGATGCGCACGTCGACGAACGCCTCGGTATCGGCGATGAACTGGTCGGGTTCGATGACGCGCCGAGCTACTTCGGCCGCGTCGATCGGATTCGGGACAGAACGGGTCATGGCTTAGCTGGTTCCTAGGGGTCGGCCGCCATCGACGCTGACGATGGCCCCGGTCGAGAATGAAAGATGATGGGCGACTGCACTCACGGCAGCGGCCACGTCGGCCGCGTTTGCAAGCCGCCCGAGCGGGGTGGCTTCTTGTTGAGCGTCGAGCACGGCCGCTGGCATGCGCTCGGCATACTCGCCGAGCACCCAGCCGGGCGACACCGACATCACCCGGATTGCGGGGCCAAGCGAGCGACCTAGTGAACGGGTCATGCTGTCGAGCGCTGCCTTCGATGCGCAATAGGCAACATTGGAGCCTTGCCCGGTGACTCCGGACACCGACGAGATGTTTACCACGGTTGGCGAGTCAGCGGCTTCGAGCAAGGAGCGGAACGCTCGTACGGTGGCGAATGGGCCACGCCAGTTGGTGGCGAAGATCTCGTCGATGAGGTCATCGGATAACGCGTCGAGATCGCCATGGGGTACCGGCTGGGTCATGCCGGCGCAATTGACCAACAGATCGACTGCGGTGTGTTCGGCGGCAACTATCGCAGCGGCGGTGGTGAGGCCTGCCGAATCGGTCATAGACATCTGAGCGGTGCGGTGACCGCTGCCAGCTAAGGAGTTCATCACGGTCTGGGCCCTGTCGACGTTGTGGTTGTAACCGACCACAACCTGCATGCCGTCGTCGGCGAGTCGGCGCGCGATCGCGGACCCAATGCCACCCGACGCACCGGACACGACCGCCAGACTCACGAGGTTGCTACCTGCGCGGTTGCTACCTGCGCGTTTGCGCTGCCGTAGCGAGCAACCCGGATGTCGGCTTGTGCTTGATGGCCAGCGAAGTTCTCGATCGCACACAGCCGACTGCAGTATTCGCCGATCATCGCACTTGACGCAGCATTGGTCACTCGTTGGTGGGTCACCGTCTTGATGAATTTGCCGACCCAGAGTCCGCCGGTGTATCGGGCTGCTCCTTGCGTTGGCAGTGTGTGGTTGGTGCCGATGACCTTGTCGCCGTAGCTGACGTTGGTCATAGGGCCAAGAAAGAGTGCGCCGTAGTTGACCATGTTGTCGAAGAAGTACTCGTCGTTGTTGGTCATGACCTGCACATGCTCGAACGCTAGGTCTTCGGCAACGGCGAGCATCTCGGCGTTGTCATCGCAAAGGATGACGCGGCCGTAATCAGCCCAGCTCTGCGCAGCGATATCGGCGGTAGCCAAGGTCTGGAGTTGTCGAGCGACCTCGTCGATGGTTTCCATGCCAAGTGTTCGGCTGGTGGTGAGCAGAATGGCGGGCGAAGTTGGGCCGTGCTCGGCCTGGCCGAGGAGATCGGTGGCACACATCTCGGCGTCGACAGTGTCGTCGGCGATCACCAACGTCTCGGTGGGTCCAGCGAGCAAGTCGATGCCGACTCGACCGAACAAGAGTCGTTTGGCTTCGGCGACAAATGCGTTGCCCGGACCAACAATGAAGTCAACCGAGTCGACGAATTCGGTGCCAATAGCGAGTGAGGCAACCGCCTGGATCCCACCGAGCAGATAGATCTCGTCGGCGCCGGCCAGGTGCATTGCCGTGACAGTTTCGGCCGGGATCTCGCCATTAATAGGCGGTGTCATGGCAACTACTCGGGGTACACCAGCAACTTTGGCAGTGAGCACTGACATATGCGCCGAGGCGACCATGGGATAACGACCGCCTGGCACGTAACACCCAACGCTTGACACCGGCAGGTTGCGATGGCCGAGGAACACGCCCGGGAGCGTCTCGATCTCGACGTCGCTTAGGGTGCCCAGCTGCGCTTGTGCGAAGTTGCGAATCTGGGTCTGTGCGAACGTGATGTCGTCGATGGTCTGAGGGTCAACACCAGCGACGACCGTTGCGATCTGTTCGTCGCTGAGGCGAAATGCTGTCGGCGCCCAGTTGTCGAACTTCAGTGACAGCTCACGCACGGCAGTCTCACCTCGCGCTTCGATATCGGCGATGATGCCGCTCACCGTGGCAGTCAGTTCTGGATTCGATCCGTGCGCCGCCTTTGCGGTGGCGTCTTTCAGCATCTCAGCCATGTGATGGCTCCTTCTTGGTTAACTCAGCCATTGTTGGTCGTTCTCCCCTGGCGGATCGTGCCGGGAACGACAACTGCGGTTTGCTCAGCGGCACCAATCACCATGGCAACGGCATGTTCGACGAGTAGTTCGGTGGGTTGTTCAAGGGTGGTGAGGTCGTAGCCAGCCCAGGACGCTTGAGGCAAACCATCGAACCCAGTGATGAGCACGTCTCTTGGTGCGTCGACGCCGTGTTCTCGGAGACCGTCGATGACACCGAACGCAACTTCGTCGCTTGCGACCATGACTGCATCGGGGAGCCCAGCGTCGTTCAACGATCGGGCGATCTTGTAGCCGGCTTCGTAGCTAAAGGCTCCAGCCTCCACATAGGGACAGGCAATGCGGTGATCACCCAAGGCGGCAGCTGCGCCCCGGTATCGAGTCTGATCGGTCGATGCGCTGCGCACACCGCCGACAAAGGTTGCGCTGGAAATGTTTCGTTGCGCCAAGTGAACCGCGAGCTCACGCATGCCGAGTTCGTTGTCGATCGTCACGGTCGGCACGAGTTGCTCGGCCGCAGGCTGGTTGAACGCAACCAGTGGCAGACCCCGCTGGGCCGCAGCCACGGTTTGGGCGGTCGAGATGTTGGCCGATGCCAGGATCAAGCCATCGAGCTGATATTGCGCGACGGTCTCGAGCACTCCCCCCACTTGGGCGCTGCCGTCGAAACTAAACAACAAGAGTTGCTTGCGACGCTCGTTGAGCTGGCGTGAGAACGTTGTCAGTACGTGCTGCCAGTATTCGCCGGTAGCCGGAACGACGGCACCAACGATGTCGGTGCGCTGAGCCTTGAGGCTGCGGGCAATCGCGTTAGGCACGTAGCCAAGCCGGCCAGCGGCGGCAAGAACGTTGGCAAGGGTGGCTTCGGCAACCTTTTCTGGCGATGCGAAGACTCGAGCGACTGTCGCTTGCGACACGCCAGCCTCTGTCGCCACGTCATGGCTCGTAGCGCGCCCAGATCCCCTCATCTTTTGCAGACTATGACTACGTAGTCATTGGTGTCAACTGCAAGAGGCTATTTGGCAGCGAGCAAGATCTGCTTCCAGACTGCAACCTCGTCGAAGAGCACCCATTCGCGCCGCAGCCCCCACGGACCGAACTCAGCATGGCTTATACCCATAATGTCCACTTGCGCGCCGGTCGCTGGTCCGAATACGCCATCGCCGGTGTGCGTCCCCGACAGCCACCACCTGAGAGCCGCTCGTTCTCCAAGTGCGGGATCGCTGCGACCAATGCGATGCTCGATCTGCAACGTTGCGTCGCCAATTGCGGTGCGCAGGTCGGTCCAGAAAGCGGTGACTGCGCCCCAGCCGTGACCGGTGTTCCCGCCGGGAAGCTCGATCTGCAATGCGCGATCCCAACCCGACTCGACTACCGATGTGTCTCCTGCCGCAACGGCGGCGAGGAGTTCTTCGTAACGCAGACCAACCGGGTGGTCATTGCCCCGACCGAGGTAGATCGCTGCTGGCGATGTATCTCGCGTTAGCGGTCGCGCTGCGGACTCCGGGCCGCCTTCGTCCTGGATTTGACGAGCCGCGAAGTCTTGGGGCGCGTGCCCGATCTGACGCACGATCGCGCCGAGGTCGCGTACGAGCCACTCGTCGTAGATGGTGTTCTGGCGAGCTGCGCAATCGGCAAGGGTTCGATAGACGAGCTTGGTCTGGGTGGCGGGGCCAAATGCCCCGTTACCCGTGTGGGTCGCGGTCGAGAGCAGACGGTGCGATGAGAGGAACCCACCTTGGTGATCGTCGCTCCAGATCACGTCTTCGCCCAAGAGTTGGCGGTCCGGGAATTCCTCGAGGGTGGCCCACGTGTTCTCGATCACGGTCTGGTTTCCAAGAGTGAACCCACCGGGGAACCGAACCAAGATGTCATCGCCGTAGAGGTACTTGAGTTTGTCGACTCCGCGTTCCTCCCAGATCTGATGGGTGACGCCAATGATGTAGCTCTCGGGTGAGTCCCACTGCCCGTCGAAACCGGGCATCGGGTGCGGTGCTGCGAGGCCTGAGGTTGTTTGGTCGGACATTCTTCACTTCTCCTGACACATCGGTGCGGTCAGAGAACCTAGCCCGAAGGGATGACAAAAATCGAAGAGCCGGCATCGGAACGTCTCATCACCGGCCGGATCTTGTCGAGCCGGCGAGCAGATACATTCCGAATCCGTTAGGGCACCTTGGCGACCCCTGCGTTAGTCGGGCGGGAAGGCGTTGTCGAGCGCGGTGCGGTATTCGGCAATCAGTTCTCGGACCGACTCAGCTCGCTCAGCAGTGGACCCCGGGCCTTCGACCAGCCGCCGCACGACAGTGCTGCCAATGATCACACCGTCGGCTACGGCGCATGCCTCGACCGCCTGTTCGGGGCTGCCAATGCCAACGCCAACGAGGACAGGTAGGTCAGTGTGTTCTTTGGCCCGCCGAGCGATTTCGACTGCTGACGCGGCCAACTCGGATCGTTCGCCGGTGATGCCCAGCAACCCGACCGCATAGACAAAACCGCGAGCGAGTTCGCCAGTTCGAGCCAGGCGTTCGTCGGGCGATGTCGGGGCGGCGAAGAGAACGTTCTCGATGCCGTTGTCGTTGGCGGTACTGATCCAGTCGTGGGATTCGTCCATCTGGATGTCCGGCAGAATGGAACCGCTGATGCCGGCCTCGTTCAACATGTTGGCGAAGCGCTCGTGGCCCATGCGATAGGCGATGTTGTAGTACGTCATGGTTGCCAACGGAATCGGCGACTCGAAGTCACGAAGGTCAGCGGCGATCGAATGTGGCGTCACCCCTGCTTCCAGAGCAATGTCGTTGGCTTGTTGGATGACGGGGCCGTCCATGACCGGGTCGCTGAACGGGATGCCGATCTCGCACGCGTCAGCGCCGCCGTCGATAACTGCCGCAAGTGATTGCAGCCAGTCATCGCCGAGGCCGCCAGTGATGTATGGCACCAGGCACTTCTGTCCGGTGTCTCGTTTGGCTCGCAGCGCAGTTTCGATGCGACCGGGAGCGACTGCGCCGCTCACAGTTCCAGAATTCCCATCATCTGGGTGACATCTTTGTCGCCGCGACCGGACAGGTTCATCAGCACGAGTTTTCCGGCGAGTTCGTCTTTGGCTCGGATCATCCACGCCAGCGCGTGGGCACATTCGAGTGCAGGGATGATGCCCTCGGTACGGGGAAGCACCTGAAAGGCTTCGATCACTTCGGCATCGGTGACCTGTTCATAACGGGCGCGACCAATCGCAGCGAGGTGCGAGTGCTCGGGGCCAACACCTGGGTAGTCAAGTCCAGCCGAGATTGACTCGGCTTCGAGCACCTGACCGAACTCGTCCTGCTTGAGATAGGACAACATGCCGTGCACAACACCAGGAACGCCATCGCCGACGGCTGCACCGCCAGCTGGTTCGATGCCGACGAGTTCCGCATCGGTGTCGACGAAGCCGCTGAAGATCCCAGCGGCATTTGAGCCACCACCGACACAGGCAGTGACGACGTCGGGATGTCGGCCGTGGCGCTCGAGGCACTGCTCTCGTGCTTCGGTGCCGATGACTCGGTGCAACTCGCGCACCATGAATGGATACGGATGGGGTCCCATGACCGAACCGAGGCAATAGTGCGAGTCCTCGACGGTGGCGACCCAGTCCCGCATGGCCTCGTTGACCGCGTCTTTGAGCGTGCGACTGCCACTCAGCGCAGGCACGACTTCTGCGCCTAGAAGCTTCATGCGGAACACGTTGAGCTCTTGGCGCTTCATGTCGACTTCGCCCATGTAGACCATGCAGCTCATACCGAGCAGCGCTGCGGCCGTGGCCGTCGCTACCCCGTGCTGGCCTGCGCCAGTCTCGGCGACCAGACGAGTCTTGCCCATGCGTTTGGCCAGCAGGGCCTGACCAAGCACATTGTTGATCTTGTGCGATCCGGTGTGATTCAGGTCTTCGCGCTTCATCACCATCGTGAAACCGAACTCTTCGCTGAAGCGAGGACAGTCGGTGAGCGGGTTCGGGCGGCCCGTGTAGTCGCGTTGTAGCCGATTCAGTTCGTCGCGAAATCCCTGATCGGCCCATGCATCAGCGAAAGCATGTTCAAGTTCAATGCACGCTGGTACCAGCGTTTCGGGCACGAAACGCCCACCAAATTCGCCGAAGCGACCCGCTGGGCCCGGATCGGTCATCGCCATTGGTTCTTGCCTTTCGAGAGGGGAGATCAGTTACATGGCCGTTCGGCGCGCTACTAGAGCGCAGCGTCGGCTGCCCAATCGTAGGGGCCCGTGGTTGGTTCTTCGCAGTCCGGGAGCACCACACTCTTGGCGTTCTGGACGAACGTTGCAACCAATTTCGGATCCTTTTTGCCCGGCCCTGCCTCGACTCCCCCTGCAACGTCGACGCCCCAGGGCCGAGCAAGGGTGATTGCATGGGCCACATTGTCGGGATCAAGGCCACCAGCCAGCACTACATGAAGCCCGGATGGTGCCTGTCGTGCAAGGCGATAATCGGGCGGTGTCGTCGGGCCACCCGACGTATTTTTGGGGGCGTCAATCAGAATCGGATCGGTGCCCCAACTGCGTGCCTTTGCCAGCTTCGGGCTGCCGTACTCGAACACCTTCATCGTGCGCGCAACGCGCTCGCGAACATACTCGGTGTCTTCGATGCTCTCGTCGCCGTGAAGCTGTGCGGCCCCAAGTCCTTGGCGGTTCACAATCTCGACGACCTTCTTTGGCGCTTCGTTGCGAAACACGCCGACAGTCAAGATGTCAGGTGGCAAGCGTTTCGCGATATCGCCAGCACGTGCAGGCGCGATCTGGCGGGTGGATCCCGCAGCAAAGATGAAACCGACCGCATCAGCGCCCATGGCAACAGCGATCAGCGCATCTGCCTCGTTGGTTATCCCACAAATCTTCACAAACACTGGACGTCATCCTAGGTCAGTCAGTCCTGATGCACGGCACTTGATTTCGCGAACCCCCCTACCCTTCTGTCACGAAATAGCGTTGGTTCTTTGATCACTCGCCCGCACGCACGACACCGTTTTCGTATGCGAACACCACCGCTTGTACCCGGTCGCGGAGTTGGAGCTTGCTGAGAACCGATGAGACGTGGGTCTTGACGGTCGTCTCGGCCACGAAGAGCGCGGCCGCTATCTCGGCATTGCTAAGACCGGTTGCCATCTCGATGAGCACATCGACTTCTCGTTCGGTCAGCTGATCGAGCAGCGGCGACCGTTCGATCGCAACCCCCGTTCCCCCGGTCGCAAGCCAATTGATCACTTGACCGGTCACGCTGGGATCGAGCAGCGATTTCCCCTCGTTGACAACCCGGATCGCATCGATGAGCTCGTCGGGCGGCGCGGTCTTGAGCAGGAACCCGCTTGCACCAGCGCGCAGCGCATCGAGTAGATAGTCGTCGCGCTGAAACGTGGTCACGATCAAAATGCGAGCGCTGGAGATGCCCTGGTCGACGATCCGTCGGGTGGCTTCGATGCCGTCCATGTCCGGCATTTGCACATCCATCAAGATGACGTCAACCTCGAGCGTGTGGGCCATAGCGATAGCTTCGGCGCCGGTACCGACCTCGCCTACGACCTCGATGTCAGCCTCGGACTCCAAGACCATCCGCAGGCCAACCCGCAGCACTGCCTGGTCATCTACGAGCATGACCCTCATCATGGTCGGGCGCCGTTCGATCCTGTCAAGCTGTTGTGGCGCAGCACGGCGCTGATACGCCAGCCCCCGCCATCGCTAGGTCCAATATCGAGCGAACCTGCATGCAATGCTGTGCGTTCTCGCATACCGATCAAGCCGTGTCCTGTTCCATCGATGGCACGATCACCCTCGCTCATTGCAGGCCCCTCGTTGATGATCGTGATCGTGGTTGCCGCGTCGTTGGTGCTGATCGAGACGTGTGCCTTCGCCGCATCGCTGTGCTTCGACACGTTGGTGAGTGCTTCTTGAACAATGCGATAGGCCGACAGATCAACCGACGCAGGTAGTTCGTTGGTCCGCCCGACGAGATCAACTTCGACTTCAAGATCATGGCCAAACGAAGCAACCAAACGGTCAAGGTACCGCAGCGACGGCGACGGGCTCCGCGGTTCACCGTCGGGCGACGATTGGCCGCGCAGAAAGCCGAGCATGCGCTGCAGTTCGCCAATGGCGTCGCGCCCCGCCTGGGCAATCTGTTCAAGCGATGCATTCGCCGCCTCGGGATTCGAGCGGAGCGATTTTTGTGCACCGCCAGCGTGCACGGTCATGGTTGAAATGTGGTGGGCAACAACGTCGTGCAGCTCACGAGATATCCGCAGCCGTTCGTCGACCACCGCGGCCTGAGCCGCCTCGACGCGACGGTCGTGTAGCTCGCGGTTGCGAGCTGCGAGCTCGGAGGCCTGGCTGCGCAGCCGCTGCATCAACCACGCAGCTGCGATCACCATGGCAACCACAGCGACCCGGGCAACGGTCTCTGCGACGCTGGTCAACATGGGGCTCTGCGACTGACCAGAGCCAGCCATGTTCTGCTGGGCCCCGTACTGCGGCCAGGTCGTCAACGCTGCCGCCACCAGTGCGGCTATCGACACGATGACAAGGTGTCGACCTCGCGACACGGCCCAGAAGGTGAGCAGCAACATTGCAAGAGTTGAACCAAACTCGGCAATGTCCACCAGCGGAAACAAGAAGGAATAGACCACGACCGCAGCGGTCCCGAGCCAGAAGCTGACTTCGGGTAGTCGATGGCGAGTAACGAGCAACAGCAGCGTCACCCCAACAAATATCGGCACGAGCCAAAGCCGGTCGTCGGTCGACCAAAACCGCAGCGCTACCCGACGCGACCCGTCGGGCAGGGCGTCGAGATTAGATCGAGTTGCGATCCAACCACCGATCCACGACCCGGCCAGCAGCCCTAGCAGCGCCACCTCAAGTGTCCACACAGCCCAGCGTGGAAGCGGATCACCCATTACTGCTCCATGCGCTTTACTGCGGCGACGGTCAACGCGACGAGATCTGGTTCATCCCCTGCGATTCCCACGAAACCAAATCCGACAACGGTTGAACCGCTCACTGCCCGAGTGCGTGCGGCCAGCACAGCCAGGTCGGATGGCACGAATGGGTTTGATGCAAGCTGGGTGATGTCGGCTTCGACGGACACGACTTCGATGCCATCGATCACGGTCCGATTGACGGTCACCTGATTGACCTCGATGTCGCCCAGCAACGGTGCGGACCGCTCGACCACGCACGACTCAGCGACCGACTCGAATCGATCGAGTTCTGCTTGAGCTGCGGCATCATCTTTGAAGCCAAAGCCGCCTTGAATTACCAAGCTGGCGCGATTCTGGGTGAGCCAGACCGGCCCGTTCATGATCGCCAGCACCGGCGCGGCGGTGTCGTTTGCGCAGTCGAGGAACTCGTCGGGCAGGGGCGGATAGAACAACGCACGCGATTCGCGGTTGAAGAACGCAAACGCCTCGTCGTCGCGTTCAATCGCTTGTCGCAGGTCATCAGTTGTCTCATCGTGGATAGTGCGCTCATCAACGCTGCCGACAGCGTTCATCGAGGCTTCGAGTGTGGACGCCAATTCGTCGTTACTCTCGCCGTGCGCCAAGATCGAAACCGCGTAGAGCACCTGACCCTCGACCCACACATGGGTGTCGCCGACTAGCTCAAAGTCGCTACCAAAGGCTCGGGCGGTTACAACCTGTCGACGAGCGTCGACATTTTCGCGGGACGCCAGGAGGACTGAGTCGATCGATTCGCCCGCAGGGTTCTGGCTGGACAACGCCACGCCATTCTCTTGTCCGCCCGTGAACAACGTCTCTTGGCATGCGACCCAGGCATCGCTACCGAGCATCGAAGCGGCCTCTCTGGCCCGGCCTGCGGTTTGGTGGTGCTCGATATTCACAATCACCACATCGGGAATCACCGCGTTGGGGTCAACCGGCTGCACGAACCATCCCGCCTGAATGGCCGCCAGGGGTTCGGTGCCGGTGCATGATGACTCGTCCGACTCGTCGGCAAAGTCCATTGGCTGCCACGCCGACGGTAGCTGATCCGGCAGCGGCAAGACGCGAACGAGGTCCGCGACTTGAGCGCCTGGACCAAAGGTGGCGTCGAACGGATCGGGGTTGTCCCACGTGTACCCCTCGCCAGGGCTCTGCTGCGGATCCGCTTCGTCGTCGGTGTCTGAGCTATCCGCCACCGCAACTGACGTTGCCGTCGCATCCTCGGACTCGTTGGCGGATTCACTGGCGCACCCTGCCACCAGCAGTATGAGGATGCATCCAATAGCGAGTAGCCGGTCGAGCACGGCACGACTCGTTGGGGCTGAAGAACACTCCACCACAGCGATCATGGCAGGTACGGGGCACAGCCGGTGACTACCACGGTGTCTGCTCCCGTGTATCGGCCACGCCACCGTTCATCTCGATGTACTGCAGTCCAAAGGAGTACGGCAAAGCCACCGCGAGTAGCGCCGCCGGTGGCACGTTCTCAGCACCGGCGGGCAAGTCAGGCGACTGCACGAAGTCGTTCGCCGCATCCCACCGCACCTGCACCGATATGGCTCGTCCCTCGATGATGGCCGCCCGAGAGAAAAGCTCGTCGAAATTATCTGCATCACTTGCGGCCTCGATGGCGTCCTCGACCGCCACGAGGTCAATATGTTGCCCATCGAGCGCATGCACCAACTCACGAACCACGGTGCTGCGAAAGCTGTCGATGACTGTTGTCCATAGTCCAAAGGTAGGGACGACGGTCTCGACAGTCATCGGTTGGACGAACGGTCTTGTTCTCATCCTTGCGGATGAGAACGCACGGGGTTTAGCGGTTACGCGGATAGGCAAGTGCGAAGCTCCACATCGGCGCAACTCCTGGGGCTGCCAACAGATGTCGAGACCTGTCCGCTGGCCCCCTCAGTCGCCCACAGATCGCAGCGCCCGCACGGCAGCAGCCCGCTCGCCCGACGTCACGATCGACTCGCCCACCAATACTGCATCGAATCCCGCCGCGTACAGCACTGCTGCATCGTCGGGTCCGCGAACACCGGACTCGGCGACGCGCACCCGATCCTCGGGGATCTGGGGCGCCATTCGGACAGCCCGGTCTTGATCTACCTTGAATGTCACCAGATCGCGCTGATTGACACCGATGACCTTGGCATCGACGCGCAGCGCTCGCTCGAGTTCGAGCTCGTCGTGGATCTCGCACAACGACGTCAGTCCAACGTGGGTCGCGGCGGCAGAGAACTCGGCCAGCTCATCGTCGTTGAGCGCCGCAGCGATCAACAGGACCGCATCGGCACCCATAAGGCGGGCGTCGTACACGTCGACGATCGACACCGTGAAGTCTTTGCGAATGATCGGTAGCGAGACGGCAGCTCGCGCCGCCTGCAAGTCTTCGGGCGAACCGCCGAAATGGTCGTGGTCGGTCAACACCGACAGACAGGCCGCACCTCCGTCGGCGTACGCCCGAGCGACCTCGGCGGGATCCAGATCAACAGCAAGGTCTCCCTTGGAGGGTGATCGCCGCTTCACTTCGGCAATCACCGAAAGCCCAGGCGCGCTAAGCGCAGCTGCGAAGTCGCGTGCGGGCGCCATCTCTATGCATCGGGCGTGCAGCTCGGCAACATCTCGGGTGTCGGCGGCAGCTGCTTCGCGGTGTTGCTGAAGAATCTTGTCGAGATAGGTGACGCTCATAGGTCTGGGTCTCTTTCGGCTCGGCTCATCACGACCAGCGGCAACATGAGAAAGCACACCGCGCCAATGCCCAGCAACATCAGGCCGAGCACGAAGACGCCCGACGCGTTCACCATTGTTCCGAATGCAAGCAACGGAATACCGGTCAGTACAAGTACCGCTGGCATCATCGCGACCCATCGCGGGATACCACGGCTGCCAGCGATTGGGGTCGTGTCGTAGTCGATGTCGGCTCGTTCGGCGAAGTCGTCGTCGAACGGTTTGAAGTGGCTGTGGCCCCGCTGCTTCTGCGACCGGCCGGTCGCCGTGTTGGTTTGCTGGTCCTTGGGCAGCGCAGCGTCGTACTCTCGACGTTTGTGCGCCACGCCGAGCACGTTCCATGCTTCGTTGATCTGCTGCATGCGGGTCTCGGCTTCAGCCCGTTCGGACCCGACGAACTTGTCTGGATGATTGGCTCTTGCCAACTTGAGATAGGCGGCGCGCAAGTCGGCCTTGCTTGCGCCAGGGATCACACCCAACGTGTTGTAGTGATCCACAGCCATCGAACGGCAGCCTCAGCCTCGGACCAGAGGAAGGTCACGGATTTCGCCGGTGGCAACATTTCCATCGATCTCGATCGTCACCTGTTGGCCGACCTCGGCCTTACGGCTGATGTACGCCAGGGCGACAGCCGAGCCGAGATGTCCCGAGACCGCGCTTGAGGTGACAACGCCAACCGAGTCGCCATCGACCTGCACGTCGCTGCCCGCAGCGGGCACGTGGCCACCCTCGATCAGGATCGACAGGAGACGTTTGGGCACGTTGCTGCCGCGACTGTCGATGCGGGCAACAAGTTCTTGACCGGTGTAGCAACCCTTGGTGAAGCTCACGCTTTGATCCACGATTCCAGCTGCAGCTGGAATCGTAGACTCGTCGAGTTCGACGCCCATCTTGGGCACACCCGCTTCGATCCGCAGTGCGGTGAGTGTGGCTGCATCGATTGGATCGATGGCAACCGAGTCGGCGGTCAGGTCGGGTCCGAATACGTCGCGCACCGGGACGCCGGCCCAGGACGTGATCATGTCGTGCTCGACACCGTTGACCACGACATCGTCGGCACCGGGCCCAACAATCGTCAGCGATTGCCAGGGTGCCAACTCGACATCGATCTTGGTGCGCAACTTGAACCGGTTCAGCCGGGTCAGGACTTCGTCGGCCCAGCCTGTGTCGAGGTCGAGCACGAACCGATCGTCGCTCACCCGGGTGATCCGAAACCAGGCAGAGATCTTGCCCTGTGGGTGCAGCACCAAGGACCACGATGCTTCGCCGGGCGCGAGCGCGTCGAGGTCTTGGCTGAGCTGGCCCTGTAGAAACGTGAGTGCGTCGGGACCCTCGGCAATCACGGCCTGTCGTTGCCCGGCGATGACGCCGAGCGATGTACGAAGTTGGTCAGTCGTCACGTGCAGTCTCTTCTCGTTGGGTGCGCCGGGCAGCAGACAACCGCTCGGCGGCGGGTACGGCCGCGAGCAGCGCCGATGCCTTGTGATAGCACTCGTTGTGTTCGAGTTCAGGGTCGCTGTCATACACAACGCCAGCACCAGCCTGCACCGATGCGCCGTCTTTGGTGATGACCATGGTGCGAATGGTAATTGCGGTGTCGAGGTTGCCGTTGAAGTCGATGTAGCCAACAACCCCTGAGTACGGTCCCCGTTTCGACGGCTCGATGTCATCGATGATCTGCATCGCCCGCACCTTGGGCGCCCCCGACACGGTGCCGGCAGGCAGTGTCGCCCGGATCACGTCGACCGGGCCGAGTCCGGCACGAAGCTGGCCCGATACCTGCGAAGTCAGGTGCATCACGTGGCTGTAGTGCTCGAGTTCCATCAGCTCGTCGATCTGCAGCGAGCCGTATTCGATCACTCGACCAATGTCGTTGCGAGCAAGATCGACCAGCATGACGTGTTCGGCGCGTTCTTTGGGATCTTCCATCAGTTCCGCGCCCATCGCTCGGTCTTCGGCGTCGGTGCGTCCCCGGCGCCGGGTGCCTGCGATCGGACGACTGATGACCCGGCCATCTTCGATTCGCACCAGAGGCTCAGGTGATGCACCGGCCAAGCTGACCTCGGCAGTGCGCACGAAGTACATGTAGGGGCTCGGGTTGATCTGGCGAAGCACCCGGTAGACGTCGAATGGTTCCGCGTCGAGTTCGAAGTCGAATCGCTGTGCGAGCACAACTTGGAAAATGTCGCCCGCCCGGATGAGGTCCTTTGATGCCGCTACGGCCCGCTGGTAATCACCGTTCGACATGGTGCTCTTGACCGCGGGCAGCGGGTCGTCGGGATTTGGCGGAGTCAGCAAGGGTTCGTCGAGGCCCGACGCGCCGTCGGCGGCGAATTGGTCGAGCCGCACAAGCGCCTCGTCGTAGATGGCGTCGAGTTCCTCGGCCGACATGTCGGCGTCGACGACCACGTTCTCGATCAGTGATACGCGCTGGCGCCAGTGATCGAATGCAGCCACTTCGCCCACGATCATCAGCGACGCGTCGGCGAGGCCAAGCTGATCTTCGGGTACGTCGGGCAGTTTCTCGATCTCGCGCACCACGTCGTAGCCCAGATAACCGACCAGGCCGCCGTGCATGGGTGGAAGCTCTTCGACAACCGGCGACCGGTAGTGGCTGAGCAAAGTTTCGACCGCGGCCAAGATGCCCTGGTCGGTCGGCACAGCGAGATCGAGGTCGCCGTCGATGGTCACGTCGAGGCCATTGCTGGTGAGCGTCGCCCGAGGCCTGCGCCCAACAAACGAGAATCGACCCCAGCGCTCGCCGTTGTCGACAGACTCGAGAATGAAACCCGGCTCGCCGCGCACCAGTCGGCTGAAAGCCGCGACCGGGGTGGTGAGGTCTGCAACCAACTCACGCCAGACGGGCAGCACCGTGTAGGTCTTTGCCCACGTGCGGAATTGCTCGCGGGTGGGGCCAGTCGACATTGTTCGGGATCCAGTGGCTAGAGGTCTAGAGGTACAGGCCGGTGCTGCCCTCTTCAAGGCGCTCGGCGGCGACAGCGTGGATGTCACGCTCACGCAGGATGATGTAGTCGGTTCCGCCGACTTCGACCTCGGAGCGTTCGTTGGGATTGAACAACACCTGATCGCCGACTTCGACCGACGGAACGTTAGGTCCAACAGCCTCGACGACTGCCCAAATGAGTCGCTTGCCGACCTGGGCGGTGGCAGGGATCAAGATGCCGCCGTTGGTCCGGCGCTCGCCCTCGCCGTCGTCGATGTTGACCAGAATGCGGTCGTTGAGCATCTTTATCGGCAACCGGTCGTCGGGATTCAGACCGTTGCTCTTGCTCGCTGGCTGGGCTGCTTTGCCTGCCTTATCGGTCTTGGCAGCCGTCTGTTTCGGGTCATTGCTGGCCTTGTTGCTCGCGGTCTTGCTCACCGGTGCAACGGTACCCGACAGCTCAGCGGATACACGCAGCCGACACGCCCGGTTACAAGACCCGATAATCAGGAGGAAAATGCCGGGGAACGTGCGACCATGGCGGCCATGTCGGTCGCCATCTTGGACTACAAAGCAGGAAACGTGACCTCGGTCGCACACGCAGTGCGTCGGCTCGGGGTCGATGCTGATATCACGGCCAATCATGAGGTGATTCGGGCCGCCGATCACGTGATCTTCCCTGGGGTCGGGGCCGCTGCCACCTGTATGCAAGTCGTACGTGAGCGGGGTCTCGATGTTGCGCTGCGAGAAGCGGTCGATGCAGGCAAGCCGGTGTTCGGTATCTGTGTCGGTATGCAGCTGCTATTTGAGCACAGCGACGAAAATGGTGGCGTCGAATGTTTGGGGCTGCTCCCAGGTCGGGTGCGACGCTTCGATCTCGAAGATCCGGCTCTCAAGGTGCCGCACATGGGCTGGAATCCGGTCAGCTTTGCGGCCGGCGAGCCCCTGGCCCGCAATCTTGTCGGAGACACGGGCACCGCCTGCTATTTCGTGCACAGCTACTACTGCGACCCAGACCCGTCGGTACAGGTCATCGCTACCGCCGACCACGGCCACCCGTTCTGCGTGGGCGTGCGCAAGGACAATTTGGTTGCGCTGCAGTGCCACCCCGAAAAGAGTGGCCCAGTGGGTATGTCGATCCTGGCTTCGTTTCTGAGCGAGGGCTGAACCGATGGCGCTTCTCAAGCGAGTGATCGTGTGCCTCGATGTGCGTCGGGGCAAGGTCACCAAAGGAATCAAGTTCCAGGGCAATGTTGACCTCGGCGACCCGGTCGAATATGCCCTTCGCTACGACGAACAAGGTGTCGACGAACTCGTCTTCTACGACATCACCGCATCGGCCGAAGATCGCAATCTGTTCCTCGACGTGGTCGAAAATGTGGCTGCGTCGATTCGCATTCCGTTCTCGGTCGGTGGCGGCATTGACTCTCTCGACACGATGCGAGCAGTCTTGTTGGCCGGGGCAGAGAAAGTCAGTCTGAACTCGCCCGCCGTGCGTAACCCTGACCTGCTTACCCAAGGGGCCGAGGCTTTTGGTGCGCAGTGTGTCGTGCTCGGCGTCGATGCCAAGCGCGTCGACAAAACCGCTGCGATCCCGTCGGGGTACGAGGTCGTGATCCAGGGCGGCCGTACGCCAACCGGTCGCGACGTGTTGCAGTGGGTCACCGAGGCCGAAGAACGTGGCGCCGGTGAAATCTGCCTCAACGCCATCGACACCGACGGTGTGCGCGACGGCTACGAACTCACGCTTACCCGGATGGTCGCCGACGCGGTCCGTATTCCGGTGATTGCTTCGGGCGGCGGCGGCGAACCTGCGCACCTCAGCGCTGCGGTTACCACCGGCGGCGCCGACGCCGCACTGATTGCCTCGATGGTGCACTACGGCGACTACACCGTCGGCGAGATCAAGGCCGCCATGGCCGCCGACGGCGTTCCGGTGCGACTCACCACCTGACAAGCGCCATTGCCTGCCAGCGGAGAGCCCCAGATTTGAGCTCGCCTCAGCGGGACCTCCTTGGGGAAGTCGCGCACGGGAAGTCGACTAGTTGGGTGAGCCCGACAACACGGCGACGGCTTCGGCCACGGTGAAGGCATTTTCGTAGATGGCTCGGCCTGCGATGACACCCTCGAGCCGACGTTCGCCCGCAGCGAGGGCGTGCAGACTACGCAGATGATCGAGTGATCCAACGCCGCCGCTTGCGATTACTGGCACTGCAGTAGTGGCCAGAACCTTTTGGAGGCCGTCGGTGTCGGGACCCTCCATCGTGCCGTCTCGCTCGATCTCTGTGACCACAAACGCTGCCACACCGGCGTCGGCGAACGACTCAACTGTTTCGAACAGGTCTTGGCCGGTTCGTTCTTCCCAACCGGCGACTGCGATGTCGGTTCCCCATGCATCGAGGCCAACCGCCACCTGCCCCAGCGGCGCCAACTCACGCACAAGTGCGGGGTTCTGGATGGCAGCAGTGCCTATAACAACTCGGGTAACACCAGCATCCCAGAGGCGTTTGGCCGCCTCGACGGTTCTAACGCCACCGCCGACTTGAAGTGGTACTCGTACTCGCTCGGCGAGTGCAGCAATGCTCGCGAGGTTCTGCTGATCACCGGTGCGGGCCGCATCGAGGTCGACGCAGTGGATCCACGCCGCGCCCTCGGCCTCAAAGGCTGCTGCCTGATCCGATGGACTATCGCCGTAAATAGTCTCGCGGTCGTAGTCGCCCTGATACAGGCGCACACAGTTGCCGTCGCGTATGTCGATGGCGGGATACAGATCAATCGCAGACGTCGCCGAGAAATTCACGCTGGGTAGGCCGCCTTTCGACTCGTTCCTCGCCGAAACGCTATTCACGAGTTGCCCCATCTACGGTCCCGCCTCGCGTTCACGCGGTGAGTGTGCCTTTGGTTGAGGGCACTTCGGTTCCTTCGACTCGCACGGCATCTTTCAGCGCTCGCGCCGCGCCTTTGAACGTCGATTCGATGATGTGGTGGGTGTTCTTGCCTCGAACCAAGATCAGATGCAGCGTGATGCCAGCGCTCGTGATAAAAGCCCGCCAAAACTCTTCGACCAATTGCGGATCAAACGGCGGTGTGCCCAGGATCTTCTCGCCCGGAGGGTCGATCTCGTAGACCAGAAACGGACGTCCGCTCAGATCAAGCGCAACGTCGACGAGTGCTTCGTCGAGCGGGCACGAGGCGGTCGCAAAGCGCCGCACGCCGGCCCGATCGCCCAACGCTTCGCCGAAGCAGGCGCCGAGTGCGATACCAACGTCTTCGACGGTGTGATGGGCGTCGATCTCGAGGTCACCCTTGGCGTGGACCTTGAGGCCGAAGCTGCCGTGTCGACCCAGCTGATCGAGCATGTGGTCAAAGAAAGGGATACCGGTGGAGCAATCCACCGGGCCACCATCGAGATCGATCTTGATATCGATGTCGGTCTCTTTGGTCGTGCGTGAGCGTTCCGCAGTACGTGACATATCAGCCAAGTATGGCGGTCAAAGCGCTCAGGAAGGCACCGTTTTCGTCAGCAGTTCCGACGGTGACCCGCAAACAGCCGTCGAGACGGGGCCACGTCGAGCAATTTCGCACCAACACACCCTGGTCAACGAGCCGTTGCCACAGTTCAGCGCCGTCGATCTCGCCGACGCCGCCCGACGGCGGTCGGAACAGCACGAAGTTCGATTGCGACGGCCAGAACTCGATGCCGAGTTCGCCGAGGCCCGCCTGGATCACGCCCCGCTGTTCGACCATCCGTGCGACTCGGGCCGCCATTTCGGTTTCGTAGTCTAGAGCGGTGCTGCCTGCGACTTGGGAGATTGCATCGAGGTGATACGGCAGGATTGCGGTGTTCAACCGTTCGACAATCCAGGTAGGAGCGATGAGATAACCCAAACGAGCTGCTGCCATCGCCCACGTCTTGGAGAACGTGCGGGTGATGATCAGCGGCTTGTCTTCGTCGAAGAAGTCGAGCGCAGTCCAGTCGGAGAACTGCGCATAGGCCTCGTCGACAACGAGAAGGCCGAAGTCTTCGACGGTGTCGAGGACTCGCTCGACGAGCGCCGGTGGCTCTACCAGCCCCGTTGGATTGTTTGGCGAACACAGAAATGTGACGATCGGCTTGTGTTCGCGCAACGTCGCAACAGCTGCATCGGCATCGATGGTGAAGTCGCTGGCTCGTTCGATCTCGATGACGCCGGTACCGGTCACGCGTGCGATCTGGCCGTGCATTGCATAGGTCGGTTCGAAGGTCAGGATCGACCGGCCGGTACCGCCCCAGGCCAGCATGATGGTCTGCAGCACTTCGTTCGATCCGTTGGCCACAAAGATGTTGTCGGCCGAGATACCTGCTGCTGCGCCACCGTGGTGTTCCGCGAGCTTGGTGCGCAGCTCAGTCGCTGATCGGTCTGGATACCGATGCCAGTCGAGTGCGGCGACCTTTTCCGCAACTGCCTGCCGGAATGCATCCGGAGGCGGCTCGGGACTCTCGTTCGTATTGAGACGATGGGCGACGTCGAGCTGCGGCGAGTGGTAGCCGGGCAATTCGGCCAGGTCATCGCGAACGGGCGGTCGAAAGCTCATGTCAGATCTCGCATCCGTAGTCGCACTGATTCCGCATGGGCATCGAGCCCTTCGGCCATCGCTAGGGTTTCGACGTGTGGTCCTGCCCATCGCACGGTTTCTTCGCTCACCGACACGATGTGCACATCTTTGGTGAAGTCTTCGAGGCCTAGGGCGCCGCCGAAGCGAGCCGTGCCGTTGGTCGGGAGCACATGCGAGGGCCCGGCGATGTAGTCGCCAAGCGATGCCGGTGCGAGTTCACCGAGAAAGACCGCGCCGGCGTGGCGCACTCCGGCCACGATCTCGGATGCATCGGATGTCATGAGCTGCAGGTGCTCTGGCGCAATGACGTTGGCGACGGCGATCGCTTGCTGGCCGTCTCGCACCAGCGCAACATGGCCTCCAACGGCCAGTGTTGACTCGATGTCGGCTTTGCGAGGGGCCACGGCGAGCAACTCAGCCATCGCGGCTTCGACCGCGTCGACCGACTCTTCGTCGTAGGCAATGAGCCAGGACAGCCCGTCGGGGCCGTGTTCGGCCTGCACCATCAAGTCGATGGCCACGTACCGAGGGTCAGCTGAGCCGTCGGTGACCACACAAATTTCAGACGGACCCGCAAACGCCGACGGCACGCCGACAATGCCGGACACTTCGCGTTTGGCCAACGCAACGAATACGTTGCCGGGACCCACGATCACATCGACCGGAGAAATCGTGTCGGTGCCGTAGGCCATGGCGGCGACGGCCTGGGCGCCACCGCAGGCGTAGACGGTGTCGACCTCGGCAATGGCGGCTGCGGCCAAGGTGACGTCGATGACTTTGCCGTCGGCCTTGGGCGGAACGCAAACCACGACCTCGTCTACACCAGCGGCACGCGCTGGCACTGCGGTCATCAGCACCGTCGATGGGTACCACGCTCGCCCACCAGGCACGTAGCAGCCAGCCCGGTCGACGGGTTGACGGTTCTGGGTGATGGTCATGCCCTGATGCTGATAGCTGTGCGCATCGGTGATCTGTGATTGATGGAAGGCTTTGATCGATGCCGCAGCTTCTCGCAATGACGCAACGATGGCGGGGTCGACTCGTTCGACGGCTGCATGCAGGTCGGCGGGGTCGAGTCGCAGCGGGTCGGCTGCAGAACCGTCGAAGCGGGCGCCGAGTTCGTTGATCGCAGCATCGCCACGATCGCGGACGTCGGCGATGATGTTTCGTACAATCTCGAGCGGCGCGTTGGCGTCGTCCATCGGGCGTGGAAGCATTGCGGCGTAGTCACCGTCGACGGACCGCAAATCATGGCGTGTGAGCACGCCCAGAAATCTATCTGTCGAACCCCTGCACGGCGCGGCGAATTCGACGCTGTGCATTTCTCAGCGACCGCTCGACGTCGTACAGGTCGCCAGCAACGTCATCGCGTTCGACTGCCCGCCATCGATCAGCAACCTCGACGACTCGGGTCTGGATGTCCTCCAAAACGGTGGTGATCGACGACAGCTCCGCCGCGTCGTTGCTTACATCCGGCTGCCCATCAGAACTCACGAAGATGTTCTACCAGAGGCCGCATTGAACCGCTCCACTCGGAGGGATGCATCCCAGAACCCGGGCAAGAGCGACGGCGTAGTCCGCGTTTCGACTCGTACCTCGCCGAAACGCTGCCTGAGCTAAGTGATCGACGGTCCGCGCCGGTCTCGGCGTAGTCCGCGTTTCGACTCGTACCTCGCCGAAACGCTGCCTGGACGCAGTGGAGCAACACAGAACCCGGGCAGGAGCGACGGAGGAGCGGGACGCGGCGGAGGGACGGAGCCGCTCCAACCCGTGCAAAACCATCTCCGGCGAACGCCGGCCCGAACGGAGTGGAGCAACTGGGCCAAATTCGCAGGACGGAAACCGCCGGCCCGGCGGCCCTTGGGCCGGTGGTGACGGCCCCGCGTGGCCAAAAAGAGGGCTGGCGCCTCCGAAGAGGCGCCAGCCTGGCGACACAGGGCGGCGGATCCCTGAACTAGTCACCATTTGGTCGGGTGGCGGAACCCGACCAGCGGTCATCATAGAGCAACCACTGATCCGTGCCAAGTACCCCTTCGGGTGAACTTGCACTTCTTCGAGATCAGGCAACGTCGACAACTGCTCGTAGCCTCGAACCTGTGCCTATTACTGCGGAATTCAGTGAAGACTCGGGCCGGTGGGTCATCGATGTTGCGTCTGCAGAGCACGACCTAAACAACCCAAATGAGCTAGTCGCACGAGTTGACCACATTGCTCGCCACGGCGGCGGCGAGGCGCAGCTCTGGATTCATGGCGTCACCGACCAGGCCGATGAACTCGCCCGTTCACTTGGCGCCATCGCATACCGTGATCTGTGGCAGGTTCGGTGCCCGCTACCTACTACTCAATCAACGATCGAGACGCGAGCCTTCGCATCTGCCGATACCGATGCACTCGTTGCCGTCAACAACCGGGCCTTCTCCTGGCACCCCGAGCAGAGCGGCATGACCCGAGCCTCGCTCGAAGCAGTCATGGCTGAACCGTGGTTTGACGCCGACGGGTTTCGTCTCTATGAACGCGATGGTGAGTTGCTCGGCTTCTGCTGGACCAAGGTGCACCGCGACATGGAACCGGTGCACGGCGAAATCTACGTGATTGCGATAGATCCGTCGGTGCACGGGCAAGGACTGGGCACACCCATGACACTTGCTGGTCTTGACTGGATCCATGAACAGGGCATCGAGCATGCATTGCTTTACGTCGAGAGCGACAACGACCCGGCCAACGCCACCTACCGCAAGATCGGGTTCACATTGCATCGCACCGACCGCGCCTACGACCTGGTCATCGCGCCGACATGAGCACCCTGTACGACCTGGACCGGGATCAATTCGCCGAGTTGTGTTCCGGTGAGCCGAAGTACCGCGTCGACCAGATCTGGCAGGGCTTGTACGAAGGTTTGAAGCTGCCCGACGACATGACCAACGTGCCCAAGAAACTGCGGGTCCACTTGGCCGAGCAGGCGCCCTTGGCGCTGACGCTCGTGCAGGTGCAAGAAGCAGACAAAGGCCAAACCCTGAAATGGCTGTGGAAGGCACACGACGGTCATCAGATCGAGACCGTGCTGATGTTATATCCCGATCGCGCCACGGTCTGCGTCAGCTCCCAAGCAGGGTGTGCCATGGCATGTGGCTTCTGTGCCACCGGCCAGGCGGGCTTTGATCGACACCTGACGACCGGCGAGATCGTCGAGCAAGTTGTGAATGCCGCTCGTGCAGCGGGCGAGCACCGGGTCTCCAACGTGGTCTTCATGGGCATGGGCGAACCCCTCGCCAACTTCGACAACACCTGGAACGCCGTCGAGCGCCTCCACACCGATCTGGGGTTGTCGGCCAGATCGATAACCGTGTCCACGGTCGGCATCATCCCCGGGATCAAGAAGCTCACCGAAGCGCCGCTACCGGTGACTTTGGCCGTGTCTTTCCACGCTGCCAATGACCGCCTGCGCGATGAACTCGTGCCGATCAACAAGCGCTACCCCATCGATGCGCTCTGCGATGCAATGAACGACTATCGCGACCAGAAAGGTCGCCGGGTCTCGATCGAGTGGGCACTGATCAAAGGCGTCAACGACAGCGACCAAGATGCCAAGGAGTTGGCCAAGATCGCACGGCGCACCCGCTCGCATGTGAACCTGATCCCGCTCAACCCGACGCCGGGGTATCCGGTCGTGGGCGCCCCACCCAAGCGTCTCTATGAGTTCCGTGACCTACTCGAAGAAGCTGGCGCCACTGCGACCGTCCGCCGTACCCGCGGCCTTGAAATCGACGCTGCATGTGGGCAACTTGCTGCCCGTCACGCCGCCGATGGCAAGAGTGTCGAACAACCTGTAGCTGGGCCGATCCGTCGCAGAAGCGAACTGGCAGACTGACAGAGATGGCAATTCCAACTCGAGACGAGCCGCTTCCCACCGGAGACGACAAGGTCGCAAGCGTGCGCACGATGTTCGACACGATCGCGCCTCGCTACGACATGGTCAACCGCATCATGACATTTGGGCTCGACGTCCGGTGGCGTAAGCGAACCATCGAGGACCTTGCGCTACCGACTGGCTCGATCATTGCCGATCTCGCATGCGGCACCGGCGACTTCTGCCGCACGCTCGAGCAGCGTGGCCACTCCCCCATCGGTTTCGATCTGGCGTATGGCATGTTGGCTCACGCTCGTACCGAGGCACCGTTGGTGCATGCCGACGTGCTGCGGTTGCCCCTTGCCGACGGCACGGTCGATGGCGTGACCTGCGGATTCGCGCTGCGCAACTTCGTCGAACTCGTGCCGTTCTTCGAGGAACTTGCTCGTGCCGTTCGCCCCGGCGGTCGTATTGCGTTACTCGACGTCAGCCGACCGAAGAGTCGCGTCCTGCGCTTTGGCTACGACATCTACTTCGGCAAGATCGTCCCGCTCATCGGTGGGCTGCTGTCGAATTCCGACGCCTATCACTATCTGCCGCGGTCGTTGTCCTACCTACCAGATCCCGAAGTGCTCAGCCAACAGGTCCGAGCTGCTGGCTTTCACGACGTCGAGCATCATCAGATCAACGGCGGACTCGTACAGCTCATCACCGCAACCCGCTAGCTCGACCAGGTAGGCGTCCGCTCTGGTATGTGTCATTGACGCATTTGGCGACGGAGCTTCTTGCCCGTCTGGGTCGCCGGCACCTGATCAACCACGTGATACTCCGTCGGGCACTTGTATTTGCTCAGGTGGCTTCGGGCAAACGCGTCGAGTTCACCGACGTCGATATCTCCTGACACATACGCCTCGACCGTTTCACCGGTGGCCCCGTGTGCTTGGCCGACCACGAGCGCTGCTCGCACTGCCGGATGCGTCATTAGCACATTCTCGATCTCGGCGGGATACACGTTGAAGCCCGAAACAATGATGACGTCTTTGATGCGGTCGACGATGTAGAGGTAGCCGTCGTCGTCGAATACACCAATGTCGCCCGTCCAGAGCCAACCGTCGGGCGTCAGCACCGAAGCGGTTGCGTCCGCGTCGTCGAGATAGCCCTGAAACACGCTTGGCCCGCGCACCGCAATCTCTCCGGTGTCTCCCAGTTCTGCGCTTTGACCTTGGTCATCGACAAGCAGCACGTCGAGACCCGCAACTGGCTTACCGACCGAGGTGACCCGCAGATCGAGCCCACGCCCGCTCGCGACCACCGATGCGGTTTCGGTGAGTCCGTAGCCCTGCACTATCTCGATCCCGAAATGATCTCGGATTCGTTCGTGCACTTCGAGGCGAAGCGACGCAGCACCGGAGCGGGCAAATCGGACGGACTGCATCGCGTCGGCAGGTGCGTCGGTGCCAGCCCAGCGTTGCCACATGGGCGGCGCACCTACGAGCATGGTGATCTGGTGCTCAGTGATCAGCCGCAGGCTCTCATCGACGTCGAATCGCGGTTGGATAACCACCGACCCGCCAGCGCGCAATGTTGCCAGCAGCACCACGTTGAGGCCCAAGATGTGGCTGAAGGGAAGGACGCCCAGCGCGCTGTCGTTCGAAGTGATTTGTTGGGGACCGTCGCCCACGAGGGGAATCTGGGCTGCGGCCATGTTGCCGTGCGACAGCATGGCGACCTTGGGCGATGCGGCCACGCCGCTCGTGGACAGCAGAAAGGCCAATGCGCTGGAAGGCCGCTCGACGACAGGAGGCGCCGCCGCTGGTGATGCCTGGCTCATCTCGGTCATCTTGATGACGGGCGCTGTGACTTGGCGGCTGAGTTCGTCGATGTCTTTGCCGAGCGAGCCAACGACAACCGCAGCAGGTTTGATCGCGTCGAGCTTGCGCTCGAGTTCACGAAGCGGGCCGAAGGGAAGAACGGGGGCGACAACGGCTCCAACGCCGAGCACTCCGAGCGTTGCCACCACGAAATGGAGTTCGTTTCCGCACACCAAAGCAACGTGGTCGCCGGCGACGATCCCCGTCTTGTTCAGATGGGAGCGCATGGCTGCGACCTGGTTGCGGAGTTCGCCGTAGCTGACCGTGATGTCGCCCTCGACCAACGCCAGGGCGTTTACATCATGGTGTTCGATCATCGATGCAAGATTCATCGTGTGGCTCCTGTCACGACGGCGAAGTGGCCACCGTACTCACCTGATCGGCTCCGACGCCGCATCATGGCGTGACAACTTTTTCTCTTTCTTGGACGCAGTGTGTCTGGAGACCCATCGGATCGATCCAAGCGAAGCTGTCAAACTCACTGGCCGTGTTCGCTGGGACGCCGCAGCAGCGAATTCGATGCCATCGTGGATAGATGGTCTTCGTCATCGCCCAGCTCTCCGACTCGCATCCAAGCTTGCCGAGTCCACGGACCATCCGACAGTGATTGGTTGGGCCCGTACCCGGCAGGCAGACCGCACCAGCCAGTTTTCTTCGCACTGGGTCGGGTTCACCAGATGATCCAAGGGTCGCGCGGTAAGCCCGAGAGGTATGCCGTTAGCTGATCCAGAGCCCAGCGGCCAGCAGGATGCCGTAGACGAGTTGGGTCTTTCCGGTGGCTTCGAGCACCGGGATCAAGTCTTTTCCCGTTGCGCCGCTTCGCACCGGGCCTATTGCCTTCATCGCCAGCGGAAGCGCTGCGAGCGCCAGAAGGGCCCACGGTCGATCGACGGCTGCTGCGGCTGCAATCACAAACGGCAGGACCAGAAACACCACGAACAGCCACCGAGTGCGGTCGTCGCCGAGCCGGACCGCCAACGTGTTCTTGCCCGCTTCCCGGTCGGTCGGGATATCGCGCAGGTTGTTGGTGATGAGCAGCGCAGTCGACAGGCATCCGACGGCTACTGCGACCAGCCAGGCAAGCCCCGACCAGCCCGCTGGCTGGATGTAGGCGGACCCAACGGTGGCGACCAGACCAAAGAATACGAACACAAACAGTTCGCCAAGGCCGAGATACCCATACGGCTTGCTGCCACCGGTGTAGAACCATCCGGCGAGGATCGAAGCGATTCCCACCGCAATCAGCTCCGGCCCGACGGCGATCGCGAGCGCCAAACCGGCGACTGCGGCTGCGCCGAACCATGCAAAGGCCGCCAGCTTGACCTTTTTGGCCTCGATGAGGCCGGAACCGACCAATCGGATCGGACCAGTTCGATCATCGTCGGTGCCACGAATTCCATCGGAATAGTCGTTCGCGTAGTTCGTGGCGATTTGAAGGGCAAGGGCCACAATCAACGCGCACGCCGCCCGCCACCAGATCGTTTCACTGCCTGCCGTTCCCGCTGCGGCTGCAGTACCAACAGCTACCGGCACAACCGCAGCAGGCAGCGTCTTGGGGCGAGCACCAGCAAGCCACAGCGCGGCGCTCACCATCGACCCCGATGCACGATGTCATCGAGCTTGGGGCGACCACGTTTGGCTGATTTGCTCACCCGATCATTCTCGCCCGGCCAACCCAATGCGACTGCACCAATCGGGCGAACATTTTCAGGTATACCGAGCGCGTCACACACTGCTGCCTCATGATCGAACACGCCAAAGAACAGCGCTCCGAGTCCGGCGTTCGTTGCAGCATGCAACAACGTCATCGTTGCCATTGCCGTATCGACATGCCAATACGGAATGTTCCACGCATCAGCCGAGGCTCCCAGTCCTGTGCGGGCCTTGTCTGGCTGACGATAACGGTCGACGTATGCGGCCGAATCGCCGCACGGCAAGATGATGACCGGAGCGGTGAGCAAACCCGGCCAGGGAAAATCGGCCCGTTTGGTAACGGGCAACGTGAGGTCCCAATACCCGGCGACCTGTTCAGCACCTTGCAGCACCACGAAATGAGTGCCCCAGGTATTGCCCGCCGAAGGTCCCTTGCCAGCGAGCTCCAACAACTCGTCGAGCAACTCCGGTGCGATCGGCGCGGTGCGAAAGTCGCGTACCATTCGCCGTGACCGAACTACGTCTTCGAATTCCATTGCCGACGCCTTTGGGCCTAGCGGGTTGGTGCACGCCGACCAAGCCGTGCAGGACCAGAGATCAGCTGCCGAGCTTGGCTAGCTTCTCGGGGGCCACCCATCCGTGGACTACCAGAGAGTCACCGTTTGCTGCATCGTGTTCGTCGAACAGCGCTGCGATTTCGGGCTTGATCTTCTCGGGGGTGGCCGACGTGTAGTCGAGCACCGACGCCTGCGAATCGCTCCCGCGGACCTTGAATGCGCGGTCGTTGTAGCGGCTGTTGCCGATGTTGAACCGCTTCGCCAACCGGCGGCCCCACGCTCGTTCTTCGCCATTTGGGTTGTAACCCGGGCGCGGGATGTGGTCGGCCAGCTTCTTGAAGGCGTCGAAGCATGACGGGTCGTTGAATTGGGCTCCGAATACGACGTCTTCGTCGGGAAAGGCCATCAGCGCTCGGTGGAAAAGCTCGTTCATCAACGCATTCAGAACCGTAGAGCGGCGATTGTTAGCGACTACAGAGCCGAGACCGATGAGGACACAAGGTGTTCCGCCAAGGCGTTCGAGCGTCGAGAACGAATAGCCACGCAGCTTGCCGTTCTCGCGTGCGGTTGTACACAGCACCCACAGCTCGGTCTGTTTCGACAACAACCCAATGGAGAACGGATTCGGGCCCTCGGCACACAGGTCTGCCATCTCTTCGAGGTCAGCATCGGTAACTGCGGTGCAGTCCTGCGTAGTGATTTCTAATGCCATTCTCGAGCCCCCACGAGTTCAGATGCAGCCCTCGTCGTGTCGCTCGAAGGCCTCGAACCCCCATTGTCTCGCGTTCTCAGCCCGGCCGCAAACCCAAGAAGGCCGTGTCGCGGTTGCACGGGAATTACCGGCCAGATCAGAGCGTGAACGAGCCAGGTCCGAGCAGTACTCGCAGCTCGCCCATCAGCGGTGATGTGAGGTCGACCGCGTATTTCTCGGACAATCGAATGGTCTTCTTCTTGCCTAAGTCCTCGCACTCGATGAGCACATCGGAGTCGCCTGGGTGGCGCAAGATGAGTTCTTTGAGGGCATCGAGTTTTGGCTGCTCAAGTGCAATTGCGCCCAACTTGACGGTGATGGAACCCAGACGCTCACGAGTCTCGAAGACCTCGATCTCGTTGCAGATCATCTGGCGTTCATCGTCGTTGGCCTTGACCCGACCTTTGACGATGACCACCGCGTCGTCTCGAAGCATATGCCCAAATTTCAGCATCGACCGAGGGAACACCATGACTTCGATCGAGCCTTCGAGATCTTCGAGTTCGAACACCGCCATCAGGTCCTGTTTGCGGGTGTACTTGCGCTGCAGATTGGTGACCACGCCACCGACCGCACGGAACTCGCCATCGCCCAGTTCTTTGAGCTCTGGCACCGAGCAGTCGCTCTTGCGGCGCAGCGCATCTTCGATACCTGCCAGCGGATGATCGCTGATGTACAGACCCAACATCTCTTTTTCGAACGCGAGTCTCGGTGTCTTTTCGAAGAACAGTTCGGGGATCTTCGGGCGTTCGTCGAAGCTCTCTTCTTCGCTCAGCTCGCCGAAAAGGGTCTGGATTCCCATGTCGCGCTCACGGCGGCGGCTCAATGTGAGGTCGATGATCTGTTCGAAGACTTGCAGTAGACCCTTGCGGCCATACCCCATGGCATCGAAACCACCGGCCTTGATGAGCGCTTCGATGGTTCGCTTGTTGAGCACCGACGGGTCCACGCGCTCGCAGAAGTCGACGAAGTCTTCGAACGGGCCGTTGGCGTCGCGCTCTTCGACGAGCAAACCAACGAGTCCTTCGCCGACGTTGCGCACAGCCGATAGCCCAAACACGATCGAACTCGGGAGCCCGTGCTCGTCGCGACCGGCTGCGCTGAAGTCGCTCTGGGCGAGGTTGACGTCGGGCACGATCACTTCGGTGCCCATCATTCGGCACTCGTGCAGGTAACCCGACGCCTTGTCGAGGTTGCCCTTGACGCTGGTGAGCAGCGACGCCATGTACTCGACGGGGAAATTCGCCTTGAGATACGCGATCTGGAATGCGACGAAACCGTAGCCATAGGAGTGGCTCTTGTTGAACGCGTAGTCGGCGAACGGTTCGATCTGCTCCCACCACTTCTCGCCGACTTCTTCGCCGTAGCCGGTGTTGATACAGCCTTGGACGAAGCCGACCTTTTCTTTGGCCATGACCTCGCGGATCTTCTTTCCGCAGGCTTTGCGCAGATTGTCGGCCTCGGACAACGTGTAGCCCGCGAACTTCTGCGCGATACGCATCATGGACTCTTGGTAGATCATGAGCCCATAGGTGCCGCTGAGCATGTCGGCGGCATCTTCGTGCAGCAGCTCGACTTCTTGACGACCATTCTTGCGGTCGGCGTAGTCGTTGTGCATGTTCATGGCCATTGGGCCCGGGCGATATAGCGCCACCAGCGCAGCAACGTCGTCGAAGCAGTCGGGTGCCAGTGAACGGATCAGCGCTCGCATCGGCGAGCTCTCGAGCTGGAAGACACCAATGGTGTCGCCGCGCTGCAGCAGCTCGTAGGTCTTGGCATCTTCGAGGTCGACATTGTCGATATCGACCTCGATGCCCTGGGTGCGTTTAATCATGTCGAGCGCGTCGCTGATGACGTCGAGATTCCGCAGGCCGAGGAAGTCGAGCTTGAGTAGACCGAGATCCTCGACCGGGCCCATTTCGTACTGGGTCACAACCGGAGCGTCGTCAGGATCTTGCCCCGCAGCTGGCTTACGTTGGATCGGCAAGTACTCGGTGAGCGGTTCGTCGGTGACCACCACCGCCGCAGCATGGATGCCGTCGCCGCGACGCAGGCCTTCGAGGCCGAGGGCAACGTCGATGACCTCGCGGGCCTCGGGATCAGCGCCATGTAGCTCACGAAGATCCTTGGCCATGCCGTAGCCGTCTTCGTACTTGGGGTGCTTCTCAAGACACGCGTACAGCGGCGTGTCGCGTCCCATCACCAGCGGCGGCATGAGTTTGGCGATGCGATCGCCGACGATATAAGGGTGACCCAGCACGCGAGCTGCATCTCGCACTGCGGCTCGGGCTTTGATGGTCGAGAACGTAACGATCTGCGCCACGTGTTCGCGGCCATAGGTATCTGACGTGTAGCGGATCATTTCGTCGCGGTAGCGCGAGTCGAAGTCCATGTCGATATCGGGCATCGACCGTCGGCCAGGATTCAGAAACCGCTCGAACAGCAGGTCATACTTGATCGGATCGAGATCGGTGATACGTAGGCAGTACGAAACCGCACAGCCAGCAGCCGAACCACGGCCCGGACCGACCCGAATATTCATCTTGCGGGCATGGTCGATGAGGTCGCCGGTGATCAAGAAGTACGACGAGAAGCCCATGTCGTTAATGACCTTGAGCTCGAACGCCAACCGTTCGACGGTCTCATCGGGCAGCGTGTCGCCCCAACGCTTCTTGGCGCCTTCGAAGGTCAGGTGCTCGAGGTACTCGTAGTCGGTCGTGAAACCTTCGGGCAACGGAAACTTGGGTAGCTTTGGCTCGCCCGTTTCGATTTCGACGTTGCACCGCTCGGCGATCCACAACGTGTTGTCGCATGCACTTGGCACCTCGCGGAACAGGTCGCGCATCTCGGCCGCGGACTTAACGTAGTGGTCGTTGCCTTCGAACTTGAATCGATCGGGATCGCTCATCAGCGATGCGGTTTGCACACACAGCAAGGCGTCGTGTGCCTGGTGGTCGTGCGCATGGGTGTAGTGAGTGTCGTTGGTGGCGACCAGTGGAGCGCCCAGATAGTTCGCGATCTCGATCAGCTGAGGATTGGTCTGCCGCTGCGCCGGGATGCCGTGATCTTGGATCTCGACAAACATGTTGTCGCGCCCGAAGATGTCTTGCAGCTTGCCAGCCTTTTTCAGCGCTCCTTCTTCGTCACCGTTCATCAGCGACTGCAGCACGTGGCCACCAAGGCAGCCGGTGGTTGCAATCACACCTTCGCTGTGCTGGTTCAGCAAGTCCCAGTCGATTCGGGGCTTGTAGTAGTACCCCTCGAGGTAGGCCCGGCTCGACAGCTGAATCAAGTTCTTGTAGCCGACTTGGTTCTCGGCCAACAAACACAGGTGGTAGTACAACTTGCCCGAGTCGGTTTCGCCGCCCGAATCATCGAGGCGACCGCGGCGCTTTGGACGCTCGCTGCGGTGATCGTGAGCCATGTAGGCCTCGGTGCCGATGATTGGTTTGACCCCGGCGTCTTTGCATGCGCCATAGAAGTCGAGCACGCCATACATGTTGCCGTGATCGGTCATCGCCATTGCCGGTTGGCCGTCGGCTGCTGCTGCTGCTGCTAGTTCGCCGACGCGTGATGCTCCGTCGAGCATCGAGAACTCGGTATGAACATGCAAATGGGAAAACGAACCGGCCATGGATCCTCGCTGCGTTCAGTGATCGTTTGGTACCACAGAGCGAGTTACAACCCTGTAATTCCTAGGATCTTCGAACCTATCGCACTTGGGGCGAGGTTTCACTGCGTCTCACCGCTCCGCTCGGGCCGGCGTTCGCCGGACATGCTCGCCGGGACCGTCGATGGGGGAAACTCGCACAGCCGAAGGCGTACTACCCCGGCTCGTCCCGACCTCTGTCTCACCGCGTCTCACCGCTCCGCTCGGGCCGGCGTTCGCCGGACATGGTTGCACGTTGGTTGGTGCGGGGGTTATGGCTGGAGGGCGTCGACGAGTTCGCCGGTGGAGAGTGACACGCAGGTTGGATCTACTGCGGTTGGGAAGCCGGTTGCATCTTCTGGGCAGATCATGTCGCGACTATCTTCGCCAACAACCGCGGTGACCGGTGCTGCGTCGGCGGAACTCATGCCGCCCGAAGCTGCAATGCCAAATCCGAGCGAGAGAACGAGCGCAGCAACTCCGACACATGCCTCGGTGATCTTGCGGGACCTTTGGGTGACAGGTGCTGGTGACATGGCTTTATGGTCGCGCCATCCACCGCAATGAACTGTAAGCAACACGACACAGGCAGCGTGACGTCGGATACGACTCGGCCTGGTGGCCCGAACCGGTGCGGATACACGACGGAGCCAGCCGCCGTCAGATACAGATGCCCGGTGGCTCAGATCGGCAACGGAGATTCTGCACTGCCCTACAGGTATTGGCCTGGAACGTCTTGGGGTTGTTCGCCCGCTGCGGGTTGCCCTGCTGGTAGCCCGCCGCGGATCGACGCCAGTTGCTGCTGGGCCGCCACCTGTTGAGCGAACAAGGTTGCCTGAATGCCTTGGACCAGGCCTTCGAGCCAACCAACCAGTTGAGCCTTGGCCACGGCAAGCTCGGACTCGCTCGGGGTCGCCACGTCGCTGAAGGGCAAACTCAGGCGAAGCAGTTCGTCGTGCAGGTCAGGCGACAACGCGCTGCCCAGCTCGGTTATCGATTGTTCGTAGATGTCGCGCATCCGTTCGCGACTTGGCTCGTCGAGATCGATCTCTCGGACCTGTTCGAGCAACTGTCGCATCATTGCGCCCACGCGCATCACCTTGGCCGGTTGCTCGATCTGTTCGCCGCCACCGGATGCCTGCTCGGCGCCGCCTTCGTCGACTAGCTCGGCCCGCTCGATCACCGCCGGGGTCATGGCATCGCTCTGGCCCTCGCCAGGTTCTTCGATGGATCTGGTCGTCTCGTTCGTCGTGTCACTCATAACTGGTCACAGGGTACTTAGCGAGGCGCACGTCTCTACGGGCAGAGCAGTGGCACATACAGCTCGTCAGTAGTGAGCGAGCCGTGACGGCCGACAAGAATCGAGGCTGGCGCGGCGGGGTCGACCAGCGCGAGGGTCGACTTCGCAATGAGGGCGACGTCGCCCAGCCGCCCGCGGGCCGCGGGCTGTATGCGCGCTCCGAGCAGGCCCTGGGCGACAACCTCGTCGACCGACAGCACCCATGCGTGTTCATCGTGCGCGGACCTCGCGGCATCGAGGAGCAACCCGTCGGCACCAGAAGTTGCATGGAGCCACGCAAAGCGCACCTCGCCCGAGATAACTCGCGTGTGACGCATAACCGATGGGTCGATCGGCACCAGGTTGTCTCCGGTGTGCACCTGGCCGTGGTCGGCAGTGACGACAAGCGCGACATCGGGCGCGAGTTCGTTGCGAATCTCACCGACGAGTCGATCGACAAACGCATACTCCGCATCGAAAGCAGCGTCGTGGCCGCGCTCGTGACCGACGCGATCGAGACCGTCGTAGTAGGCATAGACGAACCGTTCACCTGCGGCGGCCGCAGTGCTGATCTCGTGCACGAACGTCGAGATCGTGCTGTAACCCCGAAACTGGGTGCCAGCCAAGTGGGCCATCGTGAACCCAGATCGGGCGAACTCGCCCTTTGTGATCACCACCGGATTCCGGTTGCCGAACGGCGCCAGGACCTGAAGTTCCGACGGAATGATGCGCTCGCGTGCGTCGCCATTTTCGGTCGCCCAGCGCAACGCATTGAGGGTTTCTCCCCCGGTCCGGATCCTGTAGCCGACCAGGCCATGATCTCCCGGTGGCGCACCCGTCGTGATCGACGTGAGCGCCGCAGCCGTCGTGGTGGGTGCAACCGTGGTGATGGCTTGGCCTTGGCTCGCCGCAAGCACCGGTGCTAGCGCCTGGCGCGCAACGAGCTGGTTCCAACCCAGACCGTCGATGACCAGCAGCACGACCTGTTCGGCGTCGAGAACGCGGTCAGGAATCCAGCCCTCGCCCAGCATCCGGTGTTCCAAAAGCGCAGGCACGATGTTCGATACACACGCGCCCTGGTAGTCAGGCTTTGCCATCTGCCCGTCGGGCACCTGTATCGCTTGCAGCGGCCCTGGTTGGTCTTTGGCTCGTTCCATCGCTGCCAGTCTGGCCTACGATGGCGGTGTGCGAGTGTCAACCCGCGGCGACTACGCCTGTCGAGCTCTGCTATCGATCGCGATCCGCGACAATCGGTCAAAGCCGGTATCGGTCCGCGACATCGCCGAACGCACCGCACTACCCCAGCCGTATCTGGAACAAATTCTGCTGTCACTCAAAGGCGCAGGCATCGTGCGATCCAAGCGTGGGGTGGGCGGTGGTTACATGTTAAGTCGCGAACCCGCGGCCATCCGCCTCAGCGACGTGGTGAGTGCAGTCGACGGCCCGATCAGTGCCGGCGACTTCGGCGAACCACACACCGATGGTGCGTGCGATCACGAGGGCCAGTGTGTCCTGCTTGCGGTGTGGGGTCACGTGGGCGAGCAGATGCGAGACCTCCTCGACTCGTTCACCCTTGCCGATGTCGCAGAGATGGCCAACGGCAACCAGCCATGGCCCGCGCTGCAAGCCGACAACGCCGGTCCTGCAAGCTAGAAGCGGTCAGAAACCAATGCCGCGAAGTCGGCTGGCATCGGCGCTTCGAACTGCACCGACTTGCCTGACACGGGGTGCACAAAGCCCAGTTGTTCAGCATGGAGCGCCACCCGACTGAAACCGGCCCGGCTGGTGCGGTCGCCGTAGGTCGGGTCGCCCAGCACCGGATGGCCAATAGCCGACAGGTGAACGCGTATCTGATGCGTGCGGCCGGTTTCGAGCTGGCAGCGCAGATGGCTCGCCGCCGGCGTTTCGTAGGTTCGCGAGCGGACCTCGTAGTGTGTGCGAGCCTCTCGACCATCGGAGATGACGGCCATGCGTGTGCGGCGCTGCGTCGACCGGCCAATCGGGGCGTCGATGATGCCGCGATCGTCGGCGACCACCCCGCTGACGACAGCGGCATAGACGCGCTCGACGTCGTGCCGAGCCATGGCTGCGGTCAGCGCGTCGTAGGCCTGGCCGGTACGGGCAACTACCAACAGACCGCTCGTCTCGCCGTCGAGGCGATGGACGATGCCGGGCCGACCTGGTTGACCAACGTCGGCAATGTCGGGGAAACGCGCCACCAAACCATTGACGAGAGTTTTGTCGGGGCGCCCCGCGCCCGGGTGCACGATCAGGCCAGCTGGTTTGTCGACAACGATGATGTCGTCGTCGTCGTATACGACTTCGAAACCCACATCGGGATCTGCGTCGAGCGTGACTTCTTCGGCCTCGGTCGGCGCAAACGTGACTCGGGTGCCAGCAGCGACTCGCAGCGACCGTTGGGTCACAACGTTGCCGTCGACTTGGACCTGACCTTCGGCAATCAATGCGGCCGCGACCGAGCGCGAGCACCCGTCGAGCATGGCCACCACCCGGTCGAGTCGCTCACCCTCGAGCGGGTCGGGAAGCACTTCGTCGATCACTGCGAACCAGTCACACCGGCTCGCGCAAGCTGAGCACCATGAGGCCAAACGCTCCGCACACCACCGCAATATCGGCGATGTTGAAGATCGGCCACCACTGGAAATCGATGAAGTCGACGACACCGCCGCTCATGAACCCCTTCTCGGCCCGCAATAGTCGATCGATGAGGTTACCGATTGCGCCGCCCACAATGGCTCCAAAGAGCACCAGCATGCGCCGGTTGGTGATGTGGCGGGCGTACATCAGCACCGCGATCACCACCGCAACAATCACCACGCTCAGCCATCGGCCGAGCTGGGTCCCGAGTCCGAATGCGGACCCGAAGTTGTAGGTCAGGTTGAACCGGGCTGTCCAGAACAGGTCGATGATGTTGCGGTCGGCGAGCGCCGATACCGCCCAGATCTTGGTGATCTGATCCGCGATGATGACGATCAGAGCTATCGCAGCAACCATCCCCATGCCGCCTCGGGGCGTGGGGGTTGCGGTCGGTTCGGTCCCGGCGTCGTGCTGGTCGACGCCGTTGTTACCGGCGGAACCCGGCGACTTTGTATTCGACACGTTCGGCGGCCCAAGGAATGGCTTCGAGGCGTTCTTTAGGGATGGGCTTACCCGAGGTGACACACATGCCATAGGTACCTGCTTTGAGCCGTGCGAGCGCATCGTCGATCTCTTCGACGGCATTCATGGCATAGCTGCTCAGCGCAAGGTCTCGCTCTCGCTCTACCTGCAAGGTGTCGCCGTCGCCGGATTCTTCGTCGAACTGGACGTCGCCTGGCTCACGGTCCACGAGCAGACTGTCGGCCTCGGCTTTCCAGGTTTCGGCCGATTTGGTGTAGCGCGCTCGTTCTTCGATCAGTCTCTGTTCTTGTTGGTCGATGAATTTCTGGCCAAATGGTGACTTCACGGGCTTATCGGCTGCCTTCTTGGTTCCGGCCTTCTTCGCAGGAGCCTTCTTTGCTCCAGCCTTTGTAGCGGGTGCTTTCTTTGTCGCGGCCTTCTTTGGGGCAGTCTTTTTCTTTGCTGCTGCCTTGGCTGGGGCTTTTCTGGATGCTGCCTTCTTGGTCGGCTTTGCAGCCGCCTTCTTCTTGGATGCCATCGCGTACCCTTCCGCTCTACGTGGGCGGGCCGGAGTATAGCCTTAGGAAAACCCGATCAGATAGTCTGCTCTCTCGGGTAGTCTCGTCTGGGACTATGAGCGACCAGCTTCCGTATCCCGCCGTTGATCCAAAACTCGACCTGCCTGCACTCGAAGAGCGTATTTTGCAGCAGTGGCAAGCCGAAGGTGCTTTCGAGGCCTCCGTCGAACAACGCCCGGTCGACAGCGAGTTCGTTTTCTACGACGGACCACCGTTCGCCAATGGGCTCCCGCACTACGGGCACCTTCTAACCGGCTACGTTAAAGACGTCGTACCTCGCTACCAGACGATGCGCGGCAATCGCGTCGAGCGCCGGTTCGGGTGGGATTGCCACGGACTCCCGGCCGAAATGGGCGCTGAGCAGGAACTCGACGTATCTGGGCGACGGGCCATCACCGAATACGGCATCGACACGTTCAACGAATATTGCCGATCATCGGTCCTGCGCTACACCTCTGAATGGGAGCGCTATGTCACCCGCCAGGCCCGCTGGGTCGACTTCGAGGACGACTACAAGACGATGGACCTCTCCTATATGGAGAGCGTCATCTGGGCGTTCAAGCAGCTCTGGGACAAGGGCCTGATCTATCGAGCGAACCGCGTCATGCCGTACTCGTGGGGTGCGGAGACGCCGTTGTCGAACTTCGAGATCCGACTCGACGATGCAACCCGGCCCCGACAAGACCCGGCACTCACCATTGCCTTCTCGCTCACTGCCGACGATTCCGCCGACGAACCACCAGCCAAGCTGCTGGCATGGACCACGACACCCTGGACCTTGCCCTCGAACCTTGCGCTCGCGGTCGGTCCCGATATCGAATACAGCAAGGTCAAGACCGAAGCGGGCGAAATCTGGATCTTGGGCACCGCAGCCCTGGATCGCTACCAACGCGAACTCGGCAAGTACCAGCTGATGTCGACCATGGTCGGCGCCGATCTTGTTGGCCGCAGCTATCGGCCACTGCTCCCTTACTTTGCGGATCACCCCGACTCGTTTCGGGTCCTGAGTGCCGCATTTGTCGAAACGGGCGACGGCACCGGCGTTGTGCACATGGCGCCCGGCTTCGGCGAAGACGACCAGACGGTCTGCGAAGCCAACGGCATCTCCATGGTCGTGCCCGTCGATGACGAGGGCAAATTCACCAGCGAGGTCAGCGACTGGGACGGCACCAATGTATTCGACGCAAACCCGCTGATCATCTCGCATCTCAAAGATGCTGGTGTAGTTGTTCGCCACGAAACCTACGACCACAACTACCCACATTGTTGGCGCACCGACACACCCGTCATCTATCGCGCGCTGCCTTCCTGGTACGTCGAAGTAACCGCATTTCGAGACCGCATGGTCGAGCTCAACCAGCAGATCAACTGGGTTCCGCACAATGTGCGCGATGGCCGCTTTGGCAAGTGGCTCGAAGGCGCTCGCGACTGGTCGATCAGCCGCAACCGCTTCTGGGGTTCACCCATCCCGGTATGGGAGTCCGACGATCCCAACTATCCACGCACCGACGCCTACGGCAGCCTCGACGAGATCGAAGCCGACTTCGGGGTTCGCCCGACCGACTTGCATCGCCCCTACATCGATGAACTCACCCGCCCGAACCCCGATGACCCCACCGGCAAGTCGACCATGCGACGGGTACCCGAAGTCTTTGACTGCTGGTTCGAGAGCGGCTCGATGCCTTACGCCCAAGTGCACTACCCGTTCGAAAACAAAGAATGGTTCGAGAGCCACTTCCCCGCCGACTTCATCGTCGAGTACATCAACCAGACCCGCGGCTGGTTCTACACGCTGCACGTTCTTTCTACAGCGCTGTTTGACCGGCCACCGTTTCGCAACGCGATCGGCCACGGCATCGTCCTGGCCGAAAACGGCGACAAACTTTCGAAGCGGCTCAAGAACTACCCCGACCCCGAGGAAATGTTCAACACCGTCGGTGCCGACGCGTTGCGCTGGTACCTGATGGCATCGCCGATCGTCCGTGGCGGCGACTTGCGAATCAGCGAGCGCGAGATCCGCGATGTGACCCGATTGATCATCAACCCGGTTTGGAACGCGTATTCGTTCTTCAGCCTCTACGCGAACGCCGACGGACTGAAGGCCGAGTTCGACCCGTCGAGCACCGAACTCGTCGATCGCTACATCCTGGCAAAGACCCGCGAACTCGTCGACTCGGTCACCGAGGCCATGGACGCCTATGACCTACCGGGCGCCACTGCGACTGCGCAGTCGTTCACCGATGCATTGAACAACTGGTACATCCGTCGCAGCCGGAGCCGCTTCTGGGCGCCAACTGCCGAGGCCGATCCTGCAGACAAGCAGGCCGCGTACAACACCCTCTACACCGTGTTAATCACGCTGACCCGCACGCTGGCCCCGCTCCTGCCGATGGTGACCGACGAGATCCATCGTGGACTCACCAGCGGCGAGTCTGTCCACCTCGCCGACTGGCCTCGAGCGGACGGACTGCCATCTGACAACGAACTTGTTCATGCAATGGACCGGGTGCGCGATGTCTGTTCAGCCACGCTGAACCTACGCGAAGACCACGGCATCGGGGTTCGGATTCCGCTTGCCGAACTCACCGTTGCCGGAACCAACGCTGACGCGCTCTCTGACTTCGCAGAGTTGATCCGAGACGAAATCAACGTCAAAAAGGTGACGTTTTCGAACGACCTCGATCGGTTCGCCTCGCGTGTGCTCAAGCCGAACGGCAAGGTGCTTGGTCCGCGGCTGGGCAAAGCCATGCAAGACGTACTTGCTGCTGCTCGCAAAGGCGAGTGGACGGCCAACGACGATGGCACCGTTTCGGTCGGCGACCACGTGCTGGGGCACGATGACTTCGAGCTTGCGTTGGAACCAGCCACCGATGGTGCCGTTGGCGGGCTCGGAAGCGGCGACGCCGTTGTCGTGCTCGATATCGAACTTACCCCGGCACTCGTCAACGAGGGACACGCCCGACAGCTCGCTCGCCACATTCAAGACGCCAGGCGCGAAACCGGCCTCGAAGTGACCGACCGCATCTCGCTGCAGATCGATGCTGATGCCGAGGTGCAAGCGTGGCTTGGCGACCACATGGACAATCTTGCTGCGCAGGTCCTCGCAACCAGCATGTCCTTCGAACCAGTGGCGGCCGACGAGTTCTCCTGCGATCTCGCCGGACACACCGTCAGGTTCGCACTCGCAAAAGCCGTCTAGTTACTGCGCCAGGGTGCGGGGCGGCTACTTGTCGTCGAAGAACGTGTCGGCGGCGTCGCTGTCGAGTTCATCGCCTGCCTCGTCGGCGATACCGCGCAGTTCCGAAAGAAAGCGGTCCGAGTCGTCGTTCTCGGGAGCTAAAGCAACGTCGTCGTCATGGGCTGCGGCTCGCACTTCGGCCAAGAATGTGCCACCAAAGTCCGGCTCGGCGTCAGCTGCGGCCACTCCGGCGGCGGTATCGACGCCCCGAAGGCGGTCGTCTGCGGTATCGGAACCGATCGCAATCACGTCGGCCAACCCATCGTCGTCGGCTCGCGAATCGTCGTCGGCTCGGAAATCGTCGTCGGCTCGCGAATCGTCGTCGGTTTGGGAATCTTCGTCGACGGTGGCTTCGGCTGCATGCAGCGCGGAGTCGGCTTCGACTGCGTCGGCCACGATCGTGGCTGGTTTCGGCGCGAGTTCAGCTTCGGGTGGCACGACCGTCTCGGTCATGTCAGCATCCTCGTCGAGCTCCGATTCGTCGTTGGAGTGATCGGCCGCATCGACAGTGGCGGAGATACCGGCAAGGACAACGTCGTCGTCGATGAAATCGGGCAGGTCCACGCTACGAAGCGGACCAGAGGACGCAGCGGCGAGCGTGTCGCTCGCTTCCCGGGCCTGGCTGCGATACTTGTCGAGAGCTGCCTTGAGGTCAACGGCCTCGGTGCGCAGATCGTCTCGCACGCGCCGCACATGTGCGAGCTCGGCCATGGCTTTGTCGCGTTCGACCTGGATTGCGCTGCGAGCTGCGGCAACGCCCTGCTCGCGGACCTCGGCGGCTTGGGCTTCCATATCACCAAGCAACCGTGCGGCTCGCTCGTCTGCTTCGGCGACAACCGTGGTCGCGTGCTCGCTCGCCTCGGCTCGGCGGCGGTCGGATTCGACTTGTGCGTCGTGCAGCACCCGGTCAGCGGTCTCTTGCGCAATGGCGAGGGTTCGTGTGACTGCACCCTCGGGGTCGTGCAAGCGGGTATCGCCTGCGGTCTGAGGGGTGGCCGTTTCCAACGCTCGGCGCAGTTCGTTGATCTCGGTCTGGAGATCCTGCACATAGGCATCGACCTCGTCGCGGTCGTACCCCTCGGAGCGCATCGTGAAGCTCCGAAACGGGAACTCGCCTTCAGTCATAGTGATGTCCTCCGACACGCGTCAATACTCTCGACTGCCAGAGCGTAGTTGTCCGGGGCCGCCAATGTCGGCATTGGTGAGCGTCGGCGCTGTTCGTCAGCCGAGCAGGCCACTCTCGCGCATCAAGCGGTGGTCATCGGCGCTGAGTTGCACATCGGCGGGGGTGACGAGGAAAACGCGATCACCAACGCGCTGCATCTGACCACGCAGCCCGTAGCAGAGGCCGCTGCAGAAGTCGATCAAGCGTCGCCCCAGTTCTGCATCGGTCTCTTGCAGATTCAAAATGACAGGAGCGCCGCCCCGGAATCGATCTGCCACCTCTTGAGCGTCGTTGAAGCTACGAGGCGCAACCAATTGTGGTTTCGATCCAGGAGCTGCCGGCACGGCTTGCACCGAACCCATGGGCGGGTCGTTGCGGGTGCTGACCTCGACCGGCCGAAGCGATGTGTTCGACAGCGGCCGCACATCGGTGGCGGGGCTAAACTCAGAACCCACATAGTCATCGTCGCTCATCGGGCCGAGCGACCGAACAGCACTGAAGTCGTCATGGTCGTGGTCAGACATCGGGCTCACTGGTCCAACAGGACCTACCGGTCCACGAGTACCTGCTTGTGGCTCGACACCCGCACTGAGTGACTCAGATCGGAGGACGGGGTCTGCGAAGTCACCAGGCGGCTGGTCGCCGGGAGTGATCTCGTACTCGGTGTCGGGTCCGAGCCCCAGCCAAGTCATTGTGGTTTTCAAGAAGGACATAAGTCATCGCCCCAAGGGTTGAGCGTCACTAGATACTAGTGACCCGCGGTTGCCAGTATGTGGAGGGGTGCCTGCGTAGGCAGGTTCAAGCACGTGGGTTCAGGCACGTGGGCCAAAAATGTCAGAGCCGACTCGAACCATGGTCGATCCTTCGCGAATGGCGATCTCCAGATCTGCAGTCATGCCCATTGAGCACTGCGCCAGCCCAAGGGCATCGGCGGTAGAACGAAGCCGGGCAAACCCGTGCGCGGTTGCGATCTCGCTGTGGGCAGAACCCACCCCCATCAGACCTTCGACCTGCAGGTCGAGCTCGTGAAGGAGCGAGACCAACTCGGGCACGTTGTCGAGCTCGCAGCCTGCCTTCTGTGGCTCCGACGAAAGATTCGCCTGCGCGAAGACTCGTGCACCGGGTGATCGCTTGGCGATCTCTCGGGCAACCTTGGCACGGTCGACCGACTGCCAGACCGCCACATGGTCGGCAATCATGCGCACCTTGTTGGTCTGTAGCTGACCAATGAAATGCCAGCCGATCGGGCGGTCTGCACGCACGAAGACCTGAGCCTTGGCCAGCAGCTCTTGGGCGTAGTTCTCGCCCAGGGCGTCAATACCGAGGTTGTGGGCGGCAAGTGCTGCTTCGACCACATGACCTTTGGAGACAGGAAGCAGCGACACGTCTGTGCCACCAGCCGCTTCGATACGATCGCGCACGGCAGCCAGGCGCTGGACCAGTTCGATTTGACGCCGATCGATTTCGGCGCTGTCGGGAACAGACTGCGAGGGGCAGTCTCGACTCATTTCAGGAACGAAGGCACATCGAGATCGTCGAACTCGCTTGCGGCCTCGACCGGCGTTGGTGCTTCTTCGAATGGGTCCGATAGTTCGTCGAACACATCGATCTCTTCGGGTTCATAGGCCGGAGGCGGGGTAGGTGGCACGGCGGTGCTGACGGGCGCGGCAACCGGCGCAGCTGGGTTGGTCGTGTCGGCCCAGCGGTCGAAGCCAGCTGCGATCACCGTGACGCGGATGACGTCGCCCATGTTCTCGTCGATGACGGTGCCGAAGATGATGTTGGCATCGGGGTGGGCGACGCCTTGGATGATCTCGGCGGCCTCGTTCACTTCGAGCAGGCCCAGCGCTGATCCGCCGGTGATGTTGAGCAGGATGCCGCGAGCGCCTTCGATCGACGATTCGAGAAGTGGGCTCGAGATGGCTTTTCGAGCTGCACCCACACCGCGCTCTTCGCCCGATGATTCGCCGACACCCATGAGCGCAGAACCGGCGTCTTGCAATATCATCTTGACGTCGGCGAAGTCGGTGTTGACGAGGCCCGGCGTGGTGATCAGAGTTGTGATGCCCTGGACGCCATGCAACAGCACGTCGTCGGCGATGCGGAACGCCTCGATGATCGAAGTGTCGGGACTGGAGATCGACAGCAGGCGGTCGTTCGGGATGACAATCTGCGTGTCGACCTTTTCTTTGAGGCGGCTGATCCCTTGATCAGCCTGCACCGAACGGCGGCGCCCTTCAAATGCGAATGGACGGGTCACAACGCCGATCGTGAGCGCACCAAGCGATTTCGCAATGTCGGCAACGACCGGAGCAGCCCCGGTGCCAGTACCGCCACCTTCGCCCGCGGTGATGAAGACCATATCGCTGCCCTCGAGCGCGGTTCGGATCTCGTCCTCGTGGGCTTCGGCTGCGGCCGATCCAATATCGGGGTCGCTTCCTGCGCCAAGACCCCGGGTGAGCTCGCGGCCGATGTCGATCTTGATCTCGGCATCGCTCATCAACAGTGCTTGCGCATCGGTGTTGATTGCGACGAATTCGACGCCGCGCAATCCGGCATCGATCATTCGGTTGACAGCGTTCACGCCGCCGCCGCCGACGCCGACGACCTTGATCACTGCTAGGTAGTTGATGGGTGTAGTCACTGGTGCTCCATTCGCACAGCTCGCTCACGGTCTTGTCTCTGGCCAGGTGTGCAGTTCTGCTGGCGAGAGTGTAGCTCTCCAGAGCTGTACTGCAGGGTTTAACTCTCCAAGTCTCAACTTAAAGGTGAGACTTTGACTGTGGACATCGACTAAAGGTTTTCTGGGGTCAGTGTGGCCAAAGTTGACCTAGAGGTCAAGGTTCGCAGTCATGAACATCCTGTGTTTCGCACAATTACTGGCACTGACGGGGCCCGCACGTTGAGAGTTCGCAAGCAGCTCAGGTCGACCTCGGCCAAGAAGGCGCGCACTGCGTCGAACTTCTCATCGAGGTCGCGAGCATCACCAATAGCGATCGTGCCACCTCCCAGCACGCGTAGCTCGAGCGAGTCGACCGTCACCTCGATCCGTTCGGTGATCGCTGCGATGTCATCGGGAAGTCGGGACGCGAGTGATAGGGCGTCGCCAAGAACGTCGGGCACCTGACTACCAGCTTCGGTCGCGAACATCGCTCCGGCGATCTCGGTGAGTTGCCCGATCTCGTTGGGCTTGTCGTCGCCTTCGACAATCTCGATGACGATGCCGTCGGCTGACACAACAACGGTGCCCTCGGGCGATTCAACCCGGGCAACGGGAAGGCGCTCGTTGATCTCAACCGTTACGACTCCGCCCCAGCTCTTCGAAACGGTTACTGTGCCGACCTCGGGCAACGCCACCAAACGCGCTTCGATTTCGCTCGTGTCGAGACCCAGTATCGGCGTGCCGGTTTCGACTTCTGAAACTCGTCGCAGGTAGTCCGGCGACGTCCGTTCGGCACCGACGATGCGCACCTCGTCGACATCGAGCAAAGCACTTTGGGTCGCAGCTGCAGCGAGGGCAATGAGCGCAATCAGAACACCGACGACAAGCAGCTTGCGATTGCGCCTGCGCAGCGATTCGTCTTCGACCTCGGCCCGCCGAGCACGGAATCGAGGATGCGTTGGTGCTGTTGGATCCTGCGCCTCGGAGCCCTCGGCCGTCGTCGCACCTTCTGTCCCGCAGTAGTCGGTGCCGTCGGTGTCGCTCATGGGAATCCGACCAGACGCGTTTCTGGCGTGAGCTCGACTCCACTGTCGGTCTTGACGAGCTCAGCCATCAGGGCCATGAGCACCCTGACGTCGCTCGCGCGACCAGACGGGTCGCACTGGATGAAGTTGGCGTGCTTTTCGCTCACCGACGCACCGCCGACGCGCAGCCCTTTGCCTCCCGCTACATCGATGAGACGTCCTGCGCTGTCGCCGGGCGGGTTTGTGAAGACCGAGCCGGCGTTTTGGCCGCCGGGCTGATTGTCGCGACGCCAGCGTACGATCTCGCTCAGCATCGCTTCGCCTGCGGCCCGGTCGCCTCTACCCAACTCCAGTGTCACGCCTACCACCAACTCGTCGTCACGGACAGACGAGGTCCGATATCCGAATCCGAGGTCGGCGTGGGTCCGAATCTCAACCTGGCCGGTCGCCAGGTTCATGATCGTTGCGTGCACCACCGCAGCCGCCATGTCCGAGCCGTGACCGCCTGCGTTCATCGCAACCGCACCGCCAATTGACCCCGGCACACCAACTGCCCATTCGAACCCGGCCAGCGAATGTGCCACGGTGCGCCGAGCGGCGACCGGCAGAGAGACTGCGCCGCCCAAAGTGACCGAACCGTCGGTTATGTTGATCGCCTCAAAGTCGCCAGCGAGCACGAGCGCGACGCCGTGGAACCCGCGGTCAGCGACAAGCATGTTCGATCCTTTGCCCAACACAAGCAGCGGTGTGTCTTGCGCGATAGCACCTGACACGACGCGTTCGAGATCTGACTGACTGCCGACTTCCACAATCGCCAACGCCGCTCCCCCGACCCGATAGGTCGTGCGAGCCCCGAGCGGTTCGTTGAGATGGACAACCGACGCCGTCAACTGCGGCTGCAGCCCAGCAAGCCAGGCAGCCGAAGCTGGCGATGTTGCGCGGAGCCGCTCAAGCACACGATCGGGCACCGTCGTGAGATCACCTGCGCCCAGCGTCAAGCACAGGTCTCCTGGACCTACAGATGCCGCCAGATGGTCAACGACCTCATCGAGTGTTGGCTGCCAAGAAAGAGCCAGATCGGGGCATGCCGCGGCGACAGCATCGAACAGTATTCGTCCGGTCACACCGGCTCGTGGCGCTTCGCCGGACGGATAGATGTCGGTGAGCACGAGTTCGTCGACGCCACGAAACGATGTCGCGAAGCTGGCGCCCAGCGCCTCGGTACGGCTGTAGCGGTGCGGCTGGTAAACGGCGATCACCCGGTTCCACGGTCCGCTCGTTGCGGTTGCGATCGCGGCTTCGACCTCGGCCGGGAGATGGGCATAGTCGTCGACGAAGCGGACGCCGGCCTGTTCGCCTCGGGTTTCGAAGCGCCTTGCCACGCCGCTAAAGGCAGCGAGGCCTCCGGTCACCGATGCGAAGTCGATGCCCAGGCTGAGCGCGATTACGATCGCAGCGGCTGCATTGAGTGCGTTGTGATGGCCTGGAAGTCCAACCGCCGCCCGCCCGAGAGGTTCGCCATGCCACGTGACATCGAAGTCTGTGGTGTCGCGACCGATCTCGACGTTGGCGATATGCAGCGCTGCTTCTGGAGTCGTGCCGTAGGTGACCACACCGGGAAGATGCAGCAGCGGCTGGGTGTCACGATCATCGATACAAACGGCGATGGTGCCCGGGATCGATTCAACGAAGGCCACAAACGCCGCTTCGAGGCGCTGCTCGGTGCCGAAGAACTCGAGGTGATCCGGGTCAAGCGATGTCACCACAGCATGAGCGCCGGGCAGCACGAGAAAAGTACCATCGCTCTCATCGGCTTCGACGACGAAGTGCTTCGATGCGGCCCATCGGGCGCCGCTGCCGAAATAGCCAACGTCGCTCCCGATGACGAAAGATGGTGCGTAGCCAGCGTGATCGAGCACGACTGCCAGCATCGACGACGTGGTCGTCTTTCCGTGGGTGCCCGCAATCAGAATCGCAGGGCGTAGCTCGGTGATGGCTGCCAGCATCTCGGCTCGCGAGTGCACGGGCACATCGCCGTCACGAGCGGCTTGAACCTCGGCGTCGTCGTCGGGCACCGCAGATGAACGACAAATCATCTCGACGGTGTCAACATGCGCAACATCGTGGCCGACAACGACTCGGGCCCCGAGAGCGGCGAGCTCATCAAGATATACGGACGCAGCCCGGTCAGACCCACTTACGGAGTGACCCATCGTCAACAGCACTCGCGCAATGGCACGCATGCCAGCGCCGCCGATACCCACAAGGTGGATGGAGCGGGGAGTTCCGAGGTCTATGGGAGCGATCGACGGACGCACTTCGGCGGCGATGTCTGTTGGGTTATCGCTCACGGGCGTGGGTCTCGACGAGGTCGACGATGTCGGCGGCCGCATTCGGTTTTGCTTGAGCGTGAGCTCTTGCCGCGATGCCGGCCAGCTTGTCAGAGTCGCCGAGGAGCTCATTGATGAGCGAGACGACACGACGCGAATCGAGGTCGCCGTCTTCGACGAACACCGCCGCGCCGTGCGCAGTCAGAGCCTTGGCATTTAGGGTTTGGTGATCACCAGGAGCGCCTGGCAGCGGGACCAGCACTGCGGGCGTGCCGGTTTGCGCAATCTCGGCGACCGAGGTTGCGCCTGCTCTCGAAATGACGAAGTCGGCTGCCGCGTAGATGTCGTGCATGGCTTGTTCGTAACGCACCGGTTGATACTGCAAGGCGCCGTCGACGCGATGTTCGCCATACGTTGGCCAGTCGCGATCGCCGATGACATGGCGGATCGCGAGGTCATGGCGGTCCGCGAGTTCAGCGGTGGCATCGACGACCGCTTGATTGATGCGTCGGGCGCCAAGCGATCCGCCGAATGCAGCGACGAGGTGGCGGTGAGGCTCGACGCCCAGTCGTTGTTTCGCCGCGACGAGGCCCGAGGAACGATCGACGTTCACTATCGCACCAAGAAGCGGATTACCGGTGAACACAGCCCGAGGTAAATCGGTATCAGCGAAGGCAATGGCACATGCCTTTGCCCGTCGACTTGCGAACCGATTGGCAGCGCCAGGAACGCTGTTCTGCTCGGTGACGACGATGGGGATACCCAAGCTGATTGCGCCTGCGATTGCGGGCAAGCTTGCGTAACCACCGACCGATACCAGCACTGCCGGGCGCAGTTTACGCAAGACGCGGATCGCCTTGATCCCGGCGGACCCAAGCGCTGCCGCCGAGTTTACGTTTTGCAGGTTGATCTTGCGTTGGATACCGCGGCCTGGCAATGCGGTGAGCGTATAGCCGTGCTCAGGAACCATCGTGGCTTCGAGACCACGGGCGCTACCGATGAAGTGCACTTCCTTTGAATCGCGACCTCGGGCGACGATCTCATTTGCGATCGCCAACGCCGGATGCACGTGGCCAGAGGTACCGCCCCCAGCAATGACCGCCCACACGCGCGCACTCATCGCTGAATCTGCCTCGCCACGTTGAGCACGACGCCCATCGCCGCCAGGTTCATCATCAGCGATGATCCGCCCATTGAAACAAACGGCAACGGCACACCGCTGATTGGAAGCGCATTCAGGGCGGCACCGATGTTGATGAATGCCTGCATGGAGATCGCGGTGGTGATACCAGCCGCAAGCAGCGTGCCCAGGCGGTCTGGCGCAGCGAATGCGACACGCACGCCGAACAGCACCAGCCCAACATAAAAGCAGAGCAAGGTCACGGCGCCGATGAAACCGAGCTCCTCGGCAACGACGCTGAAGATGAAGTCGGTGTGTGCTTCGGGAAGGAAGCCCCACTTGGCGCGCCCGGAGCCAAGGCCGACGCCGTCGAGGCCGCCCGATGAAACACCGACCAGCGACTGGATGGACTGGTAACCCGATGCTTCAGGGTCGCTGAAAGGATCAAGCCATGCGCCAAGCCGCGCTCGACGGTAGGGCGATGTCACCGCCAGCAGAGCAAATGCGCCCAGCAGACCCACGCTCACAGAGCCGAGTGACCAGACCGATACACCGCCAAGAAAGAGCAAGATCATGGCGATGGCGACGATGATGGTGGCGGTGCCTTGGTTCGGCTGGACAAGCACGAGTGCCGCAACACAGAGCGCACTGCCCATTACCGGGATCAGGACCGCCCGATTGTCGTGGACCAAATGGGCACGCCTGGCGATGAGGTGAGCGCCGAACAGAGCCAGCGACAGCTTGGCAAACTCCGACGGCTGCACGGTCAGCGGCCCGATCCCCAACCACCGGGTTGCGCCCCCGGCGGTGATGCCGACGCCGGGCACGAGCACCGCGACCAGCATGCCAACAGTTGCCAACATCATCACCGGGGCGAAACGCGCCAGGTCTCGATAATCAAGGCGCATCACCACGCTCATGGCGACGAGTCCGAGCACGGCCCACACGCCTTGGCGCTGCAAAAAGACCCACGGGGTGCCGCTGTCTTGCACGCCTTTGACGGTCGATGCTGACAACACCATGATGAGCCCGATGAAGGTCAGGGCCAAGGTGATGAGCAGGAGGACGGAGAACTCGATCGTGCGTCGCCCCGGTACAACGCTGGGATGACGCAGCGGCTGAAGCCACGACGTGCGGGGTTCAGGAACTTCGCGAAGTGCAGCTCGACGTTCGGTACGAGTCGTGGCCGTCATTACTCGACCGATCCTGGAATGGAGAGGAAGTCGGCATAGAAGATGCCCAGCGCGAGCGCAGCTGCGAATCCGGCGAGGAGCCAGAAGCGGATGATCACCCGGGTCTCGGGCCAACCCAACATCTCGAAGTGGTGATGGACCGGCGCAATCAGAAAGACACGCTTACCGGTTCGTTTGAACACCGCAACTTGGATGATCACGGAGAGTGTCTCGGCAACAAACAATGCGCCCAAAATGGGTAGCAATAGGTGCGTATTCGTCGCCAGCGCAAGCGATGACAGGCCTGCTCCCAGCGCAAGACTTCCCGTGTCGCCCATGAAGATCTGGGCCGGAGCTGCGTTCCACCACAGGAAGCCAGCGCACGCCCCGACCGCCGCCGCGGCAATGACTGCCAGATCGAGAGCGTGGGGCACGTCGTAGATCTCAGGATTGCCGAACATCCAGAACGCGAGCGCGGTGAACGTGGCGAACGCGAAGAGCGACGCACCACTCGCCAACCCATCGGCGCCATCGGTGAGGTTCACACCGTTAGTGGTTGCCACCATGAGCAGTACCGCCCAAATACACCAACCCACAGGGCCGAGATCGATGCCGATCGAGTCCCAACGGGTGAAGGAGACTTCGGTGTGCACGTCGGTCAGCGTGACCATCAGAACCGCAAACGTGATCGCAACGGCGAGTTGACCCGCCATCTTGGTGCGAGCCCGAAGACCGAGGTTTCGCTCACGGCCGACCTTGATCCAGTCGTCGAGAAACCCCACGGCGCCCGAGCCGACGATCGCAAACAGAACAATCAAGCCACTTCTGGTGTAGATGCCGTTGTACAGGTCACTGACGACGTAGGCGACTGCGATCCCAGCGACGATGGCCACGCCGCCCATCGTTGGTGTTCCCGTTTTGGTCTCGCGGTGCATCGGCACGCCGTCTTCTTGGATCGGCTGCGATATCTGGCGTTGGGTGAGCCAACGGATCAAAAATTTGGTCCCAAAGAGTGACACGAAGAGACCAATGCCGGTGGCCAGGAGCAGTCTGATCATCGAGTGACCTCGAGCATCTCTTGGGCAACAAGCACGTCATCGAAAGGAAGCACATCGTCGCCAACGGTCTGGGTCTTTTCGTGGCCCTTGCCTGCAATCAGAATGGCATCGCCGGGACCAGCGTCGATGATGGCACGCCGGATGGCTTCTCGCCGGTCAGGCTCGATCACCACGTTTCCCGATGCGTCGAAGCCAACAAGCGCGTCGGCGATTATCGCCAAGGGGTCTTCGGATCGCGGGTTGTCGCTCGTCAAGTACACGCGATCGGCGCCAGCTTCGGCGGCCGCGGCCATGAGCGGCCGTTTGCTGCGGTCTCGATCGCCACCGCAGCCGAAGACGATGCTCAGCTGGCCGCCCCGTTCGACGCTGCGAAGTGTCTGCAGCGCCCGTTCAATGCTGTCGGGGGTGTGTGAATAGTCGACAACTACGGTTGGTAGCTCAGTGGTAGGGGCTTGCACGAGTTGCATCCGCCCCGACACGGGTTCGGCTGACTGGAGCCCAACCGCGATTTCAGACTCGTCGAGACCGAGTAGCAGCGCGGCTTCGCAGGCCATCAGCGCGTTTGCGACGTTCATATGTCCGGGTAGCGGCACCCGCGCCACGTGTCCTCGCCAGTTGAATTCAGTGCCCGCAATCGTTTCATTCACGATCTGGATGTCGTGTAGTGATACCGCGAGTGCGCCCGGACGCCTTGCGGCAAGCCGGGTACCCCACGGATCGTCGATGTTGATGATTTCCGAGCGCGCCCTGCCGTCGAACAGGCGGGCCTTGGCCTCGAAGTACGACGCCATGTCGTGGTGGTAGTCGAGGTGGTCCGGCGTCAGGTTCGAAAAGGCTGCGACGGCGAACTCGGTGGCGTCGGCGCGGCACTGGTCGAGCGCGTGCGACGAAACTTCGAGTGCAACAACGTCGTGGCCAGCGGTGACGGCAGCACGGAGTTGGCGCTGCAGGTCAGTGCTTTCGGGTGTCGTGTGGGCTCCTGCCAAGGTGCCGATCACGTGACACGACCGGCCCGCCGACGCAAGAATGCTGGCGAGCAGTTTGGTTGTCGTTGTTTTGCCGTTGGTGCCGGTGATGCCGAAGACGGCCAGCTCGGCGCTCGGTCGACCATGTACGAGCGCGGCCGCATGGGCCATTGCCTGACGCACATTTCCGACTCGGATCTGGGGGGTGTCGACCTCGGCGAAGTGTTCGACCAGCGCAGCGACGGCGCCGCGTTTATGAGCGGCGTCGATGTAGTCGTGACCATCGACGGTGAGTCCGGGCACGGCGCAGAACAGACTGTGCGGCGAAGCTTTTCGAGAGTCATGGACGACGTCGACGACCTCGGTCACAGCATCGGCTTGTTCGGCTCGCATGGTCGTTGCGCCAAGTTCATCGATGGCACCGAGTTCGGCGTGCAGTTTCTCAAGCAACATTTCAACCACCGCCCGCTGCGGGCTGAGGCGACGGAAGCTCAAAGGTGCCTTGGTCGAGTGCAGTTCCCTGTCCACCAGCTTCGGCCACCGCAGGAGGTGGAGCTGGTGCGGGAACAGGGCCAGCAGCTGGTTGGGCCGTGGAGCCAGACGTGTCGGCCGTACTAGTTGCTGTGGCCGACGGCTGTGTCGTCGCGGGGCCGATCTCGGCAACTGGCTCTGGGATCGCTGCAACTTCGCTCGTTACCCGTTCCTCGCTCAACGGCTGAAACTGGGGCTGTACGAAGGTGCGACCGGCACCAATCTGCGGCGGTGGTGCAATACCGAAGTGACGCACCGCGTACGACGCGATCTCGGCGAAGGCGGGCGCCGAAACATGACCGGCGTAGATCGATGCTGTTGGCTGATCGATCGTGACCAATATGGACAGTTCAGGGGCATCGGCAGGCAGGAACCCGGCAAAGGTCGTCACGTAGCGGAAGTTGCCGGCACCGTCTTGATAGCCCTGACCGTTGTCGAGCGGCTTGCGTGCCGTTCCCGTCTTGCCCGCAACCCGGTAGCCGTCGACCTGTGCGTTAGTACCGGTACCGACCGCCACTGCACTTTCGAGCATGTTGCGCACTTGGCCTGCGGCATTCTCAGAGATCACTTGGCGCTGCTCAGGGGCTGGCGGCACCTCGACGGTTCCGTCGGCACGGACGACCTCGCGGACCATCTGCAACGGAATGTAGGTCCCCCCGTTTGCGATGGCGTTGTAGGCGGCCATCATCTGTGCGGGGGTCACCGAGATACCTTGACCGAGCGACGTGGTTGCGGTTGCCAGGCCGCCCCAGCTGCCAGGTGGAATCATCAAGCCTGCGGTCTCGCCCGGAAAGCCGAGATTCGCAGCGGCGCCAAATCCAAAATCGCGTAAGTACGCATCGAGCCGGTCGCCACCGAGCTTCTCGGCCCAACGAACGGTTCCCACGTTCGATGACACGGTAACAATGTCGGCAACCGACATTTCGTAGGTCGGGTGGGGCGACGAGTCGCTGAATTCGTAGTCCCAGAGTTCATAGGTGTCGGGCACAATCGATGTCGAGCTGCTGTCGGCGATGCCGGCGTCGATTATTGCACCGAACGTCATTGCTTTCATGACCGAGCCGGGCTCATAGGACCAGCTGGTAGCCATGTTGAGCGACGTACTTGCGACCCGTCCGTCCTCGTTGCGCACCACGCTGGCCATCGCAAGAATCTCACCAGTATTCGGGTTGGAGACAATGACGACCCCGCCTTGGCCGCCCATGGCCTCGACCTGCTTGATCAGAACGCGCTCGACCTCGAACTGCAATGACCGGTCGATGGTGAGCACGACATCAGCGCCGGGCACGGCGACTTTGCTGACTTCGCGCTGGCCAGGAATGGTGGGGCCGCCACGCCCGATCTCGAGCGAGACCTCGCCCGCTTGGCCCTGGAGGAGGTCGTCATAGATGCTCTCGACACCGCTCAGTCCTGCGCCGTCGATGTCGACGTTGCCGATCACTGATCGGGCCAGCGCGGTCCCCGATGGCTGGAATCGATCTGGCTCACTTTGGGCGAACACGCCGGGAATGTCGAGTGCCTGAATTTCGGCCGCCTTGCCATCGGTCACCTGGCGAGCAAGCCACCCAAATCGACCGTCGCTGCCAAGAAGTTCGCGAACGTCTTCGACCGGCATCGCGAGCACAGGAGCGAGTCGGATTGCATCGCCAATCGGGTCTTCTACATAGTCGGAGTCCACGAAGAACGATGTGCTCGGCAGCGATGTGGCGAGCGCGTTGCCGTTGCGATCCAAGATGTCGCCGCGACCACCAGCCAGGGTGACTGTGCGAAAGCGCTGTTGGCGACCGATTTCTACGAACTCTTCGGAGTTCAGGAGCTGAAGCTGCGTCAGTCGGTAGGTCAGCCCACCGGCCAACAGAACCATGATGAGAAGCACCCACAAAAGTCGGGCTTGCGGTGGCGATCCCGCAGCTGCTCTGGTGGCGGCCGCCCTGCTCGCAGCCGTCCGGCCGGGCGCTGTCTTGCGCATCGGGCGAGCTGAGGATTGACGGGCTGCACCCTTGCGCCCCGCAGTCGGGCGAGCTGAGGATTGACGGGCTGTCGGCGCGTGCGCAGCAGCCCGGCTCGCTGGCGCCGGCCGAGATCTGGTAGTTGCTCGGGGCTGCCGGGTGCGGGTGCTCACTCGTTGTCTCGTAGTTGATTTGCGGCCACGTTCATAGTGCGCCCATCAAGCGCTGCGCCGGGCACGGTGATATATACGATCGACGGAGCTTCGATCATGCCCAGACCTTCGGCCTCGGCAACGATGCGAGCGGGCGCTTCGAGTTCGGCCAGTTCTGATCGCATTGCTTCGGTGTCGGCCAGTACCCGGGCGATATCTGTGCGCTGCGCGTCGAGCGCGCGCTGATCTTGAATGATCGTTGCGTGCAGCACCAACGCCCCCACCAGCCCTACGACAAAGGTCACGAGCAGCGTTGTTCCGAGTGCCCGGACCGCACGCGTGGCACGGCCGAGCCGACCCTCGACAACATCAAACGTCTGACGTTCGGGGTGTTCGCCTTGTTCTGGCTGTGCCTGCGCCGCAGTCTCGAGATGAAAACGTGCCACGTCAGATCCGTTCGAAACAGCGAAGTAGAGCGCTTGAGCTTCGAGGGTTTTCGTTCCGCTCATGATCCGAGGCGCGGCGCAGCTTCGGTCGCAGTGGAAGCACTTTGCGGTCAGCGTCACAACCACACGGCAGTCGCGTTGAACACTCGCAACCACCAGTCTCGGCCTGCGCGATCGCTTGCTTCACCAGACGATCTTCGCCCGAGTGATACGACAGCACCGCACCCCGACCCTGGGGGGCGAGAAGGTCGACTGCATCACTGAGCGCAATAGGAATCTGAGCGAGCTCGTCGTTCACGGCGATCCGCAGTGCTTGAAAGGTCCGCTTCGCAGGGTGGCCGCCCGTTCGGCGGGTCGCAGCCGGAATGGCGTTTGTGACGATCTCCGCCAGTTCGGCTGTCGTGGCAATGGGCCGGTGGTCGATCATTCGGGCGGCAATGCGAGACGCGAAGCGCTCATCGGCGCCGTCTCGCAACAGACGGGTCAGGTCCTTATGTGACCACGTATTGACGATTTCGGCTGCCGTCAAGTCGTCGTCGCGATTCATTCGCATGTCCAGCGGGGCGTCGAAGCGGTAGCTGAATCCCCGGCCACCATCGTCGAACTGAGGTGAACTGACGCCCAGATCGAACAGCACGCCGGTGACAGGTTGTTCGGGGGCGCAAGCGGCGACCAGTTCTCCGACGTGGTCGAATCGGCCAGCGACCACTGTGACACGATCCCCAAAGCGCTCGAGCCGAGTCAAGGCAGCCGCACGCGCCACTGGATCGCGATCGATGCCTATGAGGGACATGTCCTCGCGGCGTTCGAGCAGTGCCGTTGCGTGCCCGGCACCCCCGAGCGTTGCATCGACGTAAACACCGGTGGGCACTTGTCCCAAAACGTCGACGATTTCGGCCAGCATGACGGGTTCGTGTTCGAAAACAGCCATGTCGGTCACGTACAAAGAATGCGCTCTTGGGCCGAAACAGGTGGCACGCTAGAACGCAGAGCGGCCCATCGGCCGTTCCCCGAAGAACTGGCGTCGTCCCGGTTTTGTCTCCGGAATCGACTCGATGGCAAGCGGGCGGAGTAGGGGCTCTCCATCGTGTCCTTCGAGGAACGGCAGATGGGCCGCTCCTGTTTTATTGCGTGCAATCCGGGCTTGCCTGCGCGCGCCCCCGGATTCTTATTTGCGGTATAGGTTTCGCAAATAGTCCTTGTTGTGACGTGATTGGTGCTCGATTGCATCAGAGGAGATCCGACACATCGATGAGATCATCGAGCGCTGCTTCTGGGCTGTGAACCTCGGCGGGGAAGATTGCGATATGGTTTGCGGCGCCGATGAGCGTCGCATCCTTTTCGATGTTGGCGAAGTCACGTAGGTGCTCCGGCAGGTTGATGCGGCCCTGCGAGTCAATCGACGACTGCGCAATTGCGGCCATGTAGTTGGTGAGCCGGCGCTGCGAGAAGCGGCCTTGGCGCTTGGCTTCTTGCAGACGGCCGACCATTGCTTTGAACTCGTCAGGTGCGTACACCGTGAGGCATTGCTGCGTTGTCTCCGGGGCGATGTAGCAGGTGCGGGTTTCGCCGAAGCCGTCGCGAAATACAGCTGGCAAAGCGACGCGTCCTTTGGCGTCGATGCGGTGCTGATATGCGCCGAAGAATTCCACAGAAAGTCCGAAGGTTCCATCCCAGAGCGAGTCGGTGTGACTCCAAGGCGGAGCTGCTTGTCGTGAAACTTGAAAACCATTTGTGGTCCCCCGTAATCAGTGGCAGTCCGCTTACTCAACACGAGCCACAGTAACCACACCAGCCCCACCCGTCAACACATTTCCCCCACTTTTCCCCACTTTGCCCCACCAACACCCTCCACATCGCTGCAAATCCACTCTTTTCCGCTGAAACACGTGCCACCAGCAATCGCGCATTGCGCGCCCAGATGAGCGATGTCGGCCGTCTCGGCGCGCCGGGCGCGTCTCCGGTTCCCACTGCGTACCCAAACAACCCTAAGCGACTGGCTCGACACGCCGAGGTCCGGTGATCGTTCGGGTGGCCAACTCGGGTGTTATGGGCGACTCGAAGTTACTTCGGGTTTAGCCGATACTTTTCTCCCGGCAACGAGTACTTTGTGTGGCTGAGTAAATACCTTCCGCTTCTAAATGATAGAGAGGTCCCGGTTTGAAGACATTTATTCTTGGTCGGCGACGTAGTAATCTGAGCCGTGGCTTGGTCTCACCGGCGCCGATGGCCGAGATAGACGAGTGACTCGATTCATAGCGTTCGTCATTTGCTGTCTCGCCGCGGTCAGCTGCGGTGTCGGCAATGGCGAGCACGCTACCGCTCCAGAAGCGCAGATAGATCCGTCTGGAGTGGGCGCCGAAGGCTTCGCCGCCTCGCAACAACCCCGCGCCGTGCGCGAGACGCTCGAGATCACGAGCTGGAAGGGCGCCGATGAGGCGGCGTCGTCTGGGCTACCCGAAGTAATCGCGTCGTTCGAGGAGGAGTATCCCACCATTGATGTGAGCTTTCGGTTGGTAACCCGGCTCGACAGCGATCTCGTACTTGTCCCCGAGATACAGGCTGGAAACCCTCCAGATGTGATGATGACCGACCTCGCCCTCGCCAAGCTGCTTGCCGACGAGCAACTTCTCCTCGATCTGGGAACCGAGAGTGCTTGGTACAGCAGAATTTCGTCTGATCTCCGTCCGTCGTTGACCTTCGACGGAGCGGTTTACATGGCGCCGATGAAGAGCGGTGGTATGGGCAACTTCGTCAACCTCGAACTTCTCCAGAAAGTGGGCATCACCGAAGCCCCAACGACCATCGACGAGCTCATCGACGCATGCGTGCGCCTGAACGCCGCAAACATTACGCCCATGACCTTCGCCGGAGGCTTCTCGGCGCCGCTGTTCGTCATCGCCAACGGCTTGGCCGACTCGACGCAGCCGCCCGAGACGTTTGGCTCAGGAACGGCGCTTTTCGTCGACGACGCCGGGTTCCTGCAGGCAATGGAATCGGTCCGCGACCTTATCGACGCCAGGTGTTTCGACCCGGCCGAACAAGCAGGTCTCGATCCGTGGAGCGTTGCGCTGACCACATTTCGCAGCGGCGAGGTCGCCATGATGCCCCATGGCGGGTGGAACATCCCCGGCTTCGATCAAGAACCCACTCTTACCTATGTATTGGCTCCCATCCCCACGAGGAACGAGCCCGGGGCCGTGCTCGACCTGCTGGGTTTCGGCTGGTCGATTCCCTCGGGTGCAAAGAACCCTGAGGCAGCCCAAGCCTTCGTCGAGTGGATGGCTCGACCTGCGCAGGTCCAAGCAGTCGTCGAGTCAGACGTTGGTTACACCCCCTTTGATGATGCGACTCGCTCTTTTTCGACGTCGATGGCTCCGCTGTGGGACAGCCGATCCGAACACGGCGCATTCGACTATCCGTTCGGCGTCCTGCAGTGGCCGAAGTCGCTCGAGAACGAGATATGGAGCAGCACGGGTGACTTCCTTCTCGATCCATCGATTACCAATGAAGAAGTTCTCAGCCGGTGGGACGAAGCAGTGGCCGAGGCACGTAGTTCGTCATGAAGCGGTGGCGTCGTCGGGCAGCAGAATTTTTTGTCGTAGGGCTCGTGATCATCGCGGGGCTGGCCGCAACCGCACAGTTCCGCCAAGCCCGCATCGACGAAGCGGACGCCGAACAGCGCGTCAACCATGCATCGGCGGCAGATTCCCTGAGCGACCGCGCTGCTTCGGGCGTTCGTGACTCGATCACCGCTGCTCAACGCGGGTCACTGCTGACTGTTGCGCAGTGGCCGAGCGTCGAAGAGTACGCGACAGAATGGGACCGCTTCACCTCCCAACTCGACGGCGCCGCCACCATCACGACGGTGCTCGAGGTCGAACAGTCCACTCTTGAGAGTTTCGTCGCCGCCGAACGCAGCTACATACCCGGCTACGAACTCGACATGGCAGGTGCAGCGGACGCAACCGGCAGTCACCTCATTGTTGCGCGCTCGGTAGATCCCGACGTCGTGATCGGGACAGACCTTGATGCATCATCCGAATTCGCCAAGCGACTGCGGTCACTGCCTCCCTCGCGGATCGACGCCGTACTCGGGGAGCCGTTTCCCGAAGCCAGTAGCGCAAGCTCTGATGTCAGCAACGAGTCGATTCTCACCCTCATCATTCGCCAACGGGCAGAGGGACCAACGGGTTCACGACTCGAGTCCTGGAGCATCATCGAGCTTGACTTGTCGCCGACCCTTGCGAATTCGCTCGAATCTATAGGAGAGGACCTTGGGGCGACATTTGTCGTCAGAGATCTGGGGGCCGCCGGAAGCTTCGGAGCGCCGCTGACCACAGACTCGATCGTCGAGGAACGGGTCGCGTCAGCGGGGCTGGTGGTACTCGATATCCAGAGCTGGCTGGGCGCCAAGGACAAATCCTCGGGGTTGATCGTGGCCACCGGATTGGCCGGCACCGCCATCTTGGCGCTGCTCACCTCGTTGGCATTCGGGTTCGTGGCGCAGCGACGCCGAGCCGGCATCAGCGAACTCGACGCACGGCGCGACCATCTGACCGGAATCTCCAACCGTCGATGGATGAGCGAGTATCTCACCGCCAACGAGAACGTTGCCAAGACGGTCATGTTCTGCGACCTAGACCGCTTCAAGATCGTCAACGACAGTTCCGGCCACGCCGCAGGCGACCAAATGCTGGTCGAGGTTGCCCAGCGTATCGAGAATTGCCTCGACGCCTTTTCGCACGTTGCCCGTTTCGGAGGCGATGAGTTTCTCGTCGTCGTCATCGGTTCGCCGAAACCTATAGAACACGCCAAACTCATCGCATCTCGCATCCACCTCGCCTTCGCTGACCCGTTTCAGGTGGGCGGCAGCGAGTTTCGCACGACCATTTCGATTGGCGTCGCCGCATCCGAGTCCACCGGTGTGGGCTCGGGAGAGGAGCTCATTCGAGGGGCCGACGTCGCGCTCGGATTGGCCAAGCAGCGTGGCAGAAACTCAACGGTCGTCTACGACGATCGGCTACGGGCAGCTGAACTCGACAGTCTCGGGTTGGAGCAGGACCTTCAGCGTGCCCTGGATGAAGAGGCGTTCACGGTTCACTACCAGCCAATCGTCGACCATGACGGTCGACTTCTCTCGCACGAAGCACTCGTTCGGTGGGACCGGAGCGGAGACCTATTGAAACCAGACCAGTTTCTGCCGATTGTGGCCGACGTCGGACGAATGGCCGACCTCGGTGCGGCAGTCCTTCGAATCGCCCTCGCGGAGTTCGTCGCCGGAACCGCCGGCAAGGGCGCAACCACAATTCATATCAACATCGACGAGAGGCAACTGAGCGACGACAACTTTGCGACGACGCTCGCCGAGTGCATAGATGCGTCGGGTATCGACCCTGCCCGGGTTGTCCTCGAACTCACCGAAGGCGAGTGGATGGAGTCTCCTTCGCTGATCGACTCCACGCTCTTGACCATCCAGAAGCTCGGGGTCGGGTTCTCAATAGACGACTTCGGGAGCGGGCACTCGACACTCGCTCGGATGTTCTCCGTGAACGGTGTTGCCGAAGTCAAGCTCGACAGATCACTCCTTCGCCTTCTCCGAAGCGAACGAGACCGCGTTTTCCTATCGGGTTTCGTGCGCAGCGCTCAAGATGCTGGTATGACCGTCGTAGCCGAAGGCATCGAGACCAAAGAAGACCTGGAGGCCGCTGCAGCGGCGGGCGTCGAACAGTTCCAAGGGTATTTCTTCTGTCGGCCCCAACCGGCCGAGGTGGCCTTCGCCACCGCTGGTCCCTATCCGCTTTGCGGTGCACATTCGAAGGCGTCGAGCACTGCGGCTTGAAGCGCGGCGACGGTGATGGCAACGGTCGTGGTGGGGATTGCTTCGTGAATGACCGACTGGTTGGGGGCCAGCACATAGTCGCCGACCCGAGCACTCGATCCGTCGAGTACCGCCATGGCCTGCACCCGACATCCCCACCGAGTCCGTCGTTGTGACAGTCCAACGACCTTGGCGTGATCCGGTCCAACCGTGAGTTCGCCCCATCCACGACCGGCCCAACACGCGAGCGCTGCGGCCTCGGTGCGCCGTGGCGCCTCGGCACACAGATCGGTGTCAACGGCGAGGCTGGCCAAGGCTTGCTGCCAGGCTGCGCCCACCATCATGAAGTTCTGGCTGAGTTCGCTCGACCACCAGCGGCTAGAGCGTGGTGCCAACAGGTCGATCCACACCGTGCGCGCAGGGTCGATGAAGACCGCGCCGCCCCCAGAGCGACGGGGTGCGAGCTCAACGCCGTGCGCTGCCAACCGCGATTCGTCGAAGAGCGCCGGGCGCTGCGAACTGCCCATTGCAATCGCCGGCGCCGACGGCTGCATGACCCACAGCTCTGGTGCTTCGCCCTCGGTCGGCATCGCTCGTGCGTGGAGTTCGGCCACAGTGCCAGCGAAGGTCCGCGTGATCACTGCCGAGGCAAGGCGCGCATCGAGCGACACCACTCGAGGTAGACGATCACGTCGTGCACCTCGGGAAGCAGATCGCTTTGACCCGACAGTGTCGTGTTGCGAAACGCCATGTAGTCGGCGCGAGGCAGCGGTAACCGTGCGCCGGAGGCCCACCACTTCGTGGGCGCAAGTAGCGCAACTTGACGGAACGCAGCCCCGAGCAGGTGCGGTCGAGCGACGAGCGCAACCGCAACCCGACCCATTAACGACACGCTGTTCTTCACGTCAGAAACCTATCGGATTGCGGCGCGCCCTAGATTGACCCACCTCAGTGGCTATCGTTGCCCCGCAGCCAACCGGAGGACATGTGAGCCAACAAGTAGCTGAAACCGTGCGCGCCGAATCGTTTACCGATTTGTTTCGGGGCATGACAGCCAACATTGAACAGGTAATCAAAGGCAAGCGCGATGTCGTGCAGTTGGCGCTGCTCGCAATGCTTGCCGAGGGGCACGTTCTTCTCGAAGACGCGCCCGGCGTGGGAAAGACCACCATCGGAAAGGCTCTTGCCGCCACGCTCGACGTCCCATTTGGCCGCGTTCAGTTCACACCCGACTTGCTTCCGAGTGACGTGATTGGTGTCTCTATCTGGAACCGCAACAGCCAAGAATTCGAGTTCCGGCCGGGGCCCATCTTCAACGGCATCGTGCTGGCCGACGAAGTCAACCGTTCGTCGCCGAAGACTCAGTCGGCGCTTCTTGAGGCGATGGCCGAGCGCCAGGTCACCACCGACGGAGCCACTCGCAAGCTGGGCTCGCCGTTCATGGTGATCGCAACCCAGAACCCACTCGACCACGCAGGCACCTATCCACTGCCCGAAAGCCAGCTCGACCGATTCCTCGTCAAAATCTCGGTCGGCTACCCAGACCGCGAGGCCGAACTCGAGATTCTTGACTCTCATGGTGCAGTTGATCTGCTGGCCGACGTCACTGCCATGACCGACACCCGCAAGGTGCAGTCCATGATTCGGGCCGTCAAGTCGGTCCACGTGTCACCTGCACTTCAGGGTTACCTCATCGATATTGCCGATGCGACCCGCCGCCACCCAGCATTGAGCTTGGGTGCTTCGCCACGCGCCGCGCTTGCCCTTCAGCGCATCGCCCGGGCCCGGGCCGCCGCTGCAGGCCGTAATTTTGCGACGCCTGACGACGTCAAAGCGCTGGCGCCTCACGTGCTGTCGCATCGTTTGGTCCTAAATCACGATGCCGAACTTCGTGGCGTCACCGCAAGCGAACTAGTCGACGAAATCTTGCAGGTGATTCCGGCCGGCACGGGTTGAGCATGCCCACCAAGACCGGCATCGCAACGGCCCTCTCGGCGATCGTGTGCCTGGTTGCAGGGCGTGTCTTCGGCATTTTCGAGCTCTATGTGGTGGCGGCCGCCATGTTTGCCTTGGTTGCTTGTGCCTGCCTGTGGGTGGTGCTGAACTGGCGCTCGCTAGTTGTGCGCCGGGCAGTCCACCCCGAGCGCCTGCACGCAGGCAGCGCCAGCACTATCACGCTGAGCCTGTCGAACCACCGGATCGTGCCCACACCGGTCGCACGCATCACCGACGAAGTCGAAGGAGCTGTGCGCGCCGATGCGCACGTGCCACCGATCAGGCGAAACAAGACCACCCGAGCGAGCTATCGGGTGCCCACCGAAACCCGAGGCCGGATCGAGATCGGTCCGATGAGAACCCGAGTGACAGATCCGTTTGGCTTGGCGTCGTCGGTTCGGACATCGGCGCCAGATGCGAGCCTGCTTGTGTTGCCCCGCATCGATGCCATCGCTCCTCCCCCACAACCGGGCGGCACCAGCGCCCAGCAGGCCGATCGCTCGCCGAACCGAGTCGGCGCCAATGGCGACGAATTCTCCGCGTTGCGTGCCTACGCCGTGGGCGATGACCTGCGCAAAGTGCATTGGCCCAGCAGCGCCCGCACCGGTGAACTCGTGGTGCGCACCGAACAAGTGCCCGAGCACGGCCAGTCGCTGGTGGTGCTCGACGTGCGATCCGCGGCTGCTGATCCGGCGACGTTCGAGCGCATGGTGTCGGCCGCAGCCAGCATCGTGGTCGCATGCCGAGATCGCGGCGACCATATTCGATTGGTGACCACCGCTGGCGTCGACCATGTTGCCGACACCCCCGCAAAGTCCGAGATGCTTCTCGACGTGCTGGCGCTGGTGCAACAGTCGACGGCCGCATCGATGACACTGCCGTTTCGGCTGGGCCGTGGCGGCGCAGAAGCGGGTGCAATCGTCGTCGGGTCCAACGCCGACACCTTGTTGTCCACGTTGCCGTCGTCTCCAGGAGGGCGTCAAGGCGCCTACATCGTGCGCTTCTTCGGCGAGGGGGCGAACGCACACGAGACGACGGCTCGGCTACGTTCTGGCCGCATGATCGACGTACTCCATGGTGACGATTTTTTGGGGACCTGGTCCCGGGCCGTTCGCCGGTGACCGCCCAGACGCGCGCCACGTCCGATGATCTTCGCTGGGTTTGGTTGGCCGCTGAGGTCCTCTTGGTGGCAACGTCGGTCGCGACTGTATTCATGCTGAAGCGCATCTTTGCTGACACCAGTTTCGTGGCCCCGCTGGTGTTCACGCTCGTCGTTGCCCATGGCGTTTTGATCGCCATGCGGTGGTTTGGCTTCGGCACAACGACCGCTGCGCTGGTCTCGCTGGTGTCCACGACCGCTGCGGTTGTGGCGATTCACTACTCGGGCACCGCCATTGCTGCGGTGGTTCCCACCGCGGGGACCATTGATCAGTTCCGTCTCGATATGGCCCAGGCCCAGGAGCTCTTCCAATCGACCAAGGCTCCGGTCGCACCCGTCACCGGCTTTTTGGTGGTGTCATCTGCGGCGTTATGGGTCATTGCGTTTGCCGCTGACTGGGCCGCCTTTCGATTGTTCGCGCCGGGTCAGGCGCTCGTCCCATTCGTAGCCATGTTGGTGTTTGTTTCTCTGCTTGGTCTCGAACAGGACCGCCTTCAGACCACTGCAACCGCACTGGTGTGTGGTGTCCTGTTCCTCCTTGCCCACCGAGCCGCCTCGCGTGCGGCTCAGGGCGTCTGGCTGGACCAGGGACCAGGCCGCGGCTACGTCTCACTCATGGCAGCGGGCGGCATTGTTGCGGTGATCGCTGCACTGGCCGGAATCCTCGGCGGACCCGCCGTACCGGGAGCGAATGAGGCACCACTTGTCGAACTCGGCGACGAAGCACGCGAAGAGAACAAGCCCCTCGAGGTGATTTCACCGCTGGTCCAGATTCAGCCTCGGCTCATCGACCAGAGTGACCAAATCCTTTTCACGGTCGAAACCAACGAACGGGCGTACTGGCGGATTGCGGCGCTCGACGTGTTCGACGGCAATCTGTGGCGATCGCAAGGTCAATTCCGTTCGGCCGACGATGCGTTGCCCGTCGAGTACCCGAGCGACGCGCCCGTCGACGTCGTGCGGTCCACGTTCAATTTAGGTGCGCTCAATGTGGTGTGGGCACCAGCGGCCTATCTTCCGACGGGATTCGAGAACCTGAGTGGAGCGGGCGTCAACTACGAGGCCGAGAGTGCGACCTTCATCGTCGACACCAACGACCAGGACTTCTCCGACGGCTTGGCGTACACGGTCACATCCCAGATCCCGAACTTCACGCCTGAACTGCTGCGAAACCTGGCGGCCAACAGCAACGAGACCGCTGATGGCCGCTACCTCGACTTGCCCGATGATTTCAGCCCGCTCGCTCGACAGACTGCGGTTGACATCGTGGGCTCTGAGACCGATCCCTACCAGCAGGCGTTGTTGTTGCAGAACTACTTTCGCGACAACTTCACCTACGACATCGATGTTGCCAAGGGTCATGACATTCGCCGCATCGACGACTTTTTGACAATCCAGCGCGGGTACTGCGAACAGTTCGCTGGCACCTATGCCGCAATGGCGCGAGCTATTGGCTTGCCGGCCAGAGTTGCGACGGGGTTCACACCGGGTGACCCTGATCCAACCAACCCAAATCTGTACATCGTTCGCGGCAAACACGCCCATGCCTGGCCCGAGGTCTTCATTCCTGGCGCCGGGTGGGTTGCCTTCGAGCCCACGCCTGGTCGGGGTGCACCAAATTCGAGTGACTACACCGGCGTGCCCGAAGCACAAGATTCGTTCTCGGCACCGACCGAAGCTGAGTTGCAGGCACAGGCCGAGCCTGAGCCCGCACCCGAAGATCCAGCGGCTCAGCCGACACCAACGCCGCAGCCCGAGACGTTCGAGGAACCAACACCGTCGCCCGAGGAGTTGCTGGCAGCAGCCGAGCTCGCCGAACAAGACGAACCAGGGCCGTGGCGCACCGTGTTGGTGGTGGCGGCGTTTCTGGCGGCCTGGATCTTTGGCGTGCCTGCTCTGAAGCGGTGGCGTGAACGCCGCCGAGTGCAGCGCATCGGGACCGATCCCCGACGTCGCATCACGTTGGCATGGGCCAGCACGGTCGATTTCTTGGAAAATCGTGGCCAGCAGCCGTTCGAAACGGAGACGCTGCATGAGTACGCCGACCGTGTCCACGAGGATCTACCGTCGACACGCCCCTCATTTGGCGACCTGACCGAACTGACGATGCGCGCCGCCTACGGCGCCGCGCTGCCAAGCGAAGAACAGGCCGAGCGAGCCGAGGAGCTCGAGCGAGAGATCAAACACTTGGTGGATTCCGAGCAACCATGGCCCGTACGCGGCGCCATGGAGCTCGACCCGAGACCGTTGGTAAAGTTCCGCGACCCCGTTGGCGAAATGGCCACCCGCCTGGCCACCGGAGCAGAGACCACAGAGACCACAGAGACCACAGAGACCACAGCCGCTCAGTGAGCTAATTCCAGGTCGTGCGGAGCTAGCTCACTGAGCGGCTATCCGGCGTTCTCAGACGCCGTTCCGCAGGAGTTTTGCCGCTCCGGAGGAGCTAGGAGTTGTCGTCGTCTTTGAGACGATCTCGGAGACGTTGCGCCGGTTCGGCGAACGGGCCACGGCCCGAGGTTCGCAGCGACTGGGCTATTTGGTCTATGCCGACCTTGCCCAGTGAGCGAGCACCGCGTTCGAATACGAGTGCTGTGCCGAGCATGATCAAGAAGCCAGCAAAGGCAAACCAGTAGCTCGATGACAGCATGACGATCATGATCACAACGCCGATGACGAAGCCGAATGCGGCCCAGCGCAGACTACGCAACGGCGCGGTATACACGGTGGTCGACCCAACCTCTTTGGCAAGGCTTGGATCGCTCTCGTAGAGCTTCTCCTCGATCTCGCTGAGGATTCGCTGCTCGTCTTCTGAAAGCGGCACGGACATATCATCCCACAGCCCTCGCCGATCGACAACGCGACACGACGAAAAAGTCAGCCCCAAGGGTTTTCGTTCTTCTCGCGGGCCTTGAGTCGATCGCCCGGCTTGGCCAGCACCGCAGGTCCAATTGACTCGGTGCCGAAGCGTCTACGGATCTCGTCGATGGCCTCGTCGGCACGTTGCCAGTCTCCTTTGTCGGGAGTGTCTTCGTTGCGATTCTGTTGGGCGAGTTGGTCATCGAGGGTGAGTTGCACGTGCTGTTGGTCGGTGGGCTCGAGCCCGGTCGCGCCTACCCCCAAGAGTCGAAGGCCTGCGCTGACGTCGACTTTGTCGAGTAGTTGGTGTGCCCGCGCACTGATCTCGATGCCGCTTTGGGTCGCAGCAGCCGGAGTGACGCTGCGGGTAATCGTTCGAAAGTCGCCGAACCGAACCTTGATGGTGATCGTTCGCGCCACCAGGTCAGCCTTGCGTAACCGGGCCGCGACCGAATCGCTCATCTGCACGAGATGTCGACCCAGATCGGTCCGGTCATGGACGTCGTATTGAAAGGTCTGCTCTTGGCTGATCGACTTGGACTGCTGTTCAGGCTCGACCGGGCGGTTGTCACGACCGTTGGCCAGATTGTGCAAATGGGTACCCGAAGCGTTGCCGACCGCGCTCATGATGGCCTCCACCGGCATGGTGGCGATGTCGCCGACGGTAGCGATGCCGAGCCGCTCGAGCTTCTTCATCGTGGCAGGGCCCACGCCCCACAGTGCCCGAGCTGGAAGCGGGTGCAGAAAGTCGAGCTCGGTTCCGTCCTCGATCGCAAATACACCCGAGCCTGGCACGGGTCCGTGGCGACTTGCCGACGGTTTCGCCTGCTCGGTCGCGAGCTTGGCGAGGAATTTGTTGGTGGCTACTCCGGCAGAACACCAGAGCCCGACCTCGTCATAGATCGTGTCACGTAGCTTATTGGCGATGGCCCAGCCATCGCCGAAAAGTCGTCGACCCGATGACACGTCGAGGAACGCTTCGTCGAGCGAGAGCGGCTCGATCATCGGGGTGAAGCGCGCCATGATCGCCATGATCTGGGTACTGAGTTCGCGGTAATAACCGTGATCGCCGTCGAGGAAAATAGCTCCTGGACAGAGTCGTTTGGCTTGCGCCGACGCCATGGCTGAGTGCACGCCGAAGAAACGGGCCTCGTAGCTTGCGGCCGCAACCACGCCCCGCCGTCCGGCACCGCCGACGACAACTGGCAAACCCCGTAACTCAGGTCGACGCAGAATCTCTGCCGAGGCATAGAACGCGTCCATGTCGACATGGACGATGGTGCGATGGCTGGGCGGGTCAGGCACTGCCATCTTCGAAACGAACAAGTTCGGTTTGGTAGTCGCGGCCGGTTCCTGTCACTCGGTACTGCCAGTGCGACGAGGGCGCCTCGTGGTCATGATCGCCGAGAAAGAGTGCATACAGTGCGTGGCGCACGGGTTCATGGACCCAACGGGGGCTCATGTCGAGGAGCCCGCTGGCTTCGTCGTGGCCGGCCCAGCGGCCGGCGACGACGACGTTGTCAGGATCATCGATGTGCAGCGAACCGCGGTGGCCCAACGCTTGAAACACTTGGGCGTGCAGCGACATGTCGCGGCCGACGAATTCGACCTCGACGCTGTAGATCAGCGACGACCATTCTTTTACCGCGACCGAGGTTTCTTCGAGAACCTCGCGTTGCAGCGCTTCGAGAACCTCTTCGCCCGGATCGACAACACCGCCGGGTGTGCTCCAGTCAAGGGATCCGTTGCGCCGCTTGTTCTGCACCAGCAGCAACTTCTCTTGTTCGACGATGATGCCCGAGGCAACCGAGTACGCCTGCACCTGCTCAGTATCGCTCAGTTTCTGCCGATGGCCCCAACGCCACGTGTCACGGGGCTTCTCAGTACCCTGCAATGGTGGCCAGTAAAGAAACTATCGAGACCACCGTGGTCCCCTCTGCGTTGCCGAGTGGGCGGGCCCGAGCGCTGGCGGCGATCGCGATCCTTGTAGCCGGCGCGTGCGGCGCGATGATCGGTTACGCGTTCGTCGACTTGCAGTGCACCGAGGGCTGCACCACCTGGCAGGGTGTTGGTTTGCTGGTAGGTGCCGTCATCGCTGCAGTTGGTGTTGCCATTGTTGCGGTGCTCACGCTGCGGGCAATGGACGAGTGGCAGACCACGACCGAACGAGAACGCAAAAAACTCGACTCGTGAGCCTCATTCCGGATGACGAGTTGCTGCACACAGAGCTGCACGATCTCGCGTGTCGGGTCGCCCGCGAAGCAGCTGCGATGGTGCTCGACCGTCATGGTGAGGTGCACAAGGTCGAAACCAAGGCATCTGACATCGATCTCGTGACCGAGATCGACCGGGCTTCTGAGCGAATGATCGTCGATCGCCTGGTTGCCGCTCGACCCGACGACGGGATCCTGGGCGAAGAAGGCACCGGCATTGCCTCGACATCAGGCGTCGAGTGGGTCGTCGATCCAATCGACGGCACTACCAGCTTCTTCTATGGCTTACCTGGCTTCTCGGTTTCGATCGCTGCACGAGTGCACGGCGAAGTTGTGGCCGGAGCAGTTGCGGCCCCTGCAATCGCAACCGAATACAGCGCTCTTGCTGGCAGCGGCGCGTTCATGAACGGCACCGCTATCAGTTGCCGTGACACCGGCGAACTGGGCAAGGCACTGGTTGCGACCGGATTTGCGCCCGATCACGAACGCCGCGCTCGCCAAGGTCAGCTGTTCGCATCGATCATCCCTCGGATTCGCGACATCCGCCGGATGGGGTCAGCGGCCCTCGACCTGTGCGCAGTGGCTGCTGGCCAGGTCGATGCCTTCTACGAGGTGGGTCTCAGCCAATGGGACTACGCCGCAGGGGCTCTCATTGCTCACGAAGCCGGAGCGGTCACCATTGTCGAGCCCGATCGTTCGACGCAGCGAGCCTTCGTTGCGGCAGCTTCACCCGGCATTGCGACCGAGCTGTTCGCGCTGATACGAGGTCTCGGCGCCGACCAGGTGTGATAATCCAGGTCGCCTGTCAGTGCCTTCAGCAATAGATTTCGTCCATTGACACCCTTTTGGTGGCGTCATAGGGCACGATTGCATGGTGGAAACACAAGTACTCACAGTCGAAGACGACGATTCAATTCGCACCGTCGTCAAACTCGCCCTCGAAGACGAGGGCTGGAGCGTGCTCGAAGCCGGCAACGGCGAAGATGCCCTCGACCTGTTTCGCGACGAGGGTGCCGACGTCGTCCTCATCGACATCATGCTGCCGGGCATGAACGGATTCGAAGTGTGCCGATCGATCCGACGCACCACCGACGTGCCGATCATCATGGTCACGGCCCGAAGCGACACGCACGACGTCGTTGCTGGTCTCGAAGCCGGTGCCGACGACTACCTGACCAAGCCCTTCGAGCCCAAAGAGCTCAGTGCGCGTATCCGGGCACTCTTGCGTCGATCTCGCAACCCAGGTATCGACACAGTTCAGATGACTTTTGGCGAACTCGAGGTCAGCCCCGAACAAGGCGTGGTCACGCTGCGGGGCGAACAAGTTCACCTGACGAAGACAGAATTCAAGCTTCTTGTCGAGTTGGCCTCGGGCCCAGGCAAAGTCTTCAGCCGCGAGACACTGCTCGAAAAGGTCTGGGGCTATGACTACTTCGGCGACGGCCGGTTGGTCGATGTCCATGTGCGTCGTCTGCGCACCAAGATCGAGCCCGATCCTGCTGACCCACGTTACGTAGTCACAGTGCGCGGCCTCGGCTACAAGCTCGTCCCGTAAGTTTCGGTCATGCAACAGAGGCGGCTCGGGCTTCGGGCAAGGGTCATCGCCGCGTTCGCCATTGGAGCCCTGTTGCTCTCGACACTGCTTTCGGTCGTCACCTACTCGGTGACCCGCTCCAATTTGATCGATTCGCGCGAGGACGAAGCGCTCGTCAATGCTGAGAATGCAGCGACGTTGATCAACGCCAACCTCACCGAAACCAGCGGCGTTTCGAGCCTCGTTCCGGTAATGACCGAGGTCATCGTGCCACCAGGGACGTTGCAGGGGATGCTCTACAACTCGGTCAGCCAATGGGTCGACGTCTCGCAACTTTCCGAAGACAATGTCGACCCCAACTTTGTCCGAGTCTTACGTGCCGGGTCGCCCGCGAAGATGACATTCGAGATCAACGAGCAGCTGTACCACGTTGTGGGACTGCCGATGCCTCGGGCCCGGGCCAATGCGTGGTACATCCAGGCGTCACCGCTGACCGAGGTCGAGGACGATCTCAACTCGCTGCTCCCAACCTTGATCGGAGCGTCGGGGATAACCGCGATTCTGGGGATGGGCTTTGGAGTTTGGATTTCCAAGCGGCTACTTCGTCCAATTCATGACATCAGCGAGGCCGCAAGTCAGATTGCGTCGGGTGACCTGTCAACCAGGCTGAGCAATGAACCCGACCCCGATCTCGACCAGCTTGTGCTTTCCTTCAACGACATGACAAGCGCACTGCAGGAACGAATCGAACGCGATTCTCGATTTGCCAGCGACGTCAGTCACGAGTTGCGATCACCTCTGATGACGTTGACCGGATCAGTCGCCATACTCGAAGGCCGGCGCGAAGATCTGCCCGAGCGCTCTCAGACCGCGCTCGACCTGCTCTCCAACGACATTCGGCGCTTCAAGGTCCTCGTCGAAGACCTACTCGAGATCAGCCGGTTCGACGTCGGAGCGATCCAACTCGACAGCGAGGAAGTCATGTTCGGCGAGTTCGTCCGCCAGGCCATCGGCGCAGCGGTGGGCCGAGAACGCGACGTGCCGATCATCCACGACGAACGAAGCAACGATGCATTCATTCAGATCGACAAACGCCGCATTGCGCAGGTCATTCGCAATCTGAGCGAGAACGCGGACAAATATGCCGATGGCGTGACCCAAATCCGGCTGCACTGCATCGGTGATGACATCCGGATCGAGATCGAAGACGAGGGTCCCGGCGTGCCGATCGATGAGCGAGAACTCATCTTCGAGCGCTTCGCCCGTGGCAGCGAGGGTGGTCGGCGCGGGTCAGGGTCCGGAGTCGGTCTCGGGTTGTCGCTCGTGACCGAACATCTGCGGCTCCACAACGGCACCATCCACGTAGCTGACCGCGTCGATGGGCTACTGGGATCGCGTTTCGTTATCTCGCTGCCTGGGGTGGTGGTCGAATGATGACGTGGCTGAAAAAAGTCGTGCTGCTCTTGGCGCTTGCCGTACTTGTTACCGCGTGCGGCGGCCTAGCAGCCGACGAGTCGCCGAGATCCCTGAGCGCACAAGAGCTCGAAGATCTCCCTGCCGAACTCCAGCTCGGCCAACTGCCGCCGGTGTCGCAGGGACCTGGGCAAGAGCAGATCCACATGGTTCAGGACGGACGACTCGTGGTTGTCGAACGCCAGATCGCCGAGACTCCCGAACAGCTAATGGAGATTCTTCTGCTCTCTACCTTTCCCGAAGAACGAGCTGCAGGTATCCGTTCTGCGCTTGATTTTCGGGCGAAGATTCAAGCAGTCGATGTTGCCAGCCTGTCCAACGTCGCCATCGTGGACCTCGCTCCTGGCAGCCTCGACTCGACCAACGCCGAGCAGCGGGTTGCGTTCGCCCAGATTGTGTTCACCCTCACGTCGCTGCCGGGGATCGACGCGGTGCGGTTCGTACAGACCAACCCCGAAGACCCCGGCGAGGGCGCGGTCGACATGGTTGTCCAGACCGACAACGGCAGCACGCTGCCAGGCGAGAGCGTGACCCGCGAGGACTTCGCGCTACTCAGTCCTGGCGCACGGGTCCCTCAGCCGGCGTTCGACATTCCGGTCGTGACACCAGCGCCGACACCTAACCCCGGTGCTCCTGCGGTGTCAGAGTCGACCATCTGGTTGCTGGGGCCGGACAACTTTCTGATCGAGGTCGACCGCACCACCGAACAGACCGCCAAGGCGCTGATTATTTCGCTCATCGAGGGGCCACGACTCGACGAGCGTGACCTCGATATCAGGTCTGCCGTGCCGCCCGACGCGCTTGCGAACTCTGTATCAATCGCTTCGTTCACCATCGCTCAGGGGAGCGCTGATGGCGAGACTACATTTACTCGCGTGAATGTTGCCAACGTCGATTTGACGGCCGGAAGCCTGCCGCCAATCGGCGAGGACACAGAGCGCTATCGTGCCGCGGCACAAATCGTGTACACGCTGACTGGCCTTGACGAGATCGATCAAGTGATCTTCTCGATCGACGGCCTCCCGGTGCCGATGCTGTCGGACCAAGACGCGGCGCCGACGTTCGATCCGAGTGTTCCGAGCGGCCTGACGCGTCTGGACTATCGGGGGGCTCTCGCCGAGCAAGACCGTCCCACGCCCGAGCCCACGATCGATCCGGCGGATCCGTCCGAACCAACAGATCCAGCAGATCCACCAGAACCAGCCGAACTAATAGATCCAGCAGATCCAACAGAACCAGCCGAACCTTCTCCCGACGAAACGCCCGAGTCCGGTCCTGAGCTCACGCCGACACCGGAGAACTAGAAGGCCAGACCGCTCAAGAACGACGTCGACAGAGCCGTCCGCTACCTTTGCAGGGTGAGTGGAATTGTTATCGCTATCGACGCCGGAACGACAGGCATTCGATCGGCTGCGGTCGACGAGCGCGGTCAGATCATCTCGTTTTCCTATCGCGAGTTCACCCAGCACTTCCCCCGGCCCGGCTGGGTCGAGCACGATGCCAACGAGATCTGGGAAACCACGCTCGAGACGCTTACCGAGCTGCGATCCAACGTGGACCAGTCCGTGGCGGCCATCGGTATCACGAATCAGCGGGAGACGGTGGTGGCCTGGAGCCGTAGCACCGGTCAGCCGCTGCACAACGCGATTGTTTGGCAGGACCGCCGCACCGCTTCGACTTGTCAGGCGTTGACCGACGCCGGTCATCTCGACATGGTGCGCAGCCGCACCGGCTTGGTGCTCGATCCGTACTTCAGCGGAACCAAGTTCGCATGGATGTTTCGCGAGGCAGGGGTGTCCAACGGCCCCGATACAGCATTGGGCACGATCGACTCGTGGCTGATCTACAAGCTCACCGGCGGAGCAGTGCACGCGACCGAGCCGAGCAATGCGTCACGCACGCTGTTGTTCGATATCGACGAAATGGCATTCAGCCAAGAGCTGTGTGGCGTGCTCGGTGTTCCCATTGGCTCGTTGCCCGATGTGTCGACCACGTCGGGACGTTTCGGTCTCACGACCGGCGACTTCCCTTTCGGTGCTGACATACCGATCAGCGGCGCTGCTGGCGATCAGCAGGCGGCCTTGTTCGGGCAAGCGTGCTTCGCTCCGGGCGATGCCAAGAACACCTATGGCACCGGCTCGTTTGTGTTGATGAACTTGGGCAACAAACGCCCTGAGCCCACCGATGGCCTGCTGACGTCGGTGGCGTGGACGATGCCAGGCCAAGCCCCGACCTACTGCGCCGAGGGTGCCATTTTCGTGACCGGCGCAGCCGTGCAATGGCTGCGCGACGGGCTGGGCATCATCGCCGAGGCCAGCGAACTCGAGCCGCTGGCCATGCAGTGCGAAGACACCGGCGGCGTAATGTTCGTGCCTGCACTGACTGGCCTTGGCAGCCCGTGGTGGGACGCCGATGCTCGCGGCACGATTGTTGGCCTGACCCGTGGGACCGGGCGGGCCGAGATTGCACGGGCCACGATCGAGGCCATGGTGTATCAAACCCGCGATGTCGTCGAAGCAATGGGTGCGTCGGCCGCGACCACGATTTCTCGGCTACGCGTCGATGGCGGTGCGTCGGTCATGGACACCATGTTGCAGATGACGGCCGACCAGCTCGGTGTGCCCGTCGAGCGTCCGGTCAACCAGCAGTCGTCCGTGATGGGAGCGGCCTACCTGGCTGGCATCGCCGAAGGTTTCTGGCCGGCGCCCGACGCCGTGTCCGATGCATGGGAACTACAGCAGTCCTTCACGCCTGCCGCCGACACCGACCGCACTACCGGCTACGCCGACTGGAAACGAGCCATCGACCGCTCGCTTGGCTGGGCATAGCTGTTCTACCCCAGAGGAGGAACCAGGTCCGGTAGGGATTCTTTGATGTTGCGGATGGCCTGGTTAATGCGCTGTTCGTTTTCGATGAGCGCAAACCGCACGTTGCCCTCGCCGCCGGGGCCGAAACCGACGCCGGGCGAGGTTGCGACCTTGGCCTCTTTCACGAGCTTGGAGCAGAACTCGACCGAGCCCATGTGCCGGTACGGCTCGGGGATGGGAGCGAATACGAACATCGTGCCCATGGGGGGCTCGACTGGCCAGCCGATGCGTTCGAGCCCGCCGCACAGGGTGTCGCGACGGCTCTGGTAAATCTCATTGACGATGCGGGGATGCTCGCGCGCCTCGTTCAGGGTGACCGTGGCGGCTATCTGGATGGGTTGGAAGGCGCCGTAGTCGAGGTAGGACTTGATTTTGGTGAGCGCCGCAACCACGTCGGCGTTGCCAGCCATGAACGCCATACGCCAACCGGCCATCGAGAACGACTTGGTCATCGAGTACAGCTCGACTGCAACGTCGGTCGCGCCGTCGACCTGCAAGATCGACGGCGGCAGGTAACCGTCGAAGCCGAGTTCGGCGTAGGCGTTGTCGTGAACCAGGATCACGTTGTTCTCGCGTGCGAAGTCGACTGCTTGGGCCATGAAATCCAAGTCGACGCATGCACCGGTCGGGTTATGCGGGAACGACAGCACGATGACCCGTGGCTTTGGCCACGAGTACTCCCAGCGTTCACGCATGGTTTCGAAGAAGTCGGCGCCGGTGCTGATGGGCATCTCGCGTACTTCGGCGCCTGCAAAGATCGCGGCGTAGCGGTGAATCGGGTACGACGGCGTTGGCACGAGCACGGCATCACCGGGTTGGGTGAGCGTCCACATCAGGTGCGACAGGCCCTCTTTAGCGCCGATCGTGGACATGACTTGGGTCTCGGGGTCCAGCTTGACTCCCCAGCGATGGTCGTAGTAGTTCGCCATTGCTTCGCGGAGTTTGGGAATCCCTCGGCTCGACGAATACCGATGGTTGCGAGGGTTGGCGGCCGCTTCTTGCAACTTCTCGACGGTGATATCGGGCGACGGGAGATCGGGGTTGCCGAATCCCAGATCGATGATGTCGTCGCCCGCTCGCCGTCCCTGGACCTTGAGCTGGTCGATGATGGTGAAAACGTATGGTGGCAGATTGGTGATCCGACGGAACTCCATCGAGGTCTCCATGAGGTGTTGGGTGTGTGTACCGCGTTACGTTATGTGCTGTCGGCTCAGCTCGAGAGGGTGGAGCCCTCTTCGACCCATGACCGCAAATCCTCGAGCGCATTGCGCAGAATCCGGGATTCGGCTCGCCGGCGAAGGAAGCCTGACATCGGCATGGAAATATCGACTTCGAGTTCGTAGGTCACCTCGGTGCGAGGACCGTTCGCGTCGGATTCGAGCGGCACCAGCACGTAGCGACCGTCGAGGCGGCGAACAAGATCGCCTTCGGCCAAACGCCACGAAACCCGCAGTGGGTTCGTTCCGTAGAAGTATTCGAGAACGTAGGCGGCGCTGCGACCCATGGCGGCAGCGCGGTAGGAAACGAGGCCGGCTCGGCCGTCTTCGTCGAGGCGATCAACGGTGACGTCTTTGACGTTGTTGGCCCACCGCGGGTACGCGTTGTAGTCGGTGATCACGTCGAATATGCGCTCGGGTGTGTCCCGAATGATGGTGCGCTCGAATGCCCTGTCACCCATTGTTGCTCCTGGTGTTTTGGTCAACCATACGCTGGCGGGCCTTGATGCGGCCGTCTTTTCGCTCTTCAAATGTGCCGTGTTGCGCCGCCCACAGGCCAGCGAGTCCAATTCCCAGCATGGTGGCCAGGATACCGAACGCCTGGGCGGTGAACGGACGAGCGGTCGCAGTGGCGATTGCCACCGTCGCCTGAACGACCGTCAGTAGGTGGAAACGTCGGCGTACCGGCTTGGGCGCAACGCTCATGGCATAGATCATGGTCACGCTGACATCTTCTTCGCGGCTGCGTTCGATGGCCTTGCCGTAGGCCCACAAGAATGCGAACGTGCCTACGGCGAACAGCACGGTCGATACCACTGCGAACGGGATCGCAAGTGGGTCAGCGAAGATGGCCGCAAGCACCGCAGCCATGCAGAATCCGGCGGTGGCGACCAGGTCGACTTTGAACAGATCCTGGCCCGGCCCATCGAATCCGACGTTGAAGCTCATGGTCTCCCAGCCTACTGCCACCACGCGGGCGAGGATGTGCCAGCGGGCGAGGATGTGCCAGCCACTTTCTGGTCGGCGATGACTACGAGCTCGCCGGTTCGAAGGATTCGAGGGCGGCTTGGAGTCGTTGGGCGAGCAGGTCGTAGCTGAAGGTGTCGACGGCGTGGCGGCGCGACGCGACTCGCATGGCGTCGCGTCGCTCGGGGTGCGACAAGATCAGATCGAGTGAACGGGCTACTTGGCCGACGTTGCTGGGTTTGTCGACGACCAACCCGGTCTCGCCGTCGGCAACGGCTTCGGCGCTGCCGCCTGATTTGCCAGCGACCTGAGGGCATCCCGCTGCAGCGGCTTCGATGAAGACGATGCCAAATCCTTCTTGTTCGAGCCCGCCCCACCGTTCACGACACAACATGGCAAACACATCAGCGCACCCGTAGAGCGCAGGCAGGTCGGCGTCGTCGACAAAGCCGAGCAAGCGTGCGGGCGAGCCGGTGCGGCCAATGCGGGCCCGCAGTCGGTCTTCGTCGCGGCCGGTGCCTGCGATCACGACTTGCAGCCTGGGGTGACGCTCGGCGAGTTTCGCAGCGGCTTCGATAAGTGTGTCGAAGCCTTTGCGAGGCACCAGTCTGCTGACGCCAACCACCAGTGGAGCGTCAGGATCGAAACCCAGTCGGCGTCGGGCTGCGGCGCGATCATCGGCGATGAGCGGCACGAACCGGTCGGTGTCAACGCCTGGCGGCACGTACACAATCGGCGGCATCTCGGCGGCGTGGCGATGCAGATTCTTGCGGGCTTCATCCTCGGCCCATCGGCTGCCACTGACCGCGAGTTCGGCGCCACGAACCGCACGCCTGATCATCAATGCTGCTCCTGGTAAGCGAAACGGGATGGTGGCCTCGGCGCCATGCATTACCACGCCGTAGGGCCGGTTCAAGTGGGGCCCGATGGCGCCGAGTGGAAACGCCGGGTCGATCATCACGATCGACGCGTCGATGCGATCAGCCAAGACGGTGACGCGTTTGTGGATGCGGCGGCTAGGGGGCATCCAAAAGCGGTCATGTCGATGCACCCGGTGTCGTTGAGCCCGGTCGAAGGCTTCGGCGTCGGCGTGGGGCGAGGTGAAAACTTCGAAGGAATCTTGGGGAAGCCGGCGCCACAGTTCCCACAAGTAGTTCTGGATACCCCCAACCTTAGGTGGATAGTCATTGGTGACGAGCAGATGCACGGGACGGGTCTATGCCAGTTCGATCGAGAGCTGATCGGCGGCCCACCGGGCATGGTGGTCGAGCATGGCGTCGTCGCCGAGATAGCTAATGATGATGTCGGCCGCTTCTGCTCGCTGCGAGGCGAGGCCGGTAGCGCCATGGTATGTAGCGCCAGGGTCTGTAGCTCCAGGGTCTGTAGCTCCAGGGTCTGTGGTGCCAGGGTCTGTAGCTCCAGGGTCTGTGGTGCCAGGGTCTGTAGCTCCAGGGTCTGTTTTGCCTAACGCCACCAGGGCATTGCGGCGCACATAACGAAGGTCTCGCTTGGGGATGTACCAGCGGCCAACCGCATCGAGCAGGTTCTCATCGGACATGGTCAGTAGCGCGAACAGATCGAGGCTGGTCACTTCGTCGCCGTGGAGGTCGACGTCGGTGTTGCGGCTGGGCGGACACACGATCTGGCAGTCGTCGCAGCCGTAGATGCGGGTGCCGAGTGCCTTGCGGAACTCGATCGGGAAGTCACCGTCGGCCTGCAACAGCCATGCGAGGCAGCGGCGGGCATCGACCACCCCGTCGGCGATGATGGCGTTGGTTGGACAGCCGTCGAGGCACCGTCGGCACGAGCCACACGATGGCGCGACCGGCTGGTCGTGATCGAGCGGCGCATTGGTGACCACGGCCCCAAGCACAAACCAGCTGCCGTGTCCGGGTACGAGCACATTGCTGTTCTTGCCCGCCCATCCAATACCGGCTCGGATAGCGGCCGCCCGATCAACCAGCGCATTGTCATCGGCAACAACTCGGGCCTCGAAGCCAGCTTCGATGAGTGAGTCGGCCATGACCGACAGTGCGACTTTGAGCGACGTGTAATGGTCACGCCACGCATAGGCCGCAATGTTCGCTTCGGGCCGCCGCTTGAGTGACGATGGGGCTGCTGACGGTGGGGCTGCTGAGTCAGAGCCGGCTTGTGAGTCAGAGCCGGCTTGTGAGTCAGAGGCGGCATATGGCCATGCACCGACGATCAGTGACTGCGCCGACTCGAGGATGCGGGTTGGTGTGGTCGAGCGCTCGGGGTTGCGGTACGTGAACTGCATGCCACCATGCAGGCCAGCGGCTTTGCGTTCGATGAGCGTGACGCGAGCCTCGTCGAACGGCTCGGCATGGGTGAATCCAACCGCGGTGAGTCCAGCCTGGAGACCGAGCTCACGCAGCGTCGCGGCGGTGACCATGGTCGGAACCAGCGCTGGCTACTTGGCGATACCAGCGGCGAGAACCGACGCAGGCTCGATCACGTTGGCTTCTTCGGCTATCGCGGCTCGTCGAACGTGGTCATCGCCGGCGATGACCACCAGCGCTTGGTCCGAAGGAAAGCCCATACAAAGCGCTCGGATTCGATCGGCCACGGTGTCGGCACCGGTGACGTGGTGCACGCCGACGGCGGGCAGATCGGGGGCGCCGCCGACCGGAGTCGAGACTGGCGTGACGACGACCTCGATCGGTAGATCGAAGTGATCGCGCAACTGGGCGATCTTGTCAAACAGTTCGCTGGGGCGAATGCCGGTACGGCCGCAGGTGCTGCGGGCGTCGACGATGGCGGTCACGCCGGGTTGGTTCAGCAAGTAAGCAACCGCCTCGGGCGTGTTCGGCACCAGGTCAGCAGGCAAGATTGCGCGTTTGCGGCGCGACGACGCCTCGTGTTCGCTGTGGTCCAGCGAGACCGCGGGAATGGCAGCTGCGTCGACCGTGCTGACAACGGGCTCAGGCACCACGGTTGCGGCGGGCACCTCGATCGCTGGCGCCTCGACGGCCGGCACATCGGCCAGTGGCGCTTCGGCCAGTGGCGCTTCGACCAGTGGCGCTTCGGCCAGTGGCGCTTCGGCCAGTGGCGCTTCGACCAGTGGCGCTTCGAGAGGCGGTACATCGACCTGTGGCGCTTCGACCAGTGGCGCTTCGACCAGTGGCGCTTCGACCAGTGGTGCTTCGACCAGTGGCGCTTCGACCAGTGCCATGGCCCGGTCAGGGTCATGGTCAGGGTCGTGGGCAGGGGATGCAACTGGCTCGACGGGCGGCGGGTCGAAAAACTTCCCTTCGGCTGATGGCACCTGGGCGGCCGGGGGCGGGGACGGGGGCGGCAAGGTGGGTGCTTCTCCCCCGGCTACGAGCGCAGATGGCGCCACGTCGATCTCGCTGGTCGGTTCGCCGAACTCGGTGGTCATTGCCGCCAGGTCTGATTCGATAAAAGCGACGTCGCTGTCGTCAAGATCTTCGAGCTCGTTGTCGAGTTCGGCGTTGAGAACTGAGTCGCCTTCAGCTGGGGGCGCGGGCGGGTCTGGCGTCGGCACGGGGGCCATGGCCGCAGCTTGATCGGCGGCGTTGGCGGCGGCTTCGGCCTCGTTGGCTCGGCGGGCACCGAGTTCGCGAGCTCGACCAGCAAGATCAGAGACCTCGGCGACGCCCGGCTTCCCCGGTGCTGCGTCGCCGATGGGATTAAGCGACCCTGCGCCCTCTGCGGTGGCAGCGCCGCCCGAGGCGGCTTGCCACGCGGCGTCGCGCTCTTCGGTGAGCCGTTCGACCCTGGCGACGAGTTCGTCGTAGTCGCTGGTGCGCTCGGCGATCGCATCGACCGCCGCGTTGGCAGCTGATGCTTCGCCCTGGAGCGTGGCGACCTGGCGTTCGAGTTCGGTGGACTCACGTTGTGCAAGCGCGACGGCCCTGCGGAGGTTGCTCAGCTCTTCGGTCTGAGCATCGGCTTGGGCGAGTTTGTCGGTCATGGCGTCGATGCGTCGGTTGAGATAGCCCGCTTCGTTTGCCCGGCGCTCTGCGAGCGCCTCGGCCTTTTCGGCTCGCACGGCGGCTTCATCTGCGGTGCGGTTGAAGTCGTCGAGCTGGTCGGCCAGCTTGCTCATCTCGGCCCGCGATTCGATCAGCTCGTGAGCGCGCGAGTCGTGTTCGCTGGCGGCAGTGTCGCGGGCGGCCTCAAGATGGCGAAGTTTGTCCTCCATCTGCACGCGAACCCGCTCGGCTTCGTCGAAGCGAGCCAGCGCAGTTGTCAACAGATCTTGCACGTGGTCGCGTTCGTTTTGCAGTCGGCCTGCGACCCCGGCAAGTTCCTCGCGCTCTGCGGCTCGTGCGTCGAGCAGTGCGCTCAGGCGGGCTTGCTCCCGGCGAGCTTCCAGCACCTGTTGCTTCACGTCGTGGACCTCTTCGACCATGGCGTTGCGTTCGGCGATCTGTGCCTCGAAACCTGCGACCTTGTCGCCAAGCTCAGCGAGCAGCCGGTCGCGCTCGTCGAGTTCGTCGGCTTGGCGTGATAGCTCGGCCTTAAGCGCTGCGACCTGGCTGAGGAGCTCGAAGCGTTCGTTACTTGCCTCGAGAGGATCACCCGGTGCAGCCCGGCGATCGGTGTCAGCGGTCGCCAGGTCTTCGCGCGCTTGGGAGTATTCGCGTTCGAGGTCTTTGAATTGCTCGTCAACCTCGCGAAAGAGGTTGTCGACCGGATTCTCGGCCTCGTCTTCGCCCGTCGTCACACGTTCCTCCGGGTTGATCTGGGTCTCGAATACAACACTGTAGGCCTGCCCCCAAGTCCGCGCTTGTGACCATTAGCCTCTCGGGGTGAAGAAACTGATCATAATTGTTCTGTTTGCCCTGCTGGCGGGCGCGTGTGGCGGCAGCGACGACGGTGCTGACACCGGCGACGCCGACGATGCAAACCCTGCTGCAGCTGCCGAATCGAGCGACGGCGACGACGACGACGACGATGGTGACGATGTCGATGGCGGTGTTCCCGCCGAAGTCGATGAGGCGATCGACGGTGCCGACCTCCCCGAGCCGCTGGAGTTCGTTCCCGTCCAAGAACGTGACTGTGCGCACGACGCTGCCGAGCTCGACGGAGCCGCCACCACCGACGATGCTGGCAACGCCGACATCGAGCTTCCTCCGGCCGAGAAGCCCGACGTCGACGACGAGTTTTTGGTCCCGGTCGATGAGCTCATCTCGACCGACCTAATTGTCGGCACCGGCGAAGAGGCCGTGGCGGGTTCAACGGTGGCCATGCAGTACGTGGGCGTGTTGGCCAGCGACGGCACCGAGTTCGACGCGTCGTGGAACCGCGACGCAACGCCGTTCGACGTCACCCTGGGCCAAGGCAGCGTGATCCGAGGATGGGACGAAGGCATCGTCGGTATGAAGGTCGGTGGCCGCCGTGTGCTGCAGATTCCGGCCGCTTTGGCCTACGGCGACGAGCCTCGGGGCGACGTGATAGCTGCGGATTCGGACTTGGTGTTCATTGTGGACCTGGTTGCGGCGCTCGGAGCACCGGAGCCAGCTCCGCCAATCGACGCAGACAACCTCGGTGCATTCGGCACGCTCGGCATCATCGATCTGACCGTGGGCGAAGGATGCGAGGCCCAGGCCGGCGACATCGTGCTAGTGAATTACGTGGGCGTCGACGCCGTCGACGGTGTCGAGTTCGACAGTTCCTTTGGTCGCGAACCGTTCTCGGTCATCGTCGGCAAGTCGCAGGTCATCGACGGCTGGAACGAAGGCATCGAGGGCATGAAGGTCGGCGGCGAGCGCATCCTGCAGATACCGGGCGCGCTGGCCTACAACGATGGCGATCTGGTGTTCCGGGTACATATGGAATCGCTGATCGAGGCCCCTGCGGCCCATCAGGTCAGCTTCGACGGTGATGGACCGAGCGAGACCGAGGTCACCACGTTGGTCGAGGGCGAGGGCGACGGCGTCGAGCCGGGCGACATCATCGACACCAACATCGTGGTCATGCTGCGTGACTCAGGTGTCATTCTGCAGAGCAGCTATCAACAAGGCGGACCTACCCAGCTGGCGGTCCAGGTAGAGGACCTGCTTCCTGGTTTGGAAGAAGGCGTTGTCGGCACCAAGGTCGGCGAGCTGCGCCAGGTCGTTATTCCGGCCGAGGTGGCCTACCCCGAAGAGATCCCACCTCAGAGCGGCCTGGTCGAAGGCGATTCGCTGGTATTCATCATCGAACCGCTGCGCATCACCTCGGGTTGATGCTGGGTCCGTGGCGTACCTCGTGCCCGAGCTCTCAGCTTTATCAATGCCAGCTACGCGGCGGACGACGACCATCGCATCGATTCCGATGACGAGTGGGGCAACCTCGACGCATGGCGGCGCGCAGCTGGCGAATCCTCTGGGCGGGGCTAACCTTCTGGGCGACGGTGAGTTGGCCGGGTGACCGCAGTCGAGTGCTTTCGGGCATTCGGTTGAGGAAGGTCGGGGCTCCAGAGGGCATGGTGCTGGCTAACGGCCAGTCGAGGTGACTCGCAGGAAAGTGCCACAGAAAACAGACCGCCGATGGCTCGGCTTCTTGCTGGAAGACGAGCACAGGTAAGGGTGAAACGGTGCGGTAAGAGCGCACCAGCACCACGGGTGACCGTGGTGGCTAGGTAAACCCCACTCGGAGCAAACTCAAAAGTGAGGCCGTGGCTGCCCGCCCGCAACGCAAGTTGCACCTCCAGGTAGAGCGCTTAGATGGATGGTCACACAAGGGGCTTCGGCCCCCGGACAGAACCCCGCCTACAGGCCAACTCACCGTCACCACTCCGGTTCGGATTTGCCTCGCAACAACCTCCCAGGACCCCGGGGGATGACGTGCAACTCCACTAAACTGGGCATTTAGCGTAGGGATACAGAAACACTAATAGCTATAGTGTCTGCTATTCTGCACGTAAAGGAGCCAAGATGGATCGGAGAACAGGCCAGAACGCCAAGGTCATGGGCCAACACCTCGCCGCGTGGCGAAGGATGCTTGATCTGACTTCGCAGCAGGTTGCCGATCGCGCTGGTATCTCGCGCACGACCCTCAGCAAGCTCGAGAACGGCGGGTCGGTTGGTTATGGCGCTTTCCTCTCGGTGGCGCGTGCACTCGGCATCATCGACCAGGTACTCGATGCAACGGATCCTTGGAACAGCGACCTTGGGCGCATGCGGGCCAACCAAAATCTTCCCCAGCGCGTACGCCATCGTGGATAACGCTCAGCTCGACGTCTATCTCGACCTCGATGGGATCCCCCACCCAGTCGGCCAAGCCTGGTTCACGCAGCGCCGCGGCGGACAAGTGACAACCGTCTTCGCCTATTCATCTGACTACCTCGCCACGCCCACGTCGCTCTCTATCGACCCAGCGCTGCAACTGGTGTCGGGCAACCAACACATCAACGCCATGCCCGGCGCATTCCAAGACTCCTCTCCGGACCGGTGGGGCCGCAACCTCATCGAGAAACGACACGCAGGAAGCAGTGACGGCCGGGCACGAGACCTCAATGAGGTCGACTATCTGAGCCGCGTCAGTGACCGCACCCGACAAGGCGCTCTCCGATTCACTCGGCCTGGCCAGACCACTTTCATCGACCCTGACGACCGCGTGCCCAAGCTCATCCACCTCCCCCGCTTGCTGCAAGCATCACAAGCTGTCGGCAGCGGCACCGACGATCTCGCAGCGGTCAAGGAACTGCTGGACGCTGGTTCCGGCTCCCTCGGTGGGGCCCGGCCGAAGGCTTCGGTTCTCGATCAGAACGACCAGTTGCACGTGGCGAAGTTCCCGCACCGAGAGGACGACTGGGATGTCATGGGTTGGGAGTGCGTCGCTCTGGACCTCGCAGACAAAGCCGGGATTGCAACACCAGAGCGGGACCTCGTCACCGTGTCGGACTCGCACCGTGCTCTGCTGCTTCGACGCTTTGACCGCACCCAAAGGGGAACCCGCCTGCCGTACATCAGCGCGATGACAGCCCTCGCAGCCAGCGACGGCGCATGGCACGACTACAGCGAGATAGCCGAAGCGCTCACCGACATCGGCGCAAACGTCACCCACGACCTCCGCGCCCTCTACCGGCGCGTCGCCTTCAGCGTTGCTATCCACAACACCGACGACCATCTACGAAACCACGGCTTCCTCGCGACTGGCGGAGGCTGGACACTCGCACCGCTCTTCGACGTCAACCCCAACCCCAACCCAGAGGCCGCCCGAGTCACCGGAATCGCCGGCGCAACAGCCCCCGACGACGAGCAAGCCGGACTCGTCACGTTCGCTGAAGACTGCCGCATCAACCCCGACCAAGCTCAACACATCCGCAACGAGGTAGCCGGGGCAGTCGCGACTTGGGGCGACGTCGCAAACCATCGAGGCATCAAGCCAACTGAGATCGCCCGATTCGAGAAAACGTTCAACATTGCAGCCCTCCGCTGACTGAAGACCCGACCAACGCGTCGCTCACCACCAGTTGTAGATCTTCCTCCTCGGAAGTCAGCGCTAGTGGCGGCCAAGTGCTGTCAGACGCAAATCGATGAAGTCGGCGGGGTCTCCGTCGGGCGCTCCATTGACGACCGTGAACTCGGCCGAACCCACCACTCGGTAATGGGTTCCGTCGACCCCTCGAGCCCAGCCTCTCGCCGAGTTGAAGATCTCGATCTGATTCTCCGACACGACGGTCGTCCGAGCCCGGACGAGTGCGAGACCGCTCGCAAGCGGCTGTTGCACTTGACCGCCTGAGAAATAGGCCGCACAGACCTGTTCGATCCAGACGGGCGCTCCCTCGATTGGTGTGCGGTAGAGGTGTACCGGTTGAGCCCAGTCATGCACCGTAATGGTTACAGACCCATCAGAGCCGAACCTGGTCCGGCTGACGGCACTGCCAGGCTCACCGTTGAATGGGTCCTCGGGATTGGCGTCGCAGAACTGCTCTGCAGTGCCACCCACCAGCAGCACTATGTTTGGGTCCTGGCCGAAGGTCCCGTAGAAGAAGCCAAGTGAGGTTGCTTCTGCGGACTCGTCTGGCGGTTGAGCGACCGCTGGCGCAGTGAGTACCGCCGCCAACGAACAAGCCGCAAGCACCATTGCGAGTATTCGTCCGCATTTGGGAACCGTGGTCTGTCGATGTATGCGCACTGTTTTGGTCGTCCTCCGTTTTGGGTGTCAACTTGTTCAACGGGAAGCTCCGACCAAACCCCTCGAAAAGGTTTGCAGATTTGTTTGGAAGCTACGGGCCCGAAGGGCTGGCATCGTCGACGTTCCTCGCGACAATTGCCTGGGTGTCTGTCGGTCTACAGCGCTCGGCGACCCTCAAGCACCGATCCTCAGCGCGAAGCCCTGCCGTCGAAGCCCCAAGCCAACGACGAAGCCCCAAGCCAACGACGAGGCCACCTCATTCAACGTCGACGAACTCAAGCGACCGGGTGAGAGTTTCGGCCGCCGCAAGGACATCTGGTAGTCGGTCATACTCAGACGATCTCACTCCAGCCCCTACCACCAGCAGCCCGCGGTCGGGATGCTCGACTACCCAGAGCCGGCCGCCATGCGGCATGCGCCAACCGGTCACGTCATCTTGGCTCATCTGGAGCTCCGCCCTACCGAACTCGTTCGAATAGTCGAATACGCGTGTGGCCAAACCGTCGATCACGGTCGGTGCGCCTTCCACGAGGTCAACCCGCGCCGCTGTCAGCGCGACGAGCAGCTCGTCGGTTGAATCGAGCGAGTAAGTGGATCGGTCGAACGGATTGGAAAAGAAGTCAATCCCGGCCTGAACGAGGGATCGACCTATCGGATGTGGATGGTCGACCAGGGCGAAGAGGCACCTTTGGCATTGATCGTGGGTATCGACAACGACGACGATCGCGTGCCACACCTGAAGGTCTGATCGTTCGCTGCGGAGTGAAGCCGATCACCATCGACGGTCACATGACGATCGATGTTCTTGCGGATTTCCACAAAGCCGAACAGATCTTCAAACCACGTCATGGGGCCAAGTGTAGTTGGGTACGTCGACTTCTAAACACATTGACTATATGGTCGCTAGGACTATAGAGTTGCTCCCATGAAGTCAAAGTCTGCGCTCACCGGGATCGTCGTCGGCACGCGCAACCCGCTCCACCTCGCACACCTGCTCCCGGGATGGGCTGAGTTGATGAATGCGCGCCACGTGTCGGATGTCATGGCAGTCCGCCTTGCCCCATGGGTGCGGGCCGAGTCCGAAGGCGTGGTATGACGCCCGCCTATGACCCGCATGCATTTCCCCCCTTTGCGGTCACCGCCGACATCGTGGTCCTCACCGTCGAAGAGACACTGTCGGTCCTGCTGGTCGAGCGTGGTGCTGAGCCATTTGCCGGAGCACTCGCGCTGCCCGGCGGGTTCGTCTTGCCAGCCGAGTCAGTTGCCGACGCCGCACGGCGAGAGCTGCAGGAGGAAACCGGTATTGCCGAAGCTGACCTGCGCGGTGTACATCTGGAACAACTCGCCACATTTGGCGCTCCCGATCGAGATCCGCGTATGCGGGTGGTTTCGACCGCATACCTGGCATTGTCGCCCGTCAAGCCGCAACCCACAGCCGGAACCGACGCAACAGCAGCCCACTGGATTCCGGTTGATGAAGCATTGGCGGGCGCCCTCGCCTTCGACCACGCCGAGATACTCGCCGCAGGAGTCGAACGGGCCCGGGCCAAGCTCGAATACACGACCCTCGCAACATCGCTCGCCGGACCTGAGTTCACGCTTGGCGAATTGCAACACGTCTACGAAGCCACCTGGGGCTGCACCCTCGAACGAGCGAACTTTCGCCGAAAAGTCCTTGCCACAACGGGTTTTGTCACCAAGACACGTCGCCGGCGCGTGGGGGGAGCAGGCGGAGCTCCCGCTGCGGTCTACACGCCAGGTCCTGGGGAGCTTCTACTGCCCCCGATGATGAGGCCACCACCATTGGAAAGAAAGTAGCTAGCAATGACTGACGAATCCCACGGCCCGGCCAACGGGGCATGGACCCTTGACCAGCTTCTTGCAGCCGAGCAAGCTGGGCGACGACTGAAGTTCCTGCACTTCTGGGGCCACACGCCCCCAGCATCGGGAGTACTTGGCGCCCACGTCTTCAGTCAGTGGTACGCGCACCCGTTCGTTTCTGATGGCGTGAGCTATGCGACGGCAGAGCACTTCATGATGGCCGCAAAAGCCCGACTCTTCGACGATCACGAACGCCTGAAACTGATAATCGCAGCAGCAACGCCGGCCGAAGCAAAGAAACTCGGACGCCAGGTCCGTGGCTTCGACAGCCGGGCGTGGGACACCTGGCGAGTCGACATCGTGACCCGAGGTTCTGTTGCCAAGTTCGCATCCGACCAAGGACTCCGCTCTTATCTGGTTGGAACTGGAGATCGCGTCCTGGTCGAGGCCAGTCCCCGAGACCTCATCTGGGGAATCGGCATGGACAGAGATGATCCACTGGCCGAACGACCATCACAATGGCGCGGTCACAATCTTCTCGGCTTTGCGCTCATGCAGGCCCGAGCCGAGCTGCAGGGAAACTAGTGTCGGCGATCACCTACATCGATGGCGATGCAACCCTCCCAATCGGCGATGGTCCAAAGATCATCGCTCACGTTTGCAACGACATTGGCGGCTGGGGACGCGGGTTCGTTCTCGCTCTTTCGCAGCGGTGGTCAGAACCAGAACGGTCCTACCGCCAGTGGCATGCTGAGCGAGCGATGAACGACTTCGGCCTGGGCGCAGTTCAGATCGTGCCGGTCGAGCCTGAACTCTGGGTGGCAAATATCGTTGGTCAACACGGCATCGACCACACCGACGACGGACCGCCGGTGCGGTACTCAGCGATCGAAGCTGCTCTTGCCGATCTAGCTGATCAGGCCGATGCAATGGGCGCAACGGTGCACATGCCACGCATCGGATGCGGATTAGCCGGCGGCGAATGGCCGGAGGTCGAAACAATCATCAAACGGACACTCTCAGCCGCCGAAGTACCCGTCACCGTCTACGACCTGTAACCCAAACCCGCCAAACCCCAATGGCACCGGACTACTAATCCGTAGGTCACAGGTGCGTGCCTCTGGTTTACTGAACGCCCATGTTCGTTTCGATTACCTCGACCACGCCTGACGCGACCGACCTCGGCTATCTGCTGCACAAGCATCCCGATCGCGTCCGTACCGTGAGTGTCGGCACCGGACAGGCGCATGTCTTTTACCCCGAGGCCACCGAGCAACGGTGCACTGCCACATTGATGGTCGAGGTGGACCCCATCGCACTCAGTCGCGGCCCTAAGGGTCGTGGCCGCAAGCATGGCGAGCCTGCCAACCTCGAGCCTTACGTTAACGACCGCCCTTACGTTGCGTCGTCATTCCTGAGCGTTGCGCTCGGCAAGTTGTACCGCAGCGCCCTTGCCGGAAATTGCGAAGCGAAGCCTGAGCTGGTCGACAAGCCGCTTGATTTGCAGATCGATCTACCAGTCGTTGCAGCCCGTGGCGGCGAAGATGCTGTCCGGCGATTGTTCGAGCCGCTCGGCTGGAGCGTCACCTGCGCAGCTCTACCGCTCGATAGCGAGTTTGCGAGTTGGGGCGACAGCTCCTACGTCACGCTCACGCTGACAGGCCAACAGCTACTGAAGGACGCGCTCGCCCATCTCTTTGTGTTGCTGCCGGTCCTCGATGCACGCAAGCACTACTGGATCGACGAGACCGAGATCGATAAGTTGCTGCGACGCGGTGGCGACTGGCTTCCGGCGCATCCAGACCGAGAGTTCATCACCCGGCGCTACCTACGATTCGCGAGTCTGACCCGCGAAGCACTCGGCCGCCTTGCCGACGGGCCCGAAGACCTCGACGCCAACGATGAGCGCAATGACCAGGGCGAAGCACAATACGAACGCCCGCTGAGCCTGAATGAGCAACGCCATGACGCGGTGATCGATGCCGTAAAAGGTGCGGGCGGCGGAGCGGTCGTTGACCTCGGATGCGGCGAGGGCCAACTCGTGCAGCGATTACTAGCCGAACCGTCGGTGACCAAGATCCTGGGGATCGACGTTTCGCTCTTCGCCCTTGCGCGGGCCGAAAAGCGCATCCGACTCGACGAGATGTCAGAACGCCGACGAGAGCAAGTATCACTCGTTCAAGGTGCGCTGACCTACACCGATGATCGTATCGTCGGCTTCGACGTCGCTGCCGTCGTAGAAGTGATCGAGCACCTCGACGACGAACGACTCGACGTCTTTGCCCAAGTAGTGTTCGGCCACGCTGTCCCGCCCGTGGTGATCGTGACCACACCCAACGTCGAGTACAACGTGCACTTCGAGAACCTCGCCGCGGGTGCTTTTCGTCACCGCGACCACCGCTTCGAGTGGAACCGAGCCGAGTTCGCAAGCTGGGCCGCGTTGATCGAGAATACCTACGGCTACACGGCCACCTTTGACGCCATTGGCCCAAACCACCCTGAAACCGGCCCACCCACTCAGATGGCTGTATTCCGCAAGGCGGTCACGCGATGACCGACAGCCGGCCGCTCGATCAAACACCCAACCGCCGCATCGCCGTACCCGAGTTAGGTCTAATCGTGCTGTGTGGTGCGTCGGGCTCAGGAAAATCGACCTTTGCGCTGCGCCACTTCGCATCAACCGAGGTTGTCTCCAGCGATCAGTGCCGGGGCCTCGTGGGCGACGATGAAACCGACCAGGCAGTGACGGCCCCAGCCTTTGCGTTGCTCAACGACATCGTCGACAAGCGGCTGCAGGTCGGCCGGTTGACGGTAGTCGATGCCACCAACACCAAACGCGAGGATCGCAAATCGCTGATCGAACTGGCCCGAAAGTGGGACGTGCTCGCCACCGCGATCGTGTTCGATCTTCCCGTGGCTGCATGCCTTGAGCGCAATGCACAGCGCCAGGACCGCACCACTCCTGAACACGCAATTCGTCGACAGCACAAGACGCTGCGGCGCTCAATGAAGGGGCTTCGCAAGGAACGTTTTAGCCGTGTCCACACGATCAGCTCTGTCGAAGAGCTGGATCGAGTCGAGGTCATTCGGGAGAAGTTGTGGACCGACAAGCGCGAAGATACTGGCCCGTTCGACATCGTCGGCGATGTTCACGGTTGCCACGACGAGCTGATCGAGCTGCTTGGCACACTTGGCTACGACACCGCCGTCACCCCAATTGCGCATCCCCAAGGACGGCGGGTCGTGTTTCTCGGCGACCTGGTAGACCGTGGCCCGGCGTCCGACGCGGTGCTTGAGACTGCTATGGCGATGGTGAGCGGTGGCAGTGCCCTTTGCATCCTGGGCAACCACGAGAACAAATTGAGCCGGGCACTGGCTGGGCGCGATGTCGCCATTTCCCACGGGCTAGCCGAAACGCTTGAGCAACTCGGGACTCGGCCCGCTGAGTTCAGCGAAGACGTTGTCCGATTCCTTGACACACTCGTCAGCCACTACATCCTCGACGAAGGCCGGCTGGTCGTCGCCCATGCTGGCCTGCCCGAGCGTTACCAAGGTCGCAGCTCAGGGCGGGTGCGCAGCATTGCGCTGTACGGCGACACCGATGGCGAGACCGATGCCTTCGGGTTGCCCATCCGGTACCCATGGGCCGAGGACTATCGGGGACCCGCCAGTGTCGTCTACGGCCACACGCCGATACCAGAAGCGGAGTGGCTCAACAACACAATCTGTCTCGACACGGGCGTCGTCTTTGGAGGCGAACTTACCGCTCTGCGCTGGCCCGAGAAGAAACTCGTTTCGGTCCCAGCGCACAAGCAACACTACGAACCGATCCGTCCTCTCACCGAAGAAAAACCTGAGCGGACACCGCTGCTGCTCGACGTCAGCGACGTGCTCGGCAAGCATCACATCGAAACGTCACTAGTTGGGCGAGTCACGATCGATGCCGAGCGTTCCAGCGCCGCGCTCGAAGTGATGAGCCGGTTCGCTACCGATCCGCGTTGGCTCGTGCACTTGCCGCCAACCATGGCTCCCGTCGCTACGAGTCAGCGCCCGAACTATCTCGAACATCCCGACGAGGCATTTGCGTATTTCCAGACTGCGGGTGTCGATCAGGTCGTGTGCCAGGAGAAGCACATGGGCTCGCGAGCCGTGCTCATCTTCGCCAAAGACCAGACATTTGCGATGGAGCGCTTTGGCATCTCGAACGAGGCCGCCGGTGTGATCGTCACTCGGACTGGTCGACCGTTCTTCACCGACATCGCCACAACCGCAGCGCTGCTAGACCGGGTGCGCGCCGCCGTCGACAAGACAGGACTGTGGGACGAACTGGCAACCGACTGGTTGGTCATAGACGCCGAGATCCTCCCCTGGTCGGCCAAAGCACTGGAGCTGCTCAAGTCGCAGTATGCGGCGACAGGCACCGCAGCCTCGACGATGTTGTCAGCTGCCGGTTCGGCCCTGGCGACGGCACGCGATCGAGGCATCGATGGACTCAGCGAAATCGCTGCCCGGACGACAGCGCGTGAGCAACACGTTGCTGGCTACATCGAGGCCTACCGGCAGTACTGCTGGGACACCGATGGATTAGCGGGCATCGAAGTCGCGCCGTTTCAGTTACTCGCCGCCGAGGGCGAAGTGTTGGCCCGGCGGCCCCATTCCTGGCACCTCGATATTGCCGACCGGCTTGAGACCCATGATGCGCAGACCTTCCGCCGCACCGAGAGCCGAGTTGTCGAACTCGGCGACGCCGGTGCGGTCGCCGAGGCCACGCAATGGTGGGTCGATGCCACTGCCGACGGAGGCGAGGGCATGGTGGTCAAACCCGCAGAGACCATCGTGTCCTCTGGTCGCGGGATCGTCCTGCCCGGAGTGAAATGCCGTGGCCGCGAATACCTTCGAATCATCTATGGACCCGAGTACCTCGAGCCAGCGAACCTCGAACGACTTCGCGAACGTGGGCTAGGGCGGAAACGTTCACTGGCCCGCCGAGAGTTTGCGCTTGGCATTGAAGCACTCGACCGATTCGTCGCAAGAGAGCATCTGTACCGCACCCACGAGTGCGCCTTCGGCGTGCTCGCCCTGGAAAGCGAACCCGTCGACCCCCGCCTGTAGCCATACCCCAATCGGCTAGCAGTGAGTGGCTTGCGTTCCTTTCGGGCTCGCTCGCTGCTATCAGGTGATGGATGAAAACTCTCAGTCCCTTCGTGATCGGGTCGCTCCTCGCGCTCGTCATCGCCCTCTTCGCTGCGGGCTGCGGTGGCGACAACGCCGATGTGGTCACGGTCGAACCGACGTCAGGGACAATCGAGTCACCCGCCACCGAGGCCGTACAGCAAGCGCCGCCTGCAGATACGACAGTCTCGGTACCAGAACCAGAATCTGAGCCAGACGCTACCGATGCTGAGCCCGCAGGCTTCTTTGAGGTCGCCGAGGCCCGAGAGCTACCGGCGAGGGCTGGCGGCTGGGGATATGTTCATGCGCCGCCGTTTGGCGCCATCGAGCCCGAAGAACTTCCCGAGCTCGATCCGTTTTGGGTTGCGTGTCGCGATGGCGATGGTGGTGCGTGCGAAGACCTGTATCACCTGGCCTGGGACGAAATCACGTTCGACTCAAGCGAAGCCGCTTGGGAGGCGTACTTCAACTTCGCTGCCACCTGCGGCGGACGTCGCGTCGATCGAACCGAGCCGTGCACCGAGTTGCTCCCCGGTACACGAGCGACCGATCTTGAGAGCGCCGACCGAGTCGAGTGGAAGCCCGAGGCCACGTCGTTCTGGCTCTCAAGTCCGCTGGCCGGCCAATCTTTTGACCTTCGCAACATTGCCTCGGCATCTACTCCCCCTCCTAGACTCGACCCAGAACTCGACGTGCTCTGGGCTGACTGCGGTGCAGGCGATGGTGCTATCTGCGATCAGCTGTTTGACGCAGGTGACAGTTTCTTTGTTCCTGAGGGTGTGTACTCGCTGTTCGGCGCGACCTGCGGTGGACGGACTTCGCTCCTCGATGAGTGCCAGAGCGTGCTGGCGCCGGCGGATCAGCAAGTAGCACAGGGCTCGTCCCCGCCAGGGCTCAATCCTGTCTTGGATGAACTATTCGCCACGTGCGGAGCAGGCAACGCTTCGGCCTGTTGGGAATTGAGCAAACGAACGCAGCTTGGCTCTAGTTACACCGCCGAAGAATTCGAAAACAACTGGCCCTACTATTCCTACGCCAGAACCTGTGGCGGGCAGCTCGACCGACCGCTACTGCTTCCAGGTTGCTTCGACTACCAGGCATGGCCCGCCATTGACGACGTCACCTCGCTGCCAGTGCCACCTGACTACTAGCCACTATGTAACGATTGGTTAGAGGGCCGACGGGATGAGCTGGATTGCGTTGGGCGTCCATGCGGCTGTTGTTGCCGGGCTGGTGGCCCGGAAACTGTCCGGGTCGATGGTGCCGAGTTGGCCGCTGTGTATCCGGATGGGGGCGCCGAGTAGGCCTTCGATCGACACCAACTCGTCGAGCTGATCGTTGCGGAGTCGCAGCGCCCCGCTACTGATACGAGCGGTGATCGTTTCCGGCTGGTTCGTGCCGTGAAGCACCATCAGCGGGATCCCGCCGCCGCCGAAGGTTCCGAGCGCCTCGCTGTAGGTGCCAAGGTCAACAATCCACGATCCGTATGCCGGCGACAGAGTCGGACCAGTTATCCACTGACCGACCCAGCCGGTGATCATCGGCGTCGGCCTGGCCTCTTGGCCCGACGCAACGACCGCGTTGAAGACCGGTTCGCTTCTCCGGTACACCACAAGTTCCCCTGCCTCGCTACGCACCGTTGAACTGGTTGTTGCTTCGATCCACACGTCGGTCGAGCGGACCTCGAAGTCAGCGGTCTCGACCCAGACGTGTGAGTGGTTCGGTCGAGTCGGCACCTGCACTCTTAGCCAACCGGCGCCATCGTCCTCAATCACCCGCAGCACCAGTGGGTTACCAAACGCGGTCTCGGCAAAGAGCGGGTTGAGTTGCTCGAAGCGATCGACGGCATTCACGTCGACCAGCGTTCGACGCTGACCATCGGGTTCGTCATACACCGGGATCTGACCATCATCTGGCCGAGGCAGCGCAACCGCATAGCCGAATGCAAAGCTCGTGCTCTCGGTCACCGGGACGACCGCCGTTGCTGTTGCTTCGGCCACTGGAGTGGGCGTCGATGGTGCCGCGTTGACCTCGGGCGGAAGCACGGTTGCCGTTGGTACTACCTGAACCGCAGTTGGGTCTTGGACGGTCTCGACCCGCAGATTGTCGCCGTCTGAGGTGCAGGCCAGGCACAGTAACGCCATCAAGATCAAGCCAGCACCAAGCCGCCGAATACGCCTCATCGGGCCACGATGACAGGTCCACGTTGCAGTCCGATTGCGTTCGGTTTGCGATCCCCCACCAGAGGACGCGGGTTTGTCCCGGTGTCACAATCGCGGGTGATCCGAGCCTGGCGGCATTACGCCCAGGTCTCGAGCTATGGCAGCATTTGGTGATGGAAGCAGATCGAGCGGCCCGGTTCCCCTTCATCCCTCAAGCCACGCCCCGGTGGTGATCGAGCGCACCGAAGACGTGTGGCTCATCTGCGACAACGGCGATCGCATCCTGGACGCTGGTGGCGGCGCGATCGTGACCAACATCGGCCATGGCCGCCCTGAGATCGCAGCGGTCGCGGCCGAGGCGCTTGGTCAGATCGACTATGTGGTGCCGTTATGGGCGACCGAGAACCGCGTCGCACTAGTCGAAGAGCTCACCGAGCACTGGCTGCCCGAAGGTTTCACCCAGGCATCGTTCTTCTGTGGGGGCTCGGAATCGGTCGATGCAGCAGTCCGTCTAGCCCGCACCCATCACTTGGCCGAGGGTCGCAGCGAACGGTGGAAGGTCACTGGATGCCGGGGTTCTCCGTCCCCGTCGATGTCGAACCCATCCGCGCCGAGATGGGTCGGGTCGCACCCCGCAGCCAACTGCTCGATCTCGGCTATCTCGATTGCACCCAGATCCTGCCGCTCTGATCAATCCGACAGACAGGTCAGACGTGCTCCGCAACATCCGGCCCGATGTCGCAATCTGTCAGGCCACTTCGGCGCCGGCTCGGTCACGAGCTGAACCGGCCGGGAAAGTTGCCATGACAGCCAGCCCCGAGGCCAGATACATGATCCACACCCAGTGGAATGCCCATTGGATGCCGCGAAATGACGTGCCGACGCCAGCCGCCGCAATCAGCGTGATGGCCACCGACACGCCAAGGCCCGAAGCGGCTTGGCGCAGCGTGTTGTAGGTCGCCCCGGCGACACCGAATTGGGACATGGGAACATCACTGATCCCCGCCGACGACCATGTCGCAACCGTAAGCCCGATTCCCAGGCCAATGAACAAGCTCAACGGCACGAACCTGGTCCACACCGTGTTTTCCTCGCCTAGCAAGGTCGCGTATGCGAAGAAACCCAGCGCACATGACATACAACCACCTGTGAGGATCCATCGGTGTCCGATCCTGTCGGCCAAGCGCCCAGTCAGTGGCGACACGACGGCCGCAAGCAACGGGCCAGGAGCGAGCGCGAGCCCCACCTGCCGGATCGGCATGTCCCACACATCTTGTAGCAGAAGCGAGTTCGTCAAAAAGCCCGCAGTGAAGCCGAGCCCATACAAGCTGACGCCAATGTTCGCGCTCGTGAAGGACCGGTATTTGAACAGATCTAGGTTGAGCAACGGCTCGGGGTGAACCCGCGACCGTCGTATGAGCAGCGGCAGGAAGAGCAGCCCGGTCACAAACAGCGCGATGACCCGCCAGTCGCCGACTCCCCATGTTTCGCTCTGCACGATTGCGAACATGATGCTTGCAACCGCAGAGGTCCCCAGGGCAACACCGATCAAGTCGATGCGGCCAGTTGCATTCGGGTCGCGCGACTCGCTCAAGAGCCGCGGCCCGATGATGAGTACCAAAACACAAAGCGGCACGTTGAGCCAGAAGATCCCACGCCACGAGAACAGGTCGATGAGTAACGATCCAACAACAGGACCGACAACTGCACCAAAGGCTCCGGTGGCACCGGCAACGCCAATGGCGGTGCTTCGACGCGAGGCTGGAAACTCGGGAAGCATCACCGCAAACCCAGCCGCGAGCGTGATCGAGCCGCCTATTGCCTGCACAATTCGGGCCGCGATCAGCCATCCCGCGGTCGGCGCCAGCGCGCAAAGCATGGAGCCGACACCAAAGATGGCAACACCGGGAAGGTAAACCTTGCGTCGGCCGATGCTGTCAGCAAGACGCCCCGAAAGCATCAACAGCGATCCGACCACGATGTTGTATGCGCCAATGATCCAGCTCAGTTGGCTGTCAGAGACATCAAAGTCCTCGCGGATCGAGGGAAAGGCGACATTGACCGCGGAGATATCAATGACGACAAGGAAGACAACGATCGTTGACACCAGCAGCGCAAGCCATGCCTGGCGTGGAATAACATCGTCGACCACTGGACTCGCTGTGTCATTGGCCACCGCTGGACACTAGGCCGATATGCCTCACGTGGTCAGCATCGGCCCCGGGTTTCCTTCGCCCGGAGCAGCGAACTCCGCCGGCCCCGTCGCAAGCCTGCACCTCGAGACTTCGACATGCGTTCAGCGGTGATCCCCTCGAAGCGCCATCTGACTCACAGCTGACGCTGGGTATGGTCAAGTCATGACCCGTAGCGCACGCCAAGTGAACCTCGCATCCCGCCCGAACGGGGCTCCCGTTCCCGAGAACTTCAATGTTGTCGAAACCGAGGTACCGGAAGCTCAAGCCGGCGAGATCGTCGTCGCGAATCGTTTCATGTCAGTGGACCCGTACATGCGGGGCCGGATGAACGACGTGAAGTCGTACGTGCCGCCGTTTCAGATCGGCGAACCGCTCCAGGGCGGAGCCGTCGGCGAAGTGATCGAATCGAACTCACCCGGCATTGCGGTTGGCGATCACGTTGTGCACGGTCTTGGCTGGCGTGAGATCGCGGTGTTACCGGCATCGCAAGCGCAGCCGGCTGCGAACGTCGACGGCGTATCGCTCTCTGCCAACCTCGGAGTGCTGGGTATGCCAGGCATGACTGCCTATGTTGGGCTGCTCAATGTCGCATCGTTCAAAGAAGGCGACGCGGTGTTTGTGTCAGGCGCGGCCGGTGCTGTTGGGTCGCTTGTTGGCCAACTGGCCAAATTGAAGGGCGCATCACTTGTCGTGGGCTCCGCTGGTTCTGACGCAAAGGTGGCCTGGCTCACTGACGAACTCGGTTACGACACTGCGTTCAACTACAAGTCGGGTCCCGTCGACAAGCAACTGTTCGCGGCTGCTCCTGACGGCATTGATGTGTACTTCGACAACGTGGGCGGCGACCACCTGCAGGCCGCGCTACATGCCCTCACCGTGCACGGCCGGGTTGCACTTTGTGGCGCCATCTCGGTGTACAACAACACCGAACCAGCATCCGGGCCCAACAATCTGACCCTGGCGATAGGCAAACGTCTCACCATGCGGGGCTTCATCGTCAGCGATCATGCCGATATGCGCGACGACTTCGTGCGCGAGGTCGGCGGGTGGCTCGCCGATGGCACGATCAAGGCCGAGGAGACCGTCATGCACGGCATCGAGAGTGCAGGCGACGCGTTCATTGGCCTGCTCGCGGGCGCCAACACCGGCAAGATGGTCGTCGAACTCTGAGCCTGGCGCCCTCTCCTACTGACATACGATCGCCCTATTGCTCACCGCGCAACTATCGACGCAACCCTCGAGCGCTACTACCAGGCGTGGGCGAGTCGTGACCATGGGCTCCATCGCACGGTGTGGGCCCAAGATGCGGCGTTTGCCGACCCTCCGACCGACGGCGAGGCCCCTCCGACCGGATTCAACCAGTGGGGTCAGGCGGACTCATAGGCCTGCGGCCTGGCTCAGTGGGCCGGGTCGAAGACAAGTGGGAAATGTGGCAGCGATTGGAACGCGTTGCCTTCGATCTGGGGTCGCAACGCCGGTCCTGGTGCGGGCCGCAGGTTCGGGCATCGCTCAACTAGGTGCTTGGAACCAACAATGGCTTCGAGTCGCGCCAGTTCGTAGCCGATACAGAAGTGTTTGCCGAGCCCGAAGCCAAGATGGCCGGTGCGCCCCGTTGTGGTGCTGGCGCCCGACCGTAGTTCTTTCTCCAAATGCAGGTCCGGCCGATGAAGGTCAAAGGTCAGCGGATCGCTGAAGACCGTCGGGTCGAGGTTGGCCGCACCAATCGACACCCGAACCCGTGCACCCACGGGAATCTCGGTTCCGTACCACTCGACAGCTTTGGTGGTGAAACGATCCTCGCTGATGACCGCTGGGGTCCGTCGCATCGTTTCGCTGAAGGCATGGTCCCACAGTCCTGGATCTGTGACGACCTGTTCATACAAGTCGGGCTGTTGCCATAGGTTCCACCACATGTTTGAGATCGCCTTGTCGGTCGTTTCGCCGCCTGCGATGAACAGCAGGCCGCAGAAGGCGGTGACTTCGGCGCTGTCCAACCGCTGACCGTCGACCTCGGCGCGAGCAATCTTGGCGATGTGGTCCATTCGTTCCGGGTCGTCGACTCCCTGCAGCGCCGGTGCGATGTGCGCACAGAATGCGGCGTGGGCCCGCAACCCTGCGGCGCGGCGCTCGGGGTCCGGCCGTAGACCTTGAATCATCTCGGTCACCCAGCGGCGGAAGAGATCTCCCTCGCCTTCCATGCCCAACATCGCACTGATCACATCGACAGGCAGGCGAGCAGAAAACTGTGAGATCAGATCGAACTGTCCGTCGGAAACGAACCCATCGATCAGTGCTTGCGAGCACGACTCGATCATCGGCAGCGAACGCTGCAGGCGATTCCCCACAAAGTCGGGTGCCACGATTGATCGACGGACCACATGGCCGTAGTCATCGCGAGAAATGAGAGTCGGGCCGAGCACACGACCTGTCGACTCTTCGTATGTGGCAGCCGAATATGTCTCATGATCGGCGAAGACTGCAGCAACATCGACATAGCGAGTCAACATCCACAGGTCAGCGATCTCGTCGTAGAAAAGCGGATGGTCATCTCGCATTGCCGCCCAATAGGTCTCAGGCGCCGCTCGGTACTTTTCGCTGTGCAACACCTCTGCGGTGATCATGCCGCATACCGACCGATCTGGACAACAGAGCTCATGCCCGCGACCTTAACCCGGTGATGTGACCGACAATGACGAATGGCCTTGGTCATGAGCCGAGACTTGAGTTCGGTCCGCTGGCAGAAGACAGGTCGGCACGGTCTTCGTCGCTCAGCAACACCGCTCGCAGCCGTTGTCCATCGATGGTGAACGTTCGGAACATGTTGGCCGCCGCGCACCCGATGACGAAGACTGCCGTGACGATAGAAGCTGCGCACGCCGATCTGACAAGATCGAGAGATGGGAAGACTCGACGACAAGATCTGCATCATCACCGGCGCCGCGCGTGGTCAAGGCGAGGCCGAAGCGCGACTGTTCGCCAGCGAGGGCGCCTCCGTGTGGTTGACCGATGTGCTCGATGCCGAAGGCGAAGCAGTCGCTGCTGACATGGGCGGCACGTACCGCCACCTCGATGTGCGAGACGAGGCGGCCTGGGCGAGCGTGGTCGACGACGTGATGAGCACTCACGGACAGATCGATGTGCTGGTGAACAACGCTGGCATCTTCAGCCGTGGTCGGCACTTCGAAATCAGCGTCGATGACTTCAATCGGGTCATGGACATCAACTCCACCGGCGTGTTCTTGGGAATGCGGGCGGTGTCGCCGCACATGCGCGATGCTGCCACAGGATCCATCGTCAACATCTCGTCGGTGGCCGGCATGCAAGGCGGCATCAATGCTTTTGCGTACTTCACGTCGAAGTGGGCAGTGCGAGGTATGACCAAGGCGGCAGCGCTTGAAAATGGTCGACGGGGTGTGCGAGTCAACTCGATTCACCCTGGCCTCATCGACACCGACATGTTGCAGACCGAGGTGCTCGAGGGCCAAGACACCGACCGCACGGTCAATCAGTTCGTGCCCATGGGCCGCACTGCATCGGCGCTCGAAGTCGCAAACCTGGCACTCTTTCTCGCCAGCGACGACAGCAGCTATTGCACCGCAAGCGAGTTCGTGGTCGACGGCGGCATGACCGCGCTGTAGCGTTGCCCGACCCCACGTGGTCGTTCTCGAACCCTGAACAACCACGCCAGCGGCGGCACGACCTCGGGTGCAGGTGCCGCTTGCAGATGTCGACGCTCCGCCGTTTCAGATAGTGATCGATGCTGGCATTCGATTCAGCGAACTCCGACGCTCCCAGCATCGGCGTCGCAGGCCGCCCGCTCCGGTGACTGAGGCCCCGGCTCTGAATGAGGGCAAGCCCCTAGACGCGATGCCACTGCATTAGCCGATAATGAGGACATGAATCTGCTCGCCTTCATGTGCACCGGTCGAGAGCCGGGTTGGGACCCTGTATGCGACACCAGCGACCTGGTTTTGCTCGCTCTGGTAGGCATCGCCCTCGGGTCACTGCTGGCAGCGAGGCTCAGTAGAGGTCAGACCGGTGCCACCAGAACCATGGTCTGGCTCGTCACCATGTTTGCGACCTTCGCGCTCACCATGATGGTCGGCATCTCGTTGAGCTAGCGCTGTGGTTGGTGATGACGGCCGTCAGGTGCCGTGGCGGTAGCGGCGATGACGGATGCGCCAGCCGGCATCGGTACGCACAACGTCGTCGTCATAACGACCGTAGAACACCGCAGTTGGGTTCTTGCGATCCGATGGACCCACGGGATAGATCCCGCGAGACGACAGGTGCACCACCAGCCCGCTGTCGTGCGCCTCGGCCGTACCGACGATGTAGATGTTGGTCATCAGATGAGCACCGGGGTGGACGTTTGGATTCGCCATGAACGTCATGATCTCGTCGATGCCGACCAGACGGGGTCCGCTCTCGAGCATTTCCCAAACGGCATCGTGGGTGAACACGTCTCGTAACTGTTCGGGTTGCAGCGTGTCGAGCGCATCGGCATAACGACCCGGCAGCTCAATGATGTCCAAACGGTCGTCGGCGGTGAGCTTCATTATCGAACCTTAGAGGGTGCGCCTGTTCGAAGACCAGAAACGACGTCACGGTAGGCCCACCGCCATCCAGAACTAGCGGTCCGAGCCGACGCCATGCCGCCGGCGCACCCGGGAATCCTGTTAGATGGCAAAGACTGATTGCAGATTCTTCATCGTGGTTTCGCATGCCTTTTCCAGGTTCGCGCAACGGCCGTCGATCTTGCCGGGATACACGTCGGGCATGGCAAGCATCGGCGCATCGAACCACTCGGTGACCTTGCAACTCCCCTCGCCGGTCCGCTCGATGTCGTACCCCCATGTCGTCGTGTGCTCGAAGTCGGGCGGAACGATGTACGCGAAAGCCTTGCCGGGTTCGGCCACGGTGACTTCGCAATCCGCGTGCCACTCGTAGTCTCCGGACTTGTTGTGACCACGAAAGCGAACACCGACTGCAATCTCTTTCGCCTCGCCGAGAAATTCGCACCGCCGGTTCTCGGGGCTCAGCGTTGGCAACTTCTCGAGATCGGTCAAGAACGCATACACCTCATCTGTCGTCGCTGCGACGTGAACGCTGGCGCTACCTGTGGTCGGAAGTTCAGTTGCGGGAGAGTCGCTCATAGCTGGAGTGTTGTCGCGCCGACGTCGCTGCTCCCAATCCAAGGCACCGACCGGCAGGGGTCCTAGCTGATCATGGCCAGGATCTGACCTTCGGTGACGGCGTCACCTTCGCCCACTTCGATCGAGGCAATCGTGCCCGACATCTCGGCCTCGACCGGGATCTCCATCTTCATGGACTCGAGAATCATCAGGTCGTCGCCCTCGGCTACCGCATCGCCAACGGCGACCATGATCTTCCACGCCGTTCCGACGACCGGGCTCTTCACGTTGTTAGACATAGGACCCAACCTAACTACTATCACTCGATGAGCTGGGAACCGGAACTCGAAGAACTTCGTCGTCGTGAGGCATTTGCCGACCAGCTCGGCGGCGCAGACAAGGTCGAACGCCAGCACCACTTCGGCAAGATGACCATTCGAGAACGAATCGACGCCGTCGCCGATGGCGGGTCTTTCCATGAATTCGGCAAGACCGCAGGCGTGGCCGAATACGACGACGACGGCAATCTCGTGCACCTCACGCCGTCGAACTTCGTCTTCGGCCTGGCCAAAATCGATGGCCGTCCGCTGATTTTGTCTGGCGATGACTTCACGGTCCGAGGCGGCTCAGCGGATGCCACCATTCCCGGCAAACGCCAGACTGCTGAATCAATGGCTCTCGAGCTACGCATCCCCCATGTGCGGCTCGTTGATGGCATGGGTGGCGGCGGCTCCGTCAAGACTATCGAGACCGCAGGGCGCACCTATATCCCTCAAGTTGCTGGCTGGGAGACTGTGGTGAACCACTTGGCGGTGGCGCCGTCGGTTGCGCTCGCCTTGGGCTCGGTCGCCGGCATCGGCGCAGCGCGAGTCGCTACTGCCCACTACTCGGTGATCGTGCGAGAGACCGCCCAGATGATGATCGCCGGGCCGGCGCTCGTCGAGCAAGCCTCGCTTGGCGATCATGCCAAGGAAGAGCTCGGCCATGCCGATATTCACACGTCGAATGGCGCGATCGACGACGCCGCCGACTCCGAAGCCCAGGCGTTCGAGATGGCCACCAGTTTTCTGTCGTACCTGCCAACCAACGTCGACGAACATGCGCCCCGTGTCGAGACGGGCGACGACCCCCAGCGCCGCGACGAGTCACTCATTTCGATCGTGCCTCGTGAGCCGCGCCGGGTGTACAAGATGCGCAAGATCATCAACTCGGTGTTCGACGAAGGCAGCTTCTTCGAAATCGGCAAAGGTTGGGGCCGCTCGATCATCACCGGACTTGCTCGCATCGACGGGTATCCCGTGGTGGTGTTCGCCGAAGACGGCTACCACTACGGCGGCGCCTGGACCGCCGATGGTTGCCGCAAGCTCATCCGACTGTTAGATCTGGCGTCGACATTCCATCTACCGGTCGTGCACTTGGAAGACTGCCCTGGCTTCCTCATCGGCAAGGCCAGCGAAGATGCCGCGACGATCCGCTACGGCAGCCAGGCGCTGGCCGCCCTCGGCCAGCTCACGACGCCGTTCGCATGTGTTGTCATCCGCAAGGCGTTCGGCGTCGCAGGCGCAGCCAACAACAAGCCCGGCGTGCACAGCTTCCGCTACTCGTGGCCGTCGGGAGATTGGGGCTCGCTCCCGATCGAAGGCGGCATCGAGGTGGCCTACAAACAAGACCTCGCCGACAGCGACGACCCCGACGCCTTGCTCGATGAGATTCGGGAGCGGTTGAACCGGGTGCGCTCGCCCCACCGATCCGCCGAGTTCTTCGAGATCGAGGAAATCATTGATCCACGAGATACCCGGCCCGTCCTGGCCGAATGGATCGACATCGTCCAACGTTCTATCCCGCTTGGCCCGTCATCGTTCACCTACCGCCCCTAGCTGCAACCAGCCGACCGAACCCGACTGCCTACAATCCGTTCCTATGGTGCCGAACATCTCTGTGGCCGTGGCTCGGCTCAGGACTGACGCTCCCGACGTTTCGAGCCTTGCCGACGCCACGACCGACCTTGCTAACCGGCCCGAGCTCAGACAGCTTCAACAATTGCTCGTGCTCTTGGTTCTGGCCATCGAGCGAATCGGTGCCGTGGTCAACCCGGTCGCCCCGATTTTCGGGTCCAACGAAGTGGCGGTGATGTCAGACCTGGCACAACCGTCGATGGTGATCACCGTTGGCAATTCCCGTGGATTCGATCTGGCGAACATGCACATGGTGCTTTAAGAACAATCGCCGCGGGTCGAGCAGGTGGTGGATCGACGCCGCAGGCCGAAGCGGCCGATCCATCCGTCGAGGGCGATCCGCCAACACTTGCGCAGCTCACCGAGTTTCTCGACGAACAAGGAGTGACAAAGCAGTTCTGGCCCGAGGACCTTCGAGGTGGACCGCAACGGTGATCCGGCGGTCGGCACCGGTGTGCAATCTCGCACGGTGCAGTGGGGCCGAGCGCTCAGCGACCCGCTCGGCGGCACCAAGGCCTCGCACGGTCGCCATCCAACCAAGATGCACGAGCCGAATCGTGCTGCTGACTCCCCTGAACACGTGGTGTACGTGGTCCTCGGCACGCTGCAATTCTGCGACGCACACTTGCGGCTCTACGGGCACCCTGACCTGCTCGGCATCAGCGCCGCAATCAACGGCGATGACTTCGTGCCCTTCAACGAAGGCATCTTCATCAAAGACCCGGGCGTTGGACCTTCGGTAGCGTGGCACCGCGACGGCGTCACCCACTGGGAATCGCACGACTGGGACGAGGGCACCCACGGCTACAACTTCATGGCCCAGCTCTATGGCTGCGAACCCGAAAACGGCGTATGGGTGCTGCCGGGCACGCACAAGAAGCGCCATGTGGACACCGCGGCGATGGCGGCCCAGGCCGGAAGCCAACGCCTACCCGACGCGGTGCCGTTGGTGTGTGCTCCCGGCGACGTCGCAATCGTGAATCGCCAGACGATCCACGGCTCATTCGCAAATACCAGCGCCGTACCACGAGTCACGTTCAACCTCGGCTTCCACCGACGAGATTCGGTGCTAGGTGCCAACGGTAGCGGCATCCACGGAGCGGTCGGCCTTCTCGACGAGCAGCGCATTGCGAAACGTTCAGAGGCGATCGGATGGGCTATTGCGGCTCGCCGCGAGCATCGGCCCGACGAGACACCATTCAGCTATCAACCACTGGCAGACCGCACCTTCGAATGGAACGAAAGCGCCCGCGAGCAGCTACACGACTACAACCTGCTCGATCTCAGCATCTGAGCAATTGTTACGTCCCCTGGGGACGTAACAATTGAGAGCGCTAGAGCGGGAGTGCGGTCGAGAAGTCGGGCACGCCTTGCCAGCGGCCAGCGTTGCCGCTGGCACGCATCACCGCGATGGTCTTGATGACCTCGGGATTGGCCAGACCATGAGGAGGAGCTTCTCCGGTGAGCACGCGCATCACGTTTTCGGTCTGGCGGGTGGTGCACTGATCGAGGAACGTCGGAGAGAACCCGGCGACGTGCGGGGTGATGATGCAGTTCGGGAGCTGAAGCAGCCGATCCGCCGACGGGATCGGCTCGATCTCGGCTACATCGAGCGCTGCAGCCTCGATCGTGCCCGCAGCAAGAGCGTCGGCCAACGCAGCGCCGTCGACGATCGGGCCCCGGGCGGTGTTTACCAAGATGGCCGTGGGTTTCATCAGCGCCAACGTCTGCGCATTGATCAGATGGCGGGTTTGGACTGTTGCCGAACAGTGAATGCTGACAAAATCGCTGACCGCCAACATTTCTTCGAGCGGAAGTAGGTCCACGCCCATTGTCTCGGCGGTGCTCGGATGCACGTTAGGGTCTGCTGCCACAATGCGCGATGGACCAAAGCCTCGGACTCGGCTCGCAAATGCCCTCCCGATATCACCGAAGCCAATGACGCCCACCGTATGACCAGCTATGCGACGCACCGTTTCCAGATAGTGCACCGTGAGCTCGCTGTCGTTCTCCCAGGCACCCTCCTTCGTCGTTCGGATCGCATCGGGTAGTCGACGCGTCAGCGCCAAAAGCATCGCCATCGCGTGATCGGCGACTTCCGCAGTGTTCACGCCCGGCACGTTGCACGCCAAGATGCCGAGTTCTGCTGCGGCGGCCAAGTCGATCGAGTCGACGCCAACTCCCATTCGGCTGACGACTTTGAGATTCGGACACGCCTCGAGCACTCGACGGTTTGTGAGCGGCTTGGTACCGATCGTTGCTCCGTCGGCATCACGCAGCAAATCAATGAACTCGTCCTCGGTGCTCACTGCGGCTTCGACCACATCGAAACCGGCAGCGGTGAGCATGTCGACCCGGCTCCACGGACTTGCCTGTACTGCGACCTTCATGGTGTGCCTCCTCGGCATGACGAAGGCCCTCAGCTTCTCGCACCTAGAGCGCCCGGGCCAAGACGCTGCGGGCGCGAGCGCCTTCAGGTCGTCGGTGTGCCTAGTGTCTGGGGGATGGACAACTCACCTCGGTTTCGCATGGGACGCCTCGACCATGTACACATTCGCGTTCCCGACCGCGCCGAGGCCGCCGCTTGGTACGCCCAGCACCTTGGGTTCGAGCCCGTCGAAGAGTTCGACTTCTGGGCAACCGGGTTTGACTACGGCCCACTGCAGATTTCAGCCGATGGCGGCAAGACGATGCTGGCGCTCTTCGAAGCAAACGAGCACCAACCAATGATCGCCCAACGAACCGGTGTTGCCTTCAGTGTCGACGCCGACGAGTTCGTTTCGTTCGCACTCTCGCTACCCGGTGACATAGCCAACCCAGCAGGTGAATCTCTGCAAGCTCACGACATCATCGATTTCGACATGTGCTGGGCCTTCGATATCTCAGACCCCTGGGGCAATCTGTACGAACTGAACTGCTACGACTACGAACGCGTGCAAGTCGAGCTGATCGACGCCCAGACAATCTCGCCAGTTCGCTACTGGCCTCGAGAGTTGTACGAGGCGCGCACCGAGACCTGAAGTCCCCCGCAGTCACTCGTCGGGATCAGAGTGCTCGCCGAAGTTGCGTGAGTGCCCGCAGCGCGACCGATACATGTGCCAGATCTCGGTGGGATGCAGTCTCGATCTCGGTGAACGTGCGCTGACATCGTCCGATTGCCACCCGGTTGGCGTTGAGCCAGGACTGCACCTTGGTCTCGGCGTCGCCGTCGCCCGCCGTGATCGCCAACACCGTCGACGCAAGTTCGGCGCGTTCCAAAAAGTATTGATCGCGCAGTGCGCCGCGAGCCATGGTCTGCCAGTGGTCATGGCGTGGCAATGCCACCACCCACTCCCGCAGCGGAGCGAGGCCGAGCTGTTCTTCGAGAAGTCGATGTGCTGCTGCGACCGCCTCGGGAGCTTGGCCTGTTCGCTGCGACACCGTGGCCAGGTCCAAGAAACCGTAGGCGGGCCCTAGCGACACGACCCGCTTCGCCAAGTCTTCTGGCACGCCGCGTTCAACGAGTCCGTCGACGTCGGCGGGTCCGTCGTCAGAGCTCTCCGTCGTACTGTTCTCTTTGCCAAGAGCCACGACGGAACTGCGATAGCGTTTCGCTACCGCGACGACATCGAGAGGTTGAGCCTCATTGCGTAGCAACCATCTGGTCGCTCGTTCGCCGAGCCGCGTGACTTCGAGGTCCAACGAGGTGAGTACTGCAGCTTCGACGCTGGTGTCGATCGAGCGAAGTTCCTCCCACAGGTCGTTCAAGTCGAAGATCCGCCACGCCGCAAGGTGGGCCAGCGCGATATCGGCGACGTCGGCAGCTGTCTCTTCGATCAGCCGACACGCCATCGTGATGCCGCCCCGATTTACGAGTTCGTTCGACAACAACATCGCAATCAATTCGCTGCGCAACGGATGGGCCAGGATCAGCTCGCGCCGATCGGCCCGAAGTGTCGAAGGGAAATACTCAAGCAGTAACTCGTCGAATACGGCACCGTCGCCGATCCCGCTCTCCAGCAGATCGTTGGTGATGCTGTTTTTCGTATAGGCCAGCAACACCGCTAGCTCAGGTCGGCTGAGACCCAAACCTTGTCGGCCGCGCTCACTCATCTCGCCGCTGCTCGGCAACAATTCGACTTGGCGGATGAGTCCAGCACTTTCCTGGAGACTCGTCATCAGGCGCTCGTGCACCTGAATCATGCCCGGGGCTTCGGCGAGCGCCGAAGACAGCGCCCGGTTCTGCTCGTAGTTGTTTTCGAGCACCTGTGCACAAACTTCGTCGGCCATCGACGACAGCAGCACGTTGCGTTGTTTGCGGGTCATATCGCCGTTGCGCTCGGCCACCGCCAACAAGATCTTGAGGTTGACCTCGTGATCAGAGCAATCGACGCCGCCGGAGTTGTCGATGGCGTCGGTGTTGATCCGTCCACCAGCCAAGGCGAACTCGATCCGCCCCTGCTGGCTGACGCCCAGGTTCCCGCCCTCGGCCAGGACCTTGCATCGAAGCTCAGATGCATCGACGCGGACTGTGTCATTACTGCGGTCGCCGACTTCGATGTCGCTCTCGTGCGTTGCCTTGACATAGGTTCCGATTCCACCGTTCCAGATCAGGTCGACCGGCGCCATGAGCGCTGCGTGGATGAGCTCGTCGGGGGTCAGTTGCGAAATCTCCCCTTCGATGCCGATTGCGGCGGCCATTTCTGGAGTGACCGCAATTGACTTTGCGGTTCGGGGAAATACGCCACCGCCCGCCGAGATCAGCGACGAGTCGTAGTCATCCCACGTCGAGCGGGGCAGGTCATAGAGCCGCTGGCGTTCGACGAAGCTGGCGGCTGGATCTGGGTTGGGGTCAACGAAGATGTGACGATGGTCAAAAGCCACGAGCAGCCGACTCTGATCGCTTCGCAGGAGTCCGTTTCCGAACACGTCGCCGGACATATCGCCAATTCCCACGACCGAGAATGGGGTGGCCGCCGGGTCCATCCCGAGCTCGTGGAAGTGGCGCTCCACCGACACCCATGCGCCCCGAGCGGTGATGGCCTGCGCCTTGTGGTCATAGCCGTCGCTGCCACCTGACGCGAACGCATCGTCGAGCCAGAAGTCGCGACTTTGCGCGATCTCATTCGCTGTATCGGAAAATGTGGCGGTCCCTTTGTCTGCTGCGACCACCAGATACGGATCGTCGCCATCGTGTCGCACCACGTCGGCCGGTGGTACGACCACCTTGTCGATGACATTGTCGGTGACGTCGAGCAGTGCACCGACAAACACCTGGTAGCAGGCCACAACTTCGGCCATCATCTCGTCTCGCGATCCGCCTCCGGGAACGCAACGAGCGACGAAACCGCCTTTGGCACCCACCGGCACGATGACCGAGTTCTTGACGGTCTGGGCTTTCATCAAACCAAGAATCTCGGTTCGGTAATCCTCCATGCGTTCACTCCATCGCAGGCCTCCGCGAGCCACACGACCCGACCGCAGATGCACGCCCTCGGTCCGTGGCGAATACACGAAAATCTCCGCTGCCGGTACTGGTTGCGGCAGTTCTGGAATGGTGCGCGGGTCGAGTTTCAGCGCAAGCGCAGGACGAAGCTCGCCATCGACCTGCTGCCAGTGGTTGGTGCGCACCGTGGCATTGATGACCAGCAACAGTGAGCGCAGAATGCGGTCGGCATCCAAACTCAGTACTGAATCAATCATGGTGCTCACCCTGGCCGTGATTGCGTCGAGGTCGCGCTGGCCGTCGAGCGCAGGGTCGAATCGTTGTGTGAACAGGTCAACCAGGCCAGCAGCTATCTCGGGATGACCGTTGAGGGTCTCGATGATGTAGGCCGCGCTGAACCGGCTCCCGATCTGAGCGCTGTACCGGGTGTAGGCGCGCAGCACAGTCACGTCGCGCCAGCCAAGCTCGGCGGAAACCACGAGCTGGGCCAACGGATCGCTTTCTGCGACCTGGTCCCATACTGCGAGCACGGCTTCGGAGACCCGTTGACGGTCGTTGCGGTCGAGCTCGCTCGACATGCGAAGACCGATGTCATAGATGAACCGTGGCGGCGCATCGACGGGTCGAATTTCGTAGGGTCGTTCATCGATCACGATGGCGCCGAGGTCGTGCAGCAACGGCACCAGGTCCGACAGCGCAATTGGTTCCCCAGACCGGTAGATCTTGCAGCGAAGATCAAGTCGGCTGGCCTCGAGCGGCCGGTGCAGGAACACATCGAGGTCATCGTCGGCTAGCGCTTCGATCCGCTCGATGTCGTGCACTGCCTGCTCGGCGAGCACGTTCTCGCGGTATCCGGCGTCGAAGGCAGCGCCGTAGCGTCCGAGCCGATCCAGGCCGTGTTCTTCGCCGTGGGCTTCGATCAGAGACGACCGCAGATAGTCGCCCCACGTGCGTGTCCCCTGCACCAGTCGGGCCTCGACCGCGGCCGTATCGGGCAGTTCTTGGCTCGCCAGCGGGTCGGTGTAGATCACCATGTGAACCCGAGCCAGTGGCGCGTCGGAGATTTCGGTCGAGAACCGCACCGAGGTGCCGCCGTATGCGTCCATCAAGATGTTCTGTATTTGCAGTCGAACATCGGTGTTGTGACGGTCACGAGGCACGAACACCAGACACGACAGGTACCGCCCGTACCGTTCTTGACGAACGATCAAGCTGACCTGACGGCGGTCTCGCAGATCGAGAATATCGAGGGCCACTGAGCGCAAGCTGTCGACGTCGATCTGGAACAGCTCATCGCGTGGAAAGGTCTGCAGCGTGTTGAGCAGGCGGTTGTAATCGTGGCTGGTGGCGTGAAAGTCCACGCTGTCCAGGACAGCTTGGACCTTGACCCGCACGACCGGGATGTCTTCGACTCGACCCGAGTACACACTCGAAGTGAAGAGTCCCATGATGCGTCGCTCGCCCGTGACGTTGCCCTCGGCGTCTATCTCCTTGATACCCACATAGTCCAACGGCACCGGCCGGTGAACGGTCGAGATCGTGTTCGCCTTGGTCAAGTTCAAGATGGTCGGACGTCGCGCCTGCGCCGCCGTTTCGGGCGGTAACGATCCCAGGTCACGTTCGGCCGCCTCGGTCTGTCGCATGGTGCCCAGCCCAGTGTGGGGTCTCGACACGATGCGCGGACTCTCGGCATCGTCGATGAAGTCGTATTCGCGATAGCCGACAAAGACGAACGAGCCAGCTTCCATCCACCGAAGAAGTTCGGCTACTTCGCCCGGTTGTTCATCGACCGGCGCTTCGAATCTGGCGTTACCCCCAGATGCTTCGACGCCCCACGCCTCGACCTCGTTCGCTATGTCGAGTACTCGGGACCGCATCGCTCGCCAGTCGCCGACGGTGCAACGAACATCTTCGAGTATCGAGTGAATCTCCTGTTCCAATTCGTCGAGGGTTGCGCCGCCGGTAAGCCGGTCAATCTCTATGTGGACGACTGACTCCAGCTGCTTCGACGACGGGAGCGGCACTTCGAGCGCGGTCATCTCGCCCGAGTCGGACCGCTGTATCTCGAACATTGGATGGACCAACACGTGGACTTGTTGCCCAATTCGTTCGAACAGAGCGAGCACCGAGTCGACGATGAACGGTGTGTCACGGCTCACGATGTCGATGACCGTGTGCGACGAACTCCATCCGTCCTCGTCGCTGTTGGGGTTGTAGATCTGCACGAGACTCTCGGTCGGCATCCGGCGTTCGGCCAGTTGCAGGTGCCGGATCGTGGCCGCATACAGATCGATCGGGTTCTTGCCCGCGAGGTCTTGAGGCGCAGTTCGCCCGAAATAGTGGCGTATGAGATCGCCCGCGATCGCAGCGCTGCTCCCCTGCTGGCGTTGCTCGGCAAGCTCGACCACCGCATCCAGAAGTGCCTCTTTGACCTGCTCAGCGGTGTCTGCCATAGGTAGCCAAAGGTAACCGGTTCGGCGCATCGGTGCCGGTTGGACAGAGCCGTCATTGCCGATCCTGAGATCTGGCAACCGCACGTAGCGATCTTCAGCCCGTGTTGTTCACGGATCTTGTTCGGTTGCGACTGCTGTGGCTCGTGCAGTGATGGCATCGACCTTGTCGTGAGGCACCCCGAGTAGTCGCAGCAACAGACCCACGATGGTGGCCGCTTCTGTATAGGTCGCTTCGCCAAGAATGATCGACCGCATCGACTGCAGCACGGCGCCGAGGATCGCGTCGGTTGGCGCATGGCCAGCATGCACATCGAAGCAGTCGTTGGTGACACCATCCACGATGGCGTCTTGAACGAGCGTGCGGACTCGAGCACGGAACTCCGGCAACGTGGCGACTAAGGAGACAAATGCTGACGCTCCAACCGGATCCGCTTCGGCCATGCGAAGCAGCTGCAGAGCTCCAATAGCCACTCTGGCGGCTGGATCGTTTTCGATCTCGGCCAGCGTGGCTTGCCCAATTTCGATCCCTCGTCCGACGTCTTGGGCGAGGGCGGCGACGAAGTCGTCGACCGTCGGGAAATGGTTGTAGAACGTCCCGGCCGCCACTCCTGCATCCGCTGCGATTCCGCCAGCCGATATGCCGGGCAGGCCGAGGGCTGCGAGGCGTGATGCGCCAGCACGAAGTAAACGTCTTCGAGTTCGTCTGCGTTTCGCGGGGTAGCCAGCGGTCGTCGAGGTAGCAGCCATCGAGCGCAGTTGTACCAATATCAAAACTGCGTGTCAAATGTAATATTGACACGGCTCGTCAAAAATGATTGGATGGCTCAGAATTGAGTCCAGGTCCGATCGAGGAACCATGAGTAACAACACCCAACCGCCACAGACCGACAGCGAGTTGATTGCTGCAACCGTCGATGCGTTTACCGAAACCGTGCCGGTCGTACTCAAGCCCGGTCAGGCGTTTTGGGCGGCCGCCCGCTTTGTGCAGACGCTTGCGAAACAGCCACAGGTCGTCACTCGTCGGGCCGGCCAGTTACTGGCCGAACAGGCCAGGGTGCTCTCCGGCACATCCACAATCGAGCCTGGCCCCAAAGACCGGCGCTTCACTGATGAGGCCTTCGAAGAGAACGCTCTGTACAAGCGCATCGCCCAGTCCTATCTTGCTCTGGACCAACACATTCATGGTCTGGTGGCCGATCTCGATATCGACGACAAGAGCCGGTTGCGCACCGAGTTCATCGCCGACCTAGTCACCGATGCCATTGCCCCGACCAACACTCTGCTCGGCAACCCCGCTGCGCTGAAAGAGGCCAGCCGCACCAAAGGTCAAAGCCTGCGCAACGGCATGCGCCACTTCGCCCACGATGTCAAAGAAAACGGTGGCATGCCATCGATGGTCGATTCTCGACCGTTCACTCCGGGCGAGTCCGTCGCCGCGACCAAGGGCAGTGTGGTCTTTCGCAACGAGGTCTTAGAGCTAATTCAGTATTCGCCCACCACGGACAAGGTCTTTCAACGGCCGATCCTGGTGGTGCCGCCGCAGATCAACAAGTACTACATCCTCGACCTTGCACCGGGCCGCAGTTTGTTCGAGCACCTGGTCGGCGCCGGCCACCAGACCTTCACCATCAGCTGGCGCAACCCCAGTTCGGAGCATCGCGACTGGAACCTCGATACCTATTGCGCAGCCATCATCGAAGGCATCGACGCAGCGCTCCAGATCACCGGCGCGAAAGATGTCAACATGCTCGGCGTGTGCGCAGGAGGTATCACCCAAGCTGCGCTGCTCGGCCATTTCGCAGCGACCAACGACAAGCGCGTGCGCTCTGCCAGCTTTCTCGTCACCATCATCGACTGGGACGTGCCTTCAACGATGGGCACGATGATCTCTCGTCCCGTGACAGAATCTGCGAAACGTCGCAGCCAGAAACAGGGCGTGCTCAAGGGCGAAGACCTGAACAAGATCTTCGCCTGGCTTCGCCCGAACGACCTGGTCTGGAACTACGTGGTGAACAACTACCTCATGGGTCGCAACCCGCCCGCGTTCGACGTACTTGCCTGGAACGGCGACTCGACCAACCTGCCGGCTGCCCTGCACGCCGACTTCATGGATATAGCGATCGACAACGCTCTGACGCACGCCAACTCCGTTCACGTGCTCGACACACCAATTGATCTCGGTGCCATCGAGTGTCCGAGTTTCGTAGTTGGTGCGGTCACCGACCACATCACCCCGTGGCAGGCGTGTTACCAGACGGTCAACTTGCTCGGTGGCGACACCGAGTTCGTACTGAGTTCGCAGGGCCATATTCAGGCGCTGGTGAACCCGGCCGGCAACCCTAAAGGCAAATACTACCTGAACCCCGAGATCGCGGAGACGGCTACCGAGTGGCGCAAAGACGCAGTCGAGCACTCGGGTAGCTGGTGGGACCATTGGACGAAGTGGCTTACTGGCCATGGAGGCCGCAAGCGGAACGCTCCAACAACTCTTGGAAGCAAGGCCCACCCGCCAATCATGGCGGCACCCGGTTCCTACGTGTTCGACTGAGCACGAACCCACCGACACCGGTGCGCAACGGCCGATGTGGTTGACTGTCTGCTGTGCCTCCGGAGATGACAGTGCAGACAAAGTCGATGATGGTCTCCGTCGGGACGCAACGGCTTCGAGTGACGGTCGAAAATCGCGGTGCGGGTAGACCGTTGTTGTTGATCAATGGCATCGGCGCTACCGGTGACCTCTTCGACCCGTTCCGTCAGCACTTCGGCGATCGCGAAACCATCTGCTTCGATGCGCCTGGTGTCGGCGGCAGTCCAACACCGATGCTCCCATACTCGATGCGCAAAATCGCCGGCACTGTTGCGGGCCTTGTCGATGAGCTGGGCCACTCGACGGTAGACGTTCTCGGCCTGAGCTGGGGCGGTGCCCTGGCCCAAGAGTTCGCCCACCGTCACCCAGGAATGGTGAGGCGACTGATACTGACAGCGACCATGCCAGGGGTTACAAGCCTGCCCGGACGGCCCGCTGCGGTTGCCACCCTGTTATCGCCGATGCGCTACTACTCGCCCGAGTACTTGAAGCGAGTTGCGCCGACGCTCTACGGCGGCGCCATCCGCGACAATCCCGAACTACTCGATGAACATGCACGTCAGCGTGCCGCCCGCCCGCCGAGCAACCTTGGCTACATCCATCAACTCAGCGCTATCCAGCGCTGGTCGAGTTTGCCGTGGCTGCATCGACTTGCCCACCGCACGCTGGTCCTCGCAGGCGACGACGACCCCATCGTGCGGTTGGTGAACTGCCGAATCCTGGCATCCAGGATTCCCGACGCCAGGCTTCATGTTGTCAAGGGCGGCGGCCACTTGTTTTTGTTCACCCGAGCCGAAGAAATGGCCACGATCGTTGCCGACTTCCTCGAAAAAGGCGCTGCCAAAGCGCAACGCCAACTGCGATTAAGACCCACAGCTGGTTAGCTCGTCACCAAGGACCGTCACGCCAGCGAGTCGATCAACGCTTGATAGCTGTCGAACCCGGTGACGGGCTCGACAATCTCGAGCCAGAGCTTGTCGATGGCTGCGACGGTCTCATCGCTCAGGTGATGTACGCCGACTTTGCCGACTCGAACCTTGGTGCTGTCGCTACCAACAGGTAGTAGCTCTGCTTCTGATTCGCGGCGCATCATCGCGTCGTCGAAACGGTCACTGAACTTCTGCATGAATGGCAACGATGCATGTTCGAGTGTGATCGCCCTCAGTTCGTCGTCGAGTTCGATGCCGACAAACTTCGCGATCTGTTCAACGGTGCCTTCGAGATCCTGCTTCATGTGCTCGAACACGAGGTACAGCACGTTGTCGTCGTGGCGATGAGGCCACCATGACACGAAGTGCCGCTGGTAGCCGGCTCGCGCCGAACTCATCGCTACGAAGTCGTCCGGAGAAACCGCGCCCGGTTCGATGAACCAGCCTTCCATGAACTTGAATGCCGAGAAGGCCGCATCGATCGGGTCTCGGATCACGTTGATGTAGGTGGCGCCCTTGGGGACTTTGTCGTACGTCAGGTGGCTCTTGAATGCCCGAGGCGCAGCGTCCTGTTCGGCGTTGATGTCGAGTCCCAGCTTGTGGGCGGTCTCGATCCAAGGCACAACCCGAGAAATGTCATCGAAGTCCATGTCGCCCCGAGTGCGAAGCGTGTGCACGAGTTGTTGGGTCCATGTCGTCCCGCTCTTCCCGAACGGGGTGATGATCACGTCGGTCGGCCGTGCTCGATAGGCGGCGATGCTTGCTTTGACAGCCGCGGGCGCCGCGACACCAGCCATCATCTCAGCAAACTCTTCCAGGGACCCCGCTCGCTTGCGCCCCGTCTCATTCATTCCTGTTGCCTACCATCAAAATGCGAGTTTGCATGTTTGGGATCAGCCTGAGCCGGGCACTCCATCATTGTTAGTCACAGCCGCCTCGCTCTAAGGAAGGTTTTCATGGTTTACGGAAGCGTACTCCTCACCATCTTGGTCATCTTGGCCATCATCTATCTCGCTAAGCGAGTCTGAGGCTCCACGGGCGTGCACCGCCCGCCGCGTGATCAGAATTCCCGCCGCGTGATCAGAACTCCAGCAACCGCAACTCAACCACCTGAAAGGTACCTATGAAAGACGCACCGAACTCCGACGAAATTAAGGGTCGAGTCAAACAAGCCGCCGGCGACCTGACCGACAACGACGACCTCAAAGCCGAGGGCGAAGTCGACGAAGCTGCAGGCAAGGCAAAGGGCCTTGTCGACAAGATCGCCGACAAAGCCGATGGAGCGATCGACAAGCTGACCGGCAACTAGTCACCAGCGACAGCCCTAGGTGACGGCCCGGAGGGCTGCCCGCCACGTGCCACACCACGACCAAGACCGGACCTCGAGCACAGCCGTGCCGAGGACGGTCTTTGGCCGTTTTGAGGCCACGTGCACCACCGATCCTGCGCGCACCCGCTGAAATACCACGCTGGCCACCGTCGACCAGCGGTAGCGTTCAGACCTACGCGCTACTAAAGGACATCATCTCGTGCGAAAATTCTGGCTTGTAGACCAACACGGCGCAGATGGACCGACTGCTCTTGTCGAGACCGACGGACGGATGAAGATCGTGAAAGTCCTGCGTTTCGGGCCCGGCATCACCGAACTCGAGGACCAGCAAGCCATTTATGACCGAGTCGTCGGAAAGGTGGCTCCTACGTTGAAGCCGCTGGTCGACGGAGGCTCACTGAGTGTCGACGACGTGGCACCGCACGCCGACCTTCGCGAGAGCTCGACGAGTGGGTCCGGCAAAGCCAACCGAGCGGACCGCCGCAGTGCTGGTGGCGCCAACGCTCCGGGAGGTCAACCCTCCAGCGGTCCGAGCCGCAGCGGAGGCCGCGGTGACCGCTAGATATGGCCGGCAGATGGCCGTAACCGGCGACTTGCAGAACTAACGCTTCGAGAGTCGACGCTTCGCTTGCGCTGGTGCCTCGGCACCCTTGTTGCTTCGATGCAACGCGACCACCGTCGAAGTCGAGATCGCGGGCGTTAGTGCCTTTTTCGGCTGGACCGGCTCGGCCGTCTTTCCATTCGATATCTAACTTGATCGGGTTGATAGATCCGTTGCCATCCGGTCATCGAGCCGGGCAGTGAAACACCATGGCAAAATACGTGTCGGTCTCATCGCAACCGGTCTCGGTGAAGCCGCATGATTCATAGAGCGCTACTGCGCTCAGCCATGGGGTGTCAGTCGCAACCAGGACCTCGGTGAACCCGTTGCGTTTCGCGTAAGCGACAAGCGCATCGACCACCTGGCGGCCTAGTCCCTGACGCCGATGGCTTGAGCTCACCGACATGCGCACGAGCGTGCCGCTCGCCTCGCCATCGGGCACGAGCATTCCCGTGGCCACGATCTCCCCGTCTCGTTCAACGACCACTACATGTGCGCCGTTGTCCACATAGGTCGACGCAATGTCGTCGATATCGCTGTTGAACGCCTCGTCGAATGCAGTTCCCCATCGTTCGGCCAGTCCGGCGAGAATGAGCGCACGCACCTCCATTTGGTCTTCGATCGAAAACTGCCGCAACACTGAACCAGTGAACCACATCTCGGCGAGCCCTTCCGGCGCATCGCTGGCCGACATCTTGACCTACCACGTGGTCCCGCACGAGGTTGATGCCGCAACCGCCATCAGCCTCGACGGCCAGTCAGCTGAAACCGTCAACGGAGCCAGCATCGACATCACGGTCGTCGACGGCAGCGTCATGGTCAACAACGCAACGGTTACGACTGCCGACGTCGCTGCGTCTAAAGGCATCATCCACATCATCGACGCAGTGCTCCTGCCGCCAGCCGAGTAATCGTCGCTGGGCATCCAGTCCTCGAGCCGCCGACCGCTCTCCCGCAAGCGGTCGGCGGCACACTGGTTTTTACGTGCGACCCGTTGTCGTGGCTGTGAGGCTAGCTTTTAGCCTATGTCACCCGTCTACCCACCTCGCCGCAGAGCCCCATTGTCGTGGCGCAGCGAACGGCACCTCGGCGCTGGGGTCATCGTGAGTGCTCTGCTGCTGTTGGCAGGCTGCTCCTTTGATGAGACAGGGGGCGCCGCCGACCGCGAACCGATCGACCAAACCGAGGTACAGCAGACCGTTGCTTCGAACTGCTCGTCTGGCTTCGAACAGGCGTTCAGCGGGCGGTCCGACGGCGATGGATTCTCGACAACGGGAGCGGTCGGCCCGGGCCCGGTGCAGGTGACCATCTGCAAGAATGGCGATGGCCGGCTCGAGTACATTGGCCAATCGATTGCCGATGGGGCCTCGATCCGGCTCGACGCATGCCAAGACTCGCCGCAGGTCTGGTCGGCGACCAACGGCGACATCCGCTATGTCGTTGTCGACGAGCGTGAGAGCCAACGCTCAATACCCGGGGTAGTTACCCAGTACGACCCGGACGGCACATCGATCCAATGGCTCCTTGAGTTCGACATCTCGCGAGACACCGCCCTGCAGGATGGTCCGGCTATCGGCTGTTAGCGGATCCGGTTTCCCGCTCTACACAACAAAACCTGCGAGGATTGCCGCATGGCAAACATTTTGATCACTGGTGCAGGTTCGGGATTTGGGCGAGGCGCAGCCGTCGAGCTCGCCAGCCGAGGCCACGACGTCACCGCAGCAACCCTGACCGAGGCCGAGGCGACCGAGCTGGCAGTTGCGCACCCGGAGCTGCAGACCGTGAAGCTCGATGTCACCAACAGCGACGATGTCGCCAAAGTCAATGCCATGTCGATCGATGTGTTGGTCAACAACGCAGGCCGGGGTTTCATGGCGCCGCTGACGAATGCCCCGCTCGACGAGGTCCGCAAGACGTTCGATGTGAACGTGTTCGGCATGCTGGCAATGTGTCAAGCAGCGATTCCTGCCATGAAAGAGCGCGGTTCGGGGCGCATCATCAACGTCTCGTCGATTGCCGGCATCTTGTCAGGTGCGATGTCTGCCCCATATGCCATGACCAAGCATGCGGTCGAGGCGCTCACCGTCGCGCTGCGCGAGGAACTCGCTCCGCACGGAGTCGACGTCACCAAGATCAACCCCGGGCCGTACCTGACTGGTTTCAACGACCGCATGGTCGACGGCATCGAGCCCTACCTGGAATCTGGCGATGAGTCAGCGGCCGCAGCGCATCAGTTCATGAAGACGGTCATGGAGGATCAGGCCGATCCCCAGGAGATCGTCATCGCAATCGCCGACCTGGCCGAGGCCGACGAGACACCGCTCGAAACCTTCCTGCCCGAAGGCATTAAAGGCATGCTCGAACAGGTGCTGGCTGCTCGCAGCTAGGCGATTCCAACTCAGTCTGGGTGTTTGGTGATTTCGTATCCGGTTGGAGTTTTGATGCGGATGTTTCCGGTGTCGGGGTCTCGCCACACGGTGTAGCCGCGTTCTTTGTGGCGGTTGTGGCGCCGGCAGAACATCGAAGCGTTTTGTTGGGTGGTTGGTCCGCCCCTGTTCTTTGGGGTGGTGTGATCTGCTTGGCAGCGACTGCCGGGGACGTGGCATCCGGGCCATTCACACTCTGATTGTGAGATGTTGAGCGCGATGCGGGCGAAGCCGGTGAAGAACCGTTTCTCGCTCATGTTGATGACGACACCTTTGGCGTCGATCACCACCCGACGTACACCGTTGATCAGCGAATCAAGGAACGCTTCGTTCACTTCGAGCGGCACACCATCGATGGTTTCGCATCGCATCGTGTCAATATCAAACGGAATAGGTTCGGCCCCGGCGAACCGGCGGACTTGTTCTTCGTAAGTGGCCTGATCCCACACCACCATGTGACTTAGGTTGAACCCGACTGATTTGTTCGGGTTCGAGATCGCATCAGCATAAATCTGGGCCTGAGCATCGGCACGACGCTGCGCACCAGTACGAGCCAACAGGTCGTTGCAGACGGCGTCGCCGTGAATGGCTTTGGCGGCTTCCCAGTCTTTGGTGAACTCAGCCTCGAGGTAGGCGGCATCGATCTCGGCCATTGCCGCACCCACCAGCGGCCCTTGAGTTGATGTGCGTTGAAACATCTTCGAAAAATGATCCTGCACACTCGATGCGGTGCGTTTCTCGTGACCCGTATTCGGGTCAGGTCCGTCGTCGTCGTTGACTTCGACCCACCGAGCAATCCGCATCGAAAACCGTTTGAAATCAAGTTGACGGGCCTTATTCAAAAACCAGCCCTGCTTATCAACAAACAAGCTCCGCACCCTGCGGTTCGCATACACCCGGCCCAGAAGCCGCAAATGATCCTCGGAGAGATCACCATTGAAACAAGCGTCTTTGATCATGTCGCAACGACGATTCATCAACCGAATCTGCTCCAACCCGTACAGATCAGATCCCGACAGATCGTTGACTGCGCCGCACATGGCTTTAGCCGACGAATGACCGTGTTCGCCAACAACCCGAGACTCGGCCACTTCGTCCAAAGTCCGAATGACGACAGCAAAGGCCAGGCGGCGGGCATGTTCAGCGGCCCGCAACGCTGCTACCGCTTCGACCGCACCGCTAAAGGTTTCGAGTTCGACGTCGTCTTCCGCGTCGGGATCGAAATCGATCTTGAGCTCGAACACATCGGCCAAGCCTTCGAGCTCTTCAACCCGATTAATCGGCATGATCTCGCGGCGCCGCTGCTGCAACCAATCGCCCGATTCAGGTTGTGAGAAAGCCGCTGCCATACGAGACAGCATATCGAACATACGTTCGATATGCAACCCGGATTGCAGGGTGTTGTACCCATTCTGAACCGCCCAACAACCGGCTCACAACCGCCAACCCTCCCCCACCACCAACGCTGCGCCAGGCACATCAAGCGCGCCAGAAGTCACCCAACAGCCGCTCACGCGATCCGGCCTTGCGAGCGCCCAAACCTGCCAGCTAGGGCCGCTCTACCTCGAATCCTTTGGTGGTGTCCAGATCGCGCCGGAAGCTGACGATGTGTCAGTTGCGACGCCTCCCCAAATGACAAGCACCTCTCCAGTCCAAGCGATATTTGGGCCTTCGACGCCACCGATCGGAGAATCGCTATCGCGTTCCCACAGGCCAGACTCCATGTGCACTACCGCCGGGCTTTCATCGCCTGACAGCACCACCAACCAATCGTCGGCGCCGCTCACCGAAACGGATGCGAAATCTGTAATCGGCACTTCAGCCGGTAACCACTGCCAGCCCTCGGCCGAAGACACTGCGATCAGCGAAGTCCCTCCAGTGTCGACAAGCAACGTCAGCCCCGCATTGGTCATGGTTGCCCGGCTATCGATCACCTGAGCCCCTTCGGGTTGTGGATGCAAGAGTGTCCGCCAAATCTCGGCCGCCGGGTTATAGGCAAGCCCTCCCTCGCCGGAAGACCAAACGACAATCTCCGAACCGGTCCACAGCACCGATGCCTCCTTGCCCGAGAGATTAGAAGCGATGTTGGGAAGTTCCGCTGGCGGCACTGCTGGTTGCCCCCGAACCCATTCGTTGGTTGCCTTGTCGTATCGCGAAATGGCAATGCGCTGTTCGCCGTCAGTGCCTGAGCCGGGCCCCACACCCCAGATCCCATCAGCGGTCGCGACCGCTTCCGCCAGAAATATCGGGTCGCCTTCAACGTAGGGAAGGGCGGTCCACACCCCCTCGGCCGGGTCGAACCGGGAGCCACTGCCCTTGGCAAGCAAATACAACTCGCCGTCAAAGAAGGCCGATGCCAAGCCAGGATGACCCCAGCCCGGAACATCAAGATCGCGCCATGTGTCCGCAACTGGGTCATAAGCGGCACCGTCGGTATAAGCGAAGTTGCGGGACAGGTTCGATCCAGCCCAGAAGATGACTTCGGACCCTGTCCAAGCCGTGGCGGCAAAGGCCCGAGTTTCTATTGGGGCTTCGGTGATGGACTCCCACTCTCCGAAGTCGACTGGGCCCTTTGCCGCGGCGACGTCGATCGCCGTCTCTGTCCGATCGAATTGTCCGAACATCACTAGTCCAGCGACGATCGCCAAGCACGCAGCTGCAACGCTGACCAAGGCTGCACCGCGGCGCCGCGATGAAACCTTGGCGCGTGCCGGCAGGCTTTCGTTACTGTCGCCAAGATCCAACCGCGTTCGCTGCGCTGAATCAAGGTGAGTAGTAACCGTGAGTGCCTCGGCGAGTTCAGGCAGTTCTCGCCGAAGTCGTTCTTCGATCTTGGTCATAGGAGTTCCTCTTTGAGCGCTACAAGGGCGCGTCGGGCAAGCGAGCGGACCGTCGCCGGTCTCACGCCAAGAAGTTCGGCGATTTCGGCATCTGGTACGTCGACGAAGTACCGAAGAACAACCACGAGTCGACGTCGATCGGTAAGGGTGTTGAGCGCAGCTTCGATCTCGACCAGGTGCGTCGGAAGCTCAACTGCTGACGTCTGAGCAACGGTCGGACTAAGTCGGGCCTCGGTCTCGCGTCGTCGCAGAACCTGCGCACAGCCATTCACTACGCACGTGCGCAGGTAGCCGCCTGGGCGATCGAGACTGTGCCATCGCTTCACGACTTCGGCGAACGCATCTTGCACCACTTCTTCGGCGAGCGCCCCCGACCCAATCATCAGGGCAGCCATGCGAACCATTGGCTGATGCTCGCGCTCGAAAAGTTCTTCTAACGCGAGGGATTCAGCTGATGAGATGTGTGCCATCTACCACCAACGATGCACCATGACCGTGAAATGTTGCACCACAGATTGGATTTTGCTTAGATGCCGGGTCTCAGATGGGTGGGTCGAGGCGTTTGGCGTAGGGTCGCGACATGGCTCCAACTTTTGCTCCAGATGGATGGGACGCGCAGTTGCGTGTCGGCTTGCTTGTGCCCGATGGAGACATCGGCCCCGAATCAGAGTGGTCGGCAATCACTCCCCCTGATGTTGCCGTGCACGCCAGCCGCTTCCGGTTTCCCGTGGGTGCAGTCGAGGCCGAAGCCGACATGATCGCGACCAGCCCGGTCGAGTTCGTGGCCGCACCTGGCCCGCTCGACGATGCCATCAAGCTGCTGAACCCACCGTCGATCGACGTCTATTCGCTGGCATTCACGTCGACGAGTTACGTGGGCGATGACTCCGAACTCGCTGACCGGCTCAGCGCACTCGCCCACGGCAAGCCGGTCGTTACCACTGGCCAGGCGCTCCTTGCCGCAGTCGACTTCTGCGATGCGCAACGGGTCATGCTGGTTGATCCGCCTTGGTTTCCAGCCGATCTGACAGCATTGGGCAAGAGCTGGCTCGAGCGCAACAACGTGACCGTGGTCAAGGCGCAGGCAGCCGAGTTGCCATCGGGTCAAGGCAACATTCATGCCCAGGCCCTCTACGAATGGATGTGCTCCGCCGTCGACGGCATCGACCTTGTGCTGGTTGGTGGCAACGGATTCCGAGCGGTGGGAGCGGTCCAGGCGGTCGAGGAATCTACTGGAGTCCCCGTGGTCACGGCCAACACTGCGCTGTTGTGGCACACCTTGCGAACGGTTGGCCAGTCCACTTCAGGGGTAACCAACTACGGACAGATCTTTATGCGCTGAGTCCCCACTCGTTGGCGATCAGCGACAAGCTCGCGAGCCGCTCATCGAGCCCATAGGTCGACGTGTACAACATGAGTTCAGCAGCGCCGGTGCGTTCGGCAAGTTCATCCATGCCGCTCGTGACCTCGGCGGCAGTGCCTACGAGTGACGACACCCGCATGGCCTTGGCTGCTTCGAAGTCGGGGTGCTCAACCGCTTGCTCGGGCGTCAGCATCGGCACGAGCTGGCCCGTGCGCAATCCGTAGCGCCGAAGCAGTGCCGGACCAGACAGCCGAACAGCTTCGTCGGTGGTGTCGGCCGCGATCGTCGACGCCGTCACGATCGTGTACGGCTCGTCGAGCACTGGCGACGGCCGGAAGTTCTCTCGATAAGTCTCAACCGCATGCACGGTGCCACCCATGTCGAAATGATGCGCAAACCCAAATGGCAAACCAAGCACTCCGGCGAGTTGGGCGCTGAAGTCACTTGATCCAAGCGGAATCACCATGGGGCTCGAGGTAGCCATCGGCGTCGCCCGAAAGCGATCCCACAGCCCCTCGGCATGTCGAACATCGCCGAGCAAACCCATGACATCGATCAGGTTGCGAGGGAAGTCCTCGGCGTGCGGATCGTTGCGAGCGCCACGCAACGCCATCGCGGTTGCACCGTCGGTGCCAGGCGCACGTCCGACACCCATATCAACCCGGCCCGGGTACAACGCTTCGAGCATGGCGAACTGTTCGGCGATCGCCAGTGGTGCGTGGTTAGGCAGCATGACGCCGCCCGATCCCACCTTGATCGTCGACGTGCTGGCCGCGAGATGCGCCATCAGCACTGCAGGCACCGTGCTGGCAACGGTCGACATGTTGTGGTGCTCAGCGACCCAGATGCGGGTGTAGCCCAGCGCCTCGGCAGCTTGAGCCACTTTGGTCGTCTGAGCGAATGCTTCGTGGCTGGTCGCCCCGTCGGGAACCATCGCCAAGTCGAGTACCGAAAGAGGGATCATGGGCGCCACGTTAACGCTCTTGATGCTGGTGCCGCCTAGTCGAAGCGATCAGCCTGCGCTCACTTCGTACAGTTCGTAGATCAGATTGTCAGGCGTGTTCTGACCGATCCCCACCGCCTGCATCCGGTTCAGCCAGTCGTAGTTCTCGTCGCCGGTCTGGAACAGCGGTGCCGACACCACGGCCCCAGTTTGCAGATTGATACGACCCGAGTACTCGACGTAGACCAGGGCGTCGTCGCTGGTCTGCAGCGTGGCTCGCACGTCGAGCGTGCCGTAGGAACCGTCGGGACCAACGGTCAGCCAATCAGCGGCCGACTTGCCGACCATCGACGCGTTGAAGCGATCGCCGGTGATTTCGATCGTGTCGACTTCGGCCACGATCCGGGTACCGACCGGGCCGCCCTTGATGACAAACGACTCGCCAAGTTCCACAGTCATGGTGGCGAAGTGGGCTAGTTCAGGATTGCTCATCACCAGAACTTAGATGATGACCAGCTGTGGGCGTCAGTCCTCGAACGACACCAGGATTGCGGCGTTTGCCATGATCAGCACATCGTCGCCTCGGGGTGTGGTGACGTCGAGTCCGCCTTTTTCGGCCACGACGGTGACGGTGCCATAGGGAACCTCTTGTGCAACTGCATCGCAGTCGACCTGGTCTGGTTCTGCGGCACCAATGATCACGTCGACGAACATGTCGTCGCGTGTTTTTCCAGTGGCGTTGAACAGGTTGAGGCTGCTGTGCCGCAGTGCATCAGATACGGCTCGGCGGGCAGCTTTGGTGTAATCGCCGCCGTGCACGTCGACGCCCATGCCCATCTCGGTGATCCAGCGAGTCTTGGCCATGTCGCTATTCGCCCTTGAAGATTGGGGTGCGCTTCTCGACGAATGCAGCCGCTGCTTCGCGGTGATCTGCGGTCGACATCGTGAAGATCATGTTTGCAGCCTCGGCATCGAGCGCCGTGCCCAGGTCCACGTCGCTTGCCCGGTTCAGATTCTCTTTCATGCGGGTGATAGCGATCGGCGCCTGATTGGCGATGTCTGCACACCAATGCAAGGCGGCGGCTTCGAAGTCACCGTCGTCGAGCACTGCGTTGACCAGCCCCAGCTCAAGCGCCTGATCTGCGGTGAGTCGCGGCGAACGGAAGTACAACTCTTTGGCCTTGGATTCGCCCACGAGGCGGTTCATAAACCAGCTGCCACCGAAGTCGCCCGATGCGCCCACGTTGGCGAATGCGGTGACAAGCAGTGCGTTGGGTGCCGCGACCCGCAAGTCGGCCGCCAGGGCAATCGACATGCCAGCGCCAGCAGCAGCACCAGGTAGCGCAGCGACGACCGGCTTGGGAAACGCGTGGAGGGCAAGGGAAACCTCGCGCTGGCGGGCCCGCAGATCTGCAACCCGTTCTTCACCCGTCATCGTCGCCCGATCGCCGGTGCCTGAAACATGCGACGCATTCATTGCCTTGACGTCGCCGCCTGCGCAGAACGCTCCCCCGGCGCCGGTGATCATCACAACACGGATGTCATCGTCGGCCTCGATAGCGGCCAATGCGGTCGAGAATCCACCGTACATCTCGGTCGAAAGCGCATTACGCCGGTCCGGCCGGTTGAACGTCAGCACTGCGACTCGGTCTTCGACACGGCCCAACAGATCGTTCGTGCCGGTTTCTAAAGGTCGAGACATCAGGGACTCCCAGAGGTTGGATGATCCCACCGACATTAGCTGCGTACTACCGTGAGCCAGAATCCATGACCAATGCACCTGACACCGGTGAGCACTTCTTGGGCCCGCTCGAGGCCGACGACGAAAGCGCCGCACAATCAACAGCTCGTCGCGTCGCAGACCTTTCGACGCAGATCGACTTTCTCGATCGCGAGATTGCGCGCTATCGCGAGCTGCTCGAGCGCGAACGGATTCGCCATTCGACGGAGTTCGCCAATCTTCAGCTCGAAACCGATCACCGGCTCGATGAAATTCGTCGCAACGAGCGACTCCAGACTCAAAATCTACACGACTCTTATCGCAAGCTGCTGAGCGAACGCCAGGTCGAGTTCGAAGCAGCTATCTCCGAGGCGGCCGCAGCGAGCGCCGCCGAGCTTTCCGAAGAGCGGCGCCGCTACGAGGAGACGCTTTCTCATGAACGGACACGGCGCGACGCGCAGATCGAAGCGAGCCGCCAACAGGTCGTCGACGAGTTGAGCGCTGCCCACAAACGCAGCAATCACAGCCTCCAGAGCGAGTTGCGCCAGGCCACCTCCACGATTGCACGACTAGAATCAGAGCTCGCCGAGTACGTCGAGCGGGCCCGACTCGCCGAGATTCAGGTGCACAACGATGCGGTGCTGATCGAGCGGCTCGAACAGCGCGTCGATATCGCCGAAGCGCATCAACGTAAGGCAAGCGCTGATGTCGAAGCCCGCCTTGAGCTGGCGGAACGCAGGCTTGAAGCCGAACGCCGCCGCTCTGCCGCCACTTTGGCTGAATTGCTCGAGCGCAGCGCTTCGGTAGCGGCCGAAGCTGACCAAGCCCGTTCGAACTACGCCGCCGAACAAGTCAAAACGGCCCATGCTGCGGCCAGCGCACGAGTTCGCGCCGAGGCAGACTATGCATCCTTGTCCGAGGCTGCCGACGAGCGAGCCGCGCGTGCACTTGTTCGCGAAGGTGACCTCGAAGCCGTGATCGCCGAACTTCGCGCCCATCTCAACCGCAAGCGCAATGAGATCTAAAACAATGAGATCTAAAACGATGAGATTTAAAACAACGAGAATCTACACGCCGGGGCCAAGCGCAGTCAGGTGTTGGGTAGCCGCTAGTGCTCCGGGGGCGACTCATGCAATGGCCGCCGCAACCGAAGTACTGTTGTGTCCGTGACAACGCCAGCATCAGGGTCGAGCCGTTGGACTATCGCTTTCTTCGCTCTCATTGGTTTGGGCGTTGGGCTCATTGCATACACGTTTCTGGCTCCGGTTTATGAAGCCGAAGCCGTCGTATCTGTGTCGAATTTGGTCGGCCCGATCGACGATGAGGTCGACGCCGCAGTCGGTTCGACAGTCGTGAACGCAGCCGCTTCGGCTTTGGGCTTCGAACCCGACGTGTCAGCGACGGCGGGCGAGACTCAAGACTCGCTCACTGTTGCGGCCAAAGCCGACGACCCTCAACAAGCCGCTGATGCCGCCAATATGGTCGCCGTTGCGTACACCCAAGCCCGCCAGGGAGTGTCGGCAACCGTCACTCAACAAGCCACGGTACCCACAGCTCGAACGGGATTCGGCCCGATCCCATTTGCGGCAGGCGGTGCGCTGCTGGGCGCTCTCGCTGGTGGCGTCATCAGTTACATGCAGATGGCTAAGGTTTCTCGGCGCAAAGAGGACGTTGCTGCTGCTTTATCCGAGCCGTCCGAGCAACGAGCCCTCGTTCCTCCGCCGCCAGCTGTCCTTACTCGTGACGCACCGACATCGAGAACGACCGCACCTATGGATGCTGGTACCCCGCTGCCTCCTGCCGCCCCCGAGTCGATGGCCGACGCACGCGCGGTCGAGGCGCACATGGCTGTGGAGCACGCTGCTGATGAGCAGGCGATCCAAGAACACCCGGCAGTGGAACACCCGGCGGTAGAACACCCGGCGGTAGAACACCCGGCGGTGGAACACGCTGCTGTGGAACACGCTGCTGTTGAACACCCGGCGGTGGAACACGCTGCTGTGGAACACCCGGCG